>Ga0302279_10002133_pt1 | contig 26838 bp, 20 predicted proteins | sample III_Bog_N3_3_FD_194541 | JGI IMG/M metagenome (GOLD analysis project Ga0302279, IMG submission 194541) | Peat permafrost microbial communities from Stordalen Mire near Abisko, Sweden - III_Bog_N3_3 | ecosystem: Environmental > Terrestrial > Soil > Wetlands > Peat | place: Sweden: Abisko... | reverse complement strand
CGGCGTCGTGGTCGAAGAGCCAGACGAGCCCGTAGAGAAGTTGGCGCCAAGTACCGCTGACAAGGCGCCCGAAAGTGTGGGCTTGATCGCGACGTCCTGGTTGAAGACCGCGATGACGTAGCGCAGCTGCGGCAAGGGATTGGACGTGCTGGTGACGTAGAGGGGTCGGATGTAGAGCACGCTCTGGTCAAGGGGCACCATCAGGTTGTTGCCGAGCAGCACTTCGGAGCCGTGCTGGTCCTGGAGCGTGATGATCGAACTCACCGCCGAGGTCTGTTGGATCTCCGAGTCCGCCTGCACCGGTCCCGTGACCGAGGTGCCCCGGGGCGTGACGTACACGTTGAGTTTGCCGTAGTCGTTGGAATCACTCGTGGCGATCATGAAGGCCGTGAGGCCTTGGACGGTACCCGAGTTACCGGCGGGCACGTAGGCAATGGACTCGAGAAGTTGCTCGTGGTTCTGACCGGGCAACGAGGCGACCTGGTATACCGGGCTCATGGGTGAGAGCGACGTCGAGACGACGCTGCCCGCAGCGTTCGTGATCGCGGTCCTCGAAAGCGTCGCGCTGGGTTTTCCCGCACCCGTCGTAGGCGAGATTTCCCACTTGTCCGAAGCGGTGTAGAAGGCGCTCGCGTTGGTGATGTGGTAGTGACCGAGCATGGCGGCTTGCACAGAGAAAAGGTCCGACGGGTAGCGCAGGTGGTTACGAATCGCTTCGGGCATCTTGTTCAACGGCAGGAACATCTTGGGAAAGGCCGACTCCCACGCCTGGATGATCGGGTCCTTGGGGTCGTTGACGTAGAACTTCATCGAACCGGTGTAGGCGTTGATGACCACCTTGACCGAGTTGCGGATGTAGTTCGTGCCGTAGGGGATGTTGCCCGTGTTCACGTTGATGCTCTCGTCGTTCTGTGAATACGGGTACTGGCTCGAGGTCGTGTAGCCGTCGAGCACGAAATTCACTTCGCCCTTGGCAATGACGGCGTAAGGGCTCTGGTCAAAGGTGAGGAAGGGCGCGGCCTTCTTCACCATCTGGGTCACGTCGCGTACGAAGAGCACCCGGCTCTGGGGGGTGATCTGGTTCGAGATCAAGAAGTTGAAGTCACCGAGGCGAAGCGCCAGCGCAAAGCGGCTGAGGATACCCCCCACGGCGACCCCGCCCTTGGCGCCGTAGTGGGTCTCGACGGGCTGACCGGCGTTCGCGCCGCTGTCGATTTGGTAGTCGAGTTCGGCCTGCTTGGTGTTCGCCACGACCCAACCCGAGTAGCCAATGCCGAAATAGATGTCGGGTTGGCTGAGCTGGGGCATGCCGTTGGTCGAGACCGGGGGCACGTTCGAGACCACGAACTCAGGGTTACCCGTGGTGTAGTCGACCGCGTTGGCGGCGATGACGGCGGCGCCTTCACCGTGGGTGTACTGCAGGTGCGTGTTCACCCAGCTCGGCGAAGGCAGACTCGACGAGTTCAACTGGCGTGCGCCGATCAACACCGGGGTGACCTTGCCGTTCACGTCATAACGGTCGACCGCCAGGGTCGTGAAGGTGTAGTACGAGCGGATGGACTGTCGCTTGGTGACCGTCTGGAGCGCGATGCTCTGGGCGGGGTCCCAGAGACGGATGTTGTTGAGAGTTGCCGCGTCGGCGGTGACCTGCTTGGTCGATATCGTCGACGCACCAGCGAAGGTGTGGTACTTGACATTGTCGAGACCGTAGGCGGCGCGCGTCGCTTGAATGTCTCGTTGGATGTAGGGCGCCTCGAGGGTGGCCTGGGCGGGGCTCACCTTCAGTGCCTGGAGGAACGTCGGGTACAACACCCCGATCACGAGAGCAACGAAGACCCACAGGCCCACCGCGACCGCCGGCAACGACCAGCCGCGCGAACGCACGTTCACGAGCAGAATCACGGCGGCGGCGATCGAGAGGTAGAACAGGATCGTCATCGCCGGCATGCGGGCGTGCACGTCGGTATAACCAGCGCCCGGCACGTAGCCGTTCGTGGAGTTCACGAGTTCCCACTTGGCGATGATGTAACCCGCCGCCTTCATCAGAGCGATCCCCGCGCCGATCACCGAGAGATGGGCCTTTACCCGCGGAGCGACGCGAGGGGTAACCCGCGTGGCGCGAATCCCACCATTCAAGTAATGGAAAGCGGCGGTGATCAGCAAGATGACGAACAATGATACGAGGGTCCAGGTGACGATGAACGACAAGAACGGCAGCGTGAAGATGTAGAAGCTCAAGTCCTTGTGGAACAAGGCGTCTTTCAGGTGGAAGGGCTTGGAGTGGATGAAGAGCAGGTAGGCCTGCCACTGGCCCGTCGCGTTGAGACCCGCGATGAGCCCGGTGAGGACCCCGATCGCCGCGTAGATACGACCGGCGTAGGGACGCACGACGTTCTGGAATCGGCGAACGATCTCGTCCTCGGGATCAAAGGAGAGGTCGCGAGCCCCGAACCGATCGGTGAGCAACAGGTTCACCCACATGAGGATGAAGAAGATGAGCCCGAACACGACCGCGAGGCCGACCTTGGTGACGAGCAATGTCGTCCATACCGAGCCGTATCCGGTCTGGGAGAACCACATCTGGTCGGTCCATAGGCCCGCCAGGCTGCGCAGCGACAAGAACCCGATAAAGAGGACCGCAATGACGAGCCCAATCCAGAAGCGACGCGACAGACGCCCTATGCGTCGAGGACGCGGGGATACATCAGTTGGGCTACGCACGCACAGAGCCTAGGCCGTTTTTCAGACTGGCACTAGTGCGCAGGCGCAACCGGCGTGCAACGGCGGATACTGCGAACCACTGGGAAACGTTTGCCCGGCCATTCGCTCTCCCGAAGCGGCGTCGAGCGCACAGGCATCACAGGGTGCGTCGTTGGGCGCGGCGAAGAAGCGAACGGCCCGGCCCCGCGAAGCGCTGAGCACGCCCAGGTGGAACGCGCGACGCGCGGCGTCGGTACAAAGGCGCTCGACCCTCGCTCCGCGCCATTCCTTGTAGGCGGCGTTCACCCGCTCGGTGCCGTCGCCCGAAGCGTCTGCGAGGATGCGCTTTCGAAGGGCGAGCACGATCGTGACCGCGAGGTCCGCGGCGCAGTCCTCGAGGGCGACCTTGCTCACCGGTTCAGCCGAGCAACCCGCCTCGTCGAAGGCGAACTGTGAACCCGCCGCCGCGGCGTCGGCCAGGGCGTCAAAGGCGGCGTCGGCGTAGCGCGCGCGCTCGGCGTGTTCGTCCTCGAGCTCGTCGGTGATGATATTTCTGACGTGCCGTAGTCGTTCCAGCATGATGTTCTGATCGTCTTGCAATGCGCGTTTGACCTTGCGCGTGAGAACCGCCAGCGACTCGTCGATGGCGACGTCTCGACGATGGAAGAGTTCGCCGTCCACGGTCGTGACCTTGGCTGCGACCGGAACCGGCTTGCGGGTGCTCACGGGCGCGCCGCGCTCTTCGAGAGTCGCCTTGCGCAGTCGCGCAAAGATCTCGTTGACCACGTCAGTACCCGTGGGGTCATCCTCGAGGAGGGTCTCGGACACGTGGGTCTCGATGCCGTTGGACTTCGCGGACTTACGCGTCTTGACCTTCGGGGCGTCGGGCGCCGCAGGAAGATTCTCGTCCAGGTCCGCGGGCCCGGACGCCAGCGCGGGCGCGGGCACTTCACGAAGCGGCGTGCCCTCGAGTAATTCCTCCTCGGTGGGTTCGCGCGACGGCGGGCGAAGCCTAAGCGCCTCGAGCGCCGCGTGGCGCGCGGCGTCGTCGGAACTGTTAAGACCGTCGATCACGGCGTCGATGGATTCGCGCACCGAATGGACGAAGGTCGAGAGGGTGTCGCGCGCGGCGCGCAACTGGTCGATCTGTAAGTGGAGCGCCTTGCGTTTCACGGCGAGGTCGTTGAGCACGGTCTTTCGTGCTTCGTGGGCCTGCTCGACGATGGCGCGTCCCTGTTCGCGGCCCCGCTCGACTAACGCGTCGCCATTGACCTTGGCCGAATCGATCAAGCGCTCGGCGGCGAGTCGTGCGTCGTGATCGATCTGGCTCGCCGTACTTTCAGCCTCGGCGATCAGCGCGGTCGCTCGTTCTTGCGCCTCGATCAAGTGCTCCGCACTGCGCTGTTGGGTATCGGTGAAGATCTGGCCCCCTCGCTCCTGGGCCTCGGCGGTGACGCGCGCCGCTTCCTCGTGCGCCGAACGCAAGATCGCCGCACTCTGGGCGCCGAGGGCGCCCGCCAGAGTCGCTTCGTCGAGCACGGGGTTGGCGGCACGATGCTCCGCTTGGGCGAGTTGATCGCGCATTTCGTGCAGACGCTGCTCTAGGTGAGCGACTTCACGCGCGACCGCTTCGAGGTGCTGATGGACCTCTTGGGGATCGATCCCGCCTTTGCGCAAGGAGGTGAAACTGGTGCGAATGATCTCTGAGGACGAGGAGTGCGCGAAGGATGGGATTCGGCGATCTTCCATTGCCTAAAGACTACGACTTCGGGTCCTTCAAAAACGGCTTCGCGGCGCTGAGCGGCACTGGTTTCGCTCCGCCGATTGAACGAAGTGCCCGCAGTGCTTGGCTAAGCGTGTTCACGCCGATCACCGTGAGCCCCGGTGCCGCGTTGGCCTTCGCGGTCGCGACTTCGACCTCAGGAACGATGAAGTACTTGGCGCCCGCACGCTGGACGGCAACGGTCTTCTCGGCGACTCCCCCGACGTCACCGACGTTCCCGAGCTGGTCTATCGTGCCGGTCGCGGCGATCTTCGCGCCGCCGGTGATCGAGTGGCGCGACAATTGATCGATGATACACAGAGTCATGGCGAGTCCCGCCGAAGGCCCGCCGATGTCGTTGGTGTTGATCGAGACCTTCGCCGGAAACGCGTAACTCGTCGCGCCCTCTAACCCAAGGCCGAGCCACGAAGAGTTCGATCCACTGACGCCCGCGCACCCCGAGGATGCCAAGGCTCGTGGTGACGCGGCGGTCTGAAGCGTGACCGTGGTTTCTTGCGCCCAGGTGATGACGCCCTTGGCACTGATGTGAGCCTTGTCCACGCCCAAATGCACCGTTGACCTCGGCGACACCGGATGCAGGTCGCGCGTCAGATCGCACGTCGTGCGCACGCTCGATCCGTCAAAACTGACGATGCGGTCGGCGACCTTGATCTTGGCGTCTGAGGCCGGCGTACCCGCTGGCACCGCGGTCACCAAGGCGCCGACGGGAGTGCTCTTCAGTCTCCACCCGAGTGAGCTGAACGCGGACACCTCGGCGTCTTGTTTCGAGTCGCTCATCTCCAAGTAGCCCTGCGCCGCGAGTTCACTGGCGGGAACCCCGGGATCGAGGAGTTGGCTCGCGCTGACGAACTGAACGTGGCTCTGAAAGTGCAGCGTGAAGTACCGCCAGGCCGTGAGTTGTTCCAGATACACGTCGGTCAACATGATCGTGTCGTGGTGGGACTCGGTCGTGAGGCCGCTCACGTGCACGAGGGGCTCGATGGGCGTCGCGTTACCTGGCGTGATCGCGTACTCGTTGAGCGTCCAGTGCCTGGTCACCTCGACCGCCACGGCGAAGACGACGACCAACGCGAGCAGGACGACCGCGATTCGACGTGCGTACCGGTTGGGTGCTGAGATGTCAGGGTGCCGACTGATGAATCCACGTTACCGCCCGACCTTGAGGAACGTTTACTGAGAGCCGGGTTTGAGGGCAATGGACGTGACGACGAATTCATTGTCGACTCATTGGGCGCACGAAACCCCCGCCAGCGGATCCTCGCTCTTCGCGCCGCCAACCGGCGCGGCCTGCTCGGTCATGAGAACTGGACGCGCGCCCTGGGCGACGAGGACGTCACGGTGCGTCGCGAAACGCTGGCCCAGCTCGCCTACGCCGATGACGTAGGCGACATCCTGGTACTCATTCGCACCCTGCTCGACGACCCTGACGCGCTCGTGGTGGACGCCGCAATCTTCGCGCTCGGTGAACACCTCGACGCCAATGCCGTCGAAAAGTTGAGCGCCATCGCGCTCGAACACGAGGACGCCCGTTGTCGCGAGTCCGCCGTCGCCGCGCTCGGGGCCATTGGTGACGATCGCGGTCGCGCGGCGGTACTCGCCGCGCTCGAGGACAAGCCTCCGGTGCGCCGACGCGCTATCGTCGCGCTCTCGAACTTCGAGGGGCCCGACGTCGACGCCGCGCTCGCGCTCGCCGCCGAGGACCGTGACTGGCAGGTGCGAGCCGCGGTCGATCAACTCAACAAGGCGACCGACTAATCGTCGATTCCTCGAAACAGCGCGTGCAGTGCGGACATCTCCTCTAGACACGCGAGCAGACCCTGGATTACCACGACGTCGGGGTGCGGGGCCAAGACGACATCGACCCCGGTACCCACGGCGATCAATTCGGCGAAATCGTTCAAGAGAGCGTGACCGCCCACGAGCGTGAGGCCGCGCGCACTGACGTCCTGGGAGAGGTCGGGCGGCGCGTCGGCGAGACACTCCTGGATGAGTCGAACTGTCTGGGCGACGATCTCGACCATGGCCTGATTCACGAGATCGGCGCCCACGTCGACCTCGACCGGTTCTCCGCGTTCGACGTTACGCGCGGGCACCTTCTCCACCATGCCGTTCGTTGAACCCAGGGCCGAACCCAAGGTCATCTTCAACATCTCGAGGGTGGCGGGCGCCACCACGACGCCCTGGCGCATCCGCAGCAGCGTCGCTATCGCGCTATCGAGATCGTTGCCCCCGAGTCGGCGCGCACCACTCGTGACGATGCCCCCGAGCGAGATGAGCGCCGCTTCCGAAGCCCCCGCTCCGAGCACCGCGATCGCCGAGCCGATGGGTTCCTGGATTGGCATACCGAGACCGATCGCCGCGGCGATGGGCGCTTCGATGAGGCTAACTTCGCGCGCGCCCGCCTGGACCGCCGCTTGGCGGATGGCGCGACGCTCGATCGCCGTCGCGAGGGAGGGCACGCTCATCACGACCCGGGCCCGGCTGAGTTTGGACACGCCCGCGCGATCGAACAGGGCGGTGATGAGCCGGGCGGTGACGTCAAAGTCGACGGTAGCGCCTTTTTCGAGTGGGCGGAACACGACGATGTGACGCGAGGTTCGCCCCACCAGGTCCATGGCGCCGTAACCGACGTCCACGACTTCGCCCGTATTGGTGTCGATGGCGACAAGCGTCGGCTCATTAAAGAGCACCCCGCGCTGGTTGGTCGCGAGTCGGGTCGACGAAGTCCCGATATCGAGTGCAACGTCCAGGGCCATGGCTAGCCATGCTAGGTCGCCCCGGTCTCGCGACGGACCCGGTGAGCGAGCGCAGCCGAGCCTCTAAGTTGGTTGCGTGAGTAACGACCCGTTCAGCGGAATGTTTGGCGACATCTTCAATATGCTCGGCCAACAAGGCCCCGACGCCTGGTTCCAGACCGCCACCCAACTGGGGCTCAGCATCGCTCGCGGCGAGGACGGCGACCCCAACCCCCAGCCCGCCGAGCGCCAACGACTCGAAGAGCTCGCGCTCCTGGTGAGTCGCCACGTGGACACGCTTTTCGGTGTCTCGAGCAGCGCCGACTTCACGGGCGTGAACCGTTCGGCGCTGACCCTCGCCGCGCTCAACCAGTGGAGACCCCTCATCGCACCCATGCTCGTCGCGCCCGCGCCGAATACCGAGCTCGAAGACGACGAGGCCGGGGGGGCGATGATGGCCCAGCTCGCCGCGACCATCGGACCGCTCTTCACGGGTTTCCAGATGGGTTCGGTCGCCGGACACTTCTCAGAACGCGCCTGGTCCCTCGCGGTGCTTCCCTTGCCCCGCCTGGACGCGACCCGGCTGCTCGTGGTGAACAATCTCACGAGCTTCGCTGAGGCGTGGTCGCTCGAACGCGACGAGGTCTACGTCTTCGCCCTCGCCCAGGAGTTCATCGCCGCGCTCGTACTCTCCCAACCCGGCACGGGCGACGCCTTGCGCGCACTGTTGATCGACGCGGTGCGAGAAGCGAGCGCCGCCCAGAGCGACCTGCTCGGGCGCCTGCAGTCGATGATCAATCCCGAGGACATCAACGCACTGATGAGCGATCCCTCGGCGTTGCTCGAGGGCATCGAGATGCCCGAGGAATCCGACGCCACGCGCGCGATCAACGCCGCGGCGAGCGTGCTCATCGCGTTCTTCGATCGCGCGGCGAGCGACATCACCGAATCGATCCTCGGCCCCCGACCGGCACTCGCCGAGGCCTACGCCCGCCACCGTCGCAGCGACGCTCGGGGCGAGGACGCCGCGGCGGCGCTGTTCGGTATCGCGACCCAGGGTCCCCACCACGACGCCGCCAAACGATTCGTCGCGTCACTGACCGAGACCCACGGGCTCGAGGTGTTCGACGCATTACTGCGCGTGGATGGACTGCCCAGCGCCAGCGAACTCGAAGCCCCCGAGGCGTGGTTCGAGCGCGTGACGAACTCGCCGCTCGCCTAACTCTCTTCCTCGTAACCGAGGTTCCACTCGACGAGGAGGTTCTCGCGCTCCGCGTCGCGGTTCACGCGCTCGCGGTTGCGTCGAAACTGCGGGTCGTGGGGCGGCAAGAAGCGCAGTCGCGCGTCCACACGGTCAACGAACGCCTGGATCTGTTCCTCGTCGCCAAAGACCATGCGGCACTCCCAGTGCGGGGCGACCGGACCGAGGTAGATCACCTGTACGTGGCCTACCGGGTCGACGACCTCGGTACTTTCAATGCTCGGGAACTGGCTCACGACGCTCCTTTGGGACTTTTCTGCGTGAGAACCATTCTACCGGCGCCCGAGACCCGGGCTTTCGCCCCGACGGCTGGCGCCTCTAACCTCGAAACCGTGCTCGAGTGCGTGATCAACATCTCCGAAGGCCGTGACCTCGAGGTCCTGGACGCGCTCGCCGCGAGCGCCGGCGCCTCGCTGCGTGACCGACACTACGACTCCGCGCACCACCGCTCGGTCTTCACGCTGATCAACGAGCCCGACTTACTCGAACTGGACGTGCGTAACCTCGTCCAGTGCGCCTTTAACCTGCTCACCCTGGCCCATCACGATGGGGTGCATCCGCGTCTCGGGGTCGTGGACGTCGTGCCCTACGTGACCCTGGACCCGCGCGAGCGCGAGCTCGCTCGTCAGTTGCGCGACGAGACGGCGCGCTGGATCGCGCACACCTTTGACATGGCGACCTTCCTCTACGGCGTGCTCGAGGACGGTTCCGAGCGCACCCTGCCCGAGGTGCGCCGACTCGCCTTTCGCACACTCGCGCCCGACTACGGACCCGGCGAACCTTCGCCCCTACTCGGTGCAGTCGCCGTGGGCGAACGTCCGGTGCTCGTCGCCTGGAATCTCTGGCTCGCGGACACCTCACCGGAACGCGCGCGCGAGCTCGCTCGTCGCGTGCGCGGCCCTTACGTGCGGGCCCTCGGCCTTGACGTGGGTGACCAGGTTCAGGTCAGCTGCAACCTGCTCGACGTCACCCGCGTCGCGCCGTCGGTCGTCTTTGATCACGTGCGCGGATCCCTCGAGGGCGACGAGCACATTGCTCGCAGCGAGCTCGTGGGGCTCGCGCCGAGAAGCCTGCTCGAACAAGTGGACCCCGATCGCTGGTCCGAGCTCGACCTTTCGCTCGAGCGAACGATCGAGGCGGCGCTCGAAAGAGGCTCAGCCGGCCTGTGAGCGGCGCTCGATGGCGCGCGCGCGGCGCAGACGCCGGCGTTCGCGCTCGCTCATGCCGCCCCAGATGCCGAACTTCTCGCCGTTGTCGAGCGCGTACTCGAGGCAGTCCCCCCGCACCACGCAGCCACGGCAGACTTCCTTGGCCTCACGGGTCGAAGCGCCGCGCTCGGGAAAGAACAGGTCCGGGTCCACGCCCATGCAGTTCGCACGAGCCTGCCAGCCCCGGTCCTCCAGGCCACTCAATAGTTCGACGATTTCCACGTTGTATTCCTCCCCGCAGCAGCTAACCACCACTGTTGTAATTACAACGGTGTCATTGTTACTGGGTTTGGCCGAAATTGCAAGTGGAACTTTAATAAGTCCTGGTCAACGTGGTTTCGAGGGGACGCCTAGCCCGCCAGGTGGCTGCGGACGAAGTCGTCGAGGGCATAGACCCCCAGATCGTCGACCGAGGTATAGAACGTGCGGCCCCCGTTGACTTTGGCGATCTGCTCGACGAAGGGGAACTGGCTGCGCTCGATGTCGAGGGCGAAGGTGTTGATGGTTATGCCCGCCTTCGTGCAGCGCAGCACCTCGGCCATGGTCTTTTCCAGGGTCTCGTGCACCGGGGGCCAGGAAAAGAACGGCTCGCCGTTCTCCATCAGGTGTGCGGTTGGTTCCCCGTCGGTCACCACCACGATCTGGCGCTCGCCGCGTTCTGCGCGCATGAGGTGACGACTGAGCGCGAGGGCGTGCTGGAGGTTGGTGCCGTAGGCGTAGTCGATCGTGAGCGCCGGGATGTCCTCGATGCGCAGTTCCTGGGCCGTCTCGCCGAATCCCACGACGGCAACGAAGTCGCGCGGGAACTTCGAACGGATCAACTGGGTGAGCGCCAGCACCATCTTCTTCGCGGGCACGAGGTTGCCGCGCATCGCCATGGACAACGAGAGGTCGATCGCAAAGACCGTCGAGGAGCGGCGCGTTGATTCATACTCTTCGACCTCGAAGTCGTCGGGGTGCAGTCGCACCGGCGTGCCCGGGCCCTGGCGAAGCACCGCGTTGCGCAGAGTCTTTGGTAAGTGCAGCGCGAAGGGCTCGCCCGGTTCCCAGGGCTTGGAGGTCTCCTCGCGGTCCCCGCCGCGCGAGACCGTCGCCTCGCGGTGCGCCCCGAGCGTCGGCGAGTCGTGGAGTTGGGCGAAGAGGTCCTTCAGGGCTTGCTCGCCGATCCGGCGGATCCCCTTGGGCGACAAGGTGAGGCGGCCACCTTCGCGGTTGACGAAACCCTTGTCCTTTAAGCCCTGTAAGGCCTTTTGGAGCCGCTGCACGTGGCGCGCGGCGTCGTCACCGAGGTTACGCCGCACCGATTCGATGTCCACTTCAGGCAGGCCCTGGGCGGCACCGGCGCGACCGAGGAACTCCTCGAGGTTGCGCAGGTCCCCGAGCTGCTCGGCGACCGAGGCCGCCTGGGCGAACGAGGAGCCGTCCTGGCCGCGCATGCGGTGCGCGCGACTCCAGTCGATGTCCGGGGTCGCCTGGCGCAGGTTCGAGACCAACCGGTTGAGCGAGAAGTTCAGCTCCATGTTCTCCATCATCTGGGCGAACAGCGAGCGCAGTTCGCCCTGCTGTTCGCTCGAGAGCGAGTTGAACATCGCCTCGGCGGCGGCGGCGCGCTCGGCCATCGCGCGCACCACGTCCTCGAGGTTCTGGGCCCCAGGAAAGAAGTCGCCGAACTTCTCCATGAAGTCCTCGAAACTGGGATCGAGGGTCTCGCCACGTCGGTCCTGTTCGATCATGTTCGACAGGGCGTCCATCATGTCGCGCACGCGTTGCAACTCGGCGGGATCGGGACTGTCGAGGAACTCCTTGCTCTGCTCGAAGTAGGTGTTGAGTACGTCGCTTTGGAGTTCGGACATCAACTGATCGAACTCCTCGCGCGCCTCAGAGGATACGAACTGGTATTCCTGGTAGCTCGCCAGGCGCTCGCCCAGCCGGTCGCTCATCAGTTCTTTTTGCAAGTGCCGCTGCTGGACCAGGTCACGGGTGACTTCCTTGCGCCGTTCGTCGTTCGAAGCTTCGGCCTCTTCGAGCAGGTCGTCGAGTTCGGCGCTCTCGGTCTGCTCGATGAGTTCGAGCCAGTCGCGGTAGCGCTGCATCTCGCCGTCGGGGTCGGCCTGTTGTTCGAGTTCGCGTCGTCTGGCGCGGGTGCGCTCTAAGAGGTCACGCAACCCTTCGATGCGATTGCCGTCGGTGTCGGCAAAACCGTCGCGCAACAGGTTGTCCATCGCCTCGTCCAGGTCGCCGCTCTCCATGAAGTCATCGCCGAGCAGGCGCAACAACTCATCTACGTCAAGGTCCGAGAAATCATCGTCGTCCCCGAAGCGACGAAAGCCGTAGCGAACCGCCACTACCGATTCCTCGAGCGGTAGAGGGCGCGCGCTCCTGACGCGTCTTTGGCGAGTCGCTTGGTGAGATAGAGGCCTTCGAGCACGAACTCAGCGGCGGCGGCGAGTTCGCCGTCGCTCGCCTTGGGTCCCGCGACCCGGCGCACTGGCACGTCCAGTGACGGCATTGCTTCAAGCACCGCGAGGTAGTCACGGTCGGGCAGGTCGTCGCCGGTGTGCACGAGCGCTTCGGTGTTAAAGGCCTCGACGATCTCGGGTGCCTCTTCTAAGAGCACGTACTCGTTAAAGCACTGGCGCACCGCGAGCGACACGAGGGCCGCGATCACCTGGTCCGAGTCGCTGTCGTCCATGGTGTCGAACTCGATCTTGCCCTGGGTGGACTGGACCATGGCCGAGAGGTCACTGATGCGCGGGACCACGTGGTCGTCGCCCGTGCGCAACGTACGTCGCAGCGCGCTCGCCACCACGGTCTCGTAGTTGGCGATCGACAGACGCACCGACACACCCGAACTCTGAGAGATGACGTGGCTCTTTCGAGCGACGTGGCTCACGCGCGCGACGATGTCTTCAATGAACCAGGGCACCACAATGGGCTTGGGCGAGGTCGGCGGCTTCGCCTCTTGGCGGATTATCTCGATCTCGGTGGAGATCTCGAAGGGGTAGTGCGTGCGGATCTGGGACCCGAAGCGGTCCTTTAGCGGCGTGATGAGCCGACCGCGGTTGGTGTAGTCCTCGGGGTTCGCCGTCGCCACGACCAGCACGTCCAGGTCGAGGCGTACCAGGTGACCGCGGATCTGCACGTCGCGCTCCTCGAGCACGTTGAGTAGACCCACCTGGATGCGCTCCGAGAGGTCGGGCAGTTCGTTCATCGCGAAGATGCCGCGGTTCGACTTGGGCACGAGCCCGTAGGAGAGGGCGCGCGGGTCGTCCAGGTACAGCCCCCCGGCGACCTTGATCGGGTCCACCTCGCCAATGAGGTCAGCCATCGAGGTGTCGGGTGAGGCGAGCTTCTCGGCGAAGCGGCGCGTGCGATGCACCCAGGCGACCGGGGTCTGCTCGCCCTTTTGCGCGACGAGATCGATTCCGTAGGCCGAGATCGGCGCGAAGGGATTGTCGCGCACCTCAGAGCCCTCGATGATTGGAAGCCACTCGTCGAGCAACTCGACGAGTGAACGGATCATGCGGGTCTTGGCCTGACCACGTTCGCCGAGCAAGATGATGTCGTGTCCCGCGAGCAGGGCGGTCTCGAGTTGGGGCAGCACCGTGTCCTCGTAACCCAGGACCGCCGAACTGAGTGGCCGTCCTTCGACGAGGCGCTGCTCTAAATTGGCGCGGATCTCTTCACGCACGGACTGGTCCACGAATCCCGACGCGCGCAGCGCGCCCAGGGTCGTCGCCAGTTCAGGGGGGGCAATTGGTGTGCTCATCTACTCACCTTAGGAGACTGGAAAAACTTTGAGGTAGGAGCTACTTGGTCGTCGTGGTGGTACGCGACGCGGCGCCCAGCGCGCGCAGCGCGGCTCGACACCCTTTTCCTGCGAGCGACAGCGGCTGGTCCTGGGCGCCCGAAACCCCGGGCCTTAATCCCGGACTCGCCCAACTGCATACCCAGGGCCCGGGTTCAGCGAGCGCGACGAAGAAGTCGCGCTGCCAGCCGGTCTCGTAGATGCTCGGGTTGTGTTCGGAGTAGTCGAGCTGGACTGGAAAGACTCCCGGCGCGTGCAGCGGCGCTCGCGAGGCGCCCAGGATTGGCCAGAACGGATTGATGTCCAGTTCCATCGCGCTCACCGCGCCGGCGCGAAGTAGCGCGGTCGCCAATTGGGCGACGTCGACCTTGCCAATGGCGGCCGCGTAGAGCAGATTGCCAGCATCGTCGACGCCCAGTCCCGAGCGCGACGTGAGGGTCCCGCTCGGATAGACCGAGCCCCACTCGCCATAGTCCGCCGGGCCGGTCGTCGCGCTGAGCCGCCCGTTTAGGATCATCGGCTTCAAGTTCTGGCGGTACGAGATCGCGTCAAAGCCGGGCGCAGGAAAACCCTTCGCTCCCCAGACCCCCATGCTCCAGTGTCCCTGGGCGTTGATCGCGAGGGTCATGTCCCCCGTCACCAGTGGGTCGAGGGTCACGCCGTCCGCGACCGCACCGCCGGCGTACGCGGACTTTTTGAACCCGCCGTTAAAGACCGCGACCACCCCCGCGCGGCCCTCCGAGGCCCAGTCGATCGAGGAACCCGCGTCGAGCGGCAGTTCACCCGCCGTGCTCGGCGGGTCGAGGGAACCGTCGTGCCAACGCAGCAAGGTCGTGCGCGCACGCAGACGAAGCACTCGAAAGACCGTGCCCCCCACGTTCTCGTCGATGTAGTCGACCATTACCCCGCGCACCGAGGAACTTGCGACGGTCCAGCCCACCTCGGGTCTCTCGAGGGGCACCGTGGTAGTGGTCGTGGTGGTGGTGGGCTCGGGGGTGATGCCACCCTCGCCCACGAGCACGAGTACAAGCGCGAGCAGGAGTACCGAACTCACGACCAGCGTGAAACGCCGTCGCCGGGGAAACGTCGTCGGGGACCGAGCGTGTCGACCGGTCGCGCGCTTCATTGGCGTCGTTCGTTGTAACCCAGCCGCTGGCTCACGAGCGAAGTACTAGCGGTCCGCGATGCGGACCCCACTCGAACCGGGCTCGTCGTCGTCTTCCACGATGAAACGTGGCACCGGGGTCGCGCCGAGCTCTTGGTGTTCGTCGTCGGCGTACTTGGGTGCGGGCGTCGCCACGTACTCACCCTCAGCGGTGCGCGTCACCACGTTCGCAGTCTTGCGCTTACCTCCGCCGTGGACCGCTTGGACTTCCTTACAGATCTTCCAGGTGATCGGATAGGCAACGAAGGGTGAGATGATACAGAGGATACGCATCGCCCACAGGACCTCGTTGAGCGGCAGGCGAAAGAAGTTCGCGATCACGTCGGTCGAACTTGCGATGAACAACATGCCCAGCAGCGCCAGCGTCGCCACGCCCACCGCGGTGTGCTTGGGTCGATTGCTCGGTCGATCGAGCAAGTTGTGCAGCGCGGTGTCCTTGGTGAACTTGCGTTCGATCATGGGCCAGACGTAGGCGATGTTAAAGAGCAGTCCGGGCAAGAGAACCGCCGGGATAAAGACCTCGAAGGGAATCGTGTAACCGAAACTATGAAACGACCAAGACGGCCATATTCGAAGTGCGCCGTCGAGGAAACCCATATACCAGTCGGGTTGGACGGCGTAGGAGATGCGCGAAGCGGTGTAGGGACCGAACTGCCAGATCGGGTTGATCTGGGCGAAGGCACCGAGCAGCGCGATCACGCCCGAGACGACGAACAAGAAACCGGTGGTCTTGGCCATGAACACCGGGAACATCGGGGTACCCACGACGTTCTTCTCGGTGCGGCCCTTGCCGGGGAACTGGGTGTGCTTCTGGCGCACGAGTAGGAAGAGATGCGCACCCACCAGGCCAATGATGATCAGGGGCACGATCAGAACGTGCAGGATATAAAAACGCGGGATGACTGCGGTGCCCGGGAAGTTGCCCCCGAAGACCCAGAACCCGAGGTAGCTACCCACCAGCGGAATCGAGAGGATGATCGAGTACGCAATGCGGATACCGGTGCCCGAGACGAGGTCGTCGGGCAGCGAGTACCCGAGGAAACCGTTCACGATCGCCAGGATCAACAGTGTCGTGCCGATCGTCCAGTTGAGTTCGCGGGGCTTGCGAAAGGCGCCGGTGAAGAACACGCGCGCCATGTGCACCACGATCGAACCGACGAAGATGTCACAGGCCCAGTGGTGCATCTGGCGCATCAGCAGGCCGCCACGCACCGCGAAGGAGAGGTTCACCGAGCTCGAGAACGCCTCGGTGACGCGCTGTCCGTCGAGGGGAAGGTAACTGCCGTGGTAGGTCACGAGGTCGGTGCTCGGGATGTAATAGAGCGTCAGGAAGACGCCGGTGATCATGAGCACAACGAACGAGTAGAGCGCGATCTCACCGAGCATGAAGGACCAGTGATCGGGGAAGATCTTGTCCATGAACGTCCGACCGCCCTTGGCGACACCCAGGCGTTCGTCAAGTTCGTTGATCGCGTTGCCGACCTTGCCGTAAGGTCCGGCCGCTTGGCGCTGGGCGCGCTTGGTGTCTACGACGTCGCTACTCATGCCGGCGATGCACCTCGCTCCCAGAATCCCGGACCCACCGGTTCGGAGTAACCGCGCTGTGAGCGAAGATACCCGCTCGCGTCCACGTACAGCGGCAACTGGGGCAACGGGCGCGGCGCGGGCCCGAACTGGGGAATCGCGCCGTTGGTGACGTTGAACATCGACTGATGGCACGGACACACGAGCAGTTGCAGTTCCTGTTCGTAGAGCCCCACCGGACAACCCAGGTGGGTGCACAGCTTCGAGTAGGCGAGGTAGCCCGCGGGGCCCCATGTCTCGCGGCCCTTTTGGGTGGTGAAGTTCTCGTCGGAGATTCGAATGAGCACCGTCTGGTCCACCGCTTGTCCGCGGTCGCTGTTCTCGAGACCCGCCGGGTAGACGGTCACGATCGAACCGATCGCGAGGTCACCCACGTGTAGGCGCCGTCCCGAGATGTCCACGAGGTACGTACCTTTCTTCCAGTCGGTGCTGAACAAGGTGCCCTTGGGCATTGGTCCGAGACTGCGCAGCAGCGGGAACATCGCCACGACCCCGAAGATGCCCAGGCCGCCGCCGAGCAGTCCCGCGAGCATCTTGCGACGCTTTACGACACCACCGCCGCGTTCGACGATCGCCGCGGCGAGGGCGTTGCGGTCGTCTGGTGAGTTGGCGAGTTCGTGGCGCTCTTCGACGAAGGGCCCGCGCGGCATGAGGTACTTGCCCCAAGCAATGAGTCCGATGCCTAGAAAGAAGAGTCCTCCGCCCATCGTCGCCCCGAGGGTCCAGGGCTTGGCGTTGACCCAGTAACAAGCACCGAAGCCCGCCACCAACAAGAGCCCGAGCACGAAGGTCACCGCGATGACGCGCTCGACCAACTGGGGGTTGCGCGCCGCTGGTTGCAGGTGTGGGTCGTTTGCTGACACGCGCTGGAGAGAAACCGGAGTGCGCAGTTCTTCGTTGTCGCTCACTGGCGCTCTCCTACCCAGTACGCGATGAGGATCAGTATGCCCACACCAAGAAGAAGGCCGACGAAGCCTTCGGCGACCGGACCAAGACCACCGAGTCCGAATCCACCGGGGTTGTTAGGGTGCTGGATCTCGGTGGTGACGTACTTGACAATGTCGTCGACCTGCTGGTCACTGAGGTTGCCCGTGAAGCGCGGCATGTTCGCGGGACCGGTGCGCACCGCTTCGACGACCTCAAAAGCGGGGATGTTGCGAAGCGACGGCGAGAAAGTGTCGCTCGCCAGCGCGTCGCCGTCACCTTCGATCGTGTGACAAGAGGCGCAGTTGAGTGCGAAGAGGGCCGCACCGTCCGAGACGTTGGCGTTCTTCAAATGCGCCGTGGGGATGTCAGGATAACTCGGACTGAGCGAGTTCACCCACGCGGCGATCGCCACGGCCTGGTCCTTGGTGAGACGCGGGGTGTGACGAATCGCCTGGACCGCGCGCACGTTCGCCGCGGGCATGCGACCCGAGTCGACCCAGAAGTCGATGGTGGCGGGTCCGAGGCCCACCAGGTCGGGGAACGATCCGTTGGTACCGTTCGCGGGCACGCCGTTCGCCTCGGTGCCGTGGCACGAGGCGCAGTTCTGCAAGAAGAGTGCCTGGCCTAAGGTCACCAGCGCCGTCGAAGGCGCGTTGTAGGTGATGTACTTGTCGCCGTAACTGATCACGACGCCGGTCGTGGGGTTCAAGGTCACGTCAGTAGATTTGGGCGTGCCGGCGTCCTTGCGCGTGGTCTGGTAGGCCGTGTGGGGCGAGCCCGACGCGCCCGACGCGCACGCAAAGACAATCAGCGGTCCACCGCCCACGAGAGCGGCGAATGAGAATATGGCGGCACGCTTGAGGAAAGACGACGTCATGCTGCGACTACTTCAGCAGGAACAGGGACGAGTACAGCCCGATCCACACGACGTCCACGAAGTGCCAGTAGTAACTGACGCCCTGGAAGGTCGAGAGTTCGCCCGGGTCACCTTCGCGACCGCGCATGCGAAAGAGCAGGAACGCCATCGCGACCAGTCCGAGGAACACGTGCAGACCATGGATGCCGGTGGTGATGAAGAACACCGAGCCGTAAGAGTTGGTGTACCAGCGCGTCGTCAGGTGCGTCCACTCGTAGGCCTGGTTGCCCACGAACAATGTTCCCAGGATCATCGTGGTGATGACCCAGTTGCGGGCCTCGCGACGACGATGGTGCTCGATGAGCCACACGGCCCACTGCATGGTGAAAGAAGAGGAGACCAGGATGAGGGTGAAGATCCCCGATTGGAGCACGTCCAGGTGCGTGCCCTTGGGAGGCCACGAGACCAGGTGGGCTCGGATGGTAAACAATGCGGCGAAGAGTCCCGAGAAGAACATCAGCTCGCTACCGAGCCAAATCATCACGCCGATAGCCAGCATCGGCGGTCGATCGTGGACAATCTTCTCTTGCTTCGCCAGGCTACTGAGGGGAATCGCCTGACTCACGCCTACCTTTCTAGCGGATTTGGCGAACCCGATGCGAACACGCGCTGAGAATGCTTACAGAAGTGTCTCGGGTAACGCCCCCGAGGCAACGATGGCCAGACGCCTGGTGGGACGGGTCATGGCGACATAGAGCGTCCGTAGTCCGCGAGGGCTCGACCTGGTCGGGTCCGCGGAACCGCGACTCGTGATCTGGGCGGGCTCGACGACGATCACCGCGTCGAACTCGAGACCGTTGGCGCCCTCGGCGCTCAGCACCACCAGATCTGCGCCCAGTCCCTTGGAATCGTGGTCACGCGGGTCGACCGCCTCCACGCCATTCGTGTTCAAGATTTCCATTATCTCTGTCACGCGGCGAGCGGACACGATCACGGCGACGCGTCCCGGAGCGACCGCCTCCACCTCGCGCCTCACGGCGCGCACGATGGTCGGAGCGAACTCGTTCGCACTCACCGTTTCGACGATCGGCGTGAATCCGGCGCGGCGCACCGCGCGCGGCGCTTCGAGTCCCGGGGTCGCCTTTAACAACGTCGGCGCGGCGAACTCGAGCACCTCTTCGGGCGTGCGATAACTCACCGTCAGGTCGACCCGATTGGGTTCGCGTCGAGGGTCCAGGACCTCGAGTACCGAGTTCCACGACGCCGAACTCGACGCGGTGGTCGCCTGGCCCATGTCACCCACGATGGTCATCGAGCCCGTCAGGTCACGCCGCTTGAGCACTCGAAGCTCCATGGGAGAGAGATCCTGGGCCTCGTCGACGACGATGTGACCGTAGGTAACGAACTCGGCCTCGTCGAGGTCGGTCGATTGCTGAGGGGCATTGCGTTGCGCCTCGCGAAGCGCGGCCGCTCGCACGTCGCTGGCGTACGCGTCGAGGTCAATGCCCTCGAGTATGCCGTTGTCGAGGTTCTTCAGTGGCGGGCGCGGGCGCTTGCGCGGTCCGAGCAGGACCCGGGCCTCGTCGATCAACGCCGCGTCGGCCTTGGTCCACTCGATCTCGTCGAGCGACTCGGAGCGCTTGCGCACGAACAGCTCGAGTTCGGCGTCGCTGAACAGGTCTTTGCCCGCCGCGCGCAGCAGGGCTGGCGCACCGAACAGGTCGTGCAACAGTTCTTGTCCGCTGAGTCGCGGCCAGATGCGTTGTAACGCCTCTTTGAATTCGGTAGTCGAGCGGATGAGATCGGCGAGTTCGCCCGCGGCGTTCACCTCATCGAGGCCCTCGCGAACGAATCGCTCGTAGTACTCCTGGGCGAGGCGATTGGCCAGTTCACGTCCCACCGCCGAACGGCGCTGGTTGTGGTTCCCGGGTCGTCGCCGGGCGCGATCGACGACTTCTTCGGTGTAGCGACTCTTCATGGTGATGATCGCGCGCCCGACGGGAATCGTCACGTCGGCGCGCAGCGCACGCTGGCGAGTACGAAGCGCGCGCGACACCAGCGTCGCCATGCGCACGTCGCCCTTCAGCTGGTCGACCTCCTCGCTCTCCTCACCGCGGATCTCCACGTTGGTCACGAGCCCCGAGATCGTCGACAGCGTGACGCCGGACTCACCGAGTGAAGGCAGCACATTCTCGATGTAGTTGAGAAAGAGCGGGTTCGGCCCCACGACCAGCACGCCCTGGCGTTCGAGCGTCGCGCGGTAGGTGTAGAGCAGGTAGGCCGCGCGGTGCAGCGCTACCGCGGTCTTACCCGTGCCGGGTCCGCCCTGGACTAGGAGCACCCCGGCGAGGGGGCTACGAATGATCTGGTCCTGCTCTCCCTGGATCGTGGCGACGATGTCGCCCATGCGCCCGGTTCGAGCCCTACCGAGCGCGGCGAGCAAAGCACCCGGACCGCCCAGGGCGAGACCGCCGTCGACGAGTCCCTCCTCGGTGGCGTTGCGAACCTCGTCCTCGGGCAGGGCCAACTCGCCCGACGCGTCGGCGAAGTACTCGTCCTCGACGCCGGTCACCTCGTGACCACGGATCGCCACGTGGCGCCGACGCGAGAGACCCAGTGATTCAACGCCCGTGGCGCGGTAGAACGCTTCGGCGACCGGCGCACGCCAGTCAACGACGAGTGGGTTCAGCTCGTCGTCTGAGACCGCGAGACGACCCACGTGATAGATGTCGCTCGTGCCCAATGCGTCGGGGTTGTAGTCAATACGACCAAAGAAGAGGGGCTGATCGCCGATCGCGAGTTGGTCGAGGCGGTGCAACGCGGTGCCCATCACGACGTCGCGCTCGACCAGATCACCCGCCCCTCGCATGTTCGCCACCGCCGCGCTGTCGCGCAGGGAACGAGCTTCATCACGCATATGGTCGAGCGCCATCAGGGCACGGTCGAGGAAAGCCTGTTCCTCGCCTACCTCGCGCTCGTGTGCCATAGCGACCTCTTCTCGCCCAAATTTGGGGTCTGACAAGTCTAGAGGAAGTTACTCGGAGCCCCGCAAAACGCTGTTCTAGGTGTCTCGTAGATTGGTGGCAACAAGAAGGAGACACGTGAACGACCCAGTCTTTCTGCGGGCTTGTCGAGGCGAGAGCGTGGCGCACGTACCGGTGTGGTTCATGCGCCAGGCCGGGCGTTCACTGCCCGAGTATCGCGCGCTGCGCGGGACGGGTTCGATCCTCGAGGCGATTGGCGACCCGGTCGTGGCTTGTGAGGTCACACTCCAGCCGGTGCGTCGCTACGGCGTGGACGCGGCAATACTCTTCTCGGACATCGTCGTGCCCTTTCACGCCATTGGCTTTGGGGTCGACGTCGTGCCCGGTCGCGGACCGGTCATCGCCGAGCCCTTTAAGCAGAGCACCGATCTCGAGCGCTTGCGCGACCTCACCGAACTCGACGTTCAGCACGTCACCAAAACAATTGACCTCGTGGTAAAGGAGCTCGAGGCGACCAACACCCCGCTCATTGGCTTCGCGGGTGCGCCCTTCACGGTCGCGAGCTACCTCGTAGAAGGTGCGCCCACGCGTGATTTCGCGGTGATCAAGAGCATGATGCACGCCGAGCCCGCGCTGTTCCAACGCCTGGTCGACCGACTGGTCGCGATCACCGTGGCGTTTCTTCGCGTCCAGGTCGCCCACGGCGCGCGGGCCCTGCAACTCTTTGACTCGTGGGCGGGTTCACTCACCCGCGACGAGTACGCGCGTTTCGCCTTGCCCGCAACCCAACGTGTGCTCGAAGGCGTCGCCGACCTCGGGGTGCCCACGATCCTGTTCGGCGTGGGAACCGGCGAACTGCTCGACCTCATGGCCAACGCCGGCTCGACGGTGATGGGTATTGACTGGCACGTGGACCTCGACGAGGGACGCCGTCGCCTGGGTGATCGCGCCGTGCAGGGCAACCTCGACCCGGCGCGCTGTCTAAGCGGCGAGGACCTCGGCGTGCAAGCAGCTCGCGAAGTGCTTTCACGTGCGGGCACCCAGAGCGGGCACGTCTTTAACCTCGGTCACGGCGTCCTGCCCCAGACCGACCCCGCCGTGCTCGCCGCGGTGGTGCGCGTCGTGCACGACGAGGGAAAAGCGGGCGTCGCGTGAAGACCGGTGTGCTCGTGATGGCCTACGGCACGCCCACGACGCCCGAGGACGTCGAGGCGTACTACACGCGTATCCGCCACGGTCGCGCACCGAGCCCCGAACTGCTCGCGGACCTCGTGCGCCGTTACAACGCCATTGGCGGTACCTCCCCGCTCGCCCAGCGCACCGCCGCCCAGGTGGCGGGCATCGCCAGCGCCCTCGAACAAATGGCGCCGGGCTTTTATGACGTGCGCTTCGGTTCGAAATACGAACCGCCGCTGCTCGAAGAGACCGCCGCCAGTTTTCGCGATGATGGTTTCAATCTCGTGATCGGACTCGTGCTCGCGCCTCATTCGTCGTCACTGTCTACCGACCAGTACATGAGTCGAGCCCGCGAGGCACTGGGGCCCGACGTCGAGTTCATCGAGATCGGCGCCTGGTACGACGCACCGGGATTCCTCGAACTCATCGCGCGCCGGGTCAACGACGCGCTCGCGACGATCCCTCACGAACGCCGCGACACGTGCGAAGTCATCTTCTCGGCGCATTCGCTGCCCGAGATGATCCTGCGTCACGGTGATCGCTACCCCGAACAACTGCTCGACAGCGCCACGCGCGCGGCGGACCTCGCGGGCCTCGCACACTTCGACATCGCCTGGCAGTCAGCGGGAAGGACCCCGGATCCGTGGATCGGGCCGGACATCCTGGCGGTCTTGCGTGAGAAGCGCGCGGCGGGATTCACCGACGTCGTATCGTGCCCGATCGGCTTCGTCGCCGACCACCTCGAAGTCCTCTACGACATCGACGTCGAGGCCCAGGGCGTCGCGCGAGAGATCGGACTCAATCTCGTGCGCACCGCCTCACTCAACGACGATCAGGAATTCGTGGAGATTCTCGCCCACGTCGTGCACGAAGTGGCCTTCTAGGTGGTGCGCGCCTCGGTCGTGATCGTCGGCGCGGGGATCAGTGGTCTTTCCGCCGCTTGGGAGTTGTCGGGCGCGATTGCCGGTCCGAACGAGAACACACCGCGTATCGAGGTCATAGAGAGTGCGAGTCGCGTCGGCGGCGCGCTCGCGACGACGTCGTTCGCTGGACGTAGCGTCGACCTCGGGGCCGACGGGTTCCTCGCGCGTCGACCCGAAGCAGTCAACCTCGTTCGAGAACTCGGCCTCGACGACCAGCTCGAGGCGATCGACGCGAGCGGGGCGTGGATCTATCTGCACGGTGCGCTTCGCGAGTTGCCGACGGGTCTCGTGCTCGGCGTACCGACGAACGTCGCAGCCTTTCGACACTTCAAGGGCATCTCGCGCGGCGCCCGCTGGCGACTTCGTCGCGATCAGTGGTTCGCCAAGCGCCTCGTCGTGGGCGAGGACGCGAGTATCGGTGAGATCGTACGCGCCAAGTTGGGTGACGAATTGAGCTACCAGTTCATCGAACCGATGATCGGTGGCATCCAGGCGGGCCGCATCGATGAACTCTCCGCACGATCGGTGTTTCCTGCGCTCTTAGACGCGGCGCACCGAGGAGGATCGCTCGCCAAGGCCCTGCGCCCGAGCGGACCCGTGAGCCCTGGTCCGGTTTCGCAGCACGTAGCGTCGGTACCGATGTTCTCGAGCCTGTGCGACGGAGTTGGTTCGCTGCCAGTCGAGCTCGAACGCCAGCTGAAAGAGCGCGGCGTCGTGGTACGAACCGGCGTCGGGGTCAGCGCGCTTCGTCGCACGCCCTCGGGGACCTACCCCTGGGAGGTCGACACGCCCACCACCACCACGCCCGCCGACGCGGTCATCATGGCCGCTCCCGCGAACGTCGCGGGACGACTACTTGGCGCGCAGGACCCTGCGCTCGCCGCGCTCGCTGACGTGGACTTCGCGAGCGCCTCGATGGTCACCTTTTGCCTCTCGAGCACCGAGGTGACGCTTCCCCTGCACGGCACGGGCGTCTTGGTGCCGTTGCGCACTTCCTGGCCGGGTGGGGACACCATGATGGTCACCGCGCTCACCCTGCTCGATCGCAAGTGGCCCCATCTGCGGCGCGAGGGCGACGTGCTGCTTCGCGCCCACGTCGGGAGGATCGACGACCAGCGCTCGGACAGTCTCAACGACGAAGAACTCACCGAGCGCGTCTCGAACGAACTGCGAGTGCTTCTGGGTGAGTTCGGACCCGCGCGTGCTTCGCTCGTGCAGCGCTGGCCGAGCGCGTTGCCCCAGTATCACGTGGGTCACCAACCTCTGGTCGAGCAGGCTCGTCGCGCGGCGAGCGAGCTGCGCGTCGCCCTGGCGGGGATGGCCTATGACGGCGTGGGTATACCTGCGAGCATCGGTTCAGGACGACGCGCGGCCAAAGAAGTTTTCGCGATGCTCGTCTAGGTTTCGCTAGCTCACCCGGTAACCCGGCGTCACCGGCGCGCCCGGCTTGTGCAAGAGCAGCTGTACGTCAGAGATATGGCGTTCGAGGAACGCCCCCTCGCAGTAGCGAAGGTACATGTCCCAGAGCCTCTTGAAGCGGTCGTCGAAGCCGAGGGCACGGATCTGGTCGAACTTCTCGTCGACGTTGCGCGCCCACAGTCGCAGCGTCCTGGCGTAGTGCAATCCAATGTCTTCGAGGTCGACCAATCGCAGGTCGGTCGCCCCAGTTACGGCGGACATGATCGCCGTGACGCTCGGCAGGCAGCCGCCGGGAAAGATAAGGTCGCGGATGAAGTCCTTGCGCACCTTGGCTCGCTCAAAACTCTGGTCGGCGATCGTGATCGCTTGCAGGGCCATGCGGCCCTTCTCGGTGAGCAGCGACGAGCACTTCTCGAAGAACTCCTCGTAGTTGCGCCAGTTGACCGCCTCGATCATCTCGATCGAGACCAGCGCGTCAAAACTCCCCTTCAAGTCGCGGTAGTGCTCGCCGATCACCGTCACGAGATGTCCGAGGCCCGCCTCCTTCACGCGTTGCTCGGCGGCGTGACGCTGATTCTGCGAGATCGTGGTCGTGGTGACCTTCGCGCCGTAGTGCTTGGCCGCGTGCAGGGCGAAGCCTCCCCAGCCCGTACCGATCTCGAGGACGTGGTCGTTCGCTCCCAGCCCCAGCTTTCGACAGATCCGGTCGAACTTCTCGCTCTGGGCTTCGCGCAGCGTCGTGGCCTCGTCTTGGAAGATCGCGCACGAATACGCGAGCGTTTCGTCGAGCATCAGCTCGAAGAACTCATTGGAGAGGTCGTAGTGCGCGTGGATGTTCTTGCGGTCACCCAACTTGTCGCGGTCACGCGAGAGCCGTGCACCTACGACCGCACGCGCCCAACGCGGCGCGACCCCGCCGAGCGCCCTTCGGCGCCGGGCGCGCTGGTCCTGGCGCGACCGACCGGGCTGGGAGACGCGAAAGAGGTAACGAACCACGGCGCTCATGTCCTCGGTGTCCCACAGGCCATTCACGTAACTGCGGCCCATGCCGCGCGAACCGCCAAAGACAATTGCCGCGTACGCGTCGCGGTCGTGCACGGTCATCTGCGCGCGCAAGTCCCCGGTACCGATGGTCCGGGTTGGCCCTTGGCCCCAGTCCTCGGTGAGCACCAGCGTGCCGGCGCCCTCGACCTTCTTCGCCTTCACCAGGCGGAGGAAGATCCGTCGAGCCAAAGGCGCGAACCGCTGACGACGGGAGGGCAAGAAGGTGCCCGGCGCGATCGTGTCTTTAGGATCCTCGGACATTCGCGACGTCTCTCACTTTCGACGGATGCGGCACGTAGGCAACGCCCTTGGCGAACAGACGAGCCGCATGAACGTAGATACGTAGTGAGACTCTAAACGCCATGTCGGGGTAGCGCCACGACGCGCGAGGGACTTCGTGGCTCGAAAGTTCCGCCCGCTCGAAACTCATCGTCGCGCCAAAGCGCCGGGCCCCGAGACCCTGGCTCTCTTCGGGACCAGGGTCAAAGAGCGTCATGGCGAGACGAAAATCGGCCGAAGGCTGTGCGTAGGTCAACTGGTAGCGGCCCCGCATCTCAAGAAAGGGCGAGACGTGGTGGGCCTTGTCAAACACCATGGTGCCCGGCGGACCAAGGACGTAGAGGTGACGCTCACCCCAGGGAGTATTGGTCACCTCGGCGATCGTGCACACCACGCGCCCTGCGTCGTAGAAGAAATAGAGCGTGATGGGATTGAAGTTCCAACCGAGCGACGCCAAGTTCGCGAGCAACGCGACGCGCCCGGGCGCCTCGGAACCCACGAGGTCGCGGTACATAGTGCGCGCAGCGTGATCGAGCGTTCCCTCGTACCCGGGAAGGAAATCGCGCCGGCGAAGTACGTAACGTCCGGGTAGACGACTCGCCGCGCGTGCTCGTTGCGGGTACGCGGTGACCCGACCTTCGAGGACCAGTCCCTTCACGTCGCGCGCGAGGTTGTCCAGTTCGTCGAGGAACATCTCGAACATGATCACTCGATAGTCGAACGCGTGCTCGCGCGGCAGGAACCGGCGGTGGGTCACGCGTCCCCAGTAGATCGCCGAATCGCTCACCAGTTCGCTCCCAGGGCCTCGCACGCCTCGAGCGCGCTCGCCACACCGTCTTCGTGGAATCCGTAGCCGAAGTAGGCCCCGCAGAACGAGGTGCGGTTGCCCACGAGCAGGTGGCGTTGCTGCTGGGCTCGAACGGTCGACTGGTCGAGCACCGGATGCGAGTAGCGAGATCGCGCGAGCACCTTGTGGGGATCGATCG
>Ga0302279_10002131_pt1 | contig 26848 bp, 19 predicted proteins | sample III_Bog_N3_3_FD_194541 | JGI IMG/M metagenome (GOLD analysis project Ga0302279, IMG submission 194541) | Peat permafrost microbial communities from Stordalen Mire near Abisko, Sweden - III_Bog_N3_3 | ecosystem: Environmental > Terrestrial > Soil > Wetlands > Peat | place: Sweden: Abisko... | reverse complement strand
ATCGCGCACACGCGCTCGGTGCCGATTTGCACCGCATGGAGCGGGCCGCGCCCGTTGGCCTGGCTCGGGACCATCGCCGTCACGGCGACCGTCCTGCAGGCGGGGCAGAAGGGCATTGCGACCGGAGCGGAGATCGCCGGCCGGGCTGCCGGCTTGGCGATGGACTGCCAGTATTGGGGGCCCGGTCCGGCGTAGACGCTTCCGGCAAGGACCAGTGAGAGCACGAGGCCAAGGGAACGGCCCGCGATTGAGTGTGAATTGATGGTATTCATGGGATCTGGTGGTTTTGTTTTGTTGCTGTCACCAGGTTATACGGGGCCCGCAGGCTGCGTCCCCGCGCGGATATTGCCGGGAACTGCGCAGCAATTGCGCCCCGAGGCCGCTTCCCTTGCCGCTCACTCGCCATCGCCGAGCAGCTTGCGAAGCTTCTGCTTCGCATGATGAACACGCGTCTCCACTGCCTTTGGGGTAATGCCCAGGATATCCCCCGTCTCCCGCTGCGAACGCCCCTCAAGGGCAAAGAGAATCAGGGCCGCCTTCAGGTCGTGCGGCAGCCGGTCGATTGCCGCACCCAGCGCCGACAAGCGGTCCTTCTCAACCATCCGATCCGCAGGCAGAGGAGCGTCGTCCGCGAGTTCCATGGGCGGCTGATCACCGGGACCGGGGGCCTGCAGGGAAATATCAGCTCTCCGCCTGGCCAGGCGACGGCCCTGGTCGCGGCAGAGGTTGAGTGCGATCGCGTAAATCCAGGTCTTGACCGACGAGATCGGCTGGAACTTCGCGGCCTTGAAGTACACCCGCACGAAGGTCTCCTGGACCACGTCGCCTGCGGCCGTGGCGTCGCGCAGATAGCGGACGACAAAATGGAAGAGCGGAGTCCGGTGGCGCTCGATCAGCTCGTTCAACGCCGAGCCATCGGCAGCCTTGATCGCCTCAATCAGCGGCAGATCGGGGTCCACGGCGGCTCACGGCGTCTGCTCCAGCGAGCGTTGGGCCAACGTCAGCAGCTTGTCGCCCTGGTCCTGCGCCAGCACCGAGCGCATTGCAAAGACATGCTCGATCGTCGCCATTTGAAGCTCGCTCATGCAATGGTGCACGCACTGGACCGCCGCGGTGACTTTCGGCGTGTAGGCCTTCTCCTCGCCCATCGTTCGGGCCAGGTCGCGGTTCGCCGCACGGAGCCGGTCCGCGAGCTCGCGTTGCTTCACCGCGAACTCCCTTTCAATCGGTGCCAGCGCGATGCGCTGGGCGTTGGTCAGGTTCAATTCGCTGTGCAACCACTCCTGCGCGTCAGCCGGGGCCCCATCGTGGCGTCCGGCGACCCAGCGCACCGAGCAGAATGCCGTGAGGGCCGCGATTCCGACGACCACCCCGAAGAATAGGGCGATCTTCCTCATTGCCTGGCCTGGGGCGAATTCGAAGCGGGCGCATTGAGCATGGCCATCGACGATTCCGACGAAAATACCTCAAAATGGAACGACTGGCGCGCAAGCCGAACACTGGCATCGGGCGCAGCAAGGAATAACGCCGGAACGAGGCCCATCGCCAAGGCGATCCCCAGGGCCGGCAAGGTCAGCCGGGGCTCAGCGAAAAGTTCGCGCCAATCCAGAATCGGATGAAGGCGCGACCAGAAGGATCGCCCCCGCCGATGGTCGATATCCTTCCATATGGCGGAGGTCAGATGCCCGGGGCAGGGAGGGAGGTCCTCTTCCGCCATCGCTAGGAGCATTTTGTCGAGATGATCGGGACTCATGGCGTAACCTTTAACGCTGCATCACAGGACAATCCCTCAGGATTAGAACGCAAACATTTGCGAATCGCGTGGAATGATCGGCAAAGCAACGGCTTGGCCCCGGCGCCATTCCGATCCGGGGCCCGTTTTATGACTGGCGGAGGTGATCCGGATTCGAATACACAACCTGCAATCCCGCCATGGCCGACTTTGAACAGGCACTTGCGCTGCTGCTTCTGACAACGGGGTTGGCCGTTGTCTCCCGCTGGCTGCCCTGGCCGCGGCCCATCACCTATGTGCTGGGCGGAATCGGCTTCGCGGTGGCGCACTTCCTCCCCGATGCGGCGCTGGACCCGGGCTTCTTCTTCCTCTGCTTCCTCCCGCCGCTGCTTTTTGCCGACGGCTGGCTCATGCCGCTGCGCGAATTTGCCAAGGCGAAGCGGCCCATCGTGCTCCTGGCCAGCGGCCTGGTCGTGTTCACCACCCTGGTGGTCGGCCTGGTCGCCCACTGGCTCGTCCCCGGCCTGCCGCTCTCGATGGCCTTCGCCCTGGGGGCGGTCGTGTCGCCGACCGATGCCGTCGCCGTCAACGCCATCACCGAACGGCTGAAGGTGCCGGTTCGCCTGACGACCGTCCTGAACGGGGAGAGCCTGATGAACGACGCGACCGGGCTTGTGGCGTTCAAGTTCGCGCTGGCCGCGCTTGTCGCCGGCACGTTTTCGCTCCGGGCCGCGGCGCTCAGTTTCGCCTTCATCGCGATCGGGGGTCTCATCCTGGGCTTTGCCGTGAGTTACGCGGTCGGCCGGCTGAGGGACCTGCTCCGGCATGTGCACGGGTCCGATCCGCTGATCGAGATCACGCTCTCCCTCCTGACCCCCTACGCGGCCTTCCTGGCGGCCGAGCGGCTCCAGGTGTCGGGGGTTCTCGCGGTCGTGGCGGCCGGATTGCATTCGGGATGGCGGGATCCCGTCCGCACGGACGTGCAGACGCGGCAGACGGTGTGGACGGTCTGGTCCACCGTGCTTTTCTGGCTCAACGGGCTGGCCTTTGTGCTCCTCGGCCTGCAGTTCCCGCGGCTGTTCGCCGCCGTCAACGGCAGCTACTCCCTGCTGCACCTGGTCGGCCTCACCGCGGCGGTCGCGGGGGTCGCCGCGCTGGCGCGGATCGCCTGGTTTTTCCCGGCGGCCTACCTGCCCTTCGTCCTGTCGGCCCGGGTGCGCGCGACCGAGACGCGCCCGAGCTGGCAGGCCCTGCTGGTCGGCGGGTGGGCGGGGCTGCGGGGCGCGGTCACGCTCGCGGCGGCGCTCTCGATCCCGCTCCTGCTCCCGGGCGGCGCGGCGTTTCCCTATCGCGACCTGGTGATCTTCCTGGCCTTCGGGGTCATCGTGGCCTCGCTGCTGGTTCAGGGGACGACGCTTGAGTGGCTCGTCTGCCGGCTCGGCCTGCAGGAGGACGGCCTTTACCGGAAGGAGGAGCGGGTCGCGCGGACTGCGGCGGTCGAGGCGGGCCTGGCCGCGCTGCGCGCCCTTGAGTCGGCGACCACCTCTCCGGAGCACCACGCCGCGCTGGGCTACGTGATCGCGGAGTACGAGCAGCGCCTGTCCACGCTGGGCGCGGAGGGAGAGACCCGCACCACGGCCCGTCGCCGGCGGGCGGCGGAGCACCGCTACCGGCTGGCCGCGCTCGAGGCCGAGCGGCACGCCGTCGACGCCCTTTGGCGCCGCAATGTGATCGCCGACGAGGTCCACCGCCCGCTGCAGCAGCTCCTCGACCACGAGGAGTCCATGCTGCGCGCCCAGCCGACGAACGAGGAGGATTGATCGGCGGCGACTCCCGGATTGCGGTCAGCCGTTCACCCGGTCCCCTCACGGATCCACGTCGGTGATCACCACCTCGGTCAGGGCCGCCGTTCCCTTCGACTTGAGGATCCTGACGCGCAGCCGCTGGATTGTTACCGGCGGAAAATCCACCGAGTAGTCCGGCCCGACGCTTTTCACCGGCACGGTCTTTGCGGCAAGGGTCACCCACTTGCCCTGGTCCCACCGCGCGATGTCAAAGGACTGCATGAGGTGGGGCCGGGCCTTCTCCTCCAGCTTGATCGCCCGGATCGTGCGGGGATGAACGAAGTTCAGCTCGAGGCTCCCGGTAGTCTGGCCCTCCGGGGCCGACCACTCGGTCTCCGGGTCGTTGTCCGCGGCAAAGGCCGGTGAATGCTGGGCCTCCGGGGCCATGGTGGCCGAGGCGGTGATGGTAACTTCCCTGGGCAGGGCGATCGGGGCGAAGGTGGCTGCGGGCCGGTCCATCTCCAGGCGCACCAGGGTGTCGATCCGCTGCCGGTCCGCCGGCGCGACGTCCACCGTGAGCGCTCCGTCCGCCTGCGAGGCGCGGACGGTTCCGCCGGTCAGCAGGGTGGCCGCCACGATCCTGCCGGGGAGGGCGGGGACCACCAGCGGCCCGTCGAACCAGCGGATGATGTGCAGGTAGACAAAGTTGCCGCGCCGCGTGCTCGCGAGGTAGGAGGTGGGCTTGTACGGGCCCCCGCGGGTGTCGTAGATGCTTTCGCCGTAGCGGCCCAGCCAGTCGCCGATTTCCCGGAGGCGCGCGACAGTCCGGGGCTCGATCGTCCCGTCCGCCCTCGGCCCCACGTCCAGGAGAAGGTTCCCATCGCCGCCGGAGCAATAGACCAGGGCGCGCAGGAGCTGGGGAAAGCTCTTGAGCGCGTCGTTGGGCTTCCACGACCACTGGGTGCCGATCATCATGCAGCTCTCCCAGGGCCGGTCGTCGCGGTAGCGGCCGATCCGCTCCTCCGGGGTGACATAGTCGCCCGGCACCCCCGAGCGGTTATTGATCAGGATGTTCGGCTGCATCGCCCGCGCAAAGCTCACCAGCCTCCGGCCCCGCTCCTCCGAATCCCCGCCGGTCATCGAGTCGAACCACAGGCACTCGAGGGGGCCGTAGTTGCCGATCAGCTCCGCCACCTGCTTCATCACGTACAGGTTGTAGCGCTCCAGGTCGGTCGTCGGCTTGCGGGGCGTCTGCGTCGGCCCCTTGTACGGCCCGAAGAACGGGTACCAGGGATTATACCAATCGGCGATGCAGTAGTACGCGCCGAAATCCATGCCGCCGCGGGCGCAGGCGCGGGACATCTCCGCGACGATGTCCCGCTTGAAGGGCGAATTCATGATGTTGTAGTCGGTCTGGTGCGTGTCCCACAGGCAGAACCCGTCCATGTGCTTGGCGGTCAGGACGACGTAGCGCATGCCCGCGTCCTTCGCGATCCGCACCCACTGGTCCGCGTCGAAACGGACGGGATTGAACCGGTGGTAGAGCTGGTCGTACTCAGCCGCGGGGGTCTGGTTGCCGCGCGACCAGCCCAGTTCGTAACCGGTCAGTGACACGGGGCCCCAGTGGATGAACATGCCGAAGCGCTGGGATTCGAACTTGCGCAGCGACTCCGGGGAGGGCCCGCTGTCGGCCGCGGCGGCGGACGTTGCCGCGAGAAGCGTCGCGATGGCGAGGATGGCAAAGGTCGGGATTTTCATGGGATAGAGGGCCGGGAGACGGCCTTTCAGGGGAGGGTGAGGGAGCGCAGCCGCCAGCCGGTCGCAAAATAGAAGGTGCGGCCGATCCAGGGGCCGGGCTTGTCAAGCGAGTCGCCGGCGGGCGCGCGCCAGACGACCTGCGTGCGGCAGGTGCCGGGTACCACGCGATACAGCGTGTGCGCTGTCATGCCGTAGACCCCGTCGGGACCGCGAAACAGGCAGCCCTGGCAGTCGTGCTCGGGCATGTCTCCGAGCTCGGGGGAAAGCGGGGACTCGCAGACCGCCCGGCGGGCCGCCGGGTCGACGAGCGCCAGTCGCATCGGACCGGCGACTGCGGGCCCGAGCGCCTTCGCGGTGTCGCTCGTGTGCCCGAGCAGCGCGTACACGCGGCCGTCGCCGGCCGGCGCCAGGGCGAGCACGTCGGGGAGGTTCTTGATCCCGAAGTCCCCGGTGTAGAGCGGCCTGTCGCCGACCGGGTCCCAGATCACAAACGACCCCCACTTCGCCCTTGGGGCGGCCCCGGTCCCGGCCTGCACGCTCATGCCCACGAGCAAACGGCCCGTTCCGGGCATCCAGAGCATCGACATGGGCGAGCAGTCCGGGACGAGGTTGCGATGGCTGGCCGACCGGCCTGTCGCCGGATCGAGCCAGGCGAGCGTCCCGCCCCAGGTGCCGTAGTAGGGAAGGGATCCGATCCACATGCGCTCCGGCGCCGTGCGGCCGTCGGGCCCGCTTGTGGCGGGCACGATGGCCATCGCTATGGGGCGGAGCCCGACCTTGTCGAGGCTGCCCCAGTCCCGCGGATTGTCGGCGGCCGTCGCGCCATAATGATACGGGCGGCGCGGGTCGTAGATGGAGATCCTCGCGTTGACATAGGAGGCGATCGCCATGGTGCCGCTGCTGAAGTTTCCCATCGTGTACGCCTCGCCGAGGGAGCCGCTGCAGCGGCCCAGGTCCGTCATTCCGCTTCCGTCCGGCGCGCAGCGAAACATATGCTCGGGCAGGAAACTCGATCCGTAGATCATCCCGTCGGGCCCCCGGTGGATCATGAAGATGTTCGAGCCCTCGCCCCGCCAGTCCAGCGTCAGGGTCCGCGGGGGGATCACCGGCCGGGCGGAGGTGAGAATGATCTTCCTGAACATGCCCTCGCCGTCCTCGCCGTCGGACCAGGCCGGGATAAGGCCTCCGGGCAGGGTCGGCATCTCCTGGTAGGCGTGGCGGTAGGTGGCATCCACGCCGGGCATCTGCGCGGGGAGATAGCCGACCGGCTCGAGCGCCATGCCGTGGACTCGGAATTTCCCAAGGTGGGTGTCGAGGTAGAGCAGCCCGTCCACCCCCTTGAAGAACTGGAGGTACTGGGACTTGTCCTCGTCGTTGATGAGGGGGCCGACCGCCCGGTGCGCTCCGGTCGCCGGGTCGAGGACAACCAGGTGCGGGTGCACATTGATCGCGACCGCCGCGACCGTCCCGTCCGCGCCGCACAGGGGGCAGATGTAATGGTCGACGGGATCCATCGAGCCGAAATGGGTGAACTGGCCGGTCCCCGGATTGAAGCGCGTGAGCGTGCTGTCCGGATAGGAGCCGATCCAGATGCAGCCGTCCCGGTCCTCGTCCAGGCCGGTCGGAAAAGTGGCGTGGCCCGCGTCGATCGGTCCGAGGTCCTCGAGCCTGCGCCCGGGATGGGCCGGATCGTAGCGCAGCAGGTGTCCGTCGTAGGCGGTGCCCACGTAGAGCGCGCCGCTGCGGGGGCTGCGGAACGAGTCGGTGGGGTACTGCTGGGCGGCCGCCGGGGCGTTGAACTGGCGGCAGTGACCGGTGGCAAGGTCGATGTCCAGGACGAAGAGCCCGCCATTGTTCTGCCCCATCGAGGCGAGGAGGGAGGCGCGGCCGTTGGGCCCGTGGCCGTCGTAGTCGTACTCGATCACCAGCTCGCCGGGGGTGCTCATCGACGGCCCGGTGTCGGGCGCCCGGCCGGGGTGCAGCCGCACCCAGCTCACCGACTTCACCGGCACGCCGAGGTCGCGGACGACCGGCTCGGCGGCGGACGCCAGCGAAACGCAAAGAAGGCAGATGATTGTGTGCGCGAACTTCATGGGGAAGGGGTCAATGAGCCGTGGCGGCGGGATCGAGCGAGACCGGATCGATCATGGGCATGCCCGCCTCGCGGGCAAGGTTCGCCAGTTCCCCCATCTCCGCGGTGGTGAAGAGCAGGCCACCCCGGGCCTTTGATTCGCGGGCCGCTTCGGCCTCAATCTGGCCGGGCAACAGGCAGCCCTCGTTGCCGTGGCCCAGGACGTCGGCAAGCACGGCCCGAACATTGTCCGCCTGGGAGCGGCCGAGCGCGAATCGGCCGCCGGCCAGCGCGTCGGGGTGGATCGCCTGGAAATAGAGCGACACCGTGTGCTTCTCGCCGGCAACCGGGCCGCGGTTGCGAAGCGTGGGGAGCGAGCCGCCAATGTACCCGGCCATCAGCTCGCAGACCAGCCCGAGCCCGTATCCCTTGTGCGCACCGAAGGGCAGGAGGGCCGCTGCCTTTCCAGGCTCGACCGTGGGGCGGCCCTCGGTGTCGACCGCCGCGCCGGCGGGCAGCTTGAGCCCCTCGCGGCGGCACTGCTCGATCCGGCCCATGGCGATGACCGAGGTGGCCCAGTCGACCAGCACGGGAAATCCAAGGGTTTCCTGGGTCGGAAACGCCCAGCTGTGGGGATTGGTGCCGAGGGTGGCCGTGCGGCCGCCAAAGGGCACGACCTCGGCCATTCCCGCCGTGCAGGTCGTGTAGGCGATATAGCCGCGGCGGGCGGCCGGGAGCACGCAGCCGCCCCCCCAAAGGTAGTGGAACGCGTTGTCCACGCTCACCTGCCCGATCCCGTGGCGGTCGGCGAGCCGCATGCAGGTCTCCATCGCCTCGCGCGCCACGGGCTGGCCCAGCTTGCGCCCCGCGTCCCAGGTCTCCGAGGCTGCAAAGCGGCCGGGGATGCGCCGGACCGTGGCGCCCGGCACGGCGCCCCCTCCTCCGGCGCGGCACCGCTCCTCGATGTGCAGGGCCTTGATTCCGTTGTGGGTGCGCACGCCGTGCCAGGACGCCTCGCCCGCCATCTCGGCGGCGGCAAGGGCCTCATGGGCGGTGAAGCCGCGCCGGCGGTAGACGGCTGCGATCAATGCATCGTGCCGCTCCCGCGGCACGATATGGAATTTTCCGGCGCCTTCGGGACGGCTCACGGCCCAGGCGCGTCTCCCGTCGCGGTTGGAACCAGGTTCTCCAGCGCGTATCCCTGGACGAAGCGCCTGAAATTGGCGATGAACACGTCGATCTTCGCATCGGCCTCGCCGGGAAACCGGCCTCCGGTGTGCTGCATGAGGATGACGGAGGGATGGGTCCACAACGGGCTATCGGCGGGGAGGGGCTCGATCGCCGTCACGTCCAGCACGGCGCCGGCAAGCTTTCCCCCGTCGAGCGCGGAAAGGAGCGCCGCCTCGTCGAGGGCCGAGCCGCGGCCCACGTTGACCACGAGCGCCGTGGGGGGGAGCAGGCCCAGCCGCCTGCGGTCGATGATAAGGGTTGTCTCGGGGGAGTGGGGAAGCGTGTTGATCAGGATATCGGCGGCGGGAAGCGCGGCGTCGAGCTGGTCGGTTGTGCGCAACCGGGCTGCCGGCGAACGGCGCGCGAAACACACGACCAGGCACTCAAATGCGGCCAGCAGCCTCGCCAGCCTTCCCCCGATCGACCCGGCCCCCAGGATCACCACCCGCGCCCCGTGGAGACGGCCGATCGAGGGCTCCACCTCCGACTTGATCCATCGCCGCTCGCGCTGGGCGGCGAGGAGGAGCGGCAGCCGCCGGTGGAAGGCCAGGATTCCCGCCAGGGCGGCCTCGCTGACGGCCCGGCCGTAGAAGTCGCCCAGGTTCGAGAGCGGGACCGGGTGGACACGGCCCAGGTTCAGGCCGAGATAGGCGTCCGCGCCCGCCGAGTCGAGCTGCACCCAGCGCAGGCCGGCGGCCCGGGAGAGCCACGGCGCGGGCACGTTGCCGAAGACGACCTCAGCCCCGGCAACCGCCGCGCGGCGCTCCTCATCCGAGTCCAGCGTGTCGGCAAAGGTGAATTCCTGGCCGGGCAGGGCCTGGCCGAGGCGCGCCTTCTGGCCCGGGCCGAGGCTCCTGACCGCCACCAGGATCTTCATGGGGGAACGCGACTGAAGGGGCGCGGGGACCGCGGCGCCCCGGCGGGCGGCTACCAGACGTAGCTGAGCGAGAGCTTGGTCTCCCGGCCGTCCTCGGTGAAGACCCGCTCAGGGCTGACCATCATGTAGGCCGCCGTTGCGTTCGTCACGTTGCTCATGCCGAGGCGCCAGATCATCTTCCCCTTGCTCAGGTTCTTCGTGTAGGTGGCGAACAGGCCCAGCGTGTCGTAGGGGGCGAGGACCCGGTTGGAAAATCCGTCCAGCGAGTTGCCCTGCCAGCGCCAGTTGCCGCCGAAGGCGATCGCCGGCGTGATGTTGTACTTGAGCAGCGACACGAAGGTCGTCTTGGGGGAGTAGGGCACGCGGATGCCGGTGATCGGGTTGTAGGGGCCGTTTGCGTCGTAATAGCCGATCGTGCCCGACAGCTTGTCGCCCTGGTAGGTGATCTGCGCATCAAAGCCGTCGTTCTTTTCCGCGGCCTCCTCCAGATAGTAGCCCTGGTGGGCCGGGTCGGCGATGTTGATGTTGGTGACGTTGAGCATGAAGTACGAGAGCTGGCTGGACCACTCGCCACCGAGGGCGTGGAACATGTCGGTCTTGATGCCCACCTCGTTCTCCTTGCCGGCCTGGGGCTGGATGAGCGCCCCCTGGAAGGTGTAGCCGACGCCCACGGAGATGTAGCCCTCGTCGTGCCCATAGTAGAGCGACACCTCGGGGATCGGCTGGAAGACCAGGCCGTAGCGGTTGAGCCACAGCTCCTCGATCACGTCCGTGGAGGGGGTCCCCGCCAGCGGTGCCGTCGGCGTGGAGCGGGTCGTGTTGTAGCTGTAGCGGCTGTCGTAGTTGTACCGGGTGCCCAGGACGAGCTGCAGCTTCTTGTTGAACGCCCCGAAGGTGTCCAGGCCGTCGATGCCCCCGAGCCATTCGGTCGCGTAGGGCTCGCTCATCTGGGGGATCAGCAGGCTCATGTTGGCGATCGACGAATAGTTGGGATTGGAGGGGTCGAAGGTGGTGTAGGGAGCGACATTGTACTGGGGGTACATGGTCGCGGTCTGCGAATTGGCGTAGAAGATGTAGTTGTCGCTGTACTCGTACATGTCTCCGCTCACCGTGGCGTCGTTGCTGAAGCCGTGGCCGATCTCCGGCACCTTCCAGTTAGTGGCGGCGCCGCCGTACCAGCTGTGGTAGGAGATCTTCTCCCTGAGCTTCTGGTACTGGTAGGTTTCCTGGGGATACTGGTTGGATCCGACGAGCCCGGTGGCCGCATCCTGGGCGAGGAGCACCTGGTCGTCCACGTACAGCTCGGCGTCGGTCATGAAGTTCAGCTTGAAGCTCCAGTCGTCGGTGAGCTGGCTGGTGAGGACGGTCTGGGTCTCCGTCGAGCGGTCCTCGACGCCAAGGTCCGGCTGCAGCCCCTCCGGGCCGTCGTCGGTGAAATTGCGCAGGACAACCCCCGCGGCGTTCTCGGCGTCCTCGCTGTTGCGGACGTGCGAGGACTCCAGGTCGAGCCGGAACTTGAGCTGCGTCTTCTTGCTGATGTTGATCGTGATCGACGGCGCGATCGTGTGGTTGTGCGTGAAGTCACCCGGTTTCCCGGCGCGGTGGGCGTCGTACTCGCCCCCGACCAGCCGGCCCTGGACGACCCCGTCGGTGGTCAGGGCCGCGCCGACATCGATCAGTTCCGAGGTGTAGTCGTTTGTTCCGACCGTGAACTGGACCTGGTTGACCTCGCCGTCCTGCCCGGCGTACTTGGGGACCATGTTGACGTAGCCGCCGAAGGCGCCGAACGGCCCGAACAGCAGGGCCGAGGGACCCTTGACGATCTCGAAGGAATTGAAATTGAAATTGTCCAACTGGGCAAACGAGGCCTCGGTGGCCCCGTCCACGGACCAGTTCTGGGCCCGGAAGCCCCGGATATAGACGCCCTGGTTGGCGGATGAGATCGCATAGTTGCTCACGGCCGCGGTGCTCGCGGGGAGGAAGTCGTTGGGATCCTGGTAACCCAGGTCGTTGATCATGTCCTGCGTCACGACGTTGATCGTCTCGATGCTGTCGATCAGCCGGGTGGCGATCTTGGAACCGGACACCGTCTGCGACGCGGCGTAGCCGTTGTACGAGGTGGAGGACACCTCGAAGGGGTTCAGCTTGATGATGTCGCTCGACGCCCCCGGGGCGGAGTAGGAGAGCTTTGGCGCGTCCTTCCGGTGGACCGTCAGGGCCCCCGTCCGGGCGTCCTCGGCGATCTCCAGGCTGGTCCCCGCAAACATGATGGTGAGCGCCTCCCGGGCCGTCATCATCCCCTTCACCGGCTTGGTCACCGCGCCGCGCACGCTGTCCTCGAGGTAGACCAGCTGCACGCCGGACTGGACGGTGAATTGCCGGAGCGTCGCGACCGCGTCGCCCCCGGGCAGGTCGAAGGTCTTCAGCGGGGCGGTGGACTCCTCCGCCAGGGCGGCGGCGGGCGCGATCGCGATGATCGTGGTGGCAAAAAGGGCGGCCGCTGCCACCCGGAAGACAAGACTGCGGCACCGGCACTGTGAGCCGCCGGCGGGCCTTGAGTTGTTTGTCATAGGCTTGTTAAGGTTTGGCGAAGAACGTGCGACGCTGTTTCAGCCTAATGAGACGGGTGGAAGGGCGGCATGGGCTACTGCGCCGCAAAAAAAATGGGGCGGCGCCGCGGGGCGGCCGCCCTCCGGGTCAGGGTACCCGGCGAAGCACGATGTGGCCCGCGTCCCTGCGGTCGGCAACAATCCCGTTGCCATCGCCGAGGAGGCGGACGAAGGCCTCGACGTTGTCCGCGCCGAAGCTTCCGCCGACCAGCCGCGAGCCGAGATCCGGATCGCCCAGCTCAAGCTGCACCTGGTTGCACCGGTTGAACTGGGCGACGACGTCGGCCAGGGGCGTGTTCTCGAACTTCAGCCGCAGGCCCTTCCACGCAAGCTCCTCCTTCATCAGGGAGACGCTGACGCGCTCGACGACCGGGCCGACGGCAGCGCTCCCCAGCGGTATGAGCGCCCTCTGGCTCGCGGAAACGTCCGCCACGGACTCGGGCAGGGCGAGCGTCGCGGCGGCGGTCTGGGGCCTTGCGCGGTCAACCTGGACCCGGCCCTCGGACACGAGCACCTCCACGCCGGACGGGCGCAGGGACACGCTGAACGCGGTCCCGACCGCGCGCACCGAGACCGGACCGGCCTCGACCCAGAAGGGCCGGGCCTTGTTCTTGGCGACCGTGAAAAAGCCCTCGCCGCGCACGAGCTTCACCCGGCGCTCCTCGGCGGTGTAATGGACGCGGGCCTCGCTGCCGCCGTTCAGCTCGAGCACGGACCCGTCGGGGAGCTCGGCGTGGGTGTAACCGTTCTCGGCCGTCGTGTAGGTCGAATCGGCCGCCTCCTTCGCGGCGCCCGGCGACGCGGGGCCGAGAAACCACCAGGCGGCCGCCAGCGCGAGCGAGGCGGCGAGCGCGGCGGTCGCCGCCAGGGAGGGGAAGTGAAGCCTCCGGCCGGGGGACGGGCGCGCGAGCAGGTCGCGATCGGGGTGCTTCTGGGCCTCTGGGCGGAAACTCTTCAGCTCCTGCAGCGCGGTCCAGGTGCCCTCGAGGGCGCGGACCGCGGCCTCGTGGCGGGGGTTCTCCCGGCGCCAGCGCGCAAACTGCGCGGCCGCCTCGGGCGTGAGGCCGTCGTCACGCTCGGCGAGCCAGGCGGCCGCTGTCGATTCGATGGCCTCGTCGCGGCCCGAATAATGGGAGGGATTTTCTTTCATTCTTTGCAGGTCCCCGTCGGGCGGACGCGCGCATGCGTGAGGCCGCGGGCGGCGAAATAATCCGTGCAGCGGCGCATGCCCTTGGCGAGCTGGGCCTTGACGGTGTGGGGCGAGATGCTGAGTTCCACCGCGATCTCCTTCTGCGAGAGCCCGTAGAGGAGGCGCAGGGTGAGGACTTGCCGGCAGCGCTCGGGCAGCGAGCGGATGGACTCGGCGAGAAGGTCGAGCTCCTGCTGGCGGGAGACGGCCTCGGCCACGCCGGGCCCCTCCTCGGCGGCGGAAAGCCGGGCTGGGTCGGCGATGGACTCGATCGAGACGACCTTCCGGCGGCGGAAGATGTCCATCGCCACGTTCCGGGCCGTCGTGAAGAGGTAGGCCTTGATGTAGGTCACGCGTCCGGTCTCCCGGGCGCGAATCAGCCGGACGTACGCCTCCTGCACCAGGTCGTCGATGTCCGGCAGCGTCGGGAACACATTGCGGAGGTGGGCCCGCAGCGATGACTCGTGCGGCTTTACCTCCTCGGCGAACCAGCGCGATTGTTCTGAGCTCTGCATGGCGCGTGCGGCGACAGGGGATGGATTTACCCGAAGGCCGGGACTGTCGACCACAATTTGACCGGGCCGGGGTTTATTTTGAAAATCGGCGACGGGGATAGCCCACAACGCCGCGTCGTCCGTCTTAGTCCCTTCTAGTGACCCACAAGGCAGACGGAATTGAGGAGCCGGCCCGCGGGCGCTGGCGCGCCGGTTCGCTCACCTATACGTCGGGCGCGCTGGCCGGCCTCTTCTTCTGGCTGCTGTGGGGCGACTTTTCCTTCTTCCTGAAGGAGCGATCGGTGACCCCGGCGATGCAGCTGCTTCTTCACCGGCTCAACGCGTCGAACCTGCTCGTCGGGACGCTGCTGGTAAGCGTGCCGGCGGCGATCGGCTTCGCCGTCGTGCCGATCGTCGGGTACCGGAGCGACCGCCACCGCGGTCCCCGGGGCCGGCGGATTCCGTTTCTCATCCCGCAGATACCGGTCACGTTCCTGGCGATGGCCGGGCTCGCGCTCAGCCCGCAGATCGGCCGGTTCGTCCACCGGCTGCTTGGCGGCTGGTCGCCCGGGGAGAACGCGAGCGTGCTCCTGGCGCTCACCGCCTCATGGGCGCTCTTCGAGGTGTGCACGAGCGTCTGCAACTCGGTTTTCCTGAGCCTGATCACCGACGTGGTCCCCCGCGAGGTGATCGGGCGCTTCTTTGCGCTTTTCCGCATGGTATCGCTCGGGGCCGGGATGATTTTCTTCTACGACATGTTCGGCCGCGTGGAGCGGCACACGGTGGGCGTGTTCCTTGGCATAGGGTTGATCTACTGCGTCGGGTTCACCGCGATGTGCCTGAAGGTGAAGGAGGGGAGCTACCCGCCCCCGCCGCCGGCCGGTCCGGGAGGTGCGCCGGCGGGCCGCTTCCTTGCGGGAGCGAGGACCTACTGCAGGGATTGCTTCTCGGTCGCCTATTACCGCTGGATCTTCCTCTCGTTCGCCCTCGTGAGCATGGCATCGGTGGCGCTCAACTCCTTCTATGTCCTCTACGCGAAATCGCTCGGCATGGACATGGCGACCCTGGGCAAGTACGGCGCCGCCCAGCTTCTTCTCTCGCTGCTCCAGGCATACCCGGTTGGCTGGCTGGCGGACCGTTTCCACCCGCTGCGGCTGACGATCGTCTCGCTTGTCCTGCTCGCCATCGCCACGGCGGTCGCATTCCTCACGGTCCACGACGCGTCGACGTTCGGGATCGCGCTGGTGGTCTGCGGCTCGCTGACCGGCTTCTGGCTGACGTCGAGCGCCTCGCTTCCGGCGATCCTCTTCCCCAAGTCGAAGTTTGCGGTGTTCAACAGCGCCCGGCTCACGGCGAGCTCGGCCGGCACCCTGGTCGCCGGTCCGGCCTGCGGGTGGATGATCGACCTCCTCCACCGGGACTACCGCTACCTGTTCGTCTGGTGGTGGGTCTTCGTGGTCCTCTCCTTCGGGGCCATGGTCGCCGTTTACCGGCGCTTCCTCCGCCACGGCGGACCCGGAAATTATGTCGCGCCGGAGTGAGGGAATGCCCAACGGACTTCCCCCGGCCGTCCGCGGTCAGGGAAATACCGGCCCGGTCGGGTAGATGATCCCCCGCGGTGCCGGGGTGCCGGCCACCTGCGAGGGGGAAAATCCATGGATGGCGCCGGTGTTCAGGATCGTGCCCGCATTGGTGATCCGCCCGTTCCCATTGGCGATCGTGATCACCCCGGGATTTTCGATCGATCCGGAGTTCGCGACGGTATTTTGGGCGGGCGTGCCCGAATTCCCGGGTATGGAGAGGCTGCCGTGGTTGTTGAGGTTCGAATTAATGGCGATCGTCATCCCGGAAACCGCGATTGAGCCGGCGTTGAACACCTCCCCGCCATCGATGACGAGGGACGGGCCGGGCGAACCGGGCGTGCCGCTGCTATCGATCGTCCCGCCGGGCCCGGTCAGGAGGGCGCCCCCGTCGCAGTTGTAGAAATAGCCCCCGGAGTTCCTGATGGCGCAGTTCTCGACCAGGCAGCCGGCCGGGTTTGTGACCGTGCCGACGCCCCCTCCGCCGTGGCCGGTGGCCGAGCCGCTGATATTGTTCAGCGTCCCGCCCCGGATCGTCCCGTGCGACGACTCGCCCGGAGCGGGCGCGATGAAGTTGTCGATCCGGCCGTAATTGTTGATCGTCGGGGCCGAGCCGCCCATCGGCACACCGTCGATCAATCCGCCATTCTCGATTGCGCCGCCACGACTGGGGTAGTCGACGATGTTGTCGATCGTGCCGGAGTTGAGAATTCGGCAGCCCCGGGAATTGAGGATGGTCCCGGTGTTTGTGATGGTGCCCTGATTGGAGATCCGCGCGGAATTGCGGAGGGTGCCCCGGACAACCAGGCTGCGGCCCGCGCCGATGGCGACGGGGGAATCGACGGCCACCTGGATGCCGCCGGGAATCTCGATGTCATCGGCCGCCCCGGGGACCGCGGTTCCCGTCGCCGACCACGTCGCGGGCTTGGTCCAATCCCCGGTTGCCACGGCCCTGAATTGGGCGGCCCGGGTTTCCGCAGTGAGGAAAAGAGATCCCGCAAGGACGAGCACCAGGGGGTAAATCATGGAGACGTTATGCGTCCCGTTGCCAACGCGGTTCAACCAAATTTCGAGCCAAACCCATCCCTTCGGCATTTGACTCCCCCGCGCGGCATCCTTCGCTCATGGGACCATGACCCCGTTCCAGCGGTTTGACGCAGTCCTCGGTCATGGGAAGCCGGACCGGCCGCCATTCTATTTCCCCACGATCGCGTGCTCAGTGGCGTCGGAGCTCCTGGGGCGCGCGGTGGACAGCGGGGCCGACAGCCTGCACTTCAGGGAGGAGCGCTCGTGGCTGGACGGCGAGGCCGCGCACGGGGACTTCGTCGCCCGGCACCAGCAGGACGCGATCGCGCTGAACCGGCTCCTGCGCGCCGATATCGTCCGCGAGACCTGGCGCAGCGCGAGCCGGCCCACGCGGCTGCTCGACGAGAACACCCTGCTGTTCGGCGACCCGGATGGACCGCGCCTCGTGAAGCGCTTCCTGCCCGAGCAGCAGTCGTACGGGATTGTCGAGGACACCCTGAGCCCTGCCACCCCGGAGGAACTCATCGCGTCGCTGGAGGGTGAGATGAGGCGCGACGCGCGCGTCACCGAGGCCGAGCTGGAGGCGGCCTACGGCAGCCAGCTCCGCTTCAAGGCGCTCGCCGATCCCCACTTCCCCTCGATCGTGGGCGGCCTTGGCCTGGGCATCCCGATGACCAGCGCGGCGTGGCTCGAGGCTGCCGCCATCGCGCCCGATTTCCTTGGCGAGTATTTCGCCTTTCGGGCCGCGCTGGGCGTGCAGCACGTGGGCTGGCTGCGCGCCCGGGGCTACCGGTTCATCAACGCGGGCGTGGACCTGGCGTCCCGCTCCGGGCCGATGTTCTCGGCGGAGACCTTCCGCCGGATCCTGGGGAAGCCGCTTCGGGCCATCGCCGCGGAATGCCGCAGCCAGGGAATCACCTACTGCTTCCGGACCGACGGCAACATCTGGAGCCTGATGGACGCGCTCTTCGTGGAGACGGGCATCGGGGCCTACGGGGAGGTCGACCGGCAGGCCTCGATGGAGGTGGGCGCGATCCGTGCGCGGTACCCGGACCTCATCATCCTCGGCAACGTGAGCTCGGCGACCCTCTGCAACGGCTCGGAGGCCGACGTCCGCCGGGAGACCCGCGCGAGCCTGCGGGAATCGGGCGGATCGCATTACATCGCCGGACCCTCCAACGCGGTCGTCCACGGCACGCCGGTCCGCAACGTCCTCGCCATGCGCGACGAGATCGAGGGGTGGCGGCCGTGAGGTTTCTCAGGGGCCCCTGACCAGCGAGAGGCAAAGGCCGTCGGGGGAGAGCGCGGCCCCGACGCTGCGCAGGTCGTCGGCCGACAGGTCGCCGTGCAGGTGGAGCGCCTTGCCCGCCTCCTGGACCCGGCGCAGCCGCGGAAGCAGCTCGGCCAATGGCGGACCGACCGGGTCGACGACGACGTTGACGGCGGTCAGGGGCGCGATCTCAAGCACGGCCTCCAGGATATGCAGGGCGCCGGAATGCAGGTGCAGGAGCGAATAGGGAAAAGCCGCGGCAATGTCGCGGTCGCACTCCCAGAAGACCTCGCGGTACATCCGCTCGGAAATGTGGCCGGCCGCGTCCTCCTGGTAGACGGCTATCGGTCCGGGCGCCCACAATCCCATCATTCCTGAGACGACGCCCCCGCGGTAGGGGGGGATATGCCGGTACTGGGCCTTGAGCACCCTGATCCACAGGGAGGCGCAGTGGCCCGCCATCGCCCGGAGCGCGGCGGGATCGTCGATCAGCCCGGTATAGAAGTCCGGGCCGAGGAGCGCGGCCATCATGTCCGAGGGCCCGCGCATCAGCGTCTGCCCGATGGGAAAGCGTTCCCCGAAATGGAAGGCCAGGCTCCGCGTGAACGCCGTCATGAGCCCGAGCCAGCCGCTTGCATCAAGGTCAAGGCCGGCGAGGTCCCCGATGGCCTCCGGCGCCACGGCCTTCATCGAAAGTGAATTCTCGGAGACGTGGACGCCGCAACCGGCTATGGCCTCCATCCAGGGAAGGGCGCGGGGCGGCTTGGGCGCCCAGTACAGGTCGCCGTCCAGGGCGTCGCCGCGCAGGGTGGGCTCAAAGTAGGACCGGACAAACGCCTCGGGCGCCGGCACGTCCTCGAGCCGAAGCGGGCCGTCCCGGACCCCGAGGTCGAGAAAGGGCTTCAGGAAGAAGGATCCCTCGCGCGACTCCCCGATCAGGACCCGGCCGGCGCGTTCCCGTCGCCAGAAGCGCCGATGCCGTTCATGCAGATCCAGGCTCACACGGCGGGCCTCTTTTCGCCGGCCATGCGCCTGATGCACCGGCTGAGTTCCTGAAGGGAGATCGGCTTGCCCAGGTAGTCGTCCATGCCCGCGGCCAGGCAGCGCTCCCGGTCCCCGGGCATCGCGTTGGCCGTCAGGGCCACGATCGGGACCCTTCTGCGGCCGGCCTCCTGGCGGCGGATCTGGGCTGTCGCCCCGAAGCCGTCCAACTCCGGCAGGTGGCAATCCATCAGGATGACGTCGAAGTCCCGCTGGGAGGCCAGCTGGACCGCGTCGTGGCCGTTGCGGGCCACGACGACAGCGCAGCCGATCCGCCGCAGGTATTCCTCGGCCAGGAACTGGTTCGTGGGATTGTCCTCGACCAGCAGGACGCGGCACTTGGCGGCGGCCGCGGTCTCCAGCGTCGATTCACCCGCGGGCGCGCCCGCGCCCTCCGCCGGGTCGATCGGGAGGCGCAGCGTCACCCAGAAGGTCGAGCCCTGGCCGACCTTGCTGGCCACGCCGATGTCTCCGCCCATCAGGGAGGCCAGGCGCTTGCAGATGGCCAGCCCGAGACCGGTGCCGCCGTACCGGCGCGTCGTGGAAGAGTCGGCCTGGAAGAACTTCTCGAAGAGCCGGGGCTGGAGGTTGTCGGGAATCCCGATCCCGGTGTCCTCGACGGCCATCCGGATGAGCGCATCGCCGTCGCCGCGCTCCACGCAGGATGCGACCACGGAGACGCGGCCCTTCTCCGTGAACTTGATCGCGTTGCCGGTCAGGTTGAGGATGATCTGCCGGATCCGCCCGGCGTCGCCAAGGAAGCGGCGGGGCATGCCCTCCGCATAGCTCAATCCAAACCCGATGCCCTTTTCAAGGGCGCGGGGCCTCAGCAGCTCGGACGCCTGCTCAAGGACGGTGTGCAGGTCGAAGGGCAGCGTCTCGGTCGCCAGCATCCCGGCCTCGATCTTCGAGTAGTCGAGGATGTCGTTGATGACGCTGAGCAGGGCCTTCCCCGACACGTGGACAATCTCGGCGTACTGGCGCTGCTTGGATGGGAGCGGGGAGTCGACCAGGAGCTCGGCCATCCCCATGATGCCGTTCAGCGGGGTTCGGATCTCGTGGCTCATCGTCGCAAGAAACTCGCTCTTGGCCCTGTTTGCCGCCTGCGCCGTCACCGCCATCCGCTCGGCGTCTTCCTTGGCCGCCTCCAGCTCCCGCTGGTACCGGCGAACGCCGGTGATGTCGCGCAGGGTTCCGACCACGCCGCCATCCGGCATGGGCGTCGCCAGTATCGCGGCCCACACCGTCCTGCCGTCCGACCGGATCAGCCGGATCTGGGACTGGCCGACGGACGGGCTGACCCCCCCGCCGGTCATGGCGGCGGTCAGGGTGGGCCAGTCCTCCTGCGGAACGAAGCGCGATACCGGGCTGCCGAGGCTCTCGCCGACGGGGCGGCCGACGACCTTCTCCCAGGCCGGGTTCAGGAACACCAGCGCCCCGGTTGCGTCGGTCTCAAAGATGACCTCGGAGAGCAGCTCGATCCGCCGCCGCATCCGGTTCTCGGCCTGGACCAGGGCCTCCGTCAGCCGGTAGGTCGCCTCGACATGAAGGTCGGTGGCGAGAAGCGGATCGTCCTTCTTCCGGGGCTCATCCACGGCGGTCCTTTATCACGCCGCTGCCGAGGTCAGTTCCGCGATCGCCTGCCGGCTGTCCAGTACGCCGCCGTAGAGGGGAAAGATGTTCTGGCAGAAGAAATCCTGCTCGGCGCGGGTGCGGGCCGACGTGCAGTCCGACAGGATCTTGACGCTGTAGCCGCGCTCGTAGGCCGCCCGCCCGGTCGAGTCGATGCAAAGGGAGGTCACCATGCCGGCGACAAGCACGTCCCGGATCCCGCGCTCCTTCATGACCCCGTCGAGCTGCGTGTTTGAAAAGGCGTTGAAGCCGACCTTGCCCTTCACGTAGGTGATCCGGCCGCCGAAGGCCGCCAGCTCCGGGATGTCATCGGCCCCCTTGGTCCCGGCCTTGAACGCACCGGATGCCTTGATCTTGTCCAGGATCCCGACCGAGTTGGCCAGGGCGCGGTAGTCCGGCTCCAGGACGATGGGGGTCGCGATGATGGTCATCGGGCTGGACGCCAGCGCGCGGATGAACGCCAGCGTGTTGGCAAGCACGCTGTCCACGCGGTTGGGCTCCTCGACGACGCCGCGCAGGATGCCGTTGGCTGCAAAATAGTCGTTCTGGTAGCCAACGAGGATCAGGGCGGTCGTTTTCGCGTTCATAATGAAGGGGGTTGTAGCGGATTTCGAGCCGCCTGCGAGCAAAACGGGCGCCGGGACCCGCGGCTTTTTCTCTGGTCAACCGCGCCGCCGGTCGTTCACCTCACGGGCGATGGGCCGCCTTTTTTCCCTCTCCGTCGCCGCCGGCCTCGCGCTGCTGGCGGCACAGTCCGCAACGGCCGCACGGGACCTGTGGTTCCCCGACGGCCCGGTCGAGCCCCAGATCCCCCACGGGGTCATGCTGCCCCCGCGCGTGCGCGCGCCCCAGTTCCCCCTCAAGACCTCGCGCACCCTCCACTCCGACGCGGAGATCGCCACGGCCCGGGCAAACCTGGCCCGCTACCCGGAGGCGAAGGCGGTCGCCGACCACATCATTGCCCAGGCGGATTACTGGAGGGACTGGACCGACCAGTCGCTGCACGACCTGGTCACCACGGCGGAGGTGCCCCGCGCGGTCGAGCTGACCAGCGCCGGCTGCCCGGTGCATGGAAAGAAGATCTTCGAGATCAACGGCGGGACGACCTATCCCTGGATCGTCGACCCGAGGCATCCCTTCAAGGTCAAGTGCCTGATCGGCGGCGAGACCTACCCGGACAACGACTACGGCGCCTATTACCGGAGCGGGTTCAGGGACAAGAGCACGCTGAAGGGCAGGATCGTGGACGACGGCTGGGGCTGGGTGGCGCCCGACGGCCAGCGCTACTGGTTTGTCGCCCATGCGAACCACCTGGTATGGCAGGGCCTGAGTCCGGACAGCCGCTCGATCAACACCGCCATCCAGTTCCTGGGCCGGGCCTACATCCTGACCGGCGACCGGGCCTACGCGCACAAGGCCGCGGTCCTCCTCAGGCGGGTGGCGGAGGTGTATCCAAACATGAATTACGAACAGGAGTCGCGCTTCGGCCAGATGATGGGCGCGCAGGGGACCCGGTACACCGGCAAGATCGTGAACGCCCTCTGGGAGGCCTACCTCGTCGTCCCCGAGCTGTCCGAGGCCTACGACAACATCTGGGAGACGATCGACTCCGATGCGGAGCTCCAGAGGTTCTACGGCCAGACGGGGGTCCAGATCCGCGGATTCATCGAGGCGAACTACCTCGAGGAGGCCATCGACTCCTATTTTGCCGACAAGATCCGGGGCAACTACGGGACCCACCAGGCGGCGCTCCTCGAGTTGGCCGCCGTCCGGCAGCACGCGGACACGGCCCGCTATGTCGCGGAGGTCCTCCACCGGCCGGAGGGCCACATGCTGCGGATCGGCCTGGACTACGCGTTCTACAACCTGGTCTACCGCGACGGCAACCCGCACGAGTCCCCGGACTACAATTTCGTGTGGACGCGCGTCTTCGCGCGTTCCGCGGATCTCCTCGCGAAGCTCGGCTACGGTTCCTCGGAGATGCCGCGGCTCAGGCGGATGTTCGACGCCCCCCTGGACTTCATCGCCGTCGGCAGCCACTCCCCGGCAATCGGCGACAGCAAGACCCGCTACGCCCAGCTGATCCCCGACGATCCGGCGACCTACCGGCTGGGACTCGCGCTTTACGGCGATCCGCGCTATGCGGCCTTCCTCCAGGGAATCGGGGCGTCGGGGGCAAAGAGCTTCCGGGTCTACGAAAACCTTTTTTCACCCCCCTTGGATCCGGGAGCCGGGAACCCGTCCGGCCGCGTCGTCCCCCCCCAGCGCTCGCGCATCATGAGCGGGTACGGCTACGCCTTCCTGAATAACCCGGCGGACAACCGCTCGGTGGGGGTGTTCTACGGGCTGCACGTCGCGCACTACCACCACGACCGGCTCAGTTTCGACATTTTCGCCAACGGGCAGGCGATGACCCCGTCGCTTGGCTACCCGGACGGCGCCAACGAGTTCAACCCCGGGATCTTCACCTGGTCGAAGACATCGATTTCGCACAACACGGTCACGGTCGACGCGCACCGGCAGCCGCCGAATCCCGCCGGCCGCCTGCTGCTCTTCGCCGACGGCCCCTTCGCCCGGACGGTTTCCGTCGACGCGTCGGGCACCTACCCGCAGACGAGCGTTTACCGGCGGACCCTGGTCATGGTCGATGCGCCCCCGCGGGCGGATGGCCGCGACAACGGCTACGTCGTTGACTTCTTCGATGTCACAGGGGGACACCAGCACGACTACAGCCTTCACGGTCCGACGGGAAAATTCACGCTGGTGGGCGGAACTCTTTCCGCTCCCGCGCCCGGCACGCTGGCCGGCCCGAACGTTGCCGTCGGGGAAATCTACGACGACCCGGCCCGGGGCGCGAAGGGCTTCAAGGGCAGCTACCTGAACTACGCGGGCTCCGGTTTCCAGCACCTGGTCAATGTGCGGCGGCTGACGGCCGGGGCCGAATCCTTTGCGGCCGAGTACGTTCATGACAAGGACCCCAACGCGCGGATTCGGATCCGGATCCTTCCCCAGCCGGGACAGGAGCTGATCTTCGCCGACGCGCGGGTGTCGCCCGTAAAGTTTCCCGAACTGGTGACGTTCATGATCGCCCGCCGCACCGCGGCGCCGGGCGCAGCGGAACTGTCCAGCACCTTTGACGCCGTGCTGGAACCCTTTGCAACGGTGCCGTTCATCGCGGCGGTCCACCGGGGCGACTTTGGCCCGGGATCGGCTGTCACCGTCACGCGGACCGGCGGCGAAAGGGACATAATCATGCATCAATCCGGGACGGGCGTCGTGCGGGTGCCCGTCGACGGGGCGCCGGCGCTTTCGACCGACGCGACGGTCGCGGTCGTGACGCTCGGCGCGTCCGGCCAGCCGCTCCGCGCCTTCTTTGCGGGAGGCACGTTCCTGCAGGTCGGCGGCAGGCGGCTTGAGGCGGCCCCCGTGTCGGGCCGGATCACCGCGCTGGACGTGCCGGCCGGGCGCCTGTGCGTAACGCTGGACGCCGGCTCGCAGCTACCGGACCCGAAGCTCCTGGAGGGGCGGGTTCTTCACATTTCCAATTCCCTGAGGGACACTGCGGAGACGATCACGGCGGCCCGGCGGGAGGGCGACCGGCTGTGGCTTACGGTGAAGGACGACCTGCGGGTGGGGCTGGTGCGGGTATCCGCTGTCGACGGGAACCGCGTCCTGACCCGGAGCGGCCTCCGCATCTTTGGGGCTTACCGCGGCGTCACGGTCTGCGACCGGACCGACCGGCCGCTGGCCACGGTGTCGGCGGCGACCGACGCGAGCCTGACCCTCTCCGCGGATCCACGCGGCGCGATCAAGGCGGGCGAGGACGTCTGGCTCATCGACGGGGCGGTCGGGGAGACCGTGAGCCTGCCGGCGATCCTCAGCTGGCGAAATTGAGCGAGATCGCCGCGATCCATATCGCGATCCCCGCAACGGCCCAGGCGAAGGTCTGAAAATCTGAAAGCGGTTCCATGGTCCGGGGCAGCATGGAACTATTCAGGGGCTGTACAAACCGAATCGGCTCGCCGGTCCTCAATCGGACACCGGGGCGCGGTAGGGTTTCCTGTTCCGGTAGAGGTCCAGCCGCTTCCTCGAGTCCGCAATGGACTGAGCCGGCAGCGGGAATTCGATGGATTTTTCCTCCCACCGCACCGCCTCGTCGAATTGGCCCGCTTCAGCGCAGGCCGCGGCGAGGGTGTCGATGTATCCCGGATCCTTCCAGTTTGTCATCGCGCAGGTCCGGCTTGCCGCCTCGACGGCCTTTTGGCCGTCGCGAACGGTGGCGTCGGGCGCTGTTGCCCGTATCCAGGCAATTTCGTTGAGCGCAATCGCCTCGTCTGGTTTCAGCTGGAGCCCCGCGTCAAGGTCGGCGAGCGCGCTGCGGAATCGACCCAACTGAGCCTTGGCGTGGCCCCGAAGGAAGAGGTCGCTTGCGACCCCCGGCTGCGCCTGGATGGCCGCGTCGAGATCCGCCACGGCCCTGGCAAAGTCGGGGATCCGTAAATAGGCCAGTCCGCGGTATGAGTAAATCCTCGGGTATTTTGGATTCAGGCGAATCGCCTCGGTCAGGTCGGCAATGGGCTTTGTCATATCGCCGTTCGTCCCCTCTTCGAGGGCTCGGGCGACGAACCCCCGGGGATTTGTCGGTTCGACACTGATCGCCTTTGAAAAATCGGCGATCGCAGGTTCTGGCTTGCCCAGGGTCGAGTAGGTATTGCCCCGGTCTATGTAGGCGGCACTCGACCGCGGATCGAGGCGAATTGCCGCGGTGAAGTCGGCAATCGCCGCATCGCGTTTGCCGATGGTTCGGCAGGCGTTTCCCCGGGCAATAAGTGGCCCGGCGCTTTTGGGATCGAGCCGGACCGCCTCATCAAGGTCGGCGAGCCCCCGGCTGTTGTGACCCAGAGCAACATAGGCACGGCCCCGGTCCTCGCGGGCGACGGCGAGATCGGGATCGAGCAGGAGCGCGGTGTCCAGGTCGCCGATTGCCGTTTCAAATTCGCGCCTTTCCATGTGGATTTCGGCCCGCTCGGCGTATACCGGTGCGAACGTCGGGTTGATTCGAATTGCCTCGCCAAAATCGTCGATCGCCATGCGCGGATTATGTTGGAAGGAATAGGCGGTCCCCCGGTCCACATGGGCGGCGGCGTCGCCCGGGCGAAGCGCGATTCCCTTGTTGAACGTCGCAATGCAGCGGTCGTAGTCGCCGACCCGAAGGTAGGTTTCGCCCAGGTTGAAGAGCGCCGGGACCGAATTGGGTTCCAACCGCAGGACCTCGTTGAAATCCCTGATCGCCGCCGGGTAGTCCTTGCGACTCTTCTCCACGATGCCCCGCGCCAGGTATCCATCGGGCGAATTGGGAGCGAGCCTGATGGCATCGCCAAAGTCCCGGATGCCCGGCTCCGTGTCCCCGAGACCGATGAGGGCCATGCCCCGTTTGACATACGCCGCCGGCTGGTTCGGATCCCGCCTTATCGACTCGGTGAACTCGGCGAGTGCATCGGCATTCCTGTCCGCCTTCAGCAGGTCGGATCCCCGCTTGAAATGGCCGGCTGCGGTCATGGCGTCAGGCGGACTCGCGGGGGCGGGGGGAGGCGCGAGGTCGGAGGAGGGACCGGGCGCGGCCTCGGGTGCCTCGCAGCCGGCCCATCCCAGTGCGACAACCGCCGCCAGGCTGGCGAGGGCCGGCGCGGCGCGGAAGGCGGCTCGCGAACGGGTTTTCATCCGGGTAGGGCGCATCGCGGGGAGGCTCAGTTCAACTTCCAGCGAAACCGGAGGGCCTGGGTCCAGTCGTTGCGGCCCGGGCCGAGCACGCGGCTGATCTCGTAGTCGAGGAGGAAGTCCTTCGTGAGCTTGAGCGTCCCGCCGCCGCCGGCGGTGCCCGTGTCGCCCGACGAGCCCGCGGTCGAGCCGTTTCCCGTCACCTCGCCGTAGATCGCGATGCGCTGAAGCAGGTTGATCTCCGAGTAAAGGGTCGCGTACAGGCCGGTGTCGTACCCGGTGTTGGCGGGATTCCGCAGCTCGTTCCACTCCACCATCGCCCCGATGGTGGGCCCCCAGGAGGTCGTCAGCGACCAGGGAATGATCACGCCGCCGGAAGCGGAATTGGTCCCCTCCACGCTTGAATTGGTGGGGACAAGGACGAAGGGAATGAGGGCGGCCGCCTGCCCGATCGCCGTGTCGCTCCAGAAGGCCCACTTGAGCCGCAGGGAGACATCGCCGACCCCGCTTTGGGTCGTGTCCTTGCCGCCGTAGGTGTACGTCTCCCTGAGATAGAGCTGCGAGCCGACCTCGACGTCGAGGGCCGGGGTGATCCCGGTCGCGAGCAGCGTCGAGCCCAGGACGAGGGCCTGGGACTGGTTGGGGGCGGGCGTGTTCGGCCGCAGCCCGAATGAAAACGCATCCGCGCGCACGAGGAACTGGCCCGGGGCGATCGTCTGGGGAACCTCCGTCACCTGGGCCCTGAGCCCTGCGGACAGCCCGAGGACCACAAGGAAGACGGCGGCGAAATTTGCTGGCGGGCGCCGCCGATCAAGTCGCATCCGGTGGAGGCTCATG
>Ga0302279_10002128_pt1 | contig 26859 bp, 26 predicted proteins | sample III_Bog_N3_3_FD_194541 | JGI IMG/M metagenome (GOLD analysis project Ga0302279, IMG submission 194541) | Peat permafrost microbial communities from Stordalen Mire near Abisko, Sweden - III_Bog_N3_3 | ecosystem: Environmental > Terrestrial > Soil > Wetlands > Peat | place: Sweden: Abisko... | reverse complement strand
GTCCAGCAGAGCAACGGCGCGCTCACGCAAGTCCAACGAGTACGGATGGAACATGAACGACGCGATTAACACGTCTACACGCCGACAAAAAGGCCCTTCTGTGACGAGCCATGGAGAACCGCTGTAGGTCAGAGAAACCCTCGCACCAGCGCGGCCGCAAAGAACAGGATCCCCAGCGACAACAGAAGCACGGCACGCCCGATCCACGATGCCGCGCGTCGCGTGCGCGCCCCCTCGCGCGACGACGGATCGCGCTCGAGTGACTCGACCGCCCGCCTTCCCGTCAGGATCTCGTGCGCCACGGTGGCGATGAGGACCAAGGCGACGAGCGACAGCTTGCACGCGAGCGCGCGCCCGAACGACGTCACCCAGAAGTCGCCAGTGAAAAGGAGCGTCAGGCCGACTCCCCGGAACGCGAGGTTCGAGACGCCGGTCACGAGGAGCACGAGCAAGGCGACCCACCCGAGCACCCGAAAGCGCGCGCCGAGGAGGCGAATCAACTGCGGCGACGCCCCGCGGAGCTCCGGGCGCCGGAGCACCGGTACGGCCACGGTGGAGAAGAAGATCATCGAGCCCACCCACGCCGTCGCCGCGACGAGGTGAAGCCACACGGAGAGCGCATAGAGGGTGCCCACGCGAGGTCACCCCGCCTTACCGTCCAGGCGCGGCTTCGAGAGGAGCGGCGCATAGACAAGGACGTAGGTGAGAAACGCGGTCGACCAGAGCGCTCCTGCGATCACGAGGGCCGGGAAATACCACGCAGGTGCAAAGAGCGGGACGAGGACGCGAGCGGCGGCTGCCCCGGCGATCGCGGCGAACGCCCAAGCGAGTGGCTTTGTTGCGACGAGGGGCCGCCCCGTGTGGCCGAGCGCGACGCGCGCCATCATCCCGAGCGTGAGGCAGCCGATGGCGCCAACCGTGAGAGCGTGCGTGGCGAGCGACCTCGGAACCGCCGGGTCGAAGGCGGCGAGAGCGCGAAGCAGGAGACCGATCGGCAACCAGGCGTAGCCGACGTGGAGGATCCATAGCAGCGGCACACGCGCCGAGTGACGGCCCCCCCAGTGAACCGCGCGGGCAGCGGCGAGCACCCCCACGACGCCGGACGTCACCGCGGCACCGCGGCTCTCGGGCGTGAACACGTCGAGCACGGTGAGAAACGCCATCCCCGCGATCGCGAGGCCGTCGAGCCTGGGAATCGATCGGATCGACTCGATGCCGGTCGCGTTGCGCGTGAACATCGGAAAGACGCGGCCGGCGATGATCAGGATCACCAGCACGACGATGTCGACTCCGACCAGGCACGCCCGCCGCGCGGAGCCTGTCGCGACGACGCCGAGCGCATCGAGGTGGACAACGAAATTCGCGGCGAAGAGCGCGCTGACCACGGCGAGCATCACGAAGTTTCGCTTGCTGCCCGTGGCGATCAGGGGACGAGCGAGCGCGAGCACCACGAGCGGCAGGAAGGCGAGATCGACGATCGCCGCGACGCCGCGCGGGAGCGACCCCGCCGCGATCATCGCGGCGCGCCCCAGCACCCACACGGCCGCGAGCGCGAGGAGCGGCGCACCGACGACGGTCTCGCGCTGCGTCCAGTTGCCGACGGCGGTGAGCAAGAACCCAGCGATCACCGCCACCGCAAAGCCAAACACCATCTCGTGGGCGTGCCAGCTCGTGGCATCGAGGTACGCGGTGGGCCTGAGAACGCCGCGGAGCACGAGGAGCCACAGCGGGACGATGGCGACGGCGAAACCGGACGCGAGCAGGAAGAACGGCCTGAACCCTTTCCCGGCGAGCGCGTAGCGTGGCCGCGAGGACGGCTCCGGGATCTGTCCCGCGAGCGGCAGAGCACCGGGCGTCGGGCGGGCGTTCGTCGTGGGTGGGCTCATGACATGACCGTCGGGGGCCGCTCGTCGGGCCGACCTCTCTTCCTCACTGCTTGCCGAAGTTGCGGATCATGACCACCAGGCCGGCCACGACCTCTGGCTTCGAATCCAGGTCGGGGCTCGCAGGCATGATCGGGCTCTTCCCCACGGCCGCTCCGCCATAGGTGATCGTCTTCTTGATGTCCTCGTCGGTGACCTTCGCCTGCCATTCCTTGTCGTGGTAGTTGCGCGGCTTCGGCGTCAGCGTGAGCGCCGCCGGGCCATTTCCGCGCCCCTCGGGGCCGTGACAGGTCGCGCAGCGCGATGTGAACATCACCTGAGCCTGTGCCATGTTCACGCCGTTGGCGCTCGACGGAGTGTCGTCCGTCGCGCCCTGCGTGGTCGTGGTCCCACTCGTCGCCGCCGGGGCGTCGCTGGTTGGGCTCTTGCTACACGCGCCGAGAGCCAGGAGCCCCGCGAGCGAGGCGACGTACGCGATTGAATTCGTCCTCATGTTCTTCTCCTTCTTCATCCTTCTTCGAGCCCGTCGTCAGCCGACGAGATCGGACGCAGCGAGACGTCTCCCCGCCCGCCACATGGCGAACGTGCCCAGCAACGCCGGCCACCCGACGCCGACGGCGAGCGTGAGCCGTGGACCCAGCGTGTTGGCGAGCCAGAAGCCGACGGGCCCGAGCGCAGAGAGATCGGGGTCGACGCCCGAGAGGATCGCGACGCGTGCAGCCTCGGCCGGGTTCGACGCGGCGAGCGCGAACACGATGGCGGGCGGAAGCCGATAGCGGAGCAGAGCTCCGACGAGCGCGAAGTCGTGCAGCGCGCTCGATGCGAGCCAGGCCAGGAGTGCGAGCACCGTCGCACGCTCGGGCGAGCGCGCACCGGCCGAGATCCAGAAGCCGATGCCGAGGAACGCCCACGCCAGAGCGGCCGTGGTTGCCAGGCTGCGCGCGACGACCCCGGTGAGCTCCCGATCGCCGGCGTCGACGAACGGTCCGGCCACGAGCGCACCCACGAAGAGGAGAGCCAGAGGGCCGACCACGACGAGGAAGCGCGACGCCACATTCGACGCGAGCCAGTCGCTCCGTCGCGCGGGTTGGGACAGCATCAGCTCGAAGAAGCCGCTCTGCCGGGCGCGCACGACGCACGAGCTCGACGCTACGAGCGCGACGAGCGGGACCACGAGGGCGACGGCGTTCGCCATGTTCAGGACCACGCGCGAAAGGCCCGTGAACCCGAGCACGGAGCTCTCACGCAAGCCGAGCCAGATGAAGCCCGTGAAGACGAGCGCGTAGACCGCAGCGGTGAACACGAGCCAGCGTGATCGGAGCGCGTCGTTCAGCTCGAGGCGGAAGAACGCTTGCCGTACGACCAGGGTGCTCATCGGTCCCTCCTCGCCTTCGCCGTCACGGCCACGCGCAGGTCGTCCCACGCGACGCCATCAGCGGCGCGCGCCTCGAACCCGAAGTCCATCGGTGAGGGGGCCCCGGCGAGATAGCGCGCCGTGCGTGCGTCGAGCCAGCGACCGCTCCGACCATCGCGCGCCCACGCACGAGGAGCCCCGAGACCACGCTGGTCGATGTCGAGGACCATGCAACCCACGTCGTCGTAGAACAGGTGCTCGCCGTCGTCGGTGCGGAGCTGCGCGCCGAAGCGCCGGTCGCTCAAGATCATCGCGCAATGAGCGCACGGCTGCTTCCCCCACACCGGCTCGACCGGGCCCTCGCTGCCGGTGCACGCGGCGAGGCCGAGCGCAGCGATGACCTGGAGAAGGGCTCGTCGCGTCATGGCGACCCCACGACTCGCAGGCCGCCGCGCCCGCTCCGCCCGGTTGCTTTCGGTGCGGCGAGCCGCTCGATGAGCTCGCGCATGACCTCCTCGACCGGGGCGTCGCGCGCGATTCTTCCGTCGCGCAGCTCGATCACCCGACCGACGACCATCCGTACCTCCTCGATCCGGTGGGAGCACATGACGACGACGTCCCCCTTTGGCCGCTCGGCCAGCTGCTCGAAGAACGCCTCCCGTGCTTCCTCGTCGAGGTTCGCCGTCGGCTCGTCGCACACGAGGATCGGCGCGCCCGTCGCGAGCGCCATCGCCGCCAGGAGCTTCTGTTTCATCCCACCCGACAGATCCCGGAACCGCTTGCCGCGGCTCGCGCGCGCGTCGAGCGACAGGCGCTCCGCGCGGGCATACGTCGCGTCGTCGCGAATTCCCCGGAGCGCCGCGTGCGCGCGGATGACCTCGCTCACCGGCGCGTCGATCGGCGGAGCGATCTGGGGCACGTACGCGACGCTCCTGAGGGCCACCTCCGGCTCGCGAGCGACGTCGCTCCCCAGGATCGTCACGCGCCCCTCCACACGCACCAGCCCGAGCAGCGCTCGCAGCAGCGTCGTCTTCCCCGATCCGTTCGCCCCGACGAACGCCACGCGCTCTCCGGCGAGGATCTCGAACGTCACCCCCTCGAGCGCAACGACCGGGCCGAACGACTTCTTAACCTGCGCGACTGTGATCATGGCTGCGCCACCTCCGGCGAACGAACGAGCGGCGCCTTGTCCTCGAGCAGCACGCGGCTCTCGAGCACTGGCACGGCGTGCGCCACGGCGTCGACGAGGTGCATCGCCGTCGTGCCGTGGAAGAACTTCAGCGCGGGATGCTCGTCGGCCAGCTCGCTCGAGAGCGCACTCACGCGGTGAGGGACGTCACCGATGCCGTCCCCGTTCAGATCGTAGCCTTCGTAGTCGCTGAAGTGGTTGCCGCGAACGTCGCACGCGAGCGCATCCCCGCCTCCGTCGACCTCGATCGTCGCGTCGTTCTCGCGAAAGTCGTTTCCGTGGAAGATCGCCCCCTTCTCGACGGAATGGAGGCGGAGCGCGACGTCGTTCAAGGCGAACACGTTCCCTTCGAAGACCAGAGGCTGCTCCGGCGTGCGCGGTGAGAAGTCGAGGTAGACCCCCGTCGTGTTCGCGACGAACCAGTTGCCGCGGACCTGGACGGCGTCGCTCTCCTTGAAGCCGATCCCCATCCCCGCGGCGCCTCGTGCGCCCGCGAGCACGTTGTCCTCGATCGTGAGGCGCATGCTGTACATGCAAAAGATCCCGACCACGTCGTCCTCGATGCGGTTCCCGCGCGCGACCGAGTCGTGCGCGTACATGAAGTGGGTGCCGTAGCGGCCGTGGCGCACCACGTTCCCTTCGACGAGCGCGCGGCGCGTGTACCAGACGACGACGTCGCGAGCGTGGTCGACGACGCACCCGCGCACGATCGAGTCGTTCGATTCCCAGAGCTTGATGCCGTCGCCGCGAAGCTCGGCGTTGTCGAGCGTACCTTCCACGCGGACGCGCTCGAGATCGCACCAATGGCACGCCTGGAGCGTCACACCGAAGAGCGTGTCGTCGACGCGCACGTCCACGATGCGTATGCGCTCCCCCTTCGCCTTGATCCCGGCGTCCTCCGTCGTGCTTCGGCGCCCGGAGTGCCGGATGGCCAGGTTCTCGACCGAGACATCGTTCGTCTCGATCGTGATCACGGTCCCGCCGCCCGTCCCCTCGAGCGTCGCGCCTCGCTCGCCGACGAGCGCAACGGGCCTCTGGATGACCAGGTCGCCTCGATACGTGCCCGCGCGAAGCCCGATGGTGTGCGGCCCGTTCGCATCTCCGACGAGCCGGACCAGATCGTCGAAGCTCGACGCGACGACGGCACCGTCCGGGAGCTTGCGCTCGCGCGGCCCCGCGTCGGCGTCGAAGGCGGGCGTGACGAGGGCCTGCGCGCGACCGAAGGCGAGCGTGCCGATCACGAGAACGGCGGCCGTCGCGAGCGTTCTCCGCGCGCGGATCATGAGCTCGCCTCCTTGCGCTCCGGCAGCACCATCATCCGCGGGCACGCGACCGCGCACGTGCCCGCGCGGCTACAGTGAGCACAGACCCTGGAGCGAACCAGCGCCGCCGCGACGATGCACGCGACCCCAGCGATCGCCAGCCAGAAGCCGAGTGACGGCGTCGCGAAAGTTTCGAACTGACCGATCTTGCCGTTGCCGAACAGCTGCGGCGTGAACGTGCCGATCTTGAGAGGCGCCCGCGGGTTCAGCCGGTGCCCGAACGAGTAGAGCCAGTAGAAGCTGTCGGCGAGGAAGATGGTCGGGAACGCGAACGCGGGAATGGCGACGAGCTTGTTGAGTCGCCGCCCGGAGGCGACGAGCAGCCCGACGGACACGACCGCGATCGCCGCGACCCCGTACCCCGCGATGCGCCGCTCGACGGGGGCGGCGTCCTCGAGGTGACTCATGCCGATGTAGTGGTTGAGGAGATCGATCTCCTTCACGTCACCCGACATGCCCGTGAGTCCGATGTTGAGCCGCAGCCCCCCCGGGTACTGCGGCGCGTAGAGCCAGAAGCCCCACCACGTATGAAAGAACGCGAGAACGAAGAGCGCCGCCCCTCCCAGGCCGAGCGCGACGACGAGCCATCGCGCCCAGTCCCAGGCGGGCTTCTCGGTCGCAACGCCGAGATGAACGTGGCCGTCGTCGTGCGCGGGCATGGCTCACGTCCCCTTCGGCTTCACGAGGAGGTAGCCCGTCATCTCGAGGTGCAGCGCCGAGCAGAACTCGGTGCAGTAGAAGGGGAACACCCCCGGCATGTCCGCCTTGAACGAGATGTTCTCGTGCTTCCCCGGCTCCATCGAGACGTTCACGTTGTACATATCTATGGTGAAGCCGTGCGTCTGGTCCTCGGCGGTCTCGAGGCTCGTCAGATGGATGGTGACGTCGTCACCTTCATTGACTTCGATCTGGTCCGGCGTGAAGTGGCTCCGGATCAGCGTCATGAAGACCTCGACCTTGTTTCCGTTGTGGACGATGCGCTCCTTGCCTCCTTCGACTCGGTTGGGGTCCAGCTGTCCCGTCGTAGCCACGGTCCCGAACGGATAGACCTGCAGCGGCTTCAGCTTGTCCGCCTTGATCATCTGAGCGTAGTGGGGCTCGGCGTTGCCGATGGGCGCGTCGTAGAGGAGCCGCATCTTGTCGCCCGAGATGTCGATGAGCTGAAAGTTCTGCGGAAAGAGCGGCCCCACCGGGAGGAACCGATCCATCGACATCTTGTTCATCGCGACGACGTACTTGCCGTCGGGGCTGACGGTGTCGCCCTCCGCTGAGAGGATGTGACCGATGTTGTATTGAACCTTGAGCTTCTCGACCGGTTTCTTGAGGTCTTTGTACGACCACTTTGCGACCGTGCTCTCGATGAAGACCGACGTGTAAGCGTCGCCGTTGGCGCCGAAGACGGTGTGAAGTGGGCCGAGACCGATCTCGACTTGACCGTTGATGACGTCCTTGAACGGAAGGATTGGCAGTCCGTAGGCGTCCTTCCCCTCGTAGTTCTTGTCGTCGATCGCCTTCTTCAACTTGGCGAAGTCGTAGAGCGTCGTGTGCGTATCGAGCTTTCCGCCAACGACGATCTGCTTGCCGTCGGGTGTGACGTCGCAGCCGTGTGGGCTCTTCGGCTCGCCGACGAGCGAGAGCACCTGCTCGGGCCCCGTCACGTCCATCGTGAGCACCCTGATGCCGTTGATGATCTTCGCCTTGCCCGCCGCGACGAGCTGCTCGGCCTTTCTCCAATTGATCACGTGGAGGTAGTCCATGTCGTTCTGCGACGCGCCGGACTCGATCGGAGGCTTCCCTTCCAGCGTGCCGCCGGTCGCCATCTCGGTGTTGAACGAGTTGATGAAAGCCCAACCGTCGCTGTCGAGTTTGCCGGCGTCGGCAAGGTCCTGTGTGTACGGCGGTAGCTCGATCGCCCAGCTCGTCGCCGGGTCGATGCGCCCCTTCTTCCGATCGAAGTGCCAGAACATCGCGACGCCGCGGTACTTGTCCTTGTACTGACTGAGCGGTGCGTACGCGCGCCCGAGTGGCGCCGGGTACTGTGACGTCTCGACGATGTAGTCGGTGTTCGGCGTGACGAAGGCGCCCCCGTGGTCGGCCGCTTCGAGCTGGTTGGGGACGATCTGCTTCGTCGTGAAGTCGGAGAGGTCGACGACGGCGACGCGCGCGTTCGCCTTGTCGTTCACGAAGAGGAACTGGCCGTCGTAGTCCCCGTTCGTCTCCGACAGGTTGGGGTGGTGGACGTCGGCCCAGCGGATCTTGTGGTTCCCCTGGTTGCCCGCTTCGAGAATCTTCTCGCTCTCTCCTCCGTAGCCCCACCCCTGCCACGACTCGGGTGTGAAGACGCCGATCACCTTGAGAAGGCGCATCGACGGAACGCCGATGACGTCGATGTTCCCCGACTGACCCCCGCTCGCGAAGATGTAGTACTCGTCCATCTTCCCCGACGGCACGTACGTCTTGAGGGCCGCCTCGACGTCAGCCTCGTTCAGCCCGCGCGCCTTCATCAGGTCGCGGACCGTGGCTGACGCTCCGAGCTTGCTCGCCGCGGCCGGGGCGTTGAGCTCGGCCTCGTGCTTGTTCTCGCAGCTGTTCGTCGCCACGGCGACGCCAAGCGCGACGATGGCGAAACCGATTCTGCTCTGCGCGCCCATGTCGTTCTCCTCTTGATGCGCGTGACACCGCGCTCGCTCAGGTCCGATTGCAGTCGCCATACCGGGCGTCGGACTCTCAAGTGTGAGAGCGCGCGCGGGGTGCTCGCTCAGCTCGTGATTACCGTCGATGCCGCGGCGTTCATGCTCCGCGCGCGCACGCGGAGCTCGCGCTCGCGCATGCGCACGCCGCGAGGCGCCGTGACCGTCGCGCTCTCACGCCTGAGAGCGCACGGCTTGCGTTCGGGGTGGCGGCCCGTCGTCGCGCCCGATTTCAGCGCGGATCCGGCGTTGCCGCTGCCCGGCACGAGCGTCGCAGAAGCGCACGCACATGAATGCCGATGCCGACTGGCGTGCACGTCCGCTTTCGGAGCTCGTGCAGCACATCCTCCAAACCCATCACGCCTTCACGCGCACGGCCTTCGCTCGCCTGCGCACACCTCTCGCCGAGACCCTCGCTGCAGACGGTGGTGCAAACGCGGAGCTCGCGCTCGTCGAGCGCATGTTCGGCGAGCTCCAGGACGAGCTGTTCCCCCACCTCATGAAGGAAGAGAACATCCTGTTCCCGTACATCGAAGAGCTCGACGGCGCGGGAGTACCGATGGCTCCCTTCGGAACCGTCGCCATGCCCGTGCAGATGATGAAGCGCGACCACGAGCGCGACGGCGCCGTCCTCGACGCGCTCTGCGAAGTGACGCGTAACTTCACGCCCCCCTCGGGAGCATCCGCGACTCACGCGGCGCTCTACGACGGACTACGTGAGCTGGTCGCCGACTTGCGCGCGCATATCGAGCTTGAGAACGACGTGCTCTTCCCGCGGGCGATCGAAGCGGAGCGCCGGAAGAGAACCTGAGCGTGGCACTGCAGCCACGTGAACGCAGCATTGCCGGAGGGACGATCCATGATTCGAATTCGTCGATTCGCAGCTTTCATCGCCGTGGCGGCGCTCGCCGCGTGCGACCAACCGTCCCCGAAGGGGAGCGCTACGCAGCCAGACCCCGCGTCCGCCGGCTCGCAGACCGCAAACGCCGAACAGCAAGCGGCCCCCTCGGTTCCCGCCGACCCGACGAACATCGTGAGCATCGCGGCCGGCTCGAAGGATCACACGACGCTCGTCGCGGCTCTCAAGGCCGCCGACTACATCGACTCGGTGTCCAATTCAGGCCCGCTGACCGTCTTCGCACCGACCAACGCCGCCTTCGACAAGCTGCCGAAGGGGACGGTCGAGGGGCTCCTGAAGCCCGAGAAACAGGCCAATCTGAAGGAGATCCTGAAGTACCACGTGACCGTCTCCACCTACCGGCAGAAGGACTTTCACGACGGCCAGGTGCTCAGCATGGCGGATGGCGCGAAGGCGACCATGCACGTGAAGGATGGGAAGGTCTCGATCAACGACGCCAACATCATCGCTTCGATCCCGGCCTCGAACGGGATCGTCCACGTCATCGACGAGGTCCTCTTGCCCCCGGCGAAGTGAGGGCAGTCTCGAGCATTCTCACTTTCGAGAGCGCAAACCGCGCCGAAGCCCCTGCAAACCATGCGCGCCACGACGGAAATGCGCTCTCTTTCTTCTGCGATCGCTCCGGGCACGGGCGTCGCAGAAGGGGACGAGATGGCGCGGGCTGTCGAGGTGTTTCACGCGACGACGGTCCCGGCCGTGTGGGGTTTCTGGGGGCGCCTGTGGCTCCGGATCGCGCTCCAAGGGGCCCTGATCGTAGGGGCCATCTTCCTCGTCTACGAGGTCCTCGAGCGAACGATGCTCGCGGGGCTCAGCGATGGAACGCTGCACTATCTTCACGTCGCGCGCGGCGTCGGGACGGCCTTCCTGCTGGGGACGTGGTCGTTCCTTCACATTCGCCACGCACGCCTCGAGTGCGACCGCCGCATGCAGGATGACGTGGTCGCGCTCGAAGCGCGGGTGCGCGAACGGACGCGCGAGCTCGAGGAGGCTCGTGCCGTCGCTGTGCTCCTCGAAGCGCAGGTGCGCCACCAGGAGAAGATGGCCGGGCTCGGGGTGCTCGCGGCGGGGTTCGCGCACGACATGGGCAACCCGCTCGCCTCGCTGAGCACGGAGCTCGAGCTACTCGAGGGGGAGAACGACGTTGCGCGCTTCCGGGAGTCGCTCGACGTCCTGCGCCGCCATGTCGCGAGGATGAGCCGCACGCTGCGCGAGATGGTCGACTTCGCCCGACGTCGTCGTGAGGAGGTCACGGACGTGTCGATCGCCAGCGCCATCGCCGACTCGTCGCGCCTCGTGTTGCATGATCCCCGCTGGCAGAAGGTAAAGCTCTCCGTCGACGTACCTCCCGATCTCCCGCCCGTGCGGATGGTGGAAGACCATCTGGTTCTCGTCCTCGTGAACCTGATGATCAACGCGGGCGACGCGATGTCCGACGGAGGCACGCTCACGATCTCGGCGCGCGCGCGCGACGAGTTCGTCGACCTCTGCGTACGCGACACCGGTCACGGCATGACCCCCGACGTCCTCGCCAAGGTGAAGGCGCCGCTCTTCACGACCAAGCCGGGCGGTCGCGGCACCGGTCTCGGCCTCGCCGTCTGCGACAACGTCGTGCGCTCGATTGGCGGCGCCCTCACGATCAAGAGCGCGCCTGGGCTCGGGACGGAGGTTGCGATCTCGCTCCCCGCCGCGCACGGTGACGCGTGATGCCTGAGCGGATCCTGGTCGTCGAGGACGAATCGACCCTCTGCGCGAACATCACGCGCTACCTGGCGCGCGCAGGCCACACCGTGACCGCCGTCGAGAAGGGGAGCGACGCGCTCAGCGAGCTGCGTCAGCGCTCGTTCGATCTCGTCATCAGCGACCTGCGTCTGCCGGACATCGACGGGCTCACGGTGCTCGACACCGTTCGCGCCTCGTCTCCCGAGACGGTCGTGCTCATCATGACGGCATACGCGTCCGTGGACTCCGCCGTCGAAGCGCTTCGCCGCGGCGCACACGACTACGTGCTCAAGCCGCTGTCGCTCGCCGATCTGCTCAAGAAGGTCGAGCACATCGCGGAGTACCGGCGCCTCGGTCGCGAGAACGCTCGCCTCCGCACGCTGCTCCGCGGTGACGCCGACGCGCTCGCGCTCCTGCGCAGCGGCGGACGCGCGATGAACGAGCTGTGCGACATGATCGAGAAGGTCGCCGACTCGTCGAGCAACGTCCTCATCGTCGGCGAGAGCGGTACCGGGAAGGAGCTCGTGGCCCGCGCGGTCCATGAGCGCTCCGCGCGCGCCGACGGCCCGTTCGTCACGCTCAACGTCAGCGCGATCCCCGACACGCTCGTCGAGAGCTACCTCTTCGGCCACGAGCGTGGCGCGTTCACGGGCGCCGATCGACGGCGCGATGGACTCTTTCGCGCGGCGTCGGGCGGTACGCTGTTCCTCGACGAGATCGGTGAGCTGTCCGCGCCCGTTCAAGCCAAGCTGCTTCGGGCCGTGGAGACGAAGGAGATCCTCCCGGTCGGCGCGGATCGGGGCATCTGCGTCGACGCACGGATCGTGGCCGCCACGCACCGTGACCTCGGCAAGATGGTCGAGGAGGGGCGCTTCCGGCAGGACCTGCTGTACCGATTGCAGGTCGTGCAGCTCCGCGTTCCGCCGCTGCGCGAGCGGAGCCATGACGTACCCGCCCTCGCGACTCACTTCGTCGCGGCGCACGCGCGTACGCAGCGGAAAGGAGTGCGTGCGATTGCTCCCGACGCGATGGCGATCCTCGTGAGCTACGGGTGGCCCGGCAACGTGCGCGAGCTGTCCAACGTGATCGAGCGCGCGGTCATCCTCGCGTCCGACGAGACGATCACCCCGATCGATCTCCCCACGGAGCTCGGCGTCGCGCCGGTGTCGACGCTGTTCGTGGAGGCGGCGACCGCTCCGCAGGTTTCGCCTGCAGCGCCCGACTTCGCGAACGACGCCGAGTGCAACCTCGAGCGCGCTGTGCTCGACTTCCAGCGAGCGCACATCGCACGCGTGCTCGACCGCGCGCGTGGAGCGCGCGACACCGCCGCGCGGCTCCTGGGGCTCTCCCCCGCGACGCTCTACCGGTATCTCCAGCGCGTCGGGCTCAAGGGGTACCGGGTCGAGGACGACCCGCGAACGTGACGTCTATGCGCTCTCTCTCGCGCGCGCGACCGGGAAGGTCGAGCTCTGCGGGACGCCGCCCGCCAGGCGCGCCCGGTGCGCGCCGAGCACGTCGCTCCGGGTGACGATTCCGACGATCGTGTTCCCCCCGGCGTCGTTCAGCACGGGGAGCCGCCCGACTCCGGCCTGCACCATCTGATCGGCCGCCTCGCGCAGCGACGATCCTTCGTGGACCGTCACCGGTGGACGCTTCACGAGCCCCCGTATCGTCGTGTCCAGCGGAACGCTCGGGTCCATCAGGTCCCTTCGCGTGACGACGCCGACGAGCTGGTCGCCATCGAGCACCGGGAACCCCTGATGGGTAGCCGCCGTCTCGTGCGACGCGAGCCACGGCCGAACGCTTCCCACGGTGTCGTCGGATGCGAGCGTCACGACCGTGCGCGCCATGGCGTCGCGCACGAGGACCGTCTCGAGGAAGTCCGCCGCGTACTCGCTGGGAACCCGCTGCCCCCTTCGTACGATCTTCTCGGTCATGATCGTGTTCTTCATGAGCAGGCACGAGACGAGGTACGCGACGGTGCACCCGCAGAGGAGCGGGAGTAGCCCCATCGGTTGCCGGGTGGTCTCGAACGCGAAGACGACCGACGCGAGGAGCGCGTGCGACGCGCCCGCGAAGATGGCGGCCATCCCGACGAGCGCCGCCACGCGAACGTCGACGGCCAGCCCCGGCGCGACTCTCGACAGCACGAGGCCGAGCGCCGATCCGAGCCCGCCGCCGATGGTGAAGAGCGGGGCCAGTGTTCCTCCCGAGGTCCCACTTCCGAGCGAGATCGACCAGGAGACGAGCTTCACCGCGCAAAGGACGATCATCGCTTTGCCGGCGAGCTCACCGGAGACGATGTGCTCGATGTTGTCGTAGCCGACCCCGAGCGTATGCGGAGACACGAACCCGCAGACGCCCACGACCACGGCGCCGATCGCAGGCCACCACATCCAGTGCACGGGGAGCTTCTCGAAGGCGTCTTCGACCCGGTACACGAGCTTCGTCACGTACACCGACGCTGCGCCGACGATCGCGCCAATCAATGCATACGAAGCGAGAGCGGCGCCGGTGGGCGGCGCCAGGTCGGGCATGGGAAAGACGGGGGCGGCCCCGGCGAGCGCGATGCGAACTCCCGTCGCGGTCACGGTCGCGAGCGCGACGGGAATGATCGACCTCGGCCTGTACTCGAAGAGAAGGAGCTCGATCGCGAGCAAGACGGCCGACACCGGGCTCCCGAAGGTTGCCGCCATCCCGGCGGCGGCGCCGGCCGCGAGGAGGGTCTTTCGTTCGTCCGGCGTCGTCTTCAGCAGCTGGCCCACGAGCGAGCCGAGGGCGCCCCCTGTGGCAATGATGGGCCCTTCGGCCCCGAATGGTCCTCCCGTTCCGATGGCGATGGCCGCCGACAGCGGCTTCAGAAACGTCATTCGCGCGGGGATGCGGCTCTGGTTGAAGAGCACCTGCTCCATCGCTTCGGGGATCCCGTGCCCACGAATCGCCTTCGACCCGTACCGCGCCATGAAGCCAACGAGAATCGCGCCGGCGATCGGTACGGCGATGACGAACGGGCCGAGGTGGTTCCCGGCGGGCGAAGCGAACGACGTGTCGAAGCGACCGTAGAACGAGAGGTTGGTGATGAGGCCAATGAGCCCCGTCAGGATCCGAGCGACGAGGCCGGCTGCGAAGGCGACGCCGATCGAGAGCGCGCAGATCACCAGCACGCGCCGGTCGATGCCCGTGACGCGCGCGGGGGCGTGAATGGCGTCGAGCGTCGGACCGAGAGAGGGGGCGACGGGCAGGCCCTCCGTCGTGGAGGCTTCTCGCGGGCCCGACGGTCTGTCCTCTTCACGCATTTCTTACACGTAGGGTCGAGGTTGGGCGCAGCGCAAGCGCGACCGGACTCGAAATACGAAGCACTTCGACTACGCTGGCCCAAGGCTGGGGAATCCGCGGATGTCCGTCGAAGAAGTGTTCGTCCCCTTTCATCACCCGCAAGGTGCAGCGCCGCCTGTGACCCACGTGCGGAGCACGCTCATCGCTTCCTCGCTGCGGTCCATCGAAGCGCGAGGCCGATCCGCGGACTACGCGAAGGTCCTCGATCCGAAACACCGCGAGACGATCTTTTCGAACATCGCGGCGCAGTGGCTCGCGATCGAGGTCGGTGTCGCTCACTACAATGCCTGCGACGCGCTCGGGTTCAGCCCCGCCGAGGCATTCGAGATCGGTACGGCCGTCGGTGCGCACGTTCAAGGGACGTTCCTCGGAACCATGCTCCGCGCCGCGAAGACCGCCGGCGTGACCCCGTGGGTTGCGCTCGCGAACACGCGCAAGCTCTACGACCGCCTCTTCCAGGGGGGCGACATCGCCGTCATCAAGCTCGGACCGAAAGAGGCGCGCGTCGAGATCGTCGGACAAGCGATGTGTCCGATCTCGTACTGGCGCGCAGGGTTCCGCGGCGTCTACCAGGTCGGTATCTCGCTCTTCTGCACGAAAGCGTACGTGACGGAGATCCCGAGGATGCTCACCGCGTCGTCGCTCGCGATGCGTCTCGCGTGGGCCTGAGCCGCCGGGGATCGCGGCTAGAACGCCACCCCGACCTGCGCGCCACCCGCGCCCCTCACGACCACCGCTCCGGCACCCGCGATCTGTGTCGCGAGCACGTCCCCGCGCCCTTCGACATCGACCCAGACCCGACTCGTGACGGGGAACCGCGCTCCGACGGTCGCGCGCGCACCGGCGAGGAAGCTCCGCGAGCTCTCCTTCGTCGCGTACGGCGTGCCCGCGAGCGTTGCCGCGTCCGCGCGCACCAGCGCTTGCCACACGTACTCCGCGGTCACGCCGCCCCCGACGCGCAGCGTGGGCCAGCCGAGCCGGATCCGCCGCTCGACCAGCACCTCACCGCCGATCCATGTGAGCGTCGTGTTCCACGACGACGTGTCCAGCGCGCCCGCGCCCGCGTGCACTCCGCCGCCCAAGGCCCATCCTTCCCACGCGTGCAGGAGGCGCACGTCGACGACCTGGCCCAGCGCGACGAGCCGGCTCGTGCTCTCGACCGCGTACCCCACGCTCAGCTCGTTCGGACGGAGCACGACGTCTCCCCCTTTGCGCGCGAGCGTCTCCTCCGGCACGGGGAGGAAGTCGTTCGTCGAGAGGTCGCGGATCTCGTCGTGCCCGACGGTCACGTCCGCCGCGCTCGAGACGGCGCCGCCGCGGCGGTACACGATGTAGTGCCCCGGCTTCAGCGCGAGCGTGGCGCGACGCTCGGGTGACCCCCACAGATCCCCCACGACGCTCTGCGACCCGACGCCGAACACCAGGTAGTGCGTGTCTGCCGAGAGTGGGAAACGGACCGCGCTCGACTGCCGAGTTCGCGTGAGGACGAGCGGCGCGGCCTCGTGCAGATCGATCCGCGACGAAGCGCGCTGCGCGACCCCGGACGAGAGCGACGAGCGCCAGAGGGTCTGCTGGTACGCGTAGTCGTACGACTCGGCAAGCGTGACCTGCCCGTCACCGTTCGTGTCGGCCGCGCCGAGGAGGCCGTTGACCCAGTAGTGGGTGAACACCGCTCCTGCGAGCTCGTCCGACTCCTGCGCCGCCTCGCCGTCGGCCGAGGCGTGCAAGCGCACCGTTCCGAGCGCGGGCTCGGTCGAGGGGAGCGCGACCGCGAAGGGATCGGCGTCGGCGAACCCCTTGGGGCGCCCCTCGTCGGTGCGGCAGGCGTCGAGGACGACGATCCGGAGTCCGGCGTTCACCTGTCGGAGACGGGCTTCGATGACGTCGATCGGGAGCCGCTCTTCGCCGAGGTGGATCGACTCGCGATCACCGTGGCCGCTGAAATAGAAGACGACCGACACCTGGTCGGTGGGCTGCCCGGCGGCGAGACTCGCGGCGTGGTCGATCGCGCGCAGGACCTCCTCGGCGGACGGATGGACGAGCAGAACGGCACGCTCCGGGAGAACCCCGCCGAGGCGTACGAACACGTCGCGCACGTTCTTCGCGTCGTCGTCGGCGTACCGGAGCGGACGTTCGCCCGTGCGCCCCAGCGTGTGGCTCGCGGCGATGACGATGCGGAGCGGGTCGGCCGACGCCCGCGAAGCCGCGAGCAGCGCGACGAGGAAGAGGAGAACGCTGGCGAAGCGACGCGGCATTTCAACGCTCCGGGTGAATCGCCAGGACGGTGACCCCGGTGAAGTCCCGTGTCGCGCGTGCCCGTTCCACGTCGGCCGGAGCCCCGGCGATGACGACGCCGTCGATCGGGTGATCGTCCACCGCGGCGGCGCGCTCCGAGAGGTGGGTGCCGGAAGTGAGGAGCGCCGGGGCCAGCACGGTGAGCCACGACCCGTCGCTCGCGAGCACGCCTGCGGTCACGGGGCGTTCGCGATCGAGGGAGACCTCGACGCGGAAGCGATCGCCGGGGCGGACCGCAACGACCGAGGCGAAGCGCTCCTGGTCGGTCCCCCGCTCGCGGACGATCGCGATCTGGAGGCCCCCCTTGAACTGCACCGAGCCGGCGACGCTCGGGGACGACGACGAGGTCGCGGGTGGGGTCGGCGCCGGATGGCGGAGGAGGAGCACGAGGACCGCGGCGGCTGCGAGCGGCGCGAGCGCGTATGCGATCCGGACGATCCGCGCCGTGCGTGGCGGGGCGGCGACTTGCGCGGCCAGCACACGGGCGAGCGCCGCGGAGGCGGGGGCGTCTCTTGCCGCGGCGATCGACCGCTCCACGTAGGAGCGGCACACCTCGCAGGTCGCCATGTGCGCCGCGACCTCGGGGTCGTGATCGCCGGCGGCGTGCCCGTCGAGCGCGTAGCTGGCCGGATGCGCGCTCATGATCCCTTCTCTCGGAGCGCGACCGCGTCCAGGCGCTCCCGGAGCGCCGCGACGCGCTTGTTGATCGTGACGCGCGAGTACCCGAGCTCGTCGGCGATCTCTTGCTGGGTCATCCCGTCCACGAAGGTCATCACAGCCACTTTCTGCTCCTCTTCGTCGAGGAGCGCCAAGGCGTCGAGCGCGGCGCGGCGCATGTCGGGAGCCACGCCCGGGTGGGCGAGATCCTCTGCGTCTTCGATCGGCGACGCTTGCCGCGACCGTCGTCCGCGCCGAAGCAGATCGATGCAGGCGTGGTCCGTCACACGGTACAGCCAGCGCATCGGGTGAGGAGCTTCGCGAAACGCGGCGCCGTGGCGAAGGAGCTTCATCAGGATCTCCTGCATCGCATCGTCGGCCAGTGCCGCGTCCCGCAGAAGGACGCGGCACCGCCGACGAAGGTAGAAGCCATAGCGCCGGTCGAGTTCGATCAGCTCCGGGTTGGACAGTCCGTCGGTCATCGAGTCGCGTCAGCCACCGTCACCCGAGAGCACGCCACCGTCACTCGAGAACACGCCACCGTCATCCGAGAGCACGCCACCGTCACCCGAGAACCCGCCGCCGTCGCTCGGGGGCGGGAGCCCGCCGTCTTCCGGGGGGAAGGTCTCCCCAGCGCAGCGGTCGTACTGCGGGTCGGGGGCGCAGTCGACGTTCGGCGTGTACGTGCACGGCCACCCCGCCGGCGGCGCGCTCGGCATCGTGAAGCACTGCTGGATCGGGCCGAAGCGCCCTTCGCAGTACGGATCGTTGAGCGCCGCCGGATTCGCGTCCGTGTCGTACGACTGGCAAACGTAGAACTGCTTGTTCGGCGCCGGGCATGCGTCGATGCAGAACTGCGTTCCGCCCGGCGAGCAGCTGAGGAGCGGCTGGTTCGCGGGGGGGAGGAGGACGTCGCTCGTCCAGACCGGCGCATCGAAGAGGCTCTGCACGCCGATCCACGAGGACCCGAACATGTCCGTGCTCTCGAGCAGCGGGTTGAAGTTGGTGCACATCATCAGGTTCCAGGCGTCGTTCGTCTCGCCCACGCTGATCTGGGTCGTCGCCAGCGGCTGCCATGCGCTCGCGAGGCCGCCGTCGTCGTCGCCGGCCTGAATGTGCACGTACCCATCGGGCGCGCCGTACGACACCCGACCGTAGCCGCCCGCGCTGAACAGAATGTGCCCGAGATCCGCGGCGACGATTCGATCCGGCGCCGACGTCGCGTCCACGCCCACCATGTCGAGCACGCCGTTGCCGTTGAGGTCCTCGTACGCAAGCACTTGCCCGATGGCGAAGCTCTGCCCGGCGGCGGGCGCGGGGAGGTGCAGCGTCGTCCACAAGAGGTCCGACGGGGTGAAGTTGCCGGGTGTCCAGACCGCCTGCGCGGGGGGGGCGCCGGTCAGCCCGATCTCGAACTGCGCGGGGAGCTGCGTCGACACCGGGACGTTCTGTGACGCGATTCGAACGGCCGCGCTGTTCGGTGTGAACCAGGCGAGCTCGATCCGGATCGAGCCCGCCGGCGCGGTCGCCTGCACCGTGCTCGAAACCGAAAGCGTCCCCTTGATCGACGCCAGGGGGGCCGGGGGAGAGGAGGCGTCGCCCAGGCTGGACGAGCACCCCGCGAGGAAGAGAGCGAAGGGAAGGAAGCGGCGACGTTTCATGACGAATGCCTCGTTCGGAACGGGAATGCGAGCGGGCGGGCTCGCGCAAGGGGTCTGCGGAGCCGTGCCCGGTGGCTCCTGAGGGTATGAACGCGAGGAGGCGGACGCTTTGTAAAAGGGGGCCGTCGATTTCTTGGGGGGCGCCGATCGGAGACGCTCGCCCGAGGTCCCGTGCGTCTCGTCATCCGTTCGGGTGACACGCCCCTTCGCCATCGACGTGCGCGGATGCACGTCCATCCTCGCACCCATGAGCCGTCGCCTTTCCTTCTCCCGATGCCTCGTCCTCGCCGCCGCGGCCGCCGGTCTCCTGGCCGGCGCGTCCTCCTGCGGGGGCATCGTGCAGAACGTCGATGGATCGAACGGCGCGTTCGCGCTCGGATTCGCCCACGCCATCTGCGACAACATCGCCCCCTGTTGCGCCGAGGACAGCCTCGCGTACGACGCGAGCGGCTGCCTCGCGGCGGTGGAGGCCGGCGTCCAGCGAAGCACCGTCGAGCCTGCCGTCGCCATCGGTGCTTCTGCGGCGCCGCTGGGACATGCACTGCCGTCGGAGCCGTGGGCGACTCGTGCATCGGATTCGGTGGGATGGGTGACCACGCGGGGTGCGGGACGGGCGCCTCGTGCGACCTGAGCTCGAGCACGCGGTTCGGGCTGCGCGACCAACGGCGACGCCCCCGGCGTCTGGAGCTCCACCGGCCAGTGCTGGGAGCAGTCGATCACATGCCCCCCCGGCGAAGCGCCGGCCGGTCCGCCCGGTGGGCAGTACTGCGCGTCGACGACTCCGCCGGATGCGGGGCGCGTCGTCGGCGGAGGGAGCTCCAGCGGCGGTAGCGGTGGAATCGGGAGCAGCGGGGGTGGGTGCCCGAAGTGCCCGAGGATTCAGTGAGAGCTCGCGGATGACGAGGGGGGAGGGGAAGCGTGCACGACGCTCCCCAACCCCGAGGGCTCTGGGGGGGCCGCTCGACCGACTCATGCTCCGGGACCTCGACCGCGTGAAGGCGGAGCTCCGCGCATGCCCCGAAGCGTCTTCGGGGGGTCGCCTCCTCGAACCCTGAGGGTTAAGCTCACGGTCCAATAGGAGGCCGCATGCCCAGCTTCGGTCGGGGTGGAGTGGTGGGTGCTTTCTCGTGCGCGTGCCTCGTCGGCTGTCTGAGCTCGAGCTCTCCGACGACGCCGGGCGACGACGCGGGGCCGGGTGCCGGCACGGACTCCTCGGTGCCGGGGGACAGCGGGGGCGCGGGGGACTCCTCCGCCGCGACGGACGCTTCGTCGACGGCCTCGGCGTTCGTCGGGTCGTGGTCTCGGACGGGCACGGACGTCGTCATCTGCCCGCTGAAGACGTCGACCCTCGCGATCACCGGGACGAGCGTCATCGTGCTTGGCGCGACGAGCGGAACGCTCGTCGAGACGCTACCGACGGGCTGCGTCCTCAACTACACGGTGTCGGGGAACGTTGCATCGGCCGCCCCTGGGGAGCCCTGCAGCGTGACCGTCGCTGGCGTCGCGAGCGTCGTCACGACGATCACGCACACCCTGACGCTGAGCCCGAGTGGGACGACGCTCGTCGAGGCCTCCACCGATGACGACGCCGTCACGCTGGCGGACGGGGGGACCGAGGCTTGCCAGGACCAGTCGAGCGGTACGTTCACGAAGACGTGAGTGGCTCGCGCGATGGGTGAACCTATCGTCCCGGCTTCCGTACCTCCACGACGACGCGATCCACGATCTGCAACCCCGTCGTCATGTGCGACACATCCGGGTCAATCTTCCCGTCCCTCCCGCTCACATGTCCGTGTCCCACCAGATCCAACACGACGAACCGCCGTTCCGACTCCGTGTCCACGAACCCGCGATAGACCGCTGAAGGCTGCGCCGGGAAACCATCGCCCGAATACACGGGGTCGTCCGGATAGGAGTCGCGCCGGTAGTAGTCGTTGAAGTCGCACGCGTTGCTCACTTCGACGAGCACTGCGAACCGCCGCAGCGTCGTCCTCGCTGGGGTCACGAAGTATGCGCTCTCGAGCGGGCTCGCGGCCGTGACGACGTCGGGGAGCGGTGCCTGGCGCGAAGGCACGAAGAGCCCGTCGGCCGCCTGGACGCCGCGCGCATGCCCCCAGACGGGGAGTGCCTCGGGGCGCCGGACGATCTCGCCGTCGCGCACGGGAGAATACTCACCCGTCGCTTCCGAGTGCGTGACGTAGAGCGTCTCGACGTACCGCCCATCCTCGTCTTCGACCCAGATGGCGATCTGCGGCGTCATGTCGTACCCGTGCGCTGCATCGAAGAAATGGAACGCGCTGCCCGCCTTCAGGTCGATCGAGAGCGTCGGCCCCTCGCCGTGTGCCTCGAGGGCGATCGTCGTGTACGTCGTCTTCGGAGGGAGTCCGCTCTCGCGTCGTTGCTTCCCCCACGTGAGGAGCGAATGCACGGGGGGAACATCGGCGTACGCGAGCGCGGCGACTCCGCCGACGAGCGCGAACGCAATCACGAGCGCAAGGCTCGGCACACGCCGGCGCTTGGCGACGGCCGCGAGCAGGAGCGGACCCACGTTGTGCGCGACGTGTAGCGCGACGAACGCCACGAACGCGAAGCCCACGACCGCGTGCACGGTGAGGACCCACGGCGTCGCCGAAGACACGAAGCCGAGGGTCCCGGTGCCCCCGACGATCGCTACGGCGAGCGCGGACGAAAGGCTCGCGAAGCGACGGAGCTGCATCGATCGCAGGATCCTCGCGGGGGGACGGTGGTCCGCTTTCATCCGAATCGTATGGACGGGCGCGCAGCGGTGCGCTGTCGAAATCCTGCTCGAACGATGGCGACCTCTCGGAGGGGCGCGCTCGCGTGAGCGACTAGAGCCTTCGCGTCATCGCGGCTCGAAGCGCGCGCGGGCTCGCGGCGATCTCGGAGGGGGCGACGCCGAGGACACGCCGAAATGTGCTCGTGAAATGGCTGTGCGAGGAGAAGCCCGCGCGCCTGGCCACGGCAGTCAGCGCCCCGGCGCCGGCCGAGAGCTCGTAGAGCGCATGGTGAATGCGCACGCGAACGAGCTGCTGGTGAATGGAGCGGCCGGTCACCGCGCGGAAGACGCGCGCCGCATGGAACGCAGAGACCGCGCAGGCGCGCGCGACGTCGTCGAGTGAGAGCGCCTCGGCGTAGCGTGTCGCGAGGACGTATTGCACTTGCGTCGCGAGTCGCTTCCACGAAGGTGGCGGCGAGCGACCGCCCGCGAGCCCGGACGAGGGCTCGCCGGCATCGACGGCGATCGCTTCGACGAGCGCGAGCGTGCGTTCGTGCAGCTCGAGTGGGCTCGCCGACGCGAGGATCTTCTCGTGCGCGGCGGCCGATGCGCGCGATACCTCGACTCGGCACTTCGCGCGCGCGAGCCGCTCGGCGAGCTCGCCCGAGAGTGTGAGCAGCGTGCTCGTCTGCGGAGCGGCGCTGGGCGACGCGCGAAAGTACGTTGCGTCCGCGCAGAGGATGGCGATCGCCGTCGCATCGACCACGAAGGTGTCGCGCCCGCACGAGCGTACGTGCGCGCCGAGTCGCGGAAGCTCGACGGCGACGTCCCGCGCGTCCCCCTTCGCGAGCGGCCCCGGCGCGCCCCCGACGTCCCGAGCCTCCTCCTTCACGAACGGACGCTTCTCGCCCCAACAGCGGAAGTCGCGAATCCAGAGATCGCCCGCCGCGAGTCGCTCGGTTTTTCCCCAGGCGGTCATGCACAGATTCCTAAGGTCGCGCGCACGACGGCCACGTGCCACGAGTAGACGAGCTTCCGAATCGGGCGCCCGTCGATGGAGCGGGTTCTGATGTTTGTCTCTAGCTCGACGACGCGCCGCCTGCATGTCACCCGGACGGCTTACGCCGATCCTGGAGGCGAGAAGAGCCTTGGGGGGCGCTGCCTGGAAATTGCCGACGTTGTGGCGTCGACGCGAGCGCCTACGTACAACCGTGCGATGAAGCTCTCGCTCGGAACCAGCGTCGCCGCGCTCGTCCTGCTTTGGTCCTGCGCGGCGCTGGCGGAAGACGCGCCTGCACCAGCGGGCGACCACGCCGAGCCGGCACGCGGGTGGCTGGGGGTCGGCGAGCGAAATGTGTGGGGGCTCGCGGCGAAGAACGCCACCTCGGACTACGGCGCCGATCTCCTCGGCGGCGCGTGGTTCCTTCGCGAGCACCTCGAGCCGATCGTCGACATCGGGTGGTCGCGCGTCGTTCGCGCCGGAGAGGGCCCGACGATCGACACGTTCCGCGCCGGCGGGAAGCTGGCGATCGGCTCGGCCGCGGAGCACGGGCAGCTGTGGGCCGGGTTCGCCGCGGCCCTCGTCGTCCAGGCGGGGTGGCTTCATGGGGCGTCGTCGTCGGCATTGATCGTAAACGGCGGAACGGTCGTCTCCGCGCCGGCGCCGACGACGTCCTCGCTCGCGTGGGCGGTTGCGCCTTCGGTGTCCGCTCTGGTGCAGGGGCGGCTCGCGCGGCGCTTCCTGCTGGGGGCGGAGGTCGGGATCGAGCACTCGATCCCCGCGCTCCAGTGGGGGGACACGTCGGTCTTCAACTCGTTCCGGGTCCAGGTCGGGCTGCAGCTGGGGGTGATCCTCGGAGACCCGATTCCGGAGTAGTCGGGGCGCCCTGGTCCTCGAAGGGGTGCCCGACCGCGTCGTGACTCCAAAGGGCAGTGCGCGAGCGACAACGGCCCGTGTGCCATTGCCGTCGAGCCCTCCTTTCCCTATCGAAGAGCCCACATGCTGCGCTTCCCTCGCGCCTTGTGGATCGCACTCGCGATCGCGGTCCTCGCGACCTCGCCGGCCCTGTCCGCACCGCTGACCTTCGACGACCAGTTTCAGGCGCTCCGCATCGCCGGCCAGGTGCCGGGCCCGTCGCAGGACCCCTTCAACGTCTACTCGTTCGGTCCCGGCAAGATCGAGCCGAACGGCCTCGGGTGGGACGGCTGCGTCTATCCTTGGTGGTCGGACGCCGGGCACGCGGCGCGCTTCTTCCGGCCACTCTCGTCGGCGATTCTCTACGCCGAGCACCGTGCGTTCGGCCGCTCGCCGGTTCCTTTTCATCTGGTCTCGCTCCTCGTCTTCCTCGGAGCGCTGGTCCTCGTCTCGAAGCTGTTCCGTCGGCTGCTCCCCGAGCGCGAAGCGGCGCTCGCGACGTTCGCCTTCGCCGTTGCGCCGTGCCACCTCCAGGTCGCCTGTTGGGCCGCGGCCATCCACCTCAGCGTCACCGCGATCTTCGTCCTCTCGGCGCTCCTCCTTTACCTCGACGCTCGCGAGCAGCGGGCGGCCAGCCTCACGAAGCACGCCGGCGCGCTCCTCCTCGGCGCGATGGCCCTTTCGTGCGGCGAATCGGCGCTCGGTCTCTTCGCCTTCCTCTTCGCGTATGAGACGTTCGGGCGTACCGAGGCGCGCTCTCATCGCGTGAAGGCGCTCGTGCCGTGGGCGCTCCTCTTTCTCGGCTACGTGGTCGTCTACAAACTCGGTGGCTACGGCGTCGCGAAGTCGTCGGCCTACCTCGATCCGCTCGCGGCGCCGCTCGCGTACGCGCGCGAGCTACCGCTCCGGCTTCTCCTTCTGTCGGCGGGCGCGCTGCTCGGCGCGTCGATCGAGGTGGCCGCGTTCTTCCCGCCCCACGTCGCGCTCTACTACGCCGCTGCAGGCGCTGTCGCCCTCGTCGCCTTCGTGCCGCTCGTTCTCGTCGCGGGTCGCGGTCTCGACGAGTCCGCACGGCGCAACGTCCGGTGGCTCCTCATCGGCTCGGTCCTCGCGGCGCTACCAGCGGCCGCGGGCTTTCCGGGCGATCGAGTGGTGTTCCTCCCGAGCCTCGCCGCGGCTGCGGGGGCGGGGGTGATTCTCGGAGCAGGCCTCCCGCTAGGGCGCATTCGAGAGCTCGCCTGGCCGTTGCGACCGGCGTTCGTGCTCATCTGCCTCCTCACGTTCCCTCTCGCACCGCTTCGACTCTTCGCGACCGCAGCGTTTGCGGGCCCCTTGGCCGAAGCGGGGCTGAGAGCGGCCCGCGAGGCGGAGCTCCCTTCGCGCCCGGGGGTGCGGGTCGTCGGGCTCGCCCTCTCCGATCCGTTCGTCGGCTTCTACCTCGCGAGCGAGATCTGGTTCGCCGGGCGCCCTGGGCCGCTGCCGGCGACCGTGCAGCTGCTCTCGATGGCCCCGTACAACCACGTCGTGCGGCGCACCGGGGAGCGTACGATCGAGCTCGAGGTCGCGGACGGCGGCGCGTTGCTCACGACTCAGATCGAGCGGCTCAATCGGGCTCCCGATCACATGTACCGGGTCGGCGACGCCGTACCGCGAGGCCCGTGGCTCATAAGGGTCGAAGCCGTGAAAGACGGGGACCCCACGCGTATCTCGGTGACCTTCGACACGAGCGTGGACGACCCGAGCCTCGCGCTCATCGTGTGGAGGGACGGTCGGCTCCGGCCGCTCGGACCACTCGCCATCGGAAGCGAGGTGCGCGTACCGAAGGAGCGAGCCGTGATGCCGTTCTAGCCCGGGTGCCGCGCATGCGCAGCGCTGCGTGCGGGCTCCAGGTGGGGTCGGGGACCCGATATCGGAGTACTCGGCGAGCCGTGACTCGAAGCGGTGGCGCTGCGCGGCGAGTCGTGATTCCCCAGCCGTGCTTCTGGCGGCACGCCGCCCATGGTTCGCCACTCCGATCACGCAACCGCCGCGGGAAGACGGTGCAGGCGCGAGAGTGGCGCGCGGCAAGGTCGAGTCACGGTTCTGGAGAGATCGCGCTGAGAGACGGACGAGACCGTCTCGTCATCTGCCCCGCGCTACCCCAACGGCTGTATCGACGTGATCGGATACACGCAGACGACGCTCGCGCCCGCCGCATCCGTCCCACCGTCCTCGGCGCATGTCGCGCTGATGCGCATCGTGCCCGTGAAGTCCCCATTCACGTCGAACGTGATGGCTTCGTGGACTTCCGCCGGGCAACCACCAAGCGTCGAATTGCTCCAGTCGAGCGTGGCGGCGCACGTCGACGCGACGTACGCGCTGTTCGATTCCGTCCCCACGAGGCACGACGTCTGGGTGATCGCCCCCGCGTCGACGTCGAAGGTCCATGCCGGCGGATACGTGTTTGCGGGAAGGGAGCTGCAGTTCGCGGTCTCCCAGTTCGTGTAGTCGGGGCATCGCGGATCGCCCGTCGTCTCCGCGCGGAACGTGACCACGTACGAGTACGACTCCCCCGCCGAGACGTGGCATGCGCCAGGCGCTGGTGGCTGGCTAGAGTCGCCGCACCCCGCGACGAGGAGCGCGCTCGCGAGCCCCGCGCCGATGCCGAGCGTCGCGTTCAAGAGGAGGTGCATACCAGCCGTGACGCAAGCAGCGTTCCGCTTCGGGAAAGGGCAGTTCGACGCCACTTGGGGCACTTTCGGGCGCTGTCGGCGATTCGAAGGCATGGCAAGCGTGTCATGGCAACGCCGCCCGCGAGCGTTAAGTCGAGCGCTCGTGCTGATCGCGGGCGGCGCGGGGCTCGCGTCGAACGCGCGGAAGACCCGCGCGAGGGCACTACCGGAGAAGCGCCCGCTCGTGAAGGATGGGTCACCACGGCGGAGTCGATGCCAACGATGCGACCAATGAGGACGGTCGCGAGTCCGATGCGTCTCGCCGACGCCTCGACCGTGGAAGGGTGAGTGCCTCCTGCTGGGGCTGGAGGTCGGGCACTCGAAGAGTGCGTAGGCGCGCACATCCACGTCGAGCGACCTCCGCAGCAAGCTCGCCCAGCGACGCGCGTAGACGCCACAGTCTCGTGCCTCGAGAACCTATCGCGCAGATCGGCGAGGCGAGATTTCGCCCGCGCACTTCGTGCCGGTGAC
>Ga0302279_10002127_pt1 | contig 26873 bp, 25 predicted proteins | sample III_Bog_N3_3_FD_194541 | JGI IMG/M metagenome (GOLD analysis project Ga0302279, IMG submission 194541) | Peat permafrost microbial communities from Stordalen Mire near Abisko, Sweden - III_Bog_N3_3 | ecosystem: Environmental > Terrestrial > Soil > Wetlands > Peat | place: Sweden: Abisko... | reverse complement strand
GCGCCATCCCGAAGATGGCGCGTGCGAGGCGCATGGTGAACCACTCGTTCGATACCACGTGCGAAGGGTTGTGCCCCCAGCACCACTGCGCGACCACCGTGAGAAAGCACTCGTTCATGAGGAGTCTCGACGCCTGAGACGCGACAATGAACACGACGGCGTACACCGCGTACACGAGGCGGGCCCGCGGCCATCGCTTCGCAAAGAGCAGCGGGAGCCCGAGGAACCACGCCATCATGGCGAGCGCATGGACGAGGTCCACGCCCGCTCCGATGGCGCTCCACATGGGGTTGCGCCTTGCAAGAACGCGACCCTGCCAATCCCTGGCTTCCCGACGCCGAGGGGGTCATGCTGGACGGAGCTTGATCCGTCCCCGGTTGAAGTCTGTAGCCATCGCGTTGTCTGGGACCCTCCTTTTCTGCGTGGGTAGCCGCATCGTCGAGCGCAGGTTTCTGTTTCCCACCGGGGACGTGCACTCGGCTCCGGTTCCCTCGGGCTTTGTAGAGCGACGCCTCATCGCTCGCGACGGTGTTGTCGTGCGCGCGCTCGAGCTCCGCGCGCCCAGCGCTACGTCTGCGGTGGTCGTGCATTTCCACAACAATCGCGAACGGGCCGAACATAGCGCAGAGGTGGCGCAGGAACTCGCCGCACGGGGGCTTGGCGTAGTCCTGGTCGAATACCGCGGGTACGGGGTCGCGACGAATGCCTCACCTTCGGAAGACGGGGTCTACGCAGACGCCGAAGCTGTGCTCGACATGCTTGCGGCGCGCGGAGTAGGTCCTGAGCGCATCGTGCTGTGGGGCACGTCTCTCGGTACCGGAGTCGCGGCAGAGATGGCGCGACGTGGACGTGGTGGGCGCCTCGTGCTGGTCTCGCCCTACACTTCTATTCCCGATCTCGTGACGGACGTCGTTCCGTTTGTGCCAGCGAGTCTCCTTCTTGCCGATCACTTCGACACACTCGCCAAGGCGCCCTCGATCGCGATCCCGACGCTCATCATCCATGGAGACGCCGACGAGATTGTGCCCTTCCGAATGGGCGAGCGTGTGACCGCGGCCATCCCGGGGGCACGGCTACTTCGCGTCGCTGGCGGACACCACGGCGACCTTCTACAGCGGGCCCACACGAGCATCGTGGACGCGATCGCCGGCGGAGCCGCGGGACCTGTCTCGTAGCAGTCAGGGGACCCTTCTCCAGCCCGCATCCCGCAAACGACGGTTGGCCTCAAATTCGCATCGGCGCCGAGGAAGGAGCCCCATGAAAACGATTCTCGTCGCCCTCGATGGTTCACCGCGCGCCTCTGGAGTCCTCGCTTCTGCGGTCGGCCTTGCGGAGCTCACGGGGGGCAAGCTCGTCCTGCTTCGTGCCTTCGGGTTGCCGGCCGAGATGCCTCAACGTGTCTGGCAGCTACCCGAGGGGTCGCTCGAGGACGTCCTTCGCCACAACGCCCAGGCGTACCTCGATGAGATCCAAAAAACCGTTCCGCCGCATCTCCTCGCCGGGACGCGCGTGGGACTCGGGTCGCCGTGGCAGATCGTATGTACCGCCGCGCGCGAGGAGCAGGTGGATCTCGTCGTCATCGGAGCGCATGGTTTCAGTGGACTCGATCACATCCTCGGAACGACCGCGGCGAAGATCGTCAACCACATCGACCGATCCGTGCTCGTCGTTCGTGACACCCCTCCGGCGGTGGCCACTGCGACTTAAGTCTCGCCTCCGCCGTCGGAGAACGATAAGTGCTTTGCGCGCAGCGTTGCGGGCAGTGGACGAGGGAGATGACGCATGCTTCAGAGGGTAAGACGATCGCCGTCCCGTGGAAAAACGACGCACGGCGGGTCCGCTTCATCAGCGGACACCGCGCCGATCGAGCTACCCACGCCGAAGCTCAGCGTTGGAAAGTCGCTGCCTGAATCGCTCCGGCGACGCGAAACCGTCCGCGCCATCGGCGGCAGGAAGCTTCCTCTTCAGGTGCTTTCGAACCTGCTTTGGGCGGCATGTGGGGTGAATCGCCCGAAAGGCCCATTCGGCGCCCTAGGAATCACGGCGGCTTCGGCGAGCAACTCGCAGGAGATCGATCTCTTTGTCGCGATCGAGGACGGGGTCTACCTCTTTGACGCCCGGCAACACCGGCTCCTCCCCGTGGTTGCGAGTGACCTTCGCACGATGGCCATCGGCCCGCGGCAGAAGAACGTCGTCATGAAGGCTCCGGCGCAGCTTATCTACGTCGTCGACATCGACCGGCTTGTCCACACCTCCGGCTTCCAGGAGCCAGGACTACGCGACCCAGAGGTTCAGAAGTCGTACTACTTCGTCGACACCGGGCTTATCGCAGGCAACGTGTACCTGTTTGCCGCGTCTCAAGGGCTCGCGGCATGGTTTCACAACTGCGACCGTGTGGGGCTAGGGAAGAAGCTCAAGCTGCGTTCCGATCAACGCGTTCTCTTTGCTCAGTCGGTCGGGTACCCGGCAGCGCGGACGGCTGGACGCGCATGAACGTCTAAAAACACTCCCTCATCACGGGCGACGCCTCCGGCATCGGTCTCGCCATGGCGGAAGCCATCCTCGAACCAGGCAGCCCGGCCAATGTCTGCGTTTGCCGGGAGCGTGGTCTCGACGAAGCGCATACCGAGCCTGCACGCCAGCACGTGCGACGTCGCCAGCGAGGATGATCGGGGAGGTCGCGTCGAGGAACGCCGTCACCGTCTCGGTGACACGCCTTCGCTTGTGTCACATGCCTGGTTCGATCCTCCCGTGAGGCTACGCCTGAACACCCTGCGTGAACGGTCCGTCCAGCACCTCACGCACGCGCGTCGTGAGTGTTTCCGGCGTGATCGGCTTCTGGAGGTACGCGATGTGCGCTTCGAGTACGCCATGGCGGACGATGCTGTCGTCGGTGTAGCCAGACATACAGAGCACCTTCATGTGGGGTCGCACGCTTGTAAGTCGCTTCGCGAGTTCGGGGCCGCTCATCTGCGGCATCACGACGTCGCTCAGGAGCAAATGGATCGTGGTCGGGTTCTGCTCGGAATGCAGGAGTGCCTCCCCGGCGTTGCGCGCCTCGATGACGTGGTATCCGCTCCTGCGCAGGATGCCCCTCGCCACGACCCTCACCTGATCGTCATCCTCTACAAGCAAAATGGTCTCCGACCCCCGGAGTGTCGTGGGCGGAACGGTCACGCCCACCTGCTCGACGGCTGCATCCACGCGTGGAAGGTAGACCTTGAAGGTGGTCCCGCGTCCTACCTCGCTGTAGACCCAGACGCTCCCGCCGCTCTGCTGAACGACACCGAAGACGGTGGAGAGTCCCAGGCCAGTGCCCTTGCCGCTCACCTTCGTCGTGAAGAACGGCTCAAAGATGCGAGCCAGAGTCGCCTGATCGATACCGATGCCGGTGTCCGTGACGGCGAGCATGACGTGAGGGCCTGGCTTCACGCCGAGATGGGCCGCCGCGTACGCTTGATCGAGGACGACGTTTGCGGTCTCCATCGTGAGCTTGCCGCCCGTGGGCATCGCATCGCGGGCGTTCACGACGAGGTTCATGATGACCTGCTCGATGCCGCTCGGATCGGCTCGCACCCTGCCGAGTGGCTGCGTTGGCAGCGACACAAGGTCCACGTCGGCACCAAGGATGCGCTGGAGCATCTTGTCCATGCTCGTCAGTACATCGTTGAGGTCGAGCACCTTCGGCGCAAGTACCTGCTGGCGGCTGAACATGAGCAGTTGGCGTGTGAGATCCGTCGCCCGTTTGCCCGCCTTGTGGATCTCCTCGATGTCGTCTCGCATGGGCTCGCCCGGCTTCATGTCGGCGAGCAGCATGTCGCCGTAACTGAGGATGACGGAAAGCAGGTTGTTGAAGTCGTGGGCCACGCCTCCGGCCAGGCGGCCGACGGCCTCCATCTTCTGCGCCTGCCGAAACTGAGACTCGAGCAGGCGTCGCTCAGTCACGTCGGTCTGCACGCCGACGAAGTTGACGACGTGCCCTTCCGCGTCGCGCACGGGCGAGAGTGCGAGGTGGTTCCAGAACGTGGTGCCGTCTTTCCGGTAGTTGAGCAAATCGACTGCGCAGTCTCGCCCCTCTCGAATGGCGCTCCGCAAGGATGAGATCGAAGCCGGGTCCGTGCCCGCGCCCTGGAGCAGGCGGCAGTTTCTGCCCATAACGTCTGCCGCGGTGTAGCCGGAGAGCCGTTCAAAGCCCGGGCTCGCGTAGATGATGGGGTGGTCTGGGGCGAAAGCGTCGGTAATCAGAATGCCCTGCGACACGGCTCGGACGGCGCGCTCCAGCACGCGTAGCTCGCCCTCGATGCGCCGACGCTCCGTGATGTCGCGCACGTTGCACTGGATGACCTTCTCGTCCTCGACGCGATAGACGTTGCTGACGACCTCGACAGCGATCGTTCGACCGTCGCGTGCCTCGAGCGGTAGGTGCTCATAGCGGACGTACTTTTTGGCCAAGAGTTCAGCAAAGGCCACCTTGGCGGCGTTGACGTTCTTGAAGGCGCCAATCTCCCAGAGATGCTGGCCGAGAAACTCGGCGCGCGAGTACCCCGTGAGCTCGAGGAGGAATGGATTGACGTCGACGATCCTCCCCGTCGTCCCGTCGAGGATCAGAATGCCATCCTTGGCCGACTCAAATAGCCTGCGGTATCGGGACTCGCTGGCACTGAGCGTACACTGCGCCTGCCTTCGTTCGGTGACGTCCCGGAAGACACCGACGAGAGTCGTGCGACCGTCGATGGTGAGCGGAGTTCCCGTGATGTCCATGTAGACGATGGTGCCGTCCTTCTTCACGCACGGGATGTCCGGCGCCGGGTGCTGGGCTCCGGCCGCAGCGGAGCAGAATCTCGTCACGACGTGGGACCACGAGTCTCGTGGGTGGATGTCCGTGAGGGCCATCCCGCAGAGTTCGGTCTCGAGGTATCCAAACATTCGACACGCAGCGGGATTCGCATACCGAATGGTCTTCGTGTCGACGTCGATCATCAGCATGGCGTCGGATGTGCTCTCGAAGAACGCGCTGTAGCGGGCCTCGGAACTCCGGAGGGACTCTTGTGTAGCGTTCCGAGCGAGGACGACATCGTGGCTCTCCGTCCTGTCGCGCAAGACGATCGCAACTCCGGCGAGCTTCTCCTCATCGTCGTAGAGGGGTACCGCGCTGTCTACGATGGCGCGCTCGTCGCGGCTCCTTACGATGACCGCGGTATGGTGGGCGAGACCAACGACGATCCCCACCCGCAGCACGTGCGCGATAGGGCTGTCGACGACAGCTCCTTCTTCGCCGGCGATGATCCGCAGAACATTCGCAAGTGGCTGGCCCCGGGCTTCCGTCGCGCGCCACGCCGTGAGCGCCTCGGCGGCGGCGTTCATCTCCGTGATGTGCCCGGCCGTGTCCACCGAGATGACGGCATCGCCAACGCTCTCGACTGTGGCTCTGCGTCGGCGTCGTTCGCTATCGATGGCGGAGAGCCCGACGGGTTCGCTCTCTTGGTCCTTCCGCATGTGAATGCCGGCAGCGGTCATGGCGTCCCCCCGATCCTTCGTCCGCGAGCTCGGTCATGTGCCGTCCGCTACCCGGCGATGGCAACCCACTGATGGGAAGACTCTTGGGCAACCTTGTCAGCACGACGACGCACTGGTGCAATACGTGGGCCGAGGCGCGCCTCGATGACGCGCTCTCACCCGGCGCGCCGGGGGCGCCGGGGCGCGGGGGGCCGAGACCGCCTGTTTGACGGCTTGGTGCGCCGAGAGCGAGGGCGCGGGCGCGGGTAGGAAGGGCGTCGACGTGTCTCACGACGACGCTCGGTCATGGGAGGTCATCTGCAGGCACAAGTGCCGGTTGGCGTAGGAATACCCCGCTGTCTTCGCGCCGCCGCGAGCCCGCCATCGCCGCTGCAGCCTCGAAGAGTCGGCATCCGAGCCGCGCCATCTCTTCGACGATCCGCTCGCGGAGATCATCCACCTCCGCGACGTGCACAGCCTTCTCGACCTGGTCCGTGAGGGCTCGGACAATGGCGACCTGCGCGCGAAGTCGTGCCAGGTTCAGCTCGGCGCTGAGCTGAATCTCGTCCGTGGCTTCGAGGCTGGCGAGAGAAGGGAGGCAAGGGACGGGCGGCTGCGTGCGCATCGTCCCGCACCGGCAGCAACTCTCGGGCCGGTGCCGGGGCCGTCGTGGCACGGAACGGGCCCCCAAGTTCTTCCCCAGGCACACGGCCTGCAGCGTCGCCCAGCTGTGAGCCTTCATGGGCGACGAGAGGTCCTCGCTGACTCCAAGTGTGGCCACCGCCCGCCCGCAATCTCGCCTCACCGTGGCGAAACTGTGGCGATACCGCGGCTCGGTCGAGATGTCACAGGTCGCTGCGTCGTGTGGGTCGATCGTAGGTCGCGCGATCTGTCGTGGGTACCGAGGCGCCCGGACGAGCCTGGGCGCTGTCACCTCGAGAATCCACATCCTGCGCGAACACCCGCAGGCGAGCCGACAGACTTTGAGACCGTCTTTCCGTACCTGCGGACCCGTTTGAGCCCTGCGCTCTTGGCGCGCGCTTCGATATTCTCGGCTTGAGACGCTTTCGTGCCAGGATCGTCTGCGGGGGGCGATGCGGCGCGCTTGCGCGAGCATGAGCCTCGCGCCAACCGTCCGCCGCGATTCGCGCGCGTGATGGACCAGCACCGGGCCACGATCGACTCGGCGAAGGGCCGTCGAGCGTACCGCTTCCAAACTCACGGAACGATCACAGCGGACCCCTGCTCTGTCTCGTCTTTGACGGCCTGCAGCGCGGCGTTGGCGTCCTTCAAGGAGAACACCGTCACCTCTGGAGCCAAATGAAGCTCCTCGGCGAGCTTCAAAAAGTCACGCCCATCCTGTCGGGTCATGTTCGCAACGCTGCGAATTTGCCGTTCCTCCCAGAGGAGCTTGTCGTAATCGAAGGCCGGCATCCGATCGAGATGGATCGCGTTGATCGCCACGACGCCGCCTTTGCGCAAGCATGACAAGGCGCTCACCACGACCTCACCGCTGGGAGCAAAGGTCACGGCCCGATCGAGAGGGACGGGAGGGCGAGTTCCCTCCTTGCCAACCCAAGTCGCCCCGAGTTTCTCTGCGCGCTTTCGGTGAGTCTCGCCCCGGGTCACTACGTAGACCTCGCACTTCCAATGCTGAAGAATGGCGATGATCAAGCTCGCCGAGCTGCCGAAGCCAAACAGTCCGACCCGTTCGCCGGGCGCCACACCGGCCACACGGAGGCTGCGAAAGCCGATCATGCCGGCGCACAGCAAGGGTGCAATGCGGGTCGGGTCCAGCGCCGCGGATAAAGGATACGTGAAGTCGGCGCGCACGGAGGCGTATTCGGCGTATCCGCCGTTGATCGAATAGCCGGTGAACGTCGGGCGATCGCAGAGGTTCTCCATGTTGTGTTGACAAAACCAACACCCGCCGTCGACCCCACCCATCCACGAAACACCGACGCGAGCGCCACGTTGCGGTGCGCCGCTCGGCGCCTCCGAGCCAGGGGCTCCGACGACTTCGCCGACGATCTGATGACCAGGAATCAGCTCCTTTTCAAGGGCTGGTAAGTCGCCTTCGACGATATGCAGGTCGGTTCGACAGACCCCGCAAGCAAGGACCCGAAGCAGGAGGTGACCGGGCTGAGGCTCAGGCCGAGGGACCTCGCGGAGCTCGAGAAAGGGTTGTGGTGCCCGTCGCGTCGATGAAAAAAGTGCAGCCTTCATGAGGAGTCAACGCTGAGCACGTTGTATGCCCGTCCCCTGCGGCATCGCAACGGCACTGGCCTGAACGAGCGGATCAAGTTCTAGGAAACGGCTCCCGCGTAGCGCCGCGGGGGTTCGAGCGATCGGTGCCGCGTGCGAACTCCTGACCCGCTGTCGTGACTTCGAACGGTCCCCCAATCTCCTCGACGACCTCGACGTCCTGAAGCTGGTCGCTCTGGTCTTCGGCGCTGGTCATCGTCATGACGGCTTCCTCGCCGAGCTGCTCGGCGAGCGGATCGTCGAGGGATTTCGACTTCCGGAGAAAGGCTCGATCGACCGTGTGGTCCTCAGCGCTCGCACGGCTCCTCGCACGCAGATCGGCGCCATACGTCGCTTCGAGGTGTCCGGTCCCATCGCGTCGCACGACACGATGCGCCTTCGCGGGAGGTTTCTTCACCTTCGCATGTACGGACACCTTCGCGGCGATGTTCGGCTTCGCCGTTACCTTCGTCTTCGCAACGACCTTCTTCATCGAAGGCGTCGAAGACCTCTTCCTTGTCTTGGATGTCATGAGCACGATCCTCCACGCTGTAGTGAACCGAGCCCCACCCTAGCGCGCGTGCGCTACCGGCAACTTGGTGAGGATCTTCGCCCAGGTCGCCTCATGGACGGCTTTCTTCGGAAGCAGGCGACCCATCGATTCGATCATGCCGCCTGCCCGGCGTACGCCATCATCGAGGTGCTCCAAGTCTACGTACTCGTCACCCGCAGAAAGACGAGGCGCTGTCTCTGCCGTGCTCACCGTGGCGACCTCATCGTCCGAGAGCAACTGAAGAATGGTTTCGCGGGTTACGTAGGCCGTGCGGTTGTCGGTTTTCATGGGGAGCGACGATGCAAGACCGCATCCAGCGTCGTTCACGACGGAACAGCGTGCCAAAGCGCCTCAGCGGGTGACACGAGTGGATGCGTCGCCGAGCGTGGAGGGGCCATCCTCGGGTGACCCTGGGTCAGCCCCGAGCCGTCACGGCACGGACGAGCAGCGCCGACGCCGCATTGGAAGCAGCGTGCACGGGAATCGTCGTCCGCGTGGGAGAGGGAGCCGGTCGCAATGAGGAGCGTCGCGGGGCCGACATTGATGACGCTGCCGAGGTAGTGCCCGCCAGGCCGGGCCAAGGGGGGGCAAGGCCACGTGCCTGACGAGCGCCCAGAGCGTACCCCGCCCGCTGCATCTTCGGAGGTGAATCGGCACGGCGCCGGAATCACGCAGGCACGAGGCTCACCGCGCACGTGCACATTTGTGCCACAGGCTTCCGGAGGGCTGCGTGTTGCTTCCCTCGATGGAAGAGCGCAGGGTCCTCCCGTGCTCGAGGACTTCATTCGCTTGCATCGCGACGCGATCATCGTGAGCGCGCGAGCGAGGATCGCGGGTCGAGCGAGTCCGAGGGCAACGGACGGGGAGCTGGCGAACGGCATCCCGACGATCCTCGACCAGCTCGGGGACGCCCTTCGCTTCACCCGGACCGCCTCTGTGGCCGACCCTTCCGTGCTCGGCGACAGTGCCCGCAAGCGCGGCGACGACTTGAGCGGCCTGACCATCGGCGAGGTCGTCTACGAATATGGTGACCTCTCTTGGTCGATCACAGAGCTGGCCCTCGAGCTCGCCACGCCAATGTCAGGGGATGAGTTCCAGCTCCTCAATCTCTGCGTCAATGATGCCATCGCTGGAGCGGTGACGGAGTGGGTTCGCCAGCGGGAGATCGCGATCAACGCTCAGGGAACGGAACGCCTTGGGCTCCTGGCGCACGAGCTGCGCAACCTTCTGAACTCGGGGATGCTCGCGTACGAGAGTGTCAAGGCCGGCAGGATCGCGATCGGTGGCAGCACGGGTCAGCTGCTGGGCCGAAGTCTCACCGGTCTGCGGGACCTCATCGATCGATCCCTTGCCGATGTGCGTCTCGACGCAGGAATTGAGCGTTTCGAGCCCATTATCGTGGCCGACTTTCTCGCGGAGATCGAGATCGGCGCGGCGATGCAAGCGCACGCACGCGGCATCCAGTTCACGGTGCGGAATGTCGCCGACGACGTCACCATCGACGGCGATCGACCGATCCTCGTCGCGGCGGTCTCGAACCTGCTCCAGAACGCGTTCAAGTTCAGTCGCAAGGGCGGCGGCGTTTCGCTGAGAACCCAGGTGACTGCTGAGCGCGTCCTCTTTGACATCCAGGACGAGTGCGGCGGCCTCCCGGCGGGCAAGGTCGAGGAGTTGTTCGCGCCGTTCTCGCAGCGTGGCCGGGACCGCAGCGGTGTCGGGCTCGGCCTTTCGATCTGCCTCAAGGCGGCCAAGGCAAACGGGGGTGAGGTGAGTGTCCGTGACCTTCCAGGGGAGGGATGCGTCTTCACGCTCGAACTTCCTCGAAAGCCTCCGGCGCCGTTCTCCGCCGTCGATAGCGGCAAGGTCGCATCGGTATTGCCCAGAGGGGGCGCCGATGGGGGAGGACCGGTAAAGGCTCGGGCCATCCACTCTGAGCCCGGCGAGTTTCGAATCCGGCGGGCGTAGGCGCGCGCGTCGATCCTGAAGGCTCTGCGCACGGTCAACCGTCGATGCCGGTCAGGCGGACACGGTCCGTTCTCGGTTCGGGAGACGGGACCGAGTCAACGTCGCCCCGGGACTCGTCGAAGTGAGCGTCACCACGACGCTGGCCGTGCTCGGAGCGTGCCTCGGCACGCCCTCCACATCCTGTTCGCGCTCGAAGGCGAGCCCAGACCCCCCGTGAGCGGAAGAAGCTCTGGCGCCAGGACAGCAGCGATGTCGGTCACTCGCACCATCTCCGCCGTAAAGAAGCGTGGCTGGTCGTTGTCACGTTGCCGGCTTCTTCGCAAAGCGCGTTCCGAACCGTGTACCGATCTTCGCCCACGTCTCGGTACTCACCGCGCTCCGGGGGAGCACCTGGCCCATCGTGAGCTGCATCGCCCCATGGACGCATCGGACCCCGTTGTCGGGTGCAGCCATGTCGATGTACTCGTCCCCATCGGCGAGCCGCGTCTTGCCCCCCTCCGCGCTGACGCGGGCGACCTCGTCCGCGGACAGAAGCTGCAGGATCGAGTCGCGCAGCTCATAGTCGCTCTTCCGGGCATGGCTCATGACTACAGACCTCCAGGGGGACCCGCGACCGTCACTGCAATCTCCGATCCGCAACCCGTACGGCTCGACCCGCTAGGGAACGATGACGGCGACGGGTCGTACCTCCTCGGAGGGCCGCTGCGAGCACGAGGTCAACTGAAGGTTGCGCTGAGCTTACGTCGTTGCCCCGCGACGTTCACGCTGCCGAGAGTTGCGAAGCGCACGCGCCGGAGGGGCGTCAAAAATGGCTTTTCACCTTTTGCCAGAACGTGAGCTTCGGCGCATCCGTACATTCCGTCACGACGACGGGCACCAACTTGTCCGTTTCATCGACGTCGACAAACGAGTCGGTCGGCCCCCCATCCCTGTTGAACCCATCGGCCCAGTACACGAGCTCGGGCTTCTCGACGTCCGCAAGCGAGAGAAACTCGTCACACCTCAGGGTCGCCGGGTTCGACGCCTCCGCGACCGGCTTGACCGGGTGGCGTGCATGCCGCCCGACGACACTCGAGAGCGCTTCCTTCGGAGTTGTCACGCATTCCGACACGACGACGGGGACCACTCGGTCGGTCTCTTGGACATCGACCACAGACTGGGCCGCTTTGGTATTCTTGTTGAATCCTTCGAGCCAGTAGACGACCCGCGGCTTCTCGACGTCTGCGAGCGCAGTGAAGTCTTCACATGTCATGGTGACGGGCGTGAGCACAGTCCCAGCTTTCGTCAGGATGCCTGAGGCCTTCTCGGTAGACGACTCGAGGTCCGTCCATTCTTTGTCGAGACGCTCCTTCGTCGACGCCCATGCAGCGGCGTTGACGCTCTCGATCGACGCGAGCTCACGGCTGAACGCGTCCCGGCCAGTCTTGAGCGACGATAGGGCCTCGTCGACACGGGCTTTGGTCTTGCGACCATACGTTTTACCCTTCGCCTCCATGTCTGCGATGCTCTTGTCGATGGCCAAGAGGTCGCGCTGCCTTTGAGAGCGGTAGTCGTCGCGAGCCTTGGTCGCGTCGGGAGCAGGTACAGTGGCCTTGTCCGTCGTGGCTTTGTCCGCGGTTTCATCCTCCTTGGAGCATGCGAGGGAGAACGGACTGGCGGTAGCTGCCAAACATACGATGACGAGTGCACGAGACATAGGAGGGTCCTTGCGCTGCTTGGGCAGCCGAAGCTGCCTCGATGGGGAAGCGGACGATGCCGGACGCCTCACGCAACTTGCGCGCCACCGCAGACCCGCGCGGATAGAGCCCTCGCGCGGTGGGCGCCGTCCGAGCGGCTTCCCCGGGCGAGGCATCGAATCGTGAGGCGCAGACTCTGCCGCATCGACACAACCGTCGCACCTGCGCAGGAACGCCGCGCTGTTCCTGCGAAGAGTCGAGGGCGAGGAACCGCAGGCCAAGACCGGGATGGGCCCGTCGGTGACACGGTCGACCGGCAGAAGCGAGACGCATGAACACTACGTTTGGACGAGACTCGTCGTGGGCCTGTTCCTCATCGCGTTTGGTCGTGAACTTGCACTCCCTGTGTTCGCCCGTTCTCGATGCCGCGAGTGGGCGAGCCAGGTTAGCGAGGTCGAGATGATGAGCTCATGGTGGGTTTGGTGGATGATCGTCATGTTCTTCCTGCTCGTCACACCGGTGGGCTACGGCTGGGGATACCGTGGCTGGGGGCCACCCTACCCGAGCTACTTCCAACGACAGCGTGACCTCCAAGCTAGTTCCGCAGGAGCGTCCGGCGCGTTCAATCACTACTCCTGGGGCTGGGGGGGCGATTTCGTCTGGCTCATTCTCTTCGTAGGGATCTTCTGGGTCGCCACGGCGATGTGGTGGCCAGTGTGGCGCTAGCCCAGCAAGCACACGACAGACCGCTTCGGCGCTCAGCCCTCCTCGATCGAGCTTGATGGCGATGGCAGTAGAATGAGTCGCTCGCGACTCGCATTCTTCTGCCCTTGCGTTCGGCTTCCTGGGCGCTCGCGGGTACGGCTGAGGGAAGCGTCCGACCGCGGGCCGCTCCCTCGGCACGACATGGTGACGGATGCGGTCATTCGAACTCGTAGGTAGTTTCAGCAGATCCGCGGCAACTGCTCGCCCACGAGCATGTCGACGATCCGCGTACCCCCCGTGAAGGTGCGCATGGTGACCCGCCCGTGGCCTGCCCGGACTTCCCCGATGACCACCGCATCTCGGCCGAGAGGATGCGCACGGAGCGCCTCAAGCGCGGCCCGGGCCTCCGTCTGAGGCACGACCGCGACGATCTTGCCTTCATTGGCGAGGTAGAGCGGGTCGAGCCCTAGGATTTCGCAGAAGCCGCGCACCTCACGGCGCAGGGGCGTGGCCTCGTCGTCGATCTCGATGTCGACCCCGGCGGCGTCGGCGATCTCGTTCAACACTGTGGCGATCCCGCCGCGCGTGGCATCACGGAGCGTCCGCGTGCCCGGCGCCGCCGCGAGGAGGTTACGGACGAGGCCGTGGAGCGCGGCGCAGTCGCTCTCGATCAAACTGTCGAGGAGCAGGTCGCCTCGAGCGGCGAGTATGGCGGCGCCATGATCACCCAGGACCCCGTTCACGAGGACGACGTCGCCGGGCCGTGCGTCCGCGATCGACAGATGGATGCCTCTCGGGATGACGCCGATGCCCGTGGTGGTCAGGAAGAGCTTGTCGCACGCGCCGCGCTGCACGACCTTCGTGTCGCCCGTGACGATTTCGACTCCAGCCTCACGCGCGGTCTCTGCCATCGAGCGCGCCACGCGGCGGAGGAGCTCGAGGGGTACCCCCTCTTCGAGGATAGCGGCGCACGACAGGTAGAGGGGTATGGCGCCGCCTACGGCGAGGTCGTTGATCGTACCGCACACGGCAAGCTTTCCGATGTCTCCGCCGGGAAAGAACAGAGGGTCGACGACGAACGAGTCGGTCGTGAAGGCGAGGCGATCGCCTCGACGCGCGAGGGCGGCCAGGTCGAGGCGAGCTTGGTCCTCGAGTGGCGCGAGTGCCGCGTTGTCGAAGGCGCTGACGAAAACGTCGTCGATGAGGTCCTTCATCGCCTTGCCACCACCGCCATGGGCGAGTGTGACGGCTTTGACGTGCACCCTGCCAAGGCGACGGGCGGCGATGGGCTCCGCGCCAGTGACGATGGCTTGATGCATGGAAGTGGATGTCATGCGGATGCCTGGCGCTTGGTTCGATTGAGCCCGCCATACTGGTAGTAGGCGGCGCACGCTCCCTCGGAGGAGACCATCAGCGCGCCGAGCGGGACCTCGGGAGTGCAGCCCGCGCCAAAGACCTTGCATTGCCACGGCTTGATGACCCCCTTGAGCACCTCGCCGCACTGGCACGATAACGGGTCGGCGATGGTGACGTTCGGAATCGCGAACTTTCGCTCCGCGTCGAAGCGCGCATACGCGTCCCGGAGCCTGACGCCGGAGTGGTCGATCGACCCCAGTCCGCGCCACTCGAAGAACTCGCGCAGCTCGTAGACAGCAGCCACGGCCCGGAGCGCGGGGCCGTTGCCGCCGTCCGGAGCGATGCGCGCGTATTGATTCTCAATGTCCGCGCGACCTTCCTTGATCTGGGAGAGGACCATCCAGAGCGACTGCAGTACGTCGAGCGGCTCGAAGCCTGCGACGACCATTGGGCGCTTGTAGTGGTCCGCGACGAACGCGAATGGCGCGGTCCCGACGACCATCGCGACGTGCCCCGGCCCGAGGAAGCCGTCGAGTTGCAAGTCGGGGCTGTCGAGGATGGCCTTGATTGTGGGAACGATTGTGATGTGGTTGCAGAAGACGGAGAAGTTCCGGATCCCCTCGGCTTCCGCAGCGAGGATCGTGAGCGCGGTCGACGGCATCGTCGTCTCGAATCCGATACCGAAGAAGACGACCTCCCGGTCTGGGAACCGACGCGCGAGTCCGAGGGCGTCACTGGGGGAGTAGACCATCCGCACGTCCGCGCCGTCCGCCTTGGCGCCGAGGAGACTCTTGGTCGACCCAGGCACTCGGATCGCATCACCAAACGTCGTAAGGATCACGTTGGGGCGAGAAGCGATCGCGATGCAGTCGTCGATCCGACCGCGCGGCAGGACACAGACCGGGCATCCTGGGCCGTGCACCAGCTCGATCTCCTTCGGCAGGATCCCCTCGATGCCGTACCGAAAGATGGAGTGCGTATGTCCACCGCACACCTCCATGACCTTCAGAGGTCGATCTATCGCGAGGGGAATCGACGCGACGAGGCTCGCGATCGCCCGTGTCAGCGTCTGCGCTTTCTCCCGATCGCGGTACTCGTCGACGTACTTCATCCCGCACCTCCGCTCCGCGAGGCTACCCGGGTGATCCGGGAGATACCCCCCCGACCGTCCGCGAGCAGGGTGTGCACCAGGTCCCAGAGGATATGGTAGGCGATGACCTGGCACTCCTGGACACGGTGCACGGACGTTGTCCGAACGACGAGGCGGAAGTCGACGGCGGCGCATGCTGTCATTTTCCCGCCGTCATTTCCGGCGAGGCCGATCGTGGTCATCCCCATCTGCTTCGCCTTCAGAAAGGCGGGGACGAGGTTCTTGGAGTTTCCGCTGGTGGAGACCCCGAGGAGGGTGTCGCCGGCGCGTGCCTGGGCCTCGAGCGGACGGACGAACACCTGTTCGAAGCCCACGTCGTTCGCCACTGCCGAGAGCGTGGCGACATCTGCGGTGAGATTGATCGCCGGGAGGGAGGGACGTCCTGCGGTGATTGGATGAAGAAACTCGACCGTGACATGCGCGGCGTCGCAGCTCGACCCGCCATTGCCCATAGTGAAGAGACGTCCTCCTTGGCGGTACGTCTCGGCGAGAGCCCGCGCGGCCGCGAGCAAGGCGGGACCCTCGGCTGCGAAGAAACGCTCGCACGCGTCCCGCGACTCGCGCGCCTTGTCCGCGATCGAATCGAGCAAGGCGGTCTCAAGCCGGAGCGCATCCTGTGGCTTGCCGTGGAGGAACGGATAGAGGCCGGACAGCTCGACGTCGTTCACGGGGCACCTCTCGAGCTGCCCGTCACCTGGGGCGAGGGACGCCTTCCATCGGGCTGGAGCGGATCCGAGCTCGCCGCGCTGTTCATCAGGTCCAACTCGGCCTGCGCTTCCCCCAGCTCGACGAGGATCTGCATCGTCGCGCGCGCCTCCGCCTCATCGATTCGGCTCATGGCGAAGCCGGCGTGAATGAGCACCCAGTCGCCGACGCAACTTTCGACCTCGTGCGCATCATCGACCACGCAAGCGAGGTTCACCTGCCGCCGCACGCCGCTGACGTCCGCGGTCGCGAGACACCGGACAGCGTCATCGATCTTCACGATCTGACCGGGGATCCCTAGACACATCAGGTGCCACCTTCCGCGTGCGCCGTCCGTTTCGCAGCGATGAGGCGTGCGGCCGCCACCGCCGCCTGTCCCAGCGCGAGTCCCCCATCGTTTGACGGTACCTCCCCGTGGCTCAGGACCTGGAATCCGGCGACGTCGAGACGCCGCGAAGTTTCCTCGAACAGAACGCGGTTCTGAAAGCAGCCACCCGAGAGCGCGACCGTACCGAAGCGCCGCTCCCGGTCTTTGCCGGCCACCCGGGTCGCCATGGCCACGACCGCCCGCGCGAGACCGCGATGGAACCGGGCGGCGATGACGCCGGTCGGCGTCCCGAGGGCCAGGTCCCCGAGGAGCGCCCGCCACATCCGGAGCGGCTCGAGGTACGGGAGCGCGGCGTTCCCGTCGGGCGCCGCAATCGAGAACGGATACGCGAGTTCCTCCCCTTCGCTCCGGAGCGCCTCGAGGTCGACCGCCGCCTCGAGAAGGGCCCCAGCCTGCCCTTCGTACGCCTGCCGCTCAAACGCCACGCCGGTGGCCGCGGCCACGGCGTCGAAGAGCCGCCCGCAAGAGGAGGCTTTCGGCGCATGGATGCCAGCGCCATGCATTCGGTCGAGAAGCGCGCGAGGCTTTCGCGCGAGAAGGCGATGGACCTCGAGCTCGTGGAAGTCGACGGCGAAGGCGCCCCAGCCCATCTCGGCCGTCAAATGGGCATAAAGGTTCCGCCAAGGTTCGCGCGACGCCTGGTCTCCGCCCAACAGCGCAACCGGCTTCAACGTGCCTAGACGCTCGGCATGCCGATAGTCCGCGAGCAGGAACTCGCCGCCCCAGAGCGCGTCGTCTTCCCCTAGCCCAAGTCCATCGAGGACGATCGCGAGCACGGGGGGAGCCGCGAGCGGCCAGCCGTTCTCCGCGAGGCACGCTGCGGCGTGCGCATGATGGTGCTGCACCTCGAGAAGCGTCAGCCCTTCGAGCCTGGCCCGCTCTCGCGCGAGCCTCGACGACGCATAGTCGGGGTGACGATCGATGACGAGCGCCCGCGGCCGGTGCTCGAAGAGCGTCTCGTACAGAGCGAGGGTCTTCCGGTACTCGTCGAATGTCGCTGCATCGGCAAGGTCCCCTTGGTGCTGCGAGAGAACGGCTTGCCCCTCGGCGAGGAGGCAAAACGTCGCCTTGAGCTCTGCGCCGTGAGCGAGCAGCAGCGGCGCGGCCTCGAAGCCACTCGGGAGCCGAAGCGCCCCCGGCGCATACCCTCGGGCACGACGAAGGAGGCGGACGCGCCCGCCCACGATGTGGGCCACAGAGTCGTCGACGCGGTTGGCGATCGGTCGATCGTGGAGGAGCATGCAGTCGGCGATGGTCGCGAGCCGTTCACTTGCCTCTCGGTCATCGACGATCGGAGGCGCGTCCGAGAGGTTACCGCTCGTCATCACAAGAGGCCGGTCCATGCCTTGGAGGACAAGCGCGTGGAGTGGCGTTGTTGGGAGCATGAATCCGAGCGTCCCGTGCCCCGGCGCAATCGCATCGGGGAGCGCTTCGGAGCCGTCAGCAGAGAGCAGCACGATGGGCCCGCTCGGGGAGGCCAGGAGTCGCTCCTCTTCCTCGGACACCGTGCAATAACGACGGATCACGGCCACATCGCGCGCCATCAGGGCAAAAGGCTTGGCGTCGCGTCGCTTTCCCTCGCGAAGCCGCAGAACTGTTTCAGGACGCGTCGCGTCACAGGCGAGGTGGTAGCCGCCAAGCCCCTTGATGGCCACGATCTCTCCCTCTTGGAGCAACCCGACGGCCCTTTCGACCTCATCGAGCGTCGACGCCTCCTTGGCTTCGATCGAACTCTCAAATCGACGCAGCGTCGCCTTCGGTCCACAGGCGTGGCACGCCGTGGCCTCGGCGTGAAAGCGCCGGTTGCTCGGGTCGCGATATTCGACCTGACACGCCGGGCAGAGCGGGAAGCTCGCCATGGTCGTCGCGGCGCGGTCGTACGGGATGGCGCGCACGATGCTCAAGCGCGGCCCGCAGTGCGTGCACGTCGTGAACGGGTAGCGAAAGCGACGCTCGACCGGTGAGAAGATCTCCCGTACGCACGCCGCGCACAGCGCCGCGTCGGGAGCGACCTCCGTCCGGACGGCACCCCCTTCGCTATCGACGACGCGAAACTCCCCCTCGAGGGCTGCGACGAGCGGCCTCGTGTGCACTGTTTCCACCCGCGCGAGCACTGGAGCCTCAGCCGAAATGCGCTCTACGAAAGAAACCATTGCGCTCGTCGTGCCCGATGCCCGAATGAGGACGCCTTCGTTGTCGTTGAGTACTTCGCCCGAGAGGCCGAGCTCGCGGGCGATGCGAAAGACGTTGGGCCGAAAGCCGACGCCCTGAACGCGTCCGCGCACGCGGATCTCGAGCGTTTCCACGGTCATGATGGCCCAGCCTGAAGAAAGGCAAGCCATGGCTTCAATCCCTCTCCGGTTCGGGCGCTCAGACGCAGAATCGGTGCAGCCGTGTTGACTCTCCGGATGTGCCCCTCACAGAGATCGACATTCCAGTCGAGGTGCGGTACGAGATCCATCTTGGTCAAGACGACCAACCCCGCTTCATGAAAGAGAAGCGGATACTTCGACGGCTTATCCTCACCCTCCGTGGTGGAAAGGAGCGCCACCTTCATCGTCTCCCCCAGATCGAACGCGGCGGGGCAAACGAGATTGCCGACGTTCTCAATGATGAGTAGCTGCGGCACCGGCTTCACGAATTCGCCGAGCTCCCGCGCGATCCTCGACGCATCTAGGTGGCAGGAGCTCCCGGTGTTCAGCTGACGGACGTCGGCGCCTACGGCCCTGAGGCGCTGGGCGTCGAATTCCTCCTCTTGATCCCCGGTGAGGATGACCACCCGGGAATTCCGACCCAAACGCGCGACCGTCTTCTCGAGAAGCAGCGTCTTCCCCGATCCAGGGGCACTGATGAGATTGAGCACATGAATCCCGTGCGATGCGAACCACATGCGATTCTGCGCAGCGATCGCTGCGTTCTTTGCGAGCACGGACCGTCCAACCACTAGCCTGCGCGGCGCGTCGGTCGCGCGCGGTGACCCGCGCCCCTCGTGGTCGTGCGCGTGCGTATGGCGAACCATGCGCCCGTTCACCCAATGCGCGTGTTCCTGGCTCGCTTGATCACAACCGCAATCCCTGCACATCACTCCACCTCCAATTCCGCGATCCGAAAGTCCTGGCCCTTACGGATGTCCACGTCCGTCGAGTGACACGTCCCACAGAACAGTGCCGCCGGATCCGACGGGCAGGAGAGCTCGGCGCATCCGCGACACGCCAGTTCGACGTCCTCCCGTTGCATCACGAGCTGAGCACCCTCGAGAACCGAGCTCCGCGTGACCTCGGAGAAGCAGAAGTCGATACACGATGGCTCCGCGCCGCTTAGCGCCCCGACGCTCAGCCAGATGGTGAGCACACGATCAAAGTGCTGCACGCGCGCAAGCTCCTCCACCTGATCGACGAGAACCGAAACGAGCGAGACTTCATGCATGGGCACCGGTCGACTCGTTCTGTCGCAACTCCGTGCCATGCGCTCGCCGACGCGACTTCAGCATCACGGACAACGACGCGAAGGCCGCGTCGGAATTGATGCAGCCAGCCGGACTCATCTCCTCGGAGATGCCCCATTCGTAGCCACGTATCGCCAACAAGAACGTGCGTGGTCTCCGATCGTAAAGCTCCTCACAGATAGAGAGCACGCTCGCGAAACTCATCGCGTGCGTGGTGAATGCGATTTGGTCCGACGCCGCGATCGAGCGCAGTGCGAACGGGCGGGTTAGATGCTCCTCGCACGAGGCATCAAGAAAGAGAACGACGTCAAAACGGGACAGGAGAAGAGCGTCTTCCAGGCCGAGCTGGTAGTTCGTCTCGAACGTGATCCGCGCTGCGTCGTCGCTCTCGTCGCCGACATGTTCCAACTGCTCGACGAGGCGAACCCCAAGGCCGTCATCCTGCCGCCCGACATTGCCGATGCCATAGACCAGCACGCGCTCGCCGGGCCGCAGATCGATCTCCTCCAAGGAGAGACTCATGCCGCCGCCGAATTCTTGACCGCACGCGCCAGGACCCGACCGTCGCTCGCATACAGGGTCAATTCGAGCGGCATCTGACCCACCGCGTGGGTCGCGCAGCTCAGGCAAGGGTCGTACGCGCGAAGCGCCACCTCGACCTGGTTGAGAACCCCCTCTGGAATCTCTCGCTTCCCGCTGATGCGGTGGTCGGCCACCCATCCCACAGACCGATTCATCCCCTCGTTGTTGCTGGTCGTCGAGACAAGCAACGTACACTTGGTGATGATGTCTTCTGCATTGACCTTGTACTCGTGAAACAGGGTGCCGCGCGGAGCTTCGATGACCCCCACGCCTCCACCCGTATGGTTGCCCGATAGGACGAGTTCTCCGTCATAGAGCGACGGTTCCGTCAGGAGCTTCCGGACCATCTCCGCCGCGTGCAGCGCCTCGATCAGCCTCGCCCAGTGCGTGTGCATCGTGCTGTTTGTGACCTTCCCGCCACTGTAGGCGCGATACACTTCCAGCTCCTTCTGGGCGAGTGGCGTAGGAATGAAGTCACATGTATTGAGCCGGGCGAGCGGCCCGACCCGGTACCAGCCTTTCTCGCGACCGAGGGCACGGAAGAACGGGAACTTCATGTACGTCCACGGCTCGATGTGCTCGGCGATGTGCTCGGCGTACGTTTGGTAGTCGACCTGATCGAAGATCTTGGTGCCTTCGTGGTCCACGGCTCGCAAGACGCCGTGATAAAGATCTAAGGCACCGTCCGCGCGCACGAGACTCATGTAGTTCGAAGGGAACGCCGCGAACTCGTCGATGAACGCGCGGTTCTTATGATGGTAGTCCTTGAAGGTCTGTACCCCTTCCTCGGCCCAGTTCACGATGAGGTCGGCGTTGAGGTCAGGGGTGCCTTTGAGCAGAGCGTCCGCCTCCGCCGTGGTTAGATGTCGATTGACGCCTCCGGGAATCGAACCGGTTCCGTGAATTCGTTTGCCTGCCGTGTGACGAACCACTTCCTGGCCGAACTTGCGCATCAAGACCGCCTTCTTCGCCAGCTCGGGAAACGCCCCGATGACGCCGGCGATGTTGCGGGTTGCCGGGTCGGACTCCAGGCCGAACAGGAGGTCGGGACATGCGAGGTAGAAGAAGTGAACGACGTGCGATTGAAGGATCTGACCGTAATGCATCAAACGTCGCATCGTGTCGGCCGTCTTGGTCACCGTATCGGAGGGTACGCCGACAACGTGGTCCATCGCCTTCGACGCCGCGAGGTGATGGCTCACCGGGCAGATGCCGCAGAGCCTCTGGACTAGCACCGGCGCCTCCCAATAAGGCCGCCCCTGCACGAACCGCTCAAACCCTCGAAACTCAACGATATGAAGCCGTGTTTGGACGACGCGGTCCTCGTCATCCAGCTGAATGGTGATCTTGCCATGCCCCTCGACTCTCGTAACGGGCTCGATCGTTATTTTGCGGCTCATGAAAGGTACCTCAGTCGTAGCGAACGTTGTGGCCCGAGAGCTCGTTCAGGCTCTTTCCCGCAATCAGTAGATTCAGCGCTTCCCAGAGGAGGTCTGGCCTTGGCGGACAACCGGGTAGAAAGCCGTCGATCTTGACGATCTCATGGCACGGATAAATGCGATCCAGGAGCGGCGGCAATTCCTCATCATTCGGGATGAGCTGGTTGGTGCCGATGGGAGAGTTGCAATACGTTTCCTCAAAGAGCTCTTTGAGCGGAATGCCGTTGCGCATCGACGGCAACCCACCCGAAATGGCGCACTGGCCGACCGAGATGAGCACGTCGCAGTTTCTTCGGAAGTCGCGCAGCACACGAACATTCTCGCTATTGCCGCATCCCCCCTCGATGAGGCCGATGTCGCAGCGCGCCGAGAACGCCTTGATGTCGTCGAAGGGCGATTTTCGGAATTCGACCAGCTCCACGAGCGTGAGGATGCGCTCGTCGATGTCGAGAAGTGACATGTGGCAGCCGAAACATCCGGCGAGCGACTGGGTCGCCAGGGTGCGCTTGCGTGCCGCGGTCATGGCTGCCTCGCAAGACCATCCACGGCCACGTCATTGTCGTACTTGCGCTCCCCGATAGGAACGGTGAAGCCCACACGCTTCTTGATAAGCGCTCCGACGGGACACACGTCCATCGCCCGTTGCGCCGTCGCCTCGGAGAGCGCCTCCGGGTCCGTCGCGTCGACCACCACCTCGATCGCGGATCCGCGATTGACGAAGCCGAAGATCTCGTGCCCGTCCTTGGCTTTGACCCCACGCACGCAACGCAGGCACTGAATGCATCGGTTGTGCTCGATCAAGAGGTGCGGCAAGCGCGGGTCTACCTTGCGATGAGGAAATAGGAAAGGGAAGCGGGGGGCCATCATCTTGTAGCGGTAAGCGAGATGCTGGAGCTCGCAGTTCCCGCTCTTCTCACACATCGGACACTGATGATTGCCCTCCACGAAGAGCATCTCGATGACGCCCTTTCTGAGGTCCACGAGCTCTGCGCTCTCGTTCTCGACGACCATCCCATAAGACACGGGGGTGGTGCAGCTCGACATGAAGCGGCCGCCCACCTTCACGGTGCAGACGCGACACGTCCCCGCCGGTGGAAGACTCTTGAAGTCGCATAGCGTCGGAAGGAAGACGCCGTTGTCCCGGGCGGCCTGTGCGATCGTCTGCCCCTCTTTGGCCATGACTTCCACGCCGTCAAGGGTGACCTTGATGAAAGTTTGCTCCATCGGCCTATTCCTCGCCTGCAGCGGCAACGTGAGACTCGACCAGAGGGAGGCGGTGCGCTGCCGCGGAAGAATCCGCGATGGCGAACGCGAGGTCGAATTGTGATTCGTAATCGACGTCCTTGCGGACGCGCGCCGCGTACACTTCCGGAAAGTTCTCGATGGTGGTGAGGAGCGGGTGTGGGGAGGTTTGTCCAAGTCCGCAGCGGGACGCGGACATGACGAGGTGCCCGAGCCGCTGGATGTCTTTGACGTCGGTAGCGGTTCCATTGCCCACCATGATCTTCTCAAGCGATCGGGCGAGTAGCTGGTTGCCGGCGCGGCAAGGTATGCAAAAACCGCACGACTCGTTCCTGAAGAACTCCATGTGATTGCGAACTACGAAAAGAAGGTCGCGTTCGCGGCTGATGATCGTGATGGCCCCTCCTGTCGAGAGGTCCTCGTAGCAAAGCTTGCGATCGAACTGCTTCTCGGAGATGCAGTCGCCCGAGGGGCCGCTCACCTGGACCGCCAGCACGTTCTCCGCTCCGCAGAGCGCCAGCACCTCCCGAACGGTCTTCCCCCACTCCACTTCGTAGATTCCGGGTCTCGGGCAATCGCCCGCAATGCTGAGAAGCTTCACGCCTGAAGACTTCGCCGTCCCAATCTGCCGAAACCAATCGGCACCGCGGAGCATGATCTTGACGGCGCACGCGTAGGTCTCTGGGTTATTCACATTCGTGGGCTCATGCAGGTAGCCCGATGTCGCAGGATATGGGGGACGGTTTCGGGGTTGGCCTCGTTTTCCTTCCGACGAGTCCAGGAGCGCCGATTCCTCGCCACAAATGTAGGCGCCCGCCCCCTCCTTGATGCGAATGTCGAAGTGAAAGTGGGTCCCGAGGATTCCGCGACCGAGCAGGTGACGGGCCCGCATGCTTGCGAGCGTGCCCTCGAGATGCTCGCGCAGATAGCCGTACTCGCCTCGCAGGTAGACAATTCCATGGGTTGCCTCCATGGCGAAGCCGGCGATCGTCATCCCTTCGAAGATGAGCTCCGGCATCTCGGTCAGGAGCACACGGTCCTTGAACGTGCCCGGCTCCCCTTCGTCCGCGTTGCACATCAGATAGCGAGTCTCGCCCTCCGCGGCACGGCAGAAGCCCCACTTGGCTCCCGTCGGAAACCCCGCGCCTCCTCGGCCTCGAAGTCCCGAAGCCTTGATCACTTCGAGCACGTCGAGCGAGTCGTAGGTCATGGCCTTCTTGAGGCCCGAGCCAAGGTCGTACTCCGTGAAGAAAACAGGGCCTTTCAGCTGGATGTTGTTCGTGACCTCGGCGTGGATGCTCGGGAGCGCGTTGTTGCTGTCGTTGGACGGCGTGACGAGCTCGTGGACGGGGCGTCGTGCGCGCATGCCCGCAACGAGCTCCCGCACCCGGTCGGGCGTCACGCGGGTAAAGACGGTGCCGTTGATCAGGAGAGCAGGCTCCTGGTCCGACATGCCGATGCACGACGTCTTTCGGAGCCCTATGAGGTTGTCGGACGTATTGTCCCCAAAGGCGATGCCGAGTTCGTCTTCGAAAGCTTTGACGACGCCCGCCAGGCCGGCCATCTCGGCCGTCATGCTGGTGTTGACGTATACTGTGTATGTGCCCGCATGGGTTCCGGACAGGAAGTGATAGAAGGTGGCCGTCCCCTCGACGTGCACCCGCGGGAGGTCGAGTATCTCGGCAAGCAGGGTCACGATCTCCGGGGTAACCAGGCGCCATAAGGCTTGAGCATCCTTGAGGATCGCCAGGAGTTCCGTAGGGTCACCGGCGTGCTTGTCGATGATCGATTGGAGCTGAGTGCGCGTTTCGGCGTCAGACATAGAACTCGTGCCTCTCTACGGTGTCCTGCGGAAAGTGAACGACGTGTCTTGCGCTTCGGACGCGCGGGACGCTTCGAGTTGGCGGAGCACGGCAGGCAGAAGGTCCGGCAGATCCTCGGCAAGGAGACCGGGCCCGAACTCGGCAGCGGCAGCGCCATGAATCCAGACGGCCGCGGCCGCGGCGAGGAAGGGCAGCATGCCTTGCGCAAGAAGCCCAAGCACGATGCCGCTCAGGACGTCCCCCGACCCCGCGGTGGCGAGGGTGGGCGGCGCGTTGGAGTTGATGATGGCCTGACCGTCCGTTGACGCAATGACCGTGTCGGCACCCTTCAAGACGACCACGGCACCGCTTCGGGATGCGGCGGCGCGGGCCCGGGTGAGCTTGTCGCCCGAAAAGTCGAACAGGCGGCGAAACTCGCCCTCGTGCGGGGTGAGGACGCAGGGGCCGAGGATCGCCTTCTCGAGCGACGCGCGATCGTGCTGAAAAGCCGTCAGCGCGTCGGCGTCGAGCAGCGTAGGTCGGCCCGTCGCGAGCATCGCGAGTGCTCGAGTCCGGGTCGACTCACCCGTGCCGGCGCCAGGACCGATGAGGAAAGCGGAGACACGTGGGTCTTCGAGCATGTGATTGAACTCCTCGGGCACGGCGAGCGGCTTGACCATGACGCTGGTCAGCGACGCTGCGTAGATCGGCAGGGCGATCTCGGGGACGCCAATCGTGGTGAGACCCGCTCCCGCGCGAGCCGCCGCGCGGGCAGCCATTCGGGCGGCCCCGGTGATCGGGTAGCCTCCCGAGATCAACGCGTGGCCGCGGGTGTACTTGTTTCCTTCGACGCCTCGTTGCGGGACAGCTGCGCTCCAGAGCCTGGGGTCGTTCTCGAACGTATTCGGCTTGACGTGGCTGAGCACGGAAGTTGGGGTTCCGATATCGGCGACAATGACCTGCCCGCATAGAAGTCGGGCGGGCAAGAGCAGGTGCCCCGGCTTCTTGCGAAGGAACGTGACGGTAAGCGCGGCCGCGACGGCGCCGAGCGCTTCTCCCGTATTGCCCATCACCCCGCTGGGAACGTCGATGGCGACGATGGGGGCCCTCCCGTGACTCGCTGCTTGGAGCACTTCGGCCGCGGGCCCCTCGAGAGGGCGGCTGAGGCCCGACCCGAAGAGCGCGTCGATGACGAGCCCGGCACCGTCAAGCGCGTGCGCGGTCAAGGGCTCGACAGAGCCCTGCCACCGACCTGCGTGATGGCCGGCGGCTCCCTTGAGAGCGTCACGTGGGCCGAGAAGCGCAACCCGGACCGGCCAGCCGTCCTCCGCGAGCTTCCGGGCCGCGACGAAACCGTCGCCGCCGTTGTTTCCAGGGCCGCAGAGGACGGTGATGGGGCGGGCAGACCAGCGCTGTTCGATGGCGCTCGCCACGGCGTTGCCGGCATTCTCCATCAGAGCGACGACGGAGGTGCCGGCGAGAACAGTGAGGCGATCGGCTTCGCCCATCTGCTGCACGTCGAGCAGCGCAGTTTGGAGGTTCATGGGGGTTCCGCGGGCCGATCGCTGATGAAGGGTTCAGTGACCCACGAAGTCGAGAACCACCCGAGACGGAACGTCGCCGCCCTGGAGCCGCTCGAAAATGTTGTTGATCGCCGATAGCGGCTCTAGCTCGATATCGGCTTTGACCTGCCCAGCGGCCGCGAAGGCGAGCGACTCCGCCATGTCCTGGCGCGTGCCGACAAAGGATCCTCGAATCGTGATGCACTTCGCGACGACGTCGAAGAGGGGGACCGGAAAGTCGCCCGGCGGCAAACCGACCAGGGCGCAGGTGCCGCGCCGTCGGGTCATGCCCACGCCCTGCTTGAACGCGCCGAGCGACGGCGCCGTGATGAGGACACCGTGCGCGCCACCGCTGGTGACCTTTTGGACTGCGGCGGCAGGGTCGCCCGTCTTGGCATTGACGACGGCGTCGGCCCCCAGGCGCTTGGCGTGTTCGAGCTTCCCGTCGTCGATATCGACAGCGCACACGTGGAGCCCCATGGCCTTTGCGTATTGGATCGCGAGATGCCCGAGCCCGCCGATGCCCGAAATGGCAACCCACTCCCCCGGTTTGGCCTCCGTCA
>Ga0302279_10002125_pt1 | contig 26880 bp, 22 predicted proteins | sample III_Bog_N3_3_FD_194541 | JGI IMG/M metagenome (GOLD analysis project Ga0302279, IMG submission 194541) | Peat permafrost microbial communities from Stordalen Mire near Abisko, Sweden - III_Bog_N3_3 | ecosystem: Environmental > Terrestrial > Soil > Wetlands > Peat | place: Sweden: Abisko... | reverse complement strand
CAAGGGGAGGGGGAGTGTCCTGATCCCCCTTCGGCGCCCTTACTCCACCGGCACGAAAATCGAGTGCCGCATCTTGCCGCCGATCGACTGCGACAGATGCCCCTTGCCGCGCACGTCCTCCACCAGGATGACCTCACCCGCCCCGATCTCGCGCGCCTCGCCGTCGCTCGCGGTGATCTTCACCCCGCCATCCAGGTTGATGATGTATTGCCGCCGCGGCGCCGGGTGCCAGCTCAGGTCGTAATCCCCGCCGGTTTCACGAAAGATGATGCCGGTCGCCGGCAAACGTTCCGACAGCTTGCTGCCGTTGCGTTCCTGTACCCACGCCACCTCGACATCCCGCCAATGCGTTTCGCCGGCGTCGTCCACGTAGATGTTGTGAATCCGCATTGTCCTGTTCCCCTATTTCGGTTCCAGCGGCACGAAGATGGAATGCCGCATCTGATTGTTGATCGATTTCGACAGATGCCCCTTGCCGGTGACATCCTCCACCAGGATCACCTCACCGGCACCGATCTTGCGCGATTCGCCGTCGCTGGCCGTCAGTTCCACCCCGGCATCGAGGTTGATGATATATTGCCGCCGCGGCGCCGGATGCCAGGGCCGGTCGTGCTCTGCCTGCGTCTGGCGGAAGATGATCCCGTAAGCCGGTTGGCGCGCCGACAGCTTGCCGGCCTCGTTTTCCTCCGCCCAGTCGATCTGGATGTCCCGCCAGTGCGAGCTGCCATCGGCGTCGCAATAGAGGTTGTGCACATGCATCGCCATCGTTCCGGTTTCCCCTACTTGTTCCGCCAGTCCGGCTTGCGCTTTTCCGCGAAGGCTTTCGGGCCTTCGATATAGTCCTGGCTTTCGATGTTCTCCTGCTGCGCCGGATACACGGTGCGCATCGCGGTTTCCAGTTTCTGTTCGTCGAGCCCGCGATAGGACGCCTGCTTCGACGCCCGCACCGCCTTGGGCGAGCATTCCAGAATCTGCGCCGCCCATCGCTTTGCCGCTGTCAGCGCCTGGCCCTCCGCTACCACTTCAGTCACAAAACCAAGTTCGAAACCTTCACGCGCGGAAACGCGCCGGCCAGTAAGGATCATGCCCATGGCCTTTTTCATCGGGATCATCCGTGGCAACCGGTGCACGCCACCGCCGCCTGCGATCAGCCCGACCCGCGGCTCCGGCAACGCAAACAGCGCATTCTCCGCCGCGATGATAATGTCGCAAGCCAGAGCGGTTTCGAACCCGCCGCCCATCGCCCAGCCGTTCACCGCCGCGATCATCGGCTTGAACAGATCGAACCGGCTGGTGATGCCGGCAAACCCGTTCGGCCCGTTCGGCCGCCGCCGCCCCGCGGCCTGCACCTTCAGGTCATTGCCAGCCGAGAACGCACGCTCCCCCGCGCCGGTGATGATGCCGACCCACAAATCGTCGCGTGCGGCGAATTCATCCCACACCGCGGCGAGTTCATCGTTGGCATCGGCATGCAGCGCATTCAGCACCTCGGGCCGGTTGAGCGTGACGATGCGGATCCGGCCCTCGTCCTGCACCGAACAGAATTGATGCGTCATTCCGCGATCACCTTGGCGGATTTCAACGTCCCGATCGTGTCGTTGTCCAGCTTCAACCAATCGGCCAGGACCTCGCCGCTGTGCTGGCCCAGCAGCGGCGCCGGACCCACCTTCGGGGGTTCGCCGCCGAAACGGACAGGCCAGCCGCTCATGACATACTCACCGATCGTCGGATGCTGCATGGTCTGGCGAATCTTGCGCTCGCGAAAGGTCGGATCGTCCGCCAATTCACGCGTATCCATGACCGCACCGGCGGGAATGGTTGCGCTGCCGACCAGGTGCATCGCGGTGTGCTTGTCGAGGTTGCGGGTCCAGTCCGAGACCAGCGCATCGACCTCGGCCCGCCGTTCGGTGCGCGCGGCCGGCGTGCTGTAGTTCGGATTGCCGATCAAATCCTCGCGCCCCATCACCTTCAGCAGGCGGTTCCAATGTTCCGGGTTCGCGGCACTGGTGTAGATGTATACGTAATCGTTCGGACCGCCGCCCTTGCAGGGATAAACCCCGATCGGCGGATTGCCGCCACCCACGGTCTTCGACCCGGCGCGCGGCGCGGCCTTGCCGTCGGTGCGTTCCATGAAGGCGAAAGCGTTGCGGATATAGTGCAGAATCGAATCCTGCATCGCCAGTTGCAGGTGCTCGCCCTGGCCGGTGCGCAGGCGGCGCACATAAGCGCCCAGAATCGACACCGCCATCAACATGCCGGTGCCGGTATCGCCGATCGTTGCGCCGGGCTTGCAGGGCGGGCCGTCTTCCTCGCCCGTGATCGACATCAGCCCGCCGCAGGCCTGCGCGATCATGTCGAATGCCAGATTTTTTTCAAACGGACTGCCGGTCCCGAACCCCTTCACCTGGCAATAAATGATCGCCGGGTTCAAGGCTCGGATCACATCCGCACCAAGTCCGAGGCGTTCGATGGCACCCGGTGCAAAATTCTCGATCATGACGTCGGCGTGTTTCGCCAGGCCCTTGACGATTTCCAGACCCTTCGGGTCCTTCAAATTGACCGCCACGGAGCGCTTGTTTGAGTTATATTGCAGGAAATACAACGCATCGAGGCCGGGACCGGTGCGCCCCGACGACCGGCCGGGATCGCCAACCCCCGGGTTTTCCACCTTCACCACATCCGCGCCCATCCAGGCGAGCGCCTCGGTACAGGATGGCCCTGCCTCAAACTGGGTCAGGTCGAGGATTTTCAGGCCGGCTAGACAATTCTCTCCGCTCATGGCTGGACGCTCCCGTTGGACGATTGGGGGCAGCATAGGCCCGAGACCGCCCCCGCGTCGAGGCTGGCCTTGGCGGGCGCAGGCTTTCAGCGTTTAACGGGTGCAAAGTTCGGGAAAGTCCAGCATGCCTCTCACCCTGACCCACGCCTTCACCGCCTTCGTTGACGCCGGTGTGCCGCTCGAACTCGGTGCAGTCGGCACCGGCCGGCGCCGCATCATCCCGATCCTCGGCGGTTCGGTCTCCGGCCCGCGTCTCGCCGCGACCATCCTGCCTGGCGGTGCCGATTGGCAGATCATCCGCCCCAACGGCACCGCCGAGGTCGTCGCACGCTACACACTGCAAGCCACCGACGGGACCCTGATCGCGGTCACCAACACCGGCCTCCGCCGCGGCCCGCCCGAGGTGATCGCTCGGCTTGCGGCGGGCGAGCCAGTCGATCCGGCGGAGTACTATTTCCGCACCGCCCCGGTGTTCGAGGCACCACCCGGCCCGCACGCCTGGCTGTGTGAAACCATCTTTGTCGCGACCGGGGAACGTCACGCGAAACAAGTGGTGATCAAGGTGTTCGCGGTCGACTGACGCGATCTGCGTGCGGCACCCTTGTCCTGCGACGCGATCGCGGCCTAGGGTTGCCCATCGTCAGGGAAGGAAACAGACATGCGCCAAGCCGGAGACTCCAAGGGCGACTATCACGGCACGCAGTTCCGCAATGATACCGACCTGAAAGCGTGGCTGGCCAAACGGCCATCCGAGGCGGCATTGGACCCCGAGCTGCCGATCATCGACCCGCACCATCATTTGTGGGAGTCACAGCATCGAGGGCGGTATTTTTTGCCCGATTTGCTGGCCGATATCGGCGGCGGCCACAATGTCGTTTCCACCGTGTTCCTGGAATGCCAGGCCATGTACCGCAAGGACGGCCCCGCCGAAATGCGGCCGGTGGGCGAGGTGGAATTCGTCAATGGCATCGCCGCCATGAGCGCCTCCGGCAACTACGGCCCCTGCCGCGTCGCCGAGGCCCTCATCGGTCACGCCAACCTGACCATCGGCGCGCGCGTGCGCGCGGTGCTGGAGACTGAACTGGCTGTCAGCGGCGGGCGTTTCCGCGGCATTCGGCACGGTGTTGCCTGGGACGGGCATCCGTCAGTCGGCAAATTCGCATCGCGTGCCGTGCCCGAACACCAGGTGCTGGATCCGACGTTCCGCGAGGGCTTTGCACAGCTCGCGAAACTCGGTCTCAGTTTCGAATCCTGGCAGTATCATCCGCAACTGCCCGATGCGATCGATCTCGCACGCGCGTTTCCGGATACGACGATCATCCTGAACCATGTCGGCGGTGTGTTGGGCGTTGGTCCCTATTCCGGTCATCGGCGGGAAATCCTTGCAGACTGGCGCAAGAACATCGTCGAACTCGCCAAATGTCCCAACGTCAACGTCAAGCTCGGCGGAGTCGGAATGGTTTCATTTGGTTTCGACTTCCACGAATGGGACACGCCGCCGTCGTCCGAGGAACTCGCCGCGGCCTGGCGGCAGTATATCGAACCCTGCATCGAGGCGTTCGGCGTTGACCGATGCATGTTTGAAAGTAACTTTCCACCGGACAAGCAGTCAGGCGGTTACACGGAATTGTGGAACGCATTCAAGCGCATCACGGCCGGCGCCTCGGCGGCGGAAAAGACAGCGCTTTACAGCGGGACCGCGGCGCGGGTTTACAAGCTCATCGCACCGTGAAATGTCGCGGGCGGCGCGGTGTCACGCCGTTCCGTCCCGGCAATTGCGACGCCGCCACCAGCGCCGCCGCGGCGATGCCCGCCAACACCCAGAACGTGACAGCATAAGCCTGCGCTGGCACCGTCATCCGCGCCAATGCGAACTGCAAAGCGATTGCCAATCCCGTCGTGCCGGCCGGTCCGCCGAAACGCTGGCAGATGTTGATGGCGGTCGTTGCGTGCCCGAGCGACTCGCGCGGCACCGATGAATAGGCGGCGGCGGCCGAGGGGATGGTGATCGATCCACCGCCAAACCCGCGCACCAGCAGCGCCAGGCCAAGCCACAGCAGTGACGTGTCGGCCCCCGCCAAAGCGAAAGGCACAGTACCCAGCAAAGAAAAAGCCGCGCCGGTGCCAGAAATGGCGCGCGCGCCGAACCGCTCGCTTAAACGCCCCATGATCGGCAAGGCGAAGAATACGCCCAATCCCATCGGTGCCAGCAGCAATCCGGTTATACCCGGTGGCAGATTGCGCACTTTCAGGAAATACAACGGCATCAGCAACTGCCCGCCGAAATTGATCGCGTTCGACAGGAATTGCGTCGTCGCCGCGGCCCGGAACGTTTTGCCCGCGAATAACCGCAGGTCGATCAAGGCCGTGTTCGGCCGGCGCAGTGCATGAACCGTAAACCCGGCCAGCAGCAGGATACTGGCGACCAGACTGAAGGGCGCCTCGGCCTCACCATGCGCCAGCGAGACCAATCCTTGCAGCAGCAGCGCCAGACCTGGCGAGATCATCGCGAATCCCAGCAGATCCAGCCGGCGCGCGCTGGTGATTTCGTCGCGCGGCAACACGCGCCAGGCAAACAGGATCGCCAGCAGTCCAACCGGAACGTTCACAAAAAAGATCCATCGCCACGACAAATAGCTCAGGATCGCCCCGCCCAGGCTGGGGCCCAGCATTTGTCCGATCATGACGGGCATCGCGGCCACGCCGATCACACGTGCCATGTGACGGCCGGCATGACGCGCCATCATCATCTGCATCATCGGCGCCAGCAATCCGCCGGCGATGCCCTGCATGACGCGGCAGGCAATCAGCCACTGCACCGATCGCGTGCAACCGCTCAGGACGGAAAACAGCATGAACCCGGCAAAGCAACCCAGGAAGATACGGCGTGCACCTATCCGGTCGATCAGCCAGCCACTCAGCGGCAACGCGAGCGCAAGCGCCAGCAAATAGCCACTGGTGATCCATTGGATCGTGCCCAACGGCACCTGGAAGACATGGCCGATGGTATCGAGGGCCACATTCACCATCGTGGAATCCAGTCCGGACATCAGCGGCCCGCAACTGCAGGCAGCGGCGATGATCCAGACGCGGCGGTCGACTCGGTCGGTTTGGCTCATGCGGTCCGGGCAGGTTGGCGTGGCGACAATCCCTGATAACATGCGCTCAATCCATTGTCCCGGAAGGACCCGTCCATGCCCCGCATTCCGTTACGCCACGGCGCCTTTCTGCCACCGTTCCATCCGATGGATGAAAATCCCTCGGCCTGCATCGACCGCGATCTGGAACTGATGCAGTGGCTCGACCGTCTCGGCTTTCATGAAGCCTGGATCGGCGAACATCACTCGGCGGGGTGGGAGCTGATCAGCTCGCCGGAGATCTTCATTGCGGTGGCGGCAGAGCGGACGAAATCGATCAGGTTCGGCACCGGCGTTGTATCCCTGCCGTACCACAACCCGCTGATGACGGCGAACCGTATCATCCAGTTGGACCATCACACCCGCGGGCGGGTGATGTTCGGCGCCGGTCCCGGCTTGCTGGCATCGGATGCGCTGATGCTGGGGATCGATCCGGACACGCAGCGTGACCGCATGGCCGAGGCGCTGGACGTGATCCTGCGGTTCTTCAAAGGTGAAATCGTGACGGAAAGGACCGACTGGTACAACTTCGTCGGCGCCAGAGCGCATCTGCTGCCCTATACGAAACCGTATCCCGAGGTGGCGGTTGTCAGTGCCGTCACACCGTCGGGCGGGCGTCTCGCGGGCAAGTATGACCTCAGCATGATCTGCGTCGCGGCGACGAACCCGTTCGGGTATGACGCGCTGGCGGCGAACTGGAAAATCGCCAATGACATTGCAGGCGAACATGGCCGCGCAATGGATGCATCGCGGCTGCGCCTGGTCGGACCGATGCACATTGCGGAAACGCGCGAGCAGGCCTTCGAGAATGTGAAGTTCGGGTTCGATCGGTATCTGGGCTATCTGAACAACAACCAACCACGCTTCATCGTTCCGCCCGGCCAGGATGCGGCGCGGTGGTTCGTGGATAACAAGTTCGGCGTGATCGGCACGCCCGATGATGCGATCGCCTTGATCCAGCGGCTGTATGACAAGCAGGGCGACTTCGGCGTGTTCCTGCAGCAGGTTCACAACTGGGCGGACTTCGAACAGACCAAGCGGTCCTACGAGCTCTATCAGCGCTATGTGATGCCGCATTTTTCCGGCGATAACCGGCCGCGCATTGAATCATTCGATTGGTGCACAGACCACCGCGACGAACTCTCCGATAAACGTGCCAGTGCAGCTCGGCATATGTTCGATAAGCACGAAGCGGAACAGCGCGCGAAGCAAGCCGCGGCAATGGCGCGTCCGCAACAAGGGCGGGAGGCCTGGTAACGCAGGCAACCGTCTCGCATCACATCCAGTACTGCCAGACTCGGGCTGCAACCTCATGCATCCGCTCGTTTATCGAGCGGTGCGACCAGGCGGCCTGTGTCACTTCGCGTGAGGCGGCGATATCCCGCCGCAAGATCGTTTCCACCTGCCCGGCGGTATCGCGGCCGAGGATAATCGCGTCTACTTCGTTGTTGAACACCACACTCCGGCGATCAAGATTGGATGACCCGATTACCGACCAAATGCCATCAACAGTGACAAGCTTGGAGTGCAACACGGCGTTCTGCACCTCCCAAATGCGAGCCCCCGACTCGAGCAAATCACCGTAGGCCGCCCGAGCGGCATAGACGGCACTTTGAACGTCGCTGTGGCTGGGCGTTACCAGGCGCACGTCAACACCCGCAGCGGCGGCCGCGCTCAGTGCCTCCCGTTCCTGATGCGGCGGCAGGAAATAACCGCTGGATGCCCAGATCCGCCAGCGTGCACTGCGGATCGCCGTGATCAGGGAAATGAAATATAATGGACGCTGCTCGCCTGGTACGCTGCCGATGATGCGGACCGTCTGCACGCCGCGGCGCGGCAACGGCGGAAAATAATGAGCCGGCGCCGTGGGTGGTCCTTTCTGATTCTGCCAGGACAGGAAGAACAGCTTTTGCAGTTCAGCCACCGCGGGTCCCTCCAGCCGCACGGCCGTATCACGCCAAAACGCGTTATCCGTGTCGCCATTCGCCGGTAAACCCGCCGACGGTGGATTTTCATAGGCCCGGTCCAGATTGACGCCACCTGTGAAGCCGATCGAACCATCCACCACCATAATCTTGCGATGATCCCGGTCGTTCGGCGACCAGCCGGTCCTGGCGGCCAACGGATCGAGCGGGTTGAACTCCACCACCCTGGCTCCCGCCGTCCGCAGGCTGTCGAAGAATTCGCGCGGCGTCTCCTTGGAACCATAGGAGTCGTAAATGACGTTGACCGCGACGCCGGCCCCCAGCCGTTCCCGCAGCACGTCCCCCAGTGACTCGTTGTTGCACCGTACGTCGGCGAGGACGAAATATTCCAGGTTTATGTGGTCCCGGGCCGCATGCATGGCCTTGAATATGGCAGCGAACGCGTCGGCCGCGGTTGGCAGGACGGTTGCCTGGTTGCCGAACTTCATCGGGCTCTCTGACAACGCCAACTGCACTTCGTATTGTCGTTGCAGGGCGGCGCTGACTTCGGCCTCATCGGGCGGTGGGGCGGGCGAACTGCGGCCGACGCGTGCTGCCGCGGAGCCAAGCAACGATCGGCGCAACGCCGCCTCATGCCCCATCGCGAGATAGTCGTCCACGTCTGGTACGGCGGCGCAACCCGCAAGTGGGGCGGAGCCGGCCAGCATGAGCAGGCGTCGGCGATCGAGCGTGGGCCGTCGGGCGGTGTGTTGGCTCTCCATCACGCCCCCAATAACCCGCATGACTGTGGCTGGATTTGGACGGATGCCAACACATTTGCGTTAGCGCCAGCCACGTCACGCCGTCAGACTGAAGGCGGCAGCCATCAGCGCGCGGGTGTAAGTCTCGGCTGGGTGCGCAAACACGGTGTCCGCGTCGCCTTGTTCGACGACCCGGCCATTGCGCAGTACGACGACCCGATGCGCCAGCGCTCGCACCACCTTCAAATCGTGGCTGATGAACAGATACGCCAATCCATGCCGTTGCTGCAGGTCGCGCAGCAGTTCAACGATCTGCGCCTGCACCGACATATCCAGCGCGCTGGTCGGCTCATCCAGCACCACAAAGCGCGGTTTCAACACCATGGCTCTGGCGATGGCGATGCGCTGGCGCTGTCCGCCGCTGAATTCGTGCGGGTAACGATCCGCGGAGTCGGCCGACAGCCCGACCTCCTCCAGTTCCGCCGCGACCCGGCGGATGCGCGCGTCATGCGACAGGCCGGGTTCGTGAACCTGCAAGCCCTCGGCGACGATATCCCCGACCGATATCCGCGGCGACAGGCTGCCGAACGGGTCCTGAAACACGACCTGCATGCGCGCTCGCAGGCGCCGCATCGCCTTGCGGTCCAGGGATGCCATATCCTGACCGGCGAAAGCAATCCGGCCAGCCGCGCGTTCCATCCGCAACACCGCGAGCCCCAGTGTGGTCTTTCCCGATCCGGACTCGCCGACCAGCCCCACCGTTTCGCCCTCGCGGACCGACACCGATACGCCATCGACCGCTTTCACGACTGCAACGGTCCGGCGCAGCACACCGCGGCGCACCGGAAAATGGACGCGCACGTCGTCCGCCTGCAATAACAAAGGCGTGCCGGCAGGTAACGGTGCCGGCGCACCCTTCGGCACGGCGGCCAATAGCATGCGGGTGTATTCATGGGCGGGCGCGGCGAAGACGCCTGCCACCGGGCCGGCCTCAACGATCACGCCATCCTTCATCACGCAGACCCGGTCGGCGTAGCGGCGGACAATTTGCAGGTCGTGGGTGATCAACAGCAGCGCCAGGCCTCGTTTCTGCTTCAGTTCGGCCAGCAGCGCCAGGATCTGCGCCTGGATCGTTACGTCAAGCGCGGTGGTTGGTTCGTCGGCGATCAGAAGCGACGGGTCGTTGGCCAACGCCATGGCGATCATCACGCGCTGCCGCTGCCCGCCGGAGAGCTGATGCGGAAACGCGTCCAGCCGGTGCTCGGCGTCGGCAAAACCCGCCTGGGTCAGTGCCGCAATGACCCGGGACCGCACGGTTTTGGCAGGCAGGGTGCGGTGCAGGATGACGGCCTCGGTCACCTGGGTGCCGATGCGTTGCAACGGGTTGAGGCTGGTCATCGGCTCCTGGAACACGATTCCGGCCAGGCCGCCGCGCGCCTGGTGCAGCACCGACGGGGCTGCACCGATCATGTCATTGCCGTTCAGGCGGATGCGCCCGGTCGGATTGGTGCCGCCGCGCGGCAACAGTTGCAGCAGCGACAGCGCGGTGAGCGACTTGCCAGAGCCGGATTCGCCCACGATAGCAAGCGTCTCCCCGCGATCCAGGGTGAACGACACGCTGTCCACCACACGCTTTTCGCCAAAGGCGACGGACAGGTTCTCGACCTCGACCAGGCTCATGCGGTGACCTGAGCAACTACCACTTGTTCCGCACCGTACGCGGGTGGGGCACCGTGGAAATCACTGTATTCGGCTTCCACTGTGAAACCGGCCAGTTCCAGCAGGTGATGCAGTTCCCAGCGCCAGGTCCAGCGTATGCTTAACGTCAGCGCCTGTTCCTCGGCCGACGTTCCGTCCGCGTTCAGGGCACGGTACCGCCAGTGATCGTGCCGTACCTGCGCCAGGTAGTCGAAATCGGTTGACTGCATCACGGCCTCGACATGCCGGCCGGTCAAGGCATCGATGCCGGCCATCCGCTCAACAGGCCCACCCCCCTGGAGAAAACGAAGATTGGGATCGAACAGATGCAGCGCCAACGTGCCGCCGGGCCCGAGGTTGCGTCGAAACGACTCAAGCGCCCGGCGTTGGTCGTCCGCCGTCAGCAGAACCTGGACGGCACGAAACGGTACTATAACAAGTCTAGACCCCGTGTCGCCCAGCCAGAATTCACGCATATCCCCCTGCACCAGGGTCACACGGTCGCCGCATCCTGCCGCGGCCGCACGCTGTGCTGCGATCGCCAGCATATCGCCTGACAGGTCAAGGCCGGTGACGTCCATCCCGGCCTGCGCCAGACGAACGCCGACGCGGCCGGTGCCGATTCCGACCTCCAGCACCTTGCCACCAGTGCGGCGTGCCAACCCGAGATAGAATTCGACATCGCCGTCGATCACACTGCGGCCTTCCTGCATGGAATCGTAGCTGCGCACGTGCAGGGTTGCGCCCTCATAGAATCCCGTCATTGCGGCAATCTCCTTGGATCGAAAGCATCCCGTACCGCTTCGCCGATGAAAATCAACAGTGTCAGCACGCCGCCCAGCACGAAGAACGCCGTCAGGCCCAGCCACGGTGCTTGCAGATTGTTCTTAGCCTGTGCAACGAGTTCGCCCAGCGACGGCGATCCCGGTGGCAGGCCGAAGCCGAGGAAATCCAGTGTTGACAGCAACGTCACCGACCCTGACAGAATAAAAGGCAAGAACGTCAAGGTCGCAACCATCGCATTCGGCAGGATATGCCGCCACATCACCACCGTATCCGACACACCCAGCGCCTTGGCTGCCCGGACATATTCCAGGTTGCGGCCGCGCAGGAATTCGGCGCGCACCACACCGGTCAGGTTCATCCAGCGGAACAGCAGCAGAAAAATCAGCAGCACCCAGAACCCCGGCGTGATGATGCTGCCCAGGATGATCAGCAAATAAAGTTCCGGCATGCCGCTCCAGATCTCGATAAATCGCTGGAACAGCAGATCGGTCAGGCCGCCGTAATAACCCTGCACCGCGCCGGCCATCACACCGATGACGGATGTCACCGCGGTCAAAGTGAACCCGAACAGCACCGACAGGCGAAAGCCATAGATCACACGCGCCAGAACATCGCGCGCCTGATCGTCCGTGCCCAGCGGATTGTGCCACGACGGCGGGGCCGGCGAAGGAACCGGCATATCCTTCACCGTGGTATCGTAACTGAACGGCAACGGCGGCCAGAGCGCCCAGCCCTGCGCGGCGATCGCCTTCGCCACGTCGGGGTCGGTGTAATCGGCCTCGGTGGGCATGAAGTCGGCGCCGAACGTGTCCTCGCTGTAGTCGCGCAGCACCGGCACATACCAGTTGCCGTCGAAATGGATCAGCAGCGGCCGGTCGTTGGCGATGAACTCGGCGAACAGCGACAGGCCGAACAGCAGCATGAATAGCCGCAACGACCAGACACCGCGACGGTTCTGCTGGAAGATCGCCAGGCGGCGGCGCGTCACCGGAGACAGGCGCATCATCCCCGCGACTCAAAATCGATCCGCGGATCGACCACGGTGTAAAGCAGATCGCCGGCAATCTGCATCAGCAGTCCCAGCAGAGTGAAGATATACAATGTCCCGAACATCACCGGATAATCGCGCTGGATTGCCGCCTGAAACCCCAGCAGCCCCATCCCGTCCAGCGAAAAGATGATCTCCACCAGCAACGCCGAAGTGAACAGAATCCCGATGAACGCCTGCGGGAATCCGGCAACGATCAGCAGCATCGCATTGCGGAACATGTGGCCGTACAACACGCGCTGCTCGCTCGCACCCTTGGCCCGGGCGGTGACGGTGTACTGCTTGCCGATTTCTTCCAGAAAACAGTTCTTTGTCAGCATCGTCAGGCTGGCGAACCCGCCGACCACCATGGCCAATGTCGGCAAAGCCATGTGCCACAGATAATCCGTCAGCCGTTCGGTCCAGGGCCAGTTGCGAGAGCCTTCGCTGGTCAGGCCACTCAGCGGGAAGACATGCAAAAAGCTCCCACCCGCAAACAACACAACCAACAAAATCGCAAACAGGAAACTCGGCACGGCGTAACCAATGAGTACCGCGGCACTGGTTGCCAGATCGAACCGCGAACCGTTGCGCACCGCCTTGGCAATGCCCAGCGGGATCGACACCAGATAAATCAGCAAGGTTGACCAAAGCCCGAGCGAAACGGACACCGGCAGTTTTTGCAGCACGAGTTGCAAAACGGTCTGGTCACGAAAGAAACTGCGCCCGAAATCGAACCGCAGGTAACCGCTGATCATCTCTTCAAACCGGGTCAGCGGCGGCTTGTCGAAGCCGAACATCTTGCGGATATCGGCCACCACTTGCGGATCCAGCCCGCGGGAGCCGCGATAGCTGCCAGCGCTGCCCGCGCTGCCGATATCGGACGCGGCCGAACCCAACCGTGACGACAAAGCGCCATGACCGCGCAGCTCCGCCAACATCTGCTCGACCGGTCCGCCGGGCGCGAACTGGATCACCACGAAATTGATCGCAATGATGCCGAACAAGGTTGGTATCACCAGCAACAACCGTCGGATCAGATAGGCGCCCATGGCTCAACCGCGACAGTTCATTGCCGCCGGGCCGTATCGAGTGCAGCGGATTTTGCGGCGTCCACCCACCAGGTGTCGAAATTGAAGCCCTCCCGCAATGGTTTGTCGGGACGGCCGAACCGGTCCCAAAGGGCGATATGGAACGTCGGCTGATCCCAGTTTGGCACCAGATACCAGCCCCACAACATCACCCGGTCCAAGGCTCGGGCTGCTGTGGTCAAAGTGACGCGGTCCTGCGCGGTGATGATTTTCTCGATCAGGGCATCCACGGCGGGATCGCAAATGCCGGGCGTATTCATGCTGCCTTGAGTCTTTGCCGCGGCACAGGACCAGTAGTCGCGCAACTCATTGCCCGGCAGGTCGCTGGCGGGATAAATCATCATGATCATGTCGAAGTCGAAGTCGTCGGTCAAATGCTGGAACTGCGCCGGATCGACGGTGCGCACCTTCACGTCCATGCCGAGTTTTTGCAGGTTCTGGACATAAGGCAGCGCAATGCGTTCCAAAGACGGGTCCTCCAACAGAATGGAGAAGCTCATCGGCTGCCCATCCGGCCCCACCAGCTTGCGCTCCTTCACCTGCCAGCCGGCCTGGCGCAAAAGATCAAGCGCGAACTTCAATTCCTCGCGATTGTTGCCGGAACCGTCGGTGACCGGCAAGGTGAAGGGTTGCGTGAACAGGGCTGGCGGCAGGGATGCGCGGTACGGCTCCAGCAGTTTCAGCTCATCGCCCTGCGGCACACCTTTCGATGCCAGGTCGCTGTTTTCGAAATAGCTCGTGGTGCGCGCATAGGCGCCGTAGAACAGGTTCTTGTTGGTCCACTCGAAGTCGAAGGCCCAGGCGATGGCCTGCCGCACCCGAGGGTCCTTGAACATCGGCCGCCGCGTGTTCATTGCGTAGCCCTGAATGCCCGTTGGCAAATGGTGCGGAAAATTCTCCTTCAACACCTGCCCGTTCGTCACCGCCGGAAAATCGTAGGCCGTGGCCCAGTTCTTGGAGACGTTCTCGCTGCGCAAATAGACCTCGCCGGCCTTGAAGGCCTCCATCGCGACGGTCGAGTCGCGGAAATACTCGATCTTCACCCGGTCGAAATTGTTGGTGCCACGTCCGGTCGGCAGGTTCGCCGCCCACCAGTCGGGGTTGCGCGCGAAGGTGATGCTGCGGCCGAGTTCAAAACTGGCGATGCGGTAAGGGCCGGAGCCGATCGGTGGGTCAGCCAGAGGTTTGGCGAAGTCGCGGCCTTCGAAGAAGTGCTTCGGCAGCACCGGCAGGCCGCCGACGATGACCGGGAGATCGCGGTTCTCCGCGGTTTTGAAATGAAACACCACCCGCCGCGGGCCTTCCACCACCACATCCTTCACATCCCCGAAGGTGATCCGGAAGCTCGGGCGGCCTTGTTTCAGCAGGGTCTGGTAGGTCCAGGCGACATCCTCGGCGGTGACCGGCGTGCCGTCGGAAAACCGAGCCTCGGGGCGGATTTCGAAGGCGATCCAGAGTTTGTCGGCGGGGACTTCGATGGTCTGTGCCAGGTGGCCATAGCCGGTGGCGACCTCGTCGGCGGACGGTGTCAGCAGGCTTTCCCATACGTGCCCGACCGAGGACCCCGAGCCCGCCCCGCCCGGCAGCGCGACCCAGGGCGTGACGCTGTGGCCGTCGGCGGTGCCGCGCAGGATGAAGGGGTTGAAACCATCGAAGGTTCCGACCGAGGCCAACGTGACCTCGCCGCCCTTGGGCGCGTCGGGGTTGACGTAGGGGAAATACGGGAAGTCGGGGGGCAAAGCCGGTTTTCCCAGAATGGCGATCGCATTGCTTCGCGTCACCGGCCCATCATCGGCTCTGGCTGGCAGGGTGAGGGCGAACAGCAGCAGGAACAGGACAGCGCGCACGGATCAGCCTCGGGTTGGGTGGCGTTGGCCAACCTGCGACAGCGATCAGCCCGAGGCAACTGACGGTTCGTTCAGCAATGCCAGAACCGGCGGCAGCAACGCAGGATCGCCGACCGCCAGCACCCGCCCGTCGCCGTCCGGTCGCAGTGGCTGGCCGGTCCAGTCGGTGACCCGGCCGCCGGCACCCTCGACCACCGCGACCAGGGCCGCCCAGTCCCACAGCTTCATGTCCGGTTCGGCGATAATGTCGATCTGCCCCAGCGCCAGCAGCCCATAGGCATAGCAGTCGCCGCCCCAGTCGTTCCGCCGCACCGCACCCGCCAGCCGCCGCCAGCGCGGCGTATCGTCGCCCAGCATCTCGGGAGCGGTGCAGGACAGTTCCGCCGCCGCCAGGTCCGGGCAGGGGCGGCAGCCCGCGCGTCCGCCGAACGGCCCGCGGAAGCTGGTCGGGCGGCCGGCGGCGCCCACCCAGCGCTCGCCCGTCACCGGCTGGTCGATCACCCCCAGCACCGGCGTGTCCCCGTCCAGCAGCGCGATCAGAGTCCCGAACGTCGGTCGCCCGGTGATGAAGGCGCGGGTGCCGTCCACCGGGTCCAGCACCCAGCGCAGCGTGGCGGCAGGGCGGTCCAACCCGAATTCCTCGCCGAGGACGCCGTGATCGGGGAACCATTCCGTCAGCACGGCGCGCATGGCCTGTTCGGCGGTGCGGTCGGCGATGGTCACGGGGGACCGGTCGGTCTTCAGGTCGGCCAGCACTCCAGCGCGGAAAAACGGCCGGATGACCGTCCCGGCGACATCGGCCGCCGCGTTGGCCGCGGCAATCAGCCGGTCCATCTCGTGGGTCAACAGGCGGAAAATCCTTCCCGGACGGGACCGCCGTTGCACGCAACCCGGCGCATCCATAAGGTGCGCCAGCATAGGGAAACGCCCTCCCGCCAGCAACCCGGCGCCTGCAAGGACCCGAGACTCACCGTGAACCCCATCGTCATCATCCCGGCCCGTCTGGGATCGACCCGCCTTCCCGGCAAGCCGCTGGCGGATATCAACGGCAAACCGATGATCGTCCGCATGCTGGAACTGGGGCGCGCCGCCGATATCGGCCCCGTCGCCGTGGCCTGCGGCGACCCCGAGATCGCGGATGCCATCCGATCCGCCGGCGGGCGGGCGGTGCTGACCGATCCGGCGCTGCCGTCGGGCTCCGATCGGGTGCATGCGGCGCTGGCGGAACTCGATCCGGACCGCCGGCACGACGTGGTGGTGAACCTGCAGGGCGATTTCCCCACCCTCGACCCCGAACTGCTGCGACTGGTGATCAAGCCGCTGGCCGATCCCGCGGTCGATATCGGTACCCTGGTGGTGCCGATCGAGTCGGAGGCGGAAGCCAACACCGCGTCCTTCGTGAAGGCGGTCTGTGCCTTCGCCGAGGGGCAAATGGTGGCGCCGGCGCTGTATTTCTCCCGCCAGCCGGTGCCCTGGGGCGATGGGCCGCGCTGGCACCATGTCGGCATCTACGCCTATCAGCGCGCCGCACTCGACCGTTACGTCGCGCTGCCGCCCAGCCTGCTGGAACTGCGGGAGGCGCTGGAGCAACTGCGCGCGCTGGAAGCGGGCATGCGAATCGCCGCGACGCGCATCTCGCACGGCCCCTTCGGTGTCGATACCCCGGCCGATCTGGCGCGGGCCCGCCAGGTCCTTGGTGGCGCGGCATGAGCGGCGTCATCGCGTTTCAGGGGCTGCCGGGCGCCTACTCCGACCTGGCCTGCCGCACCGCCTATCCCGCCATGACCACTTTGCCGTGCGAGTCCTTCGAAACCGCGATGGACGCGGTGCGCGACGAACGCGCGGCCCTGGCGATGCTGCCCTGCGAGAACAGCCTGGCCGGCCGGGTGCCGGACATCCACCATCTGCTGCCGGGGTCCGGCCTGTTCGTGATCGGCGAGGCGTTTCAGCGGGTGGAGCACTGCCTGTTGGGCGTTCGGGGTGCCACCATCGGCGACCTGAAGCGGGCGCACTCGCATACCGTCGCGCTGGGGCAGGTGCGGCGGATCCTGCGCAGCCTGGGCCTGGCGCCGGTGGTGGAGGCCGATACCGCCGGCGCGGCGCAGCTTGTCGCGCAGTGGGGGGAAAAGGCCGAGGCGGCGATCGCGTCATCCCTGGCAGCCGAGATCTACGGGCTGGATATCCTGCGCCGCAACGTCGAGGACGCGTCGCACAACACCACCCGGTTCTATGTGATGTCGAAGCGGCCATCGATTCCCGCCATCGATGCGGCGAACCTGATGACGACCTTCGTGTTCAGCGTGCGCAACGTGCCGGCGGCGCTGTACAAGGGGCTGGGCGGGTTTGCGACCAACGGCGTGAACATGACCAAGCTGGAGAGCTACATGGTGGACGGGGAATTCGCCGCCACCCAGTTCCTGTGCGACGTCGACGGCCATCCCGAACAGCCGGCGCTGCGGCGGGCGCTGGAGGAGTTGTCGTTCTTCTCGACGGAAGTGCGGGTGCTGGGGGTCTATCCGGCGGCGGCGTTCCGGCTGGCGCAGGGGAAGGGCGGGTCTATTTGACCCGGCCCAGCTTCGCGCCAACATCGCCGGAGAAGGTGGCGAAACCGACGTGATCCAGACGGCTCGTGAGGTCGGCCCAAACCGGCTCACCCGCTTCATGGCACAGCGCGCAGAAGGCGTAGTCTTCCGATAGATAGCGGCCGGTCTGGTAATCGATCCTGGTATCGAACAGCGCGTATTTCGGCGAACCGGCGTTGTCGCGCTGGAAAAAATCCTTGTCCGCCGCATCGTCGGTGAAATAGCGGGTTTCCGGAAAGCGCGCGCACAGCCGCTCCAGCGTGGCGCGTGCGATCAGCAGAAAGCCGGTCGCGACGTAGTCAACCGAGAGGAAGCCCTGCCCATCCTCCTCCGCCGAACGGCCGGCGCCGACAACATATTCCAATGAACGAGCCTGGCGGGCCGCCGCGGACAGTCCGGCCGGCGCGATCCGGTCCCAGAAGACGTTCTTCAACGGATAGATGCCGCCGACGACACGATGGCCGCTGTCCAGCAGGCGGAACACCTGATCCGGCGTGAAGCCGATATCGGCGTCGATGAACATCAAATGCGACCAAAGTGGCTGTTCCAGGAACCGGTTGACCAGCCGGTTGCGGGCTCTGGTGATCAGGCTGTCGCCGGCGGTGTAAATCGCCGAGAACCCGATCCCGCGGTCCGCGGCCTCGGCCGCCAGTTCCATCATCGACGTGTGATAGGCATGGGTGAGCGTGCCGGCGAAGCATGGGGTGGCAACACAGAGATGCGCGACGGGCGAGGACATCGTTCAATTGCCTTCCACGGGGCTGCGGGTGCGGGGGCGCGGGCGAAACCCGGTCCGGGGCCTGATGCGGCCGATCATTGCAGGCGATGGGTTAACATTCCGTTAAGGGCCCGAGGCGAAACAACCGAATCGCCTGAAACGGCGACCGGCTCGCCCTCGTGATAGTGCGTCGCCGGAGGACCCCGCCTGGCATCGCCGGTGACGTCCGGCCGGCCGTGATTTTTAACGCGGCGTCAGCCACCGGCCGGGGCCGCGCCGCCATGGGTGAAAATGGCGACGCGAGCGCTGGCGTGGCAGTGGCGGGCCGGTTGATGGTCACCAGCATATCCTTGTGGACTCGTTGGATTTCAGAGACGAATGAACCGGCAAAGCGGGCATTGGCAGATTTCGTGTGGAAACGCTCATGGCGCGCTCTGTGGCACTGCGTGCAAACTCAGTGATACGCCGTGTCCATGTCGATACTGACCCGGCTGCGCGGGGCGGCGATTCGATGGTGATGGCAGGCCATACGGGCGATCCCGTACCGCCTGGCTGGTCCGCATTGAAACGGACACGGCGTATCACTGAGTTGGCCAGGCGTTCCACGGCATGATCCCGTGGCTCTGGAGGCACCCCGGCCACTCACAGCCATGGGGGCAGACACCGCGCCCATTTTCACCCATGGCGGTGCGGCCCCGGCCGCTGGCTAACGCCGTGTTAAAAACCGCGGGCTTGCAAACGTCTCAGACAGTGCAAGTCAATGTCTGAATGGCGGATCAGTTGGTAAGTTGGGTGACGGCCCGCCATGACGGAACGCAATCTCGGCGCGCGGCGCCGGCATCATCTGCCGGCCCGGCAATTTCTGCCGCGCCTGGCCAACGTCAATCCGCGGACTTTCGCGATGCCATAGGCTGGCACGCGTCTTGCTGTCAGAGTAAGCGCTGGAACGGCCGCGACAGATCCAGCCGGCACCAAAAGCCTGCCGAACCAACCAATATCGGTGCCATTCCATCGCGTGCCACCATGACGGGCAAAACGCGCGTCATGCGAGCACGATCTTCATGCGTCTGACTGGTTCACAAACCTGCAAGTGTCCTGCCAACCCGGTTCAGCCCGAATGTCCCACCGGCCACCGCCACTCGCAGTGCTCGTAACGCGGTTGGGAGTGCCGCGGCGATCCTGACCCGTTCCAATCGTAGGTGCTGGGCTTGACCCGGCCGCCCTGGTTGCCGCCGACGAAAACGCCCCCGTCCGTCACGCGATGGGAAAAGAATGTGACGTGATACCAAGGATTTCCCGGCCCCGCGGGGTCGTCCAGGATGCCATCGTTCAGGACGCAGATGCAGCCATATTGCGGATGTTGCAGCTTCATCCCAAAATGCCGCCAGTTTGCGGCGGATTCGAACCCGACCGGCAGATGCGTGTATCCGGCCTGCCGCATCACCCAGCCGGCGAAAGCACCGCACCAACTGTAATTGCGATAGTATGGCCGCTCGTAGCCGAGACCCTCGCGCCAAAGGTCGAACTCGTGCGAAACGACCGACATCCAGGGGTGCAGATCGTGGTGATGCGGCGGGTGGATTGTCGCGGCGCGCGGGGCGTCCGGCAGGGCGATTCGGCCGCCGATATGCCCGCTGCCGCCGCCGCTCCAGGTGTCCTGGCCTCGATATTCAGACATGAAGGATGTCCTGGCTTCCTCGGATCGGGTCAGGTGATGCCGGTCCTGCTCCGCATGGCTGGCTGCGCCCGCGTCCCTTGTTCATCGCCGCGGCCGTGCGCCGGCCCGCGCCCGCGGCAGAGCGATCGGTTCGGTGGCGGCCGGCAACAGCCGGAAGCCTGTCATCCGGTTGATCAACGCCTCATACGAGGCGAGATAATCCACCATCGACAAATGCTTCTCGGCGTAGGCCCTCGCACCCGCGCGCAGCTTGCGGTCGAGCGTCTTGTCCTCCAGCACCTCCACGATCGTGCGCGCCAGGGCCGGCGGGTCGAAAAATGAGGCCAGCAGGCCGGTCTCCCGGTCCTTCACGAATTCCCGCACCGTCTGGTTATCGCTGCCGATGACGGCGCAGCCGATCGCCAGGGCCTCCCGCAGCGACCACGAGGCGACGAAGGGATAGGTCAGGTAAACATGCGCATCCGACCGCTGCATCATCGCAAGGTAGGTGGCGTATTCCAGCCGCCCGGCGAAGGCGACGCGCTTGAGGTCGATCTGACTGCCGACCTCCGCCATCATGGCCTCGCGCCAGGTGCCGCCCTTCGCGGGGCCGGTCCCGTAGCTGATGCCATCGCCGCCGACCAGCACCACCTTGATGTCTTTCCGGGCCCGCAGCAGATGCGGCAGGGTGCGCATGATCAGATGAAAGCCGCGGTACGGCTCCAGGTCGCGCGCCACATAGGTCACCAGCTTGTCGGTCGGGCGGATCGTCAGGTCGCCAAACTTCAACGGGGCGTGACGCGCCTTCTCGTCCGGCTTGCAGCGGGTGAGATCGACCCCTTCCCAGATCAGGTTGATGCTCTTGCGGGCCCATTCCGGATAGGTCATCAACTGCCACTGCGTCGGCGTCTGCCCTTCCCCACCCAGGTCCAGGGCGATGTGGTTGATGGCGTTCTTGGCTCTGATGCGCGGAAAGTCGAGCTTGTCGATCGGGAATTCCGGATCGAACCCGACATCGAAGCGGTCGGGGTGGTAGTAGAACTCCAGATAGCCCAGCATCCCCGCGTCGGGCCACACGTCGCGCAGATTGAGCATCTCGCCCCAGCCGTGGTGGCCGATGATCATATCGGCTTCGAACCCCAGCGTCTTCAGGTTATGCGCTGTGCGGGCCACGGTTTCCGCGCGACGCACGCCGCCGTCCAGCTCGCGCGCCGCGATATGGGTCTCGGCCCTGGGCGGAGGCGGGCGCAGGTACGGCACCTTGCGGACGCCGGGAATGTTGTTGTCCGACGGCTCAGTAATGAAGACGATTTCGTGCTGTTGGGACTTCGCCAGGTGCTGGACGATGTGCAGGAACTGCCCGGGGAAATTCTGGTGAACGAATGCGAATTTCAAGCCAGCGATCCTATCTGCGGGGTATCGGGGTAGCCTGCGGACGGCGGCGGCGCGCGTCCAAAGGCGCTCAGGCACCGCGGGCACGGCCGCGGACAGGGGTTTTCGCCCGAACCGGCCGCAGCGCCGGCTTTGCCTCCGGCGGCGCGGCGGCGGCCTTCTGATGGAATTCGATCTGGAATGCCTCCAGCGCCGACAGGCTCTCGGACTCGCAGGACTCGCCCGCTGGAACCGGACCAGCCGCGGTGCCATCGACGAAGGTCGCCGAGTAGGTGCAATCGAAGTCCCGCGCCGCGTCGCCCTTCAGCCGGATCTTGATGCCCAGCAGCGGCAGCGCCATGCCGCGGCTGCCACAGAACTTGCCGCCTTCGACCCAGGGCGACAGCCAGCCGCGCCCGAGCACGCCCTGGTATTCAATGTCGGTGGGCGCGATGAGGGCGGTGGGTGAGATGCCGAACCCTTCGATCCACTTGCCGCTGCCGCGGGTGCCGATCCAGTCGCCGATCTGTCCGCCGACATCGCCCGTGGCCTGCACATGGGCTGTCGCTTCCGGCACGGGCGTTTCGGCCACCGGCGCCAGAGGCGGGCGCGGCGCGGGCGGCGCGGCCTGGGCCGGGGTATCGAGGCGCATCACCTGCAAACGCGGCGCCGCATCGCGCGACTGGGCCGGGCTTTGGTAGATGGTCACCAGCACCTGGGCGGGACCATCGATCACCCGCACCAGTGCGGCGGTGCCATCCAGCCAGCCGTCCTCGCGGAATGTGCTGATTTTGACCGCATCCGGCCGGCTGGTCAGGCCGGGCGCGAGCGACACGCGGACACCGGGCAGGCCGGTGGTCGGGTCGGGCGGCGGACTGCCGGGCACCGGGAACACGCAGAACAGGCCGGTTTCCAGGGTCATCAGGTTGCCGGACACCCGCAACTCCGCGACCCGGCCGGCCGCCGGGCCGTCGGCTTGGTTGGCTGGCCTGGCATCGTGCGGAGCGTTGGCCGGGTGCGGTACCGCGGCGGCGGCATCAGACATACGTGGGTCTCGCTTGTTTGGAGGAGGGGGCATAGCGGTCTTTGTAGGTCATCATGGTATGCATCGGTAGATGCAACGTGCGGCTGGATTTGTCACTTTCTTTCACCCGGCAACAGGCCGTCATGACGTGACAGGCCGACGGATGCAACCAGCCGGTCGTTGATTGCGCGCGCTGGCAGGTTGGGCGGCAGCACGAAACCGCGGCCGGTGCGGCGTATTCGTTCGGCCTGCGCGCCCAGATCGAACGCCACCGCCTGCAGCCCGGCGCGCCAGATTTCCGTCAGCACCAGGCACCAGGTCTCGGGCCAGATCGACGGCAGCAGCGCCAGGCTGGCGTTTTGGCGGCGGATCAGCGCCACGGCCTCCTCCGGCTGGTAGTAGCCGGTCACGAACACCCGGCCGGTCGCGATCAGGCGCGCGTCGTCGATCGAGGTGCCGACCAGGATGAAATCCAGCGGCAGGTCGCGGGCGGCGGCATCGCGCGCGCAGGCCAGCAGGATCTCGTAGCCCTTATGAACGCCGACCGCCCCGGCCACGCAGACGCGGCAGCGTCCGTCGCGGGCTTGCGGAACGGCCGGCTCCGCCAGCGCCGCATCGTCCTCGTGCGGGATGACCACCGGCCGCAAAGCGGGGAAATGCCGGCGCATCCGCGCGGCCGCATCCTCGGTTGGCGCCACGACGCGTTGCGCGGCGGCCAGGAAGCGGGCAGAGCGGTGCAGCAGCGCCGTTACGCTGATGTCTTCCTCCATCAGGCGGCCGGTATCGGCGATGCAGGCTTCGCATCCCGCCGTGTCCGGTTCGCCGCAATAGCGGTCCTGCACGCCCACCAGGGACACGCGCTGGCAGAACCAGGGATAGTCATGCACATGCACGGCGTAGGGTAGGCCAAGTTGCTTTAACAACAGGTAAACGGATGCGTGATGATCGAGAAAATGGTGGATTTCGACCGCCGCCCCCCGCTCGGCGCGCAGCAACCGTAGCAGCGCTGCCATCTCGTCGGGCAGGGCGAAACGCAGGTCCGGATAGGTTCGGCCGTTCCCGTCGCACACCGCGATCGCGGGTTGTCCGGCCGCCAGACGCGCCGGGCGGAGCACAATCGTCCGCCGTCCAGCCGCACGATGCGCCGCAGCGGCGGCGGCGACCTGCCGCTCCACCCCGCCGCCATCGTTGTGGGTGACCAGGATCGCCGCATCACCGCCGGGCCGGCGGCCGGCACGCCATCGCGTGAGGTCCAGCCGGCGGCGGGCTTCGAACAGCGGGTCGGCGGCGATGAAGTCCTGGACCATCGCCGCGTAGCCGGGATGCAGCCGGTTCAACAGGTTTTCGTTCCGCACTTGCAGGTGGCGGCCAGCGGGACCGAAGGACCTGCCGCTGCCGTGGGCGACGAAGACCCCCGTCGCGCCGACATGACGCCAGCCCAAATGGCGGGCGCGCAGGCAGAAATCCACCTCCTCGCCGTAGCCTTGCGCGAACAGATCGGCCCGCAGCAGACCGGTCTGGTCCAGGCAGTCGCGGCGAAGATAGAGGCAGAAGCCGACACCAACCGGGATGTCCGCCGTGGCTGCGCCGTTGGTGCGCTGCGCGATCCGGTCGAGCCTGGTGGTTTCCGCCTGGTCCGGCATGCGGTCGTCCGGGGCGGCGCCCGGCCAGGTCATGATCGTGGCGCTGTTGGAAAATGGCGTGACGGTGCCGATATCGGCCGCGCTGTGGGCGGCGGCGCGCAGACGCTCCAGCCAGCCTGGCGGCACCAAGGTGTCGCTGTTCAGCAGTACCACGTCGCGGCCGGCGCAACGCGCCATCCCGGCATTGGCGCTGGCGGGAAAGCCGAGGTTGCGGGGGTTCCGGACCAGCCGGATGCGCCGGGCGCGGGCCAGATCGTTCAGATATTCGGTTAGGGACGGGTCGTCTGAGGCGTCGTCCACCACCACCACCCGGCTTGCCGATGGCACGGTGGGCAAGACACTGTCCAGGCAGGCGAGGGTCATCGCCGTGTTGCCATACACGGGTATGACGACATCGACCCCGCGCCGACGCCGGTCGGAGGCCGGGGGCGGGAAGGGGCCTTCGACCGGCGCGGGCAGCATGGGCGTGAGGATATCGGGGTTGTCCCGCACGTCATGGCCGGCACAAGGCCGGCCATGACGGTGGGGTGGCGGTGTTCTGCTGCGTGACGCGCTTTTCGCCAGTGTCCCATGCTCGCCCCGCCCCGGTCGCGTCGGGTAAAGCTGCGCCAGCAACGTGGCGCCCGCGGTCGCGCCACGTTGCCAGAACCCGGGATCGAGCGGACTGCCCATCAGGTCGCGGTCATCGCTGCCGCGCACATGCAGTGGGCCGTCCAGGCCACGCAGGTCCGCGGCCGGAATGGCAAGTTGACGTTGGCCGGGCGCGGGGCCACTGTCGGCGACCGGCTCGCTGTGGCCGTCGGCGCCGATCCGCAACCGGTATTCCCGCGTTCCGTCGCTGACCGTCAGCACCGGATCGCGGGCGGGATCGCCGGGATGCCAGATCCAGCCCCGCAGGCCGCCCGCATGAGCCTCCACGAAGCCTTCGGTCCGGCGGATCGCGGCGACGTCGATCGGGCTGCCCAGCAGATCGCGTCCCATCCTGGTAACGGTCAGTGAGCGGGCGGTGCCGATCCGGTCGGGGATCTGGCCGCGCCGGACCGGCTGCCCATCGAGCCTGAGATCGACGGGACCGGCGGGCGCGATCGTGAGCGCCCCGTCGCCGGTCAGCCCGCACCATCCGGCTGCATCGGCGGCTCGGGCAACCAGATCGGCCACGGCCGGGACATCAGCCCCGATCGCATGCCGGGACAGCGCGGACGCCAAGGCCGCCGCGGCGCCGGCCGTGTTTCCGAGGCTCAGACGGGCCGCAGCCAAGCCAAGCCAGACATCGCGCAGGTCGAAGCGTGCCGCCAGCCTGGCGAACAGCCCCTCGGCTTTGGCGGAATCGCGGCCCAGGCTGACCAGCGCCAGTTGCAGGGCGACATAGTCATCGTGCGGCACCAGACGGTGGCAGCGTTCGAACCAGCGTTCGGCCGCCGCGATATCGTTGCCGGCACGCGCCGCCTCGGCTCTGGTCAGCGCCGCGCGTGCGAGCCGGAGGGCTTCGGGTGGGAGCAAGGCGTTCGCCTTTTGGTGATGGCCAAGACGGGTCTGACCGCGGCAGGATGCAAGGCACGCGGGTTCCCCACCCGTTCGGCTGGGATCAATTCCCGGCCGCCTGCTGCGGCGGCGCGCTGGGCAGCGGCGGCAGGGCGGCGAGGTCGCCTCGCGCTTCTTGCAGGCCCTGGGCCGCGGCGCGTTCCAACCAGGTACGCGCCTGCTCGATGTCGCGCTCGCCGGCCAGATTGCGCGACAGATAGCGCCCCAGCATCATCTGCGCATAGGGATGGCCGCGTTCGGCGGCGGCGCGGAACCAGCGTTGCGCGACCGGCCGGTTGGTCGGCACGTCGTGGCCGCCGCCATGCATCGCGCCGACCGCGAACATCGCGCCGACATGGCCCTGGTCGGCGGCCTTCTGGAACAACTCCAGCGCGGCGGGGTGATCCTTGCTGCCGCCGCGCCCGGTCAGCATCATGTCGGCCAGCATGACCATCGCCTCGATCATGCCGACATTGGCGGCGCGGGTGACCCAGGTTCGGCCCTCTTCCGGGCTGGCTTCCACCCCGCGGCCTTCGACCAGCATGCGGCCATACCAATATTGCGCGTTCACCACGCCATCGGCCGCGCGCCGCAGCCACTCGGCGGCCTTGCGGTCGTCCCGCTCGATCCCGACGCCCTCGGCCAGGCAGACGCCGAAATTGAACGCCGCGATCAGGTCGCCGGAGGCCGCCGCCTGTTCGAACCATTCCCGCGTGCGGATCGAGTCCTGTTCGTCCCCATGGCCACGCAGCAGCAGGTTGCCGAGATCGACATGGGCGCTTTTGTCGCCCCCCTCGGCGGCGATGCGAAACAGGCGGGTGGCTTCGTTCTGGTCACGCGCCACGCCGGCCCCGGTGAGGTGCAGCATGCCCAGGGCTCTGGCCGCGCCGCGATGGCCCGTGTCGGCGGCGCGGCGGAACCACATCGCCGCTTCCGCATAGTTCGGCGGCAGACCGCCGCCTTTGGCATACAGATCGCCAACCAGAGCGGCCGCCTCGGCGTCGCCGGCCAGCGCGGCGCGGCGCAGCCAGGATTCGCCCTCGGTCGGGTTCGCCTCGACGCCGATCCCTTCCAGCAGATGGTAGCCCCAACGCGCCTGGCCGCTGCGGTGTCCCTTTTCCGCCGCCTGCTTGTAGCAGGCGCTGGCGGCCGCCGGATCCTGCGCCACCCCCAGTCCGCGTTCGGTGATCATGCCCAACAGATACAGCGCGGTGGCGAGACCCTTGTCCGCCGCGCCGCGCAGGTTTTCGACCAGTGCGGCCTTTCGTTCGGGGTCCTCCGCGTTGCGGGCGAGCACCAGGGCGTAGCCAAGCTGGCCCTGTGGACAACCAGCC
>Ga0302279_10002123_pt1 | contig 26887 bp, 22 predicted proteins | sample III_Bog_N3_3_FD_194541 | JGI IMG/M metagenome (GOLD analysis project Ga0302279, IMG submission 194541) | Peat permafrost microbial communities from Stordalen Mire near Abisko, Sweden - III_Bog_N3_3 | ecosystem: Environmental > Terrestrial > Soil > Wetlands > Peat | place: Sweden: Abisko... | reverse complement strand
ATCGTGGGCCACGATCTTTTCCCGCAGCGGCCCGAGGAATCGATCGTGGGCCACGATCTTTTCCCCCAGCGGCCCGAGGAATCGATCGTGGGCCACGATCTTTTCCCCCGGCGTCTCGTCTTGAGGATCGGGGGCCACGAACCATTGGCCGAGCGTCTCGTCTTGAGGATCGTGGTCCACGAACCATGGTCCGAGCGCCCCGACGAAAAGGTAGAGCGTCTCGTCGAAAAGATCGTGGGTCACGATCGATTGGACGAGCGGCTCTGGGAGCTCCTCGGGCGGCTCTTCGCACGTCGCGCGCGCCGGTCCGTGAACCTCGGTTCACCCCTCACGCGGGGAACGCTCAGTGCGCCGCGGGTGCGGGCCCGCCGCGCTTCGGCGGCTTCTCGGTCAGGAAGAGCAGCGGGACCATGATGGCCGTCGCCACGCCGAGGATCTTCAGTACGTCGATGTAGGCGAGCGTCGTCGCTTGTTGAATGAGCTGCCCGTTCAGCGCGGCCATCGCGCGGTGCATCGCGTCGACCCCCGAGGTGCCCGTGCGCTCCATCGCCATGCGCAGGCCGTAGAGCTTCGACTCGAAGGCGTTGTTGTAGGCCGTCGTGTGGGCGCTGAGATCCATCTGGTGCTTCTGCGCGCGGCGCGCGATCAGCGTCGTCACGAAGGCGATCCCGAAGTCACCCCCGAGGTTGCGCGCCAGGTTCACGATGCCGGAGACGGCGTTGTTCTTCTCGAGAGGGACACCCGAGTAGACGAGCGTGTTGATCGGCACGAAGAGGAACGCCAGGCCGATCGACTGGTAGATGCGGAGCATCATCGCCGTCTTGAAGTCGATGCCCTGGTAGAGGTGCGACGTCATGTAGAAGAGCGACACGGAGAGCATCGCGAACCCGAACGCGATCAGGTACCGGGGGTCGAACCTGGACACCATGGCGCCCACGAACGGCAGGAGCATGATGACCACGAGGCCGCCGGGCGACAGCGCCATTCCGGCTTGCTCGGCCGTGTACCCCATCATGATCTGCATGAACTGCGGGAGCAGCACCGTCGTCCCGAAGAGCGCCACGCCGAGCACGAACATCATGAAGGTCGAGGCCGCGAAGTTGCGGTTCTTGAAGAGGCGCACGTCGACGACCGGCGACTTGGCCCGGAGCTCCCACATGATGAAGCTCACGAGGGACACGGCGGCGATGATCGAGAAGAGCGTGATGAAGGGCGTGGAGAACCAGTCGTCCTCCTGACCCTTGTCGAGCACGACCTCGAGCGTCCCGAGGCCGAGCGTGATGAGCCCCAGCCCCATGTAGTCGATGCCGCCCGACTTCTCCTTCATGAGCTTGAGGTGCGGCGGGTCGGTCACGAAGTGGTTCGACAGGAAGAGCGACAGCAGGCCGACCGGCACGTTGATGAAGAAGACCCAGCGCCAGTTGTAGTGGTCGGTGATGAAGCCGCCGAGCGTCGGTCCGATGGCCGGCGCGAGGACGACGGCCATGCCGTAGACGGCGAACGCCATCCCGCGCTTGGCGGGAGGGAAGGTGTCGGCCAGGATCGACTGCTCGCTCGGCCCGAGCCCTCCTCCGCCGAGCCCCTGGAGCACGCGGAAGAAGATGAGCCACGGGAGCGACGGCGCGATGCCGCACAAGAACGAGCTCAGCGTGAAGAACGCCACGCACGTCATGTAGAAGCGCTTGCGCCCCATCTTCGAGGCGATCCACCCGCTGATGGGCAGCACGATCGCGTTCGACACGAGGTAGGACGTGAGCACCCACGTGCCCTCGTCCGTGCTGACGGAGAGGTTGCCCGCGATGTGAGGGAGCGAGACGTTCGCGATGCTCGTGTCGAGCACCTCCATGAACGTCGCCATCGTGACGACCAGGGCGATCGCCCAGGGGTTGTGTCCGCCCGTCCAGCCCGTCGTGAAGTAGGCGGGCCGCTCTCCCGCCGCCGGGAGCGCTGCCGCGGTGGCCATCTAGAGCCGGACCTTCGGCTCGACGCTCATCCCGGGGCGCAGGCGGTCGAGACCGGGCTGACCGGGGTCGAGCTTGATGCGGACGGGGATGCGCTGGACGACCTTCACGTAGTTGCCCGACGCGTTCTCCGGCGGCAGCACGCTGTAGCGTGAGCCGGTCGCGCCGCCGATGCTCTCGATCGTGCCGTGCAGATCGGCGTCGATCGAGTCGACGTGGACGATGGCGGTCTGCCCCGGGTGCATCTCCTTCAGCTGGGTCTCGCGGAAGTTCGCCGTGACCCACGGGTTCTCGATCTGCGAGATGGCCAGGATCTGCTGGCCGGGGGCGACGTGGTCCCCGAGGTCGACCGCCTTCTTGCCGACGACGCCTCCCACCGGCGCGGTGATCTTGGCGTACGACAGGTTCAGCTCTGCCTGCGCGAGCTGCGCCTTCGCCGCGTCGAGCGCGGCCTGCCTCATGAGGACCGAGGCGCGCCGCGTCTCGAGCTGGCGGGGCGCGTTCGCCTTGATCTCGACGAGCCGGCTCTGCGTCGACGCGAGGCGCGCCTGGCGCTCCTCCACGCCCGCGCGCGCCGCCTCGATGCCCTGCTTGAGCGCCTCGACCTGCGCGGTCGACGCGTCCGCGGCGGCGATCCGGTGATCGTAGTCGGCCTGGGTGATCGCGTTCTGCGCGATGAGCACCTTGGCGCGCTCCTTCTCCTGCTGGAGGTTCTTGTCGTTCGCCTGCGCCTCGATGAGCTGGGCCGAGAGCTGGTCGACCGTCCTCCGCGCCTGCGAGAGCGCGGCGGCAGCCGAGGCGAGATCCGCCCCGCTCGTCGCCACCGTCGTCTTGTTCGCCATCTCGGTGATGGGGACGGTCGGATCCTCGACGGCGAGCAAGGCCTCTGCCTCGGCGACCTGCGCCTTGGCGAGGTTCACGGCGACCTGGAGATCGCGCGGATCGAGCTCGGCCAGGAGGTCACCGGCCTTGATGGGCTGGTTCTCGATGACCGCAACGCTCACGATGGTGCCGCTCACGCGGGGCGAGATGTTGCTGATGTTGGCGTCGACCTGGGCGTCGTCCGTCTCTTCGAACTGGCGATCGTAGGCCCAGTAGCCTGTCGCCGCGGCCACGACGACGGCGACGACCGCCAGCGGAATGAGCGGACTGCGACGCGGCTTGGCTGCCGCCGGCGGTACCGTGACGGATGCAGTTTCGAGCGAGGTAGTCGACATGGGGATCTTCCGGGGAGGCCTCCCGCACTACGATGCACGGGCCCGGCGAATCATCGCAGATTCCGCCCTAATTGTTGAACCTGAAGTGGACGACGTCCCCGTCCCGCATGACGTACTCCTTGCCCTCGATAGCGAGCTTGCCCGCGTCGCGGCACTTTGCCTCGCCGCCGAGCTTCACGAAGTCCTCCCACCAGATGACCTCGGCCTTGATGAAGCCCTTCTCGAAGTCGGTGTGAATGACGCCCGCGGCCTGCGGCGCCTTCGCCCCGATCTTCGTCGTCCAGGCCCGGATCTCCTGCTTGCCGGCGGTGAGGAAAGTGAGGAGGTTTAGCTGCTTGTAGCCGGCGCGGATGACCGCGTTGAGCCCCGGCTCCTTCAGGCCGGCCGCCTCGAGGAACTCGGGGCGGTCCTTCGGGTCGAGCTCGGCGATCTGGGCCTCGAGCGCGGCGCACACCGGCACGATCGCAGCCCCCTCGGACTCGGCGAGCTTGCGGAGCGCCACGAAGTGCTTGTTGCCGTCGAGGTTCGAGAGCGTGGGCTCGTCGACGTTGGCGACGTAGAAGGTGGGCTTCGCCGTGAGAAGCTGCATGTCCCGCATCACGATGGGGGCGTCGACGTGCTCGGGCAGCTTGAAGGTCCGGGCGGGCTTGCCCTCGTCCAGGTGCTTGGAGAGGGGCTCGCAGATCTCGGCGGCGAGCTTCTCGAGCGGGATGTTGCCCTTGGCGGCCTTGCGGGCGCGGTCGGCCCGCTTCTGGACGGTCTCCAGATCCTTCAGGCAGAGCTCCGTCGTCACCGTCGCGATGTCGGACACGGGGTCGACCCGGTTCTCGACGTGGATGACGTTCGAGTCCTCGAAGCAGCGCGCGACCTGCACGATCGCGTCGACCTCGCGGATGTGCGAGAGAAACTGGTTGCCCAGCCCTTCGCCCTTCGACGCCCCGCGCACGAGGCCGGCGATGTCGACGAACTCGATCGCCGTGGGGACGATGCGCTCGGCGTGCACCACCTCGTCGAGCGCGGCCAGCCGCTCGTCCGGCACGAGGACGACGCCGACGTTCGGCTCGATCGTGCAGAACGGATAGTTGGCGGCCTCGGCTTTCGCGGAGCTGAGCGCGTTGAAGAGCGTCGATTTGCCGACGTTGGGGAGACCTACGATACCGACGGATAGACCCATGAGCGGACAGCGCGGTTATCACGCGGCAGAGGGGCCAGCAAGCGGGACACTTCCCGCCTCCCTCCGCGGAGCGCGTCGAGACGGGCGCGCCCGGGGGGCGGCGGGCCTACCGTGCGTCATGTATGATGAGTCCGTTGACCAGCCACCGCCAGAGATGGGCGAGCCCGTTGGCGGGCCGAGCGACGGTGGCTCTTCCTGGGCCGACCCGCTGGCGACGGGCGTGCTCTACAGCACGAACGTCGCGGGTAGCGGGAGCGTATCGATCACGTGGCTTCCCTGACGGCGCGTCCCCAGCACGCGCAGCTGCGTCTCACACGTAGTCGGTGTAGCCCTTCGGCCCCGGCGCGTAGAACGTCGCGAAGTCCGGCGCGTTGAGCGGGCGTCCCGCCCTGGCCCGCGCGAGGTAGTCGGGGTTGGCGAGGTAGGGCCGACCGAAGGCGATGAGCTCGCCCTTCTTGGCCTCCAGATCCGCCTCGGCCCTCGCGAGATCGTAGCCGCCGGCGAGGATGATCGTCCCCCCGAAGTGAGCGCGGATCGCTGCCTTCACCGTGTCGCTCACGGGGGGCGCGCCCATGGAGCTGTGATCGGGCACGTGGACGTAGACGAGCCCCGCCTCCCGCATCCGCCCGGCGAAGTAGGGGTACGAGGTCTCTACCTCGGGGTCCGCCTTCATGCCGCCGTTGACGCCGTACGGTGAGAGACGGATGCCGAGCCGGTCGCCGCCGATCGCCGCCGCCGTGCGACGCGCGATCTCGAAGCCGAACCGCGCGCGGTTCTCCATCGAGCCGCCCCACGCGTCCTTCCTGTGGTTGCTCGTCGCGTTCAAGAACTGCTCGATGAGATACCCGTTCGCCCCGTGGAGCTCGACGCCGTCGAAGCCCGCGTCCATCGCGAGCCTCGCGCTCGTCACGTGCTCCTCGATCGCCCGCTCGATGTCGGCCTCGGTCATCTCGACGGCCGGCGTCAGCGGGACCTGCGCCCCGAGGGAGTCGACCCACATCTTCTGGTCGGGCAGCAGCATCGCCGTCGGGGCCAGGACGCGGCCTCCCGGCGGGAGGTTCTTCTCGTGGGTCACCCGCCCGGTGTGCATCAGCTGCACGAAGATCTTCCCGCCGCGCGCGTGCACCGCCTCCGTCACGAGGCGCCAGCCGCGCACCTGCTCGTCGTTGAAGAGACCGGGGATGCGCGGGTAGCCGAGACCGTTGGGGCTGGGGCTCGTGCCCTCCGTGACGATGAGCCCGGCGTCGCCGGCGCGCTGCCCGTAGTACGTCGCCACGAGCTCGTTCGGCACGTTGCCGGTGGAGCGGCTGCGCGTCATCGGCGACATGACGGCGCGGTTCTTGAGCTCGATGCGACCAAGGCGGAACGGGGTGAAGAGTAGCTCGGGCATGGACGCTTGGATGCCGCAGCGCCCCGCGCGGTCGCGAACCTGGCTTCCCCGGGACGAGACGGGCTACGCTTGGGTATGGCTAGCCCACTCGAGGGCCGCACCGTCGCTGTCTGCGTGACAGGGAGCATCGCCGCGTACAAGGCGGCCATCGTGGCCCGGCTCTGCATCAAGGCGGGCGCGAAGGTCATCCCCGTGATGACCGCGGGGGCGACGCGCTTTCTCGGCCCCGTGACGCTCGCGGGCATCTGCGGCCAGAGCGTCGCGACGGACATGTGGGATCCCGCGTTCGCCGGCGAGATGCACGTGTCGATCGCCGACCGCGCGGACCTCGTCGTGATCGTGCCCGCGACCGCCGACGTGCTGGCCCGCCTCGCGCACGGCCGCGCGGACGATCTGGTGACGGCGCTCGCGCTCGTCGCGCGCGGCCCGGTGCTCGCCGCGCCCGCGATGCACCCGCGCATGTGGGAGCACCCGGCGACCGCGCGAAACGCCGCCGAGCTCGCGCGGCAGGGGAGGGTGAAGCTCGTCGGGCCGGTGCACGGAGAGGTGGCCTCCGGCGACGTCGGCGCAGGCCGCATGGCCGAGCCCGAGCGGATCCTGCTGGCGATGGAGGCGCTCCTCGCGACGCGCGATCTCGAGGGCGTTCGCCTCGTCGTCACCGCCGGGCCGACGCTCGAGGACATGGATCCGGTGCGCTTCTTCGGCAACCGCTCGTCCGGCAAGACCGGCTTCGCCATCGCGGACCGCGCCGCGCGGCGAGGCGCGCGCGTCGTGCTCGTCGCCGGTCCCGTCTCGCTCCCGACGCCTCCCGGCGTGACCCGCATCGACGTGCGCAGCGCGCTCGACATGCGCGCGGCCATCTGGAGCGCGGGCGCGCTCGGCGAGGACCTCACCGGGGCCGACGTGCTCGTCATGGCGGCGGCGGTCGCCGACTTTCGCCCGCCGGGCAAGAGCGCGACGAAGCTCAAGCGCGATGGCGAGCACCTGCTCGTCGATCTCGTCCAGAACCCCGATCTGCTCGCGGAGGTCGGCTTCGGGCGCTCGGCTCGCGCGAAGGTCCGCCCCGTGCTCGTCGGCTTCGCCCTCGAGACCGGCGACGGGACGCACGACGTCACGCAGTACGCGCGGGGCAAGCTCGCGGCGAAGCGAATCGACCTGGTCGTCGCGAACGAGCCGCACGAGGCGCTGGGCGGCGACAGCACGCGCGTGACGTTCGTGTGGAGCCACACCGAGGAGGCGCTCCCGCGCATGCCCAAGTCGGACTTCGCGGACGCGCTGCTCGATCGGGTAAAGGCCACCCTCGCTTCCTCCGGGGGATGACGCGGGTTGACGTGCCACGCAACGCGGGATACTTCCGCGCTGTGGTTGGCCCTTCGCGCAGGTTGCGCTCGGGGCGCTTCCATCCGCGAATGGTCGTGGGTCCTCGCCGAACACCAGCACGTCGGCGTGGCCTCACATGGGAAGCCGGTGAAATTCCGGCGCGGCCCCCGCCACGGTAACTGGGGACGAACTCGGGCAATCCACTGGAGCGAAGGCTCTGGGAAGGGTCCGGGGGAGGCAAACACCCAGAAGTCCGGAGACCGGGCCAGGCGCGGCACGATCCTTGTCACAGGAACGCGCGGGTGAAGCGCGGCCGGAGGTTTGCCATGCGAAGCATTGAAAGCTGCGGGTTGGTTTGTCTGCTGGGCGGCATTGCGCTCACGAGCGTCGGGGTGGCGGGCTGCAGCAGCAGCTCCTCGGCCAACCCCGTCGACGCCGGCCACGCCGATGGCGCGTCTGCGGATGGCGGTGTGGCCGAAGGGGGAGGGGACGCCACGAGCCCGTCCGACGCGGGGGACGCGACGACGCCCGAGGCGAGCACGGGCGTCGACGCCGCCGGTCTCCCGCAGAAGGTGCTCGTCACGTACGGCCCCGTGCCACCGACGAACAACAGCGAGCTGCTCGTCGTGGACGTCGCCGGCAAGACGATCGATGGCACGCTCAACTTCGGCGGGAGCTTCGGCGTGCCGTTCTCGCAGCCCTCCGCGCCCTTCCTCCTCGAGCAGGCGGTGTCGGTCGTCGCGAGGCTCGACGAGCTCTCGCCGCAGACGGTCGACTCGACGTGGAACGTCGCGCTGACCGACGCGCCCGACGGCTCCACCTACTCCGATCCGGTCACGGCCATCGTCACGGCGCCCAACGCAGCCTACGTCGTCCGTTACACGCGCAACGAGATCGCGGTCATCGATCCGACGCAGACCGTCGATGGCGGCGCGCCCGTGGCCACGATCGACCTCTCGCCCCTCGTTCAGCCGAAGGGGGATGGCATCGTCGAGGCGACGGCGGCGGCGTACGTTCCTTCGAGCAAGCTGCTCTACGTCGTTCTCGGCAACATCAATCGCGGTCTCGTCGTGAACGGCGGCGCGAACCAGCTCTGCGCGGGGACCGTCAGCAGCCTCACGGCGATCGACACGACGACGAACAAGATCGTGAGCCTCCAGGGGACGGCTCCCGGCGGAGCGATCGCCCTCAAGGGCTACGACCCCGTGGCGATGGCGTACGACTCCGTCGGCGGTCGGCTGCTCATCGACCACGCGGGCTGCAACCTGGACGTCGACGGCGGGGCGGGCGCTCTCGTGAACAGCGGTATCGAGGCGGTGACGCTCTCGACTGGCGCGACCCAGATCCTGCACGACGGATCTGCAGATGGCTTCCCGAGCAGCTTCGTCTACATCGACGCGACGCACGCCATCCTCGGCTTCGACTTCTACGGCGCGGAGACCGTCCAGTGGGACCCGACGCAGACCGCCCTCGGCGCCGGCCTCCCCAACGCGCCGGACTACTTCGTCTATGACGGCGCGGGGAACCTCCTCGGCACGCTGACCAACTCGACCGACGGCGGGACCACGACCGACGTGATCTCGGTGTCCATCGCGACGGACACGGCGACGACCCTCGTGAGCAACCCGTTCGCTTCGGGTGGCTTCGTTGGCGGGGTCGACCTCTGGCCTCATCTGTAGGAGGTCGCGCGCAAGCTCATCGGGAGTCTTCCCTTGCGAGGGACGCGAAGGCGTCACTACAAGTGGAGCCATGAACGCACTCCGAATCGTACAGGTCTCGATCTTCGCGGTCGTCGGAGCTGCCTTGGGCGCGGCGGGATGCGCGCACGACCCTCCGCCGATGCCCGTTCCGGGCTCCTCGCCGAGCCCGGCCCCGACGCTGTCCAGCACCTACAAGCCGCCGCCCACGGACCCGGCCATCAGCCTGTCCAAGGACATCGAGGAGCTCTGCAACATCACGACGAGCCCCACGCCGGAGGCGGCGCCGAAGTTCGACTTCGACTCGGCCGACCTCTCTCCGGCGGAGAAGGGGGTCCTCGATCAGGTCGCGAAGTGCATGACCACGGGACCGCTCAAGGGCCGCCGGGTGAAGCTCGTCGGCCGGGCGGACCCGCGCGGCGAGCAGGAGTACAACATGGAGCTCGGCGAGAACCGCGCTTCGAACGTGAGGAAGTACCTCGGAGGGCTCGGCGTGGACGCGACGCGCACGACGCTGAGCTCGCGCGGGGCGCTCGACGCGACGGGGACGGACGAAGGCGGCTGGAAGAAGGACCGCCGCGTGGACATCACCCTGCTCTAGCGTCAGCCTGAAGCGTGGGTCGCGAAGGGGAGGGCGATGCCGACGCGGGCGCCGCCCTCCGCGCGGTTCTCGGCGAACACGTCGCCGCCGTGGGCAGTCGCGATGCGCTGGACGAGCGTGAGGCCGAGGCCGAGAGCACCGCTGGAGGCCGCGCTGCCGGCCGCGGTGCTGCCCGGACGCTGGTAGAACGACTCGAACACCTTGGACTCCTCGCCGGGGGCGAACCCCGGGCCCGAGTCCAGCACCTCGAAGACGATGTGATCCTCCGTCTCGCGCACGACGAGACCCGTCGCGCCGCCGCCGTGCGCCCTGGCGTTGGCGAGCAGGTTCGCGAGGGCGCGGGCCACGAGCGTCGCGTCCGCGTCGAAGTGCGTGCGGGTGGCCTCGACGCGCAGGAGCGAGGCGCCCAGGCCCGCGCGCTCGAGCGCGCGCGCGGCCACGTCTCCCGCGTCGAGCGCGTGGACGTTGAGCGCCGCGAAGTCGAGCCGCGAGCTCGCGAGCAGCTCGCTCACGAGCGCGTCGATCTCGATGACCTCGCGGTCGAGATCGTCGAGCGCGCGCAGGCGCTGGCGCGGCTCCGGTCCGGGCGAGGTGACGTCGGGCGACCCGTCCTCCGCGGGTGGCCCGCGGAGCAGCTCCGCGAGCAGCCGGATGCGCGCGAGCGGCGTCCGGATCTCGTGCGAGACCGCCGCGAGCAGCTCGCGCTGGTCGGCCATCTGCTTCTCGATGCGCGTCGCCATGTCGTTGATCGAATCCGCGAGGACGCGCGCCTCGTCCATGCCGCGCGTGCAATCGAGCTCGTAGCGGCTCGACAGCTTGCCGGCCCCGATCTCGCTGGCGACCCGGGCGAGCTCCGTGTACGGCCGCGTGAGCCGGCTCGCGAGGCGCCCCGAGGCGCCCCAGAGCATCACGACGAACACGAGTATCGGCCAGAAGCGCCGCCCCTCGTGCGGCCCGTCGCCGGCCGTGAGGTGCACGATGCTCATCACGATGAGCGCGGTCGACAGGATCGATCCTCCGACGAGGAGGAAGATGCGACGCCGGAGGCTCCGCCGGACGTACCAGGCGGTCGGGTTCCAGGCGTGCCTGTGCCACCGCGAGGGCTCGCGACGGCGGTGGCGGTGACGCATCATGACGACGCATCCTTGGCGAAGACGTAGCCGATGCCGCGGACGGTCTTGATGAGCCGGGGCGATCGGGGATCGTCTCCGAGCTTCTGGCGAAGGTGAGAGATGTGCACGTCGACCGTTCGTTCGCCGACGGTGACGTCGCTCCGCCCGGCCTCGCTGAGGAGCGCCTCGCGCGGTACGACGCGGCCTGCGCGCCGTGCGAGCGCGAGGAGGATGTCGAACTCGATGCCGGTGAGCTCGGTGGGCTTTCCCAGGACCGTGACCTCCCGGCTCCGGACGTCGATCGTCACGTTGCCGACCCCGATTCGCTCCGCGATGGAGTCCGGCGCCGCGCGGCGTAGAACGGCCCGCAGCCGTGCGAGCAGCTCCCGGGGACTGAACGGCTTGGCGACGTAGTCGTCGGCGCCGATCTCGAGGCCGACGACCCGGTCGGTCTCGTCTCCCTTCGCGGTGAGCATGATGACTGGGATGCGGCTCTTCTGGCGGATGCGCTTGCAGACCTCGAGGCCGTCCATGCCCGGCATCATCACGTCGAGCAGGACGGCATCGAACGACGACGCCTCGAGCGCCGCGAGCCCCTTCGGACCGTCGGGGGCGGACGTGACGTCCACCCCGTTCTGACCCAGGTAGCTCGCGAGCAGCTCGAAGAGCCGCGCGTCGTCGTCGATGAGCAGCACGCGTGAAGGCATGGAGGGGATCACGAGGGTACCAGCTGTGGACGGCGTCGCGGCGAGTCGCCGCGACGCTGGCGCTTCAGTCGCTGCCCTCGTCGTCGACGTCGCTCGACGCTCCGGGACGAGCGGACGCAGCGCTTCTGTGTTGCCCGGCCTGCGCGGCGTCGATGCACACCTGGGCGACGTGCCGCTCCCACGCGCTGCGACGCGCGTGGCACTGGTGAAGGGAAGCGAAGCCCGAGGCGTAGCCGCCGACGGTGCCGAGCGCGAGAAGAACGATTGCGATGCGTCGTCTCATGGGTGTCCTCCTCACGTCCACGTGCTGCGGTATGGGCCTGCGCCCCAACGTCCACCACGACCGCGGAAGCCTCCGCCGAAGGGCGGCCCCTTCTCGATGAGCTCGGCGACCTGCTCGCGCTGCTTCTCGGTGAGAGCCTCGTGGATCTTGCGGAGCGACTCGACGGCGGCGCGGCGGGTCTCGCTCAGCGTGGTGTCGTGCTTCATGAAGATGTCCGCCACGGAGGCCTCGTCGAGCGAGGCGCTGCGGACGACGTTGGCGAAGTCGGCGCGCGTACCCTTGAACTCGCCCCTCGCCTTACCGAAGATCTCGCGCAGCTCGTCCACGGCCTGGAGGATGACCTTCTCCTGGCCTGGGGTCGTGTCGAGTCGCTCGAAGGCGGCCCGCAAGAAGATGCGCGGTCCGAAGCCGCCATGGCGTCCCTGCCCGCCGTGACGTCCCCAGGGGCCGCCCCCTTCGTCCTGGTAGCCGCCGCCGCCGCACCCGCGCTCGTAGCCCGAGGAGCAGGAGCCGCAGCCGTAGCCGCCGCCGTGGCGCGCGACCTTGATGAGCCCGATGAGACATGCTGTGCCGATTAGAAAGCCGAACATGATTGGTTCTTCCTCCACTGGGTTTCGACGACGTCTGGGTGACGCCGCGCCTTCGCGCCGGACCCGCGGTCCGGGACGCGCGGTAGGGCGTCCGTCTCGAGTGAGAGAGAGGATGGGGGCGGACTGTTAAGGCCCCACGGGCTGGATGATGAAGAAGTGTGAAGGGGCGATTGTCCTTGCGGCGGGCTCCAGGTGCGCTGAAGTGGACTCATGCGTAAGAGCGTGGGCCTTTTCGCCGTTTCGGGCGCGCTGGCGACGGTTTTCGTCGTGATCCTTTCGGGTTGCGGCGGAAAGATCGACCCCTCGACCGAGGGTGACGCGGGCAGGCGCGACTCCGGTAAGCCCGCGGACACGGGGGCCCCCCACGACTCCGGGCTGGAAGACACGTCGGTCGAGGACACGAGCGTGACCTTCCCTGACTCGTTCTTCCCCGTGGACACGTTCGTGATCGAGGACACGAGCACTCCGGACGACGTGGACATCCCCGACGTCTTCACCGAGGACTCGCCGCCGGCGACGTGCGCGTCCGACACGCCGTTCACGGCGTTCCCCTGGGCGCCGCCGACGCCGCTTCATCAGAACGCGTGCTCCTCTGCCGAGCTCACCGCGTACCTGAACGCCCTGCAGAGCTCGACCGGCACAGGCACCGTGACGTCGGGCAACGCTCGCTGCGATGCGTGTCTTCAGACGGACGAGGGCGCCAGCGCCCACGGCCCCATCCTGACCGTGAACGGACAGCCGGCCGAGCTCAACTTCGGCGGCTGCGTCGCCGACATCGACGGCCAAAAGGGGGCGGGGAGCTGTGGAAATGCCCTCAACAACGAGAACGACTGCGTCGATCAGGAGTGCGCCATGTGCTCCGACTTCAACTCGATGACGCAGCCCATGACGCAGGCCTGCGAGCAGGCGGTCTTTGCGCAAGGCGGGCCCTGCGCCGGACCCTCGAACACGCCGAACGCCGCGTGCAACGACGAGGTCGAGCTCATGGGCGATGGCGGAGCCGCCGTCTGCGAGGACTTCATGTCGCTCTTCACCCTCTGGTGCGGACCGTGACCACAGGTCCGCATACACGCAGCCCGCGCTGACGGACGCGCCGCAAGCGATTGTTCTTGCGTGAGGCCCCGTACGTTTGTCCAATCGAGGGATGCTTAAGCCCTCGGGTATCGTCGGTGTATTTGCGCTCGTAACCCTTCTCGTCTCGGCGCTGCCGCTCGCCGGTTGCGGGGGAGGGAGCTCCGGGTCGAAGGGGGGCGGCTCGGACTCGGGGACAGGCGCGGAGACCGCGGCTGGTGACAGCGGCGTGCTCGACTCCACGGCCCCCGCGGACTCGGGTGGTTCCGACGTGACGGTGGCCGACTCGAGCCCGTCCGAGGACAGCTCGTCCCCGCCGGACTCGTCGCCCCCCGAAGACTCGGCCGTCGACGACTCCGCCGTTCCCCCCGACGCTCCAGGTGACACGGCCGTCGCCGACACGAGCGTCGCTGCAGACACGAGCGCGAGCGACACGGGCGCGACCGAGGCCGGCGGGGGCGATGCCTCCGACGGCAGCTTCACCGACGCCTCCTTCGACGGCGGCGTGTTCGACGTGACGGTGAGCTACACGATCGGCGGCACGGTGTCCGGGCTCACGGGCGGGGCCACGCTCGTCCTCCAGGACAACGCCGGCGACAACCTGACGGTGAACAACGGCGCGTTCACCTTCCCGACCGCGCTCATGACGGGCCACACGTACGCGGTGACCATCCTGACGCAGCCCGCAGGCGGTGCAGAGACGTGCACGGTCTCCGCGGGCAGCGGGTCGGTGACCGCGTCCAACATCACGTCGGTCTCGATCGTGTGCACGCAGGCGGCGTTCACGGTGGGCGGGACAATCACTGGCCTCGCGGGTGCGGACTCGGTCGTCCTCCAGGACAACGGGGGAAATAACCTCTCCGTGAGCGCGAACGGCTCCTTCACGTTCTCTGCGTCGGTCTCGAGCGGCGCCCCGTACGCCGTGACGGTCTTCACGCAGCCGTCGAGCCCCGTGCAGTCGTGCGTCGTCACGGCCGGCACGGGAACGGTGGCCGCGTCCAACGTCACCTCCGTGGTCGTCAACTGCGCCTCCAGCTCCTTCACGGTGGGCGGCGCGGTCACGGGCCTCGCCTTCGGCAACTCCCTCGCCCTCCAGGACAACGGCGGCGACATGGTGTTCGTCACCCAGAACGGCGGCTTCGCCTTCCCGACGCCGGTGGCCAGCGGCGCCTCGTACGCGGTCACCGTCGCGTTCAACCCGGTCACCCCCGTGCCGCAGACGTGCACGGTGACGAACGGCTCCGGCACGGTCGCCGGCGCGAACGTCACCTCCGTGACGGTCTCGTGCACGACCGTCTATACGGTCGGCGGCGCGGTGACGGGGCTCGCGGGCGGCGCGAGCGTCGTTCTGTCGAACGCGGGTCACGCCTTCACGGTGACGGGAGACGGCACCGGCAACCAGACCTTCACCTTCTCGGCGACGCAGCTCAACGGCTCCGCGTACGCCGTCACGGTCACGACGCCCCCCGCCGGGCAAACTTGCTACGTGGCGAACGGGAGCGGGACGATCAACGCCGCGAACGTCACGAACGTGATCGTCCGCTGCCGCGGCAACCTCGTCGCCTACTACCCGTTCGACGAGGGATCGGGGACGGTCATGACCGACGTCGCGGGCACCAACAACGGCACCCACAACGCGACCTACATCGCGGGAGTCAGCGGCAAGGCGCTGTCGTTCAACGGCGTCAACCAGGGCGGCATCGTCAACGGCAACGCGTCGTTCACGTGGGGCGCGAACAACGCCGCGTACACGGTCGACTACTGGCTCTTCACCAACGCGGTCCAGAGCAACTGGGTGACGATCTTCCACAAGAGCGACATGGGCGGCGGCAACTGCTGCAGCGACTACCAGCGCTCGCCCGCCGAGTGGTTCTGCCCCGGCAGCCTCGTCATCCACACGCCGATGGCGACGACCGCCAACGGCAATGACGTCGCGATCTGCAGCACCCCCGCGCTGACGACCGGCACCTGGTACCACTTCGCCGCGGTCCACGATCCCACGATCGGCGCGAACGGCTCGGAGGTCGTCTACATCAACGGGAGCGTCGTCGCGACGCTCGCCCTGTCGGGGCCCACCGTGGGCGGGCAGGGCATTCTGTACCTCGCGAACGACACCCTGAACGACTACGATCTGCTGAACGGCGCGCTGGACGAGGTGCGCGTGTACAGCGTCGCGCTCACCCAGGCCCAGGTCCAGCTCGACATGCAGTAGATGCGCTGGCTCTTTCACGCGCTCCCGAGCGCGGTCGCCCGCGAGGCCCTCGGGGACGAGCGGTACGTCGCGGAGTCGCTCTCCCGGGAGGGGTTCGTCCATTGCTCCTTCCGGGACGTGCTCCTCGCGAGCGTCCAAGCGTACATGGCGGACGTGGAGGTCACGGTCCTCCAGATCGACCCGCGTAGGCTCGACGTCCCCGTGGTCGTCGTGGAGACGCCCCGGGGCCCGATGCCGCACGTCCATGGGACCATCCCCCGCGACGCCGTCGCCGCGACGTTCTCGCTCGCGGAGTTCGCGCGCCTGGAGCCCAGCTTGCCCGATCGGGTCACGGGGACGCGCTTCGGATTTCTCGCCTTCGAGGGAATGACCCTGCTCGATCTCGTCGGCGCTTACGACCCCATCGCGCGCATCGCGTCCATGGGCTTCGACCGGAGCGCGTCGTGCGAGATCTTCCTCGCCGAGGACGGCCGGGGGGCCAATCGCGCGTGGGACGAGGGGGGCGCGGAGCTCGTCACGAGGCGCGCGCGGCCGCCGCTCGCCGAGTTCGACGTCGTGGTGGTGCCCGGAGGTCCGGGCACGCGCACGCTCGAGCGCGATCCGTCGCTCGCTGCCTGGCTCCGGTCGTTCCCGCCGAACCGCCTCATCGCGTCGGTGTGCACGGGCGCCCTGCTGGTAGGTGCCGCCGGGAGGCTCCGCGGAAAGCGGGCGACGACCCATCGCTCAGCGCTGGAGAGGCTCCCCGAGTACGGCGCCACGGCGGTTCGCGAGCGGGTCGTCGACGAGGGGCAGGTCGTGACGGCTGGGGGCGTGACGAGCGGGATCGATCTGGGGCTGGCCATCGTGAAGCGGCTCGAGGGACAGGAAGTCGCCGACAAGATCGCGACGCAGATGGAGTGGCAGGGCTAGGAGTTCGCAGGGCGTGGGGCCCCGCTCCCGCTCGTGCCCCCGCCCCTGCACGTGTCCCTTCTCGTGGAGGAGCGGCCCGACGCCGCTTGTGCGACGCCGGGCCCGAGGACGCCTATCGTATGAGCCCGGTGAGCAGCGCGTATAGCCTGCTCGCGATGGGCAGGCACCGCTGGACGTCGGCTTGTTCGGCATCCCCGGCGAGTGCCGCGGTCTCGAGTGCGGCGAAGGCTTCGAGTCCCTCGCCGGGCGCGATGGTGAAGGCCCTTGCCTTGTCGGCGCGGGTGAAGCGGCCGGCGCCTTCGGCGATGTTGCAGCACGTGCTCTTGTCGGCGCGTAGTGCCTCGTCGCGGAGCTTGGCGTCGCGGATGTGCGCGGCCTTGATCGCGAGCAGAAGCGCGACCGCGACGTGAAACGCGACGAGGCTGTGGTGGGGTAGCTGAGGAGGTCTCGGTTGGTCGGTCATGCCCCCCACCGCGCAGGGCGCGTGAAAGTGCTGGCCCACGCGAGGTGCACTCGCCGCGAGAGAGGGCCAGCGCTGGCGCGCGACGTGCGCGCCAGGGCGTGACCGACCAACCGAGGCCGACGAGCGCGCACGGAGGATCGATAACAGGGCGGACGCCTCGGCCGACGAGCGTTATGGGCTCAAGGCGCTCGGTGTGTACGACCGCCTCTCAGAGCGGTTGGTGTCGGTGCGGGAGCGGGGCCCGTATGCTCTACGAACTCCGTACGTAGGGCCCCGCTCGCGCTCGCGCTCGTGCTCCCGCCCCCGGCCCCTGCACGTGTCCCTTCTCGTGGAGGAGCGGCCCGACGCCGGGTGCGGGAGCGGGGCCCCTATGCGCTACGAACAGCTACGGGACGCCTCGGACGCCGCGCGTCTCTTCCAGCGCCAGGACGAAGTCGCCGATCATGCGCCCGCGCTGCTTGATCTCGCTCGGCTCGGAGACCCTGCGGAGCGCGCGGTCGATCGCGCGACCGTACGACTCGCGCGTCTCGGGCAGCGCGTGCGCGAGCTTGGCGAGCACGCGGATGGCCATCACGTTCTCCTCGAAGGGCACGCGCCGCCGCGCGAACACGCCGGTGGCGCCGGGATCGGCCGGGCTCTCGAAGAAGCCTCCACCCTCGGCGTCCGCGAGGCCCTTGCAGAGGAAGTCGGCCAGCGACGTGGCTAACTTCGCGTACTCGGGCTTCTTCGTCGCCTCGTAGAGGCGGGCGAGGCCCCAGGCGAAGTAGGCATTGTCCCCGAGGTGACGCGGCGTGTCCGCCGAGGCGCCTTCGTCATGCGTCACGCCGGCCTTGCCCGGTGAGGTGTGCGTCGCGAGGATGCGCTGGGCGGCGCGCTCGGCGGTCGCGAGGACGCCCTCGTCGCACGGGCCCTTCTTGCAGGTCGCCTCGTAGAGGGTGACGTAGGCGGCGATGGCGAGGCCGTTGTCCCTCGCGTACTCGTGGGTGTCCACGCGGGGCACGCCGAGCGCGCGCCGGTGCGCGTCGTCCTTGGCGTAGTAGTCGTGGCCACTCAGGAACGGCTTGCTCGGGTCGTGGGCGTTGAGATCGGCGTCCTGCGTCGGGAAGAACCCTCCCTGCGGGCCGTGCAGGAAGGACTCGAGGTAGCGCTGAACGCTCCTCGCGGTCTCGAGCTGCTTCGGGTCCCCCGTCAGCAGGTAGGCGCTCGCGTAGTTGTCGAGCGCGCCGGCCTCGAAGGGCATCAGCTTCTCGAAGTGCGCATGGTTCCAGTCTCCGTTGGTGGAGTACTGGTAGATGCCGCCCCACACGGGATCGAGGATCGCCTTCTGTGCTTCGAGCGTGAACAGCGCCTGTTCTCGCCGCTTCGCGTCGCCCGCCTTCGCTCGCTCGAGCGCCCAGGCGTTGTCCCACGCGATCGGCGCCTTCTGCGTGTAGCCCCAGCCGCCGAGCTTCGCATCGTACAGATCGTCCAGCTCCGCGATGACGGAGCGCTCGATGTAGTCGAGCGTCTCCTCCGACATCGCGTGCGCGGGGATGGGTCCCGTGGCGTTCGGCCGGGCGGCCTTTGCACGGGCTTCCTCGGCGACCTTTGCGCCGTTCTCCACGACGTCCTTGAGCAACCCGGCGAAGTCCTCCGGCGCGATGTAGCCGCGGTACTTGCCGAGCTCTTCCGCGTCCGGCGAGAAGACCACGGTGGCGGGCCAGCCCCACGCGCCGTAGCGCTCCTCCAGGTCGGGGCGGGAGTCGACGTCGACCTTAACGGCGATGAAGCTCCGGTCCAGGATCTCGCGCACCGCGGGGTCGTGGTAGGTCGTGGCCTCCATCACGTGGCACCAGTGGCACCATTCGGCCGAGCCATCCATGATGATGAACTTGCGCTCGGCCTTCGCCCTGGCGAACGTCTGGGGAGAAAATTCCGCCCACGCGAGAGGCTCGCGGGGGGCACCCTCCGGCATCGCCGCCGTTGTCGCGACGGGGTGACCTCCCACAGAGGCGCACCCGCCGGCGAGCCCGAGACCCACCAGCGAAAGGAGCCGGAGGCCGGCGGCCGCGTGCAGAACCCCGAGAGACCGCGTCTTCATCGTCCTCCCATACGCCTGTTTCGCTCTGCCGGTTTCCTCGGCCGATCGGTCCGGCGCTTTGGCGTTGGAGCCGGCGTGGACGCTCGAACGGGCACCACCCCGTAAGGACATCACTTTTCTCCAGTGGTGGCGCGGTGTTCGGCGATTGACGGCGACGGGCTGGATCCAGCCGTCAACAAATGGGACGGTCGGGAAGCTCGGGGGCCGAAACGGTCCTGGTGGACGGCAAAAATCTCTGGTATCTCGCGAGCCGCCTGCACTGGCACACGACGCGCATATGAGCGCGCCCTCTGCGCCCCTAAGGGAGGAAGTTGTCCGATGCGGCCGTATGCACTGTCCTTGGCTCTGGTAGCGAGCGCTCAGCTCGTGCTCGCGACAACCCCCGCTTGGGCGCAGGGCCCCGAGCCCGCGCCCCCCCCTCTCCCGACCACGGCCCCGGAGCCGCCGCCGCCCCCGCCCCCCGTTCCGGCAGCCCCGACCGCGACCGCAGCCCCTGCGGCGACGCCGGGAGCGGACGGCCTGGTCGAGGTTCGGATCGAGAACAAGGGCAAGGCGATCCGCCTGGAGCACCGCTCGGCGCCGAACGCTCCCTGGGAGCCGGCCTGCGAAGATCAGTGCAAGACGCGCGTGCCCGTGGCGGACGAGTACCGGGTCGTGGGCACCGGCATCAACGAGTCGAAGGTGTTCCATCTGAACGCCTCCCAAGGTGACCACGTCGAGCTGCGGGTCATCACCGGAGAGTCCTCGAAGGAGAGGATCGGCAAGTACGTGCTCATCGGCGGCGGCGCGCTGATCGTGGCCGGTATCCTCACGATGGCCATCGGCTGTCACCCCGGGGACACCTTCACCCTCGACGGGACGACCAACCAGACGAACTTCGACGTGCTCACCGTGGGCACCTCCCTCGTCCTGGCCGGCGTGGTTGGCGGCCTCTACGGCGGCGCCACCTGGTACAACAACACGCAGTCTCACGTCGGCGGCGACGTGATGGGCGCGGCCCCGACCCGCGGCAGCATCCCGGCGCCCGAGCAAACGGCGATGCGCCCGAGCATGCCGGGGATCCAGGCGTACCAGATCCCGATCTTCCGGACGACCTTCTAGAACACCGATCGATTCGCAAACCGTTCGGTGTTCTAGGTCGCCGGTAGCGATTCACCTACGGAGCCGCTGCGGCGCTGACTGCGTCGTCCGGGGCCGGCTGGCCGCCGATCTCCTGGACGTGGAACTCGGTGCGGCGGTTCTGCTTGCGGTGCTCGTCCGTGTCGTTGGGCGCGGCCGGGCGTATCGAGCCGTAGCCCTTTGCAACGAGCCGATCCGGGCTCACCCCCCTGGTGCTGAGCCAGGCGACGACGGCGTCGGCTCGCGCCTGCGAGAGCACCACGTTGGCGGCGTCGTTTCCGGTGTTGTCGGTGTGGCCTTCGACGCGAAGCTTCGTGATCTGCGCGTTGGTCTTCATGAGCTCCACGAGCGTCGTCAGGATCTCGTCGCCGTCCTTCGTGTGGTTGATGGTCGACTTGCCCTTGTCGAACTCGAGCTCGCCCGGAATGTGGATCCGGCTGCCGCGGATCTCCGCACGCCCGACGCTGACGATCTTGGGCGCAGGGGGCGGCTGCTTCGCCGCCTCGGCGGGTGGCGGGCTCGGCGGCCGCGGAGCTGGCGGGGGCGGCGCGGGAGGGGCCGCGACCTCGACCTTCGCCTGGGCGTGGCACGCCGTGAGTGAGAGGCCCATCGCGGCGATAGCCATCCCGAGCGTGAACGTCGACGCCGAGACCGAAAAGACCTGACAACGCCGCATGGAAACGGGCCTCCCGACGACGAGCCAGGGTAGAGAAGGCAAAGGCCGTTTGGAAGGGGTAGGGTAGCGATCGGGACGCCGAGCCATGACCACATCCCCGAAGCCCAGCAAGACGACCGCCAGCACGGAGGCGCTCGGCGGCATCCGAGGATCGCTCGCGAAGAGCTACGAGGAGCTCCTGGCGAAGCTCGCGTCGGGCGAGGACGGCATGGCGCTCGGCCGGCGGCACTCGGCGGTGCTCGACGCCATGATGCGCGAGCTCTACGAGGGGGCCAGCGCGAAGACCGGTGTGTCCAACGTCGGCCTCGCGGCCGTGGGGAGCTGGGGACGGGGAGCCGTGGCGCTGAAGAGCGACGCCGACGTGCGTATCCTCGCTCCGCCGCGCTCGGACGGACGACAGACGGCGCTCTTCGTCGAGGCGCTGCTCTACCCGCTCTGGGACGCCGGCGTCTCTCTCGGTCACCAGGTCATCGAGGACGACGATGTGCTCCAGCTCGCGCAGGAGGATCTCGCGACCGCGACAGCCCTGCTCGACCTTCGCCACCTCGCCGGCAACGCGGGCCGCGTCGCGACGCTCCTCGAGCGCGCGTGGAGCGGGCTGTTCGCCGACGGCGCGATCGGAGGCTTCGTCGACAGGCTGGAGGAGGAGACGCGCGCGCGCCACGAGCGCTTCGGTGGCTCGGTGTACCTGCTCGAGCCGGACGTGAAGAGCGCTGCCGGAGGGCTGCGCGATCTCGACGGAGCGCGCTGGGTGGCCCGCGCTCGCTTTCACGTGACGTGCTCGGTTGGCTGGCACGAGCTCGTTCGCCTAGGCGTCCTCGTCCCTCGCGAGGCGCAGGAGATCGCGGCGGCGGAGGAGTTTCTCTGGCGCGTGCGCAACCGCCTTCACGCGCACGCCGGCCGGCGCAGCGATCGGCTCACCTTCGACGAGCAGGAGACCATCGCGGTGGAGCTCGGGTACGCCCAAGGGCCCGAGCAGCGCGCGGCCGCCGCCGAGGCGTTCATGCAGGACTACTACCTCAACGCCCGGGCGGTCGCGCGGGCGAGGGAGCGGATCTTCGAGCGCGCCGCGCCGAAGAAGCGAGCGAAGCCCGACGGGACGTCGTCCGCCTCGTTGCGAGGCCAGCAGACCGAGGTCGATCTGGGGGGCGGCGTGCGCCTCTTCGACGGCCAGATCACGCTCGTGGGCACGCAGGAGCTCGCCCGGGACCCGGCGCTCGCCCTCCGCGCGTACCGCGCGTGCGTGCAGGAGCGCGCCCCCGTCCACTCGTACGCGCGCGGCGCCATCGCGCGGGCCGCGGCGGACCCTGCGTGGTGCGAGATGCTGCGCAGCAGCCGCGAGGCGACCCAGATCTTCGTCGAGCTCGTCTGCTCGGTGCCGGACGCCTGCGCCCGGCGGGGATCGATCGTGGGCGAGCTCCACGACGTGGGCCTCGTCCTCGGCATGATCCCGGAGTTTGCTCCCGTGACCGGCCGCGTGCACCACGACGTCTACCACGTGTACACGGTCGACGTTCACAGCGTCGCCGCCGTCGATTGCCTGCGGGCGCTCGCGCGCGGCAACCTCGCGCAGGAGCACCCGGTCGCGAGCCGCCTCGCCGCCGAGATCGCGCGCCCGCGGCCGCTCTTCCTGGCGACGCTCCTGCACGACGTGGGCAAGGGCTACCCCGACAGGGACGGCTCGCGGAAGAACCACTCGCAGAGCGGCGCCGAGCTGTGCGACGTGATCCTGCGGCGCCTCGGCCTCGCCGCGGAGGACGTCGCCGAGGCACGCACCCTCGTGGCGCAGCACCTCTCCATGTACCACGTCGCCACGCGCCGGGACCTCGACGAGCCGAGCACGATCGTCGAGTTCTGCAAGGGCATCGAAGGGCGCGAGATGCTGCGCGATCTCTACCTGCTCACCGTGGCCGACATATCGACGACCTCGCCGACGGCGATGACCTCCTGGAAGGCGCGCATGCTCGAGGCGCTCTACATCGCCGCCGACGCCTACCTGGCGCGCAAGGAGGGCGGGGCGCCCGACGACGCGCGGAGCACGACCGCGCGGGAGAGCGCCAAGAGGCTCTGGTCGGGCGACCCTGCGTTCCTCGAGCGGTTCGTCGACTCCATGCCGGAGCGCTACCTGCTCGCGAACACGCCGGACGCCATCGTCGCCCATGCGGAGGTGCTGCGCGCGCGGAGTCGTGGAGATCGCAACGCTCCCGTCCACGCCGCGCTCGTCCCTTCGCGCCACGCGGAGGCTGCCGAGCTGTGCGTCGTCGCGGAGGACAGGCCAGGCCTCCTGGCGGGCATCGCCGCCGCCATCACGGCGAACCGCCTGGAGGTGCTCGGCGCCGAGGTCTACTCGCGCACGGCGGCCGGCTCGGGCGCGATCGAGGCCGTGGACTTGTTCTGGGTGCGCGACCGGAACGACGGCGTGGACGGGGTGTCTCGCGCGATGGCACGCCTCTCGAAGGATCTCGAGGACGTCTGCTCCGGCAAGGTCGACCCTGCGGCGCTGCTCGACGCGAGGCTCGGCTCGAGCTCGCCGTGGAGAGAGCGGCCGAGCCCCGCCGTCCTCACGGAGGTCGTGCTGGACGACCGGGCATCGCCCCGCCAGACCGTCGTCGAGGTGTTTGCCAAGGACAGGCCCGGCCTCCTCTACACGCTCGCCCGGGCGCTCCACGATCTCGGTCTCCAGATCGCTCTCTCGAAGATCAACACCGAGGGAACGCGCGTGGCGGACGTGTTCTACGTGACCGAGCTCGACGGGGCCAAGGTCGCGCCGGGCGACCGGTTCAAGTCCGTGCGGGACGCCATCGTCGCCGCCATCGAGGGCCCGCATGCCGCGCCGGTGTCGTCCGGAGCGCCATCCTCGAGGGATCCTTCGCTGCGCTCGGGATGACAGTCGAGGTACGATGCGATGATGAACAGGCGAAGTGGGACACTCGTAGCGCTGGCGCTCGTCGCGTGCGGTGGCGCCAACCAGGGTACGCAGGCGTCGTCGCCGCCCGACCCGCCGCTCACTCCGTCGGCCCCGTCCGCCCCGCCCGATCCGGTCGCCGCGGCGTCGGCGGGAGAGAGCGCGGAGGTGAAGTCGGGCATCCAGGCGCTCCAGTCGAACGACCTGCCCGCCGCCAAGCAGGCGTTCGACGCCGCCCTCAAGAAGAACCCGGATGACGCCGACGCCCTCTACTACGAGGGCGTGACGGCCGAGAAGATGGGGGACAAGGGCGCCGCCGAGAAGTTTTACAAGAGCGCCATCAAGCTGCGCCCCGATCACGAGTCCGCCTCGGAGAACCTGAGCGCCTTCTACGACGACGCCCAGCGCTACGACGACGCCATCGCCGTGGGCAAGGCGGCGCTGGCGCGGCACGCCGACAACGCCGCGCTCCACGCCAACGTGGGCATCGCGTACGCCGGGAAGAACGACGCCGCGAAGGCGACGAGCGAGCTCGATCAGGCCGTGAAGCTGTCGGCGAGCGACGCCGCGCTGCGCCTCACGTACGCGCACGCCCTCCAGGGTCTGGCCCAGCCGGACGCGGCCCTCGCGCAGCTGCGCGCGGCGTTGCCGCTCGCGGCCGACAACCTAGGCGTGCTCGCGGCGCTCGGTCACGAGCTCCACGTGATGAAGGCGTTCCCCGATTGCGTGAGCGCGTTCGACAAGGCGGTCGCGTTGAAGGACGCGGCGGAGCTCCGCACCGAGCGTGCGGCCTGCAAGCTCGGCGCGAAGGACAACGACGGCGCGATCCAGGACCTGAAGACGGCCGTGACGAATGAGCCGTCGTACGTCCCCGCGCACTACTACCTGGCGAACGCGCTCGCCTCGTCCGGCAAGGCCAAGGACGCGATCGTGGAGTACCAGGCGTTCCTGAAGCTCCAGCCGAACGGCCCGATGGCCAAGGCGGCCACCGAGAAGATCAAGCTGCTGAAGACGAAGGGAAAGTAGCGGCTCGCTTCAGATTCCGCAGTAGTTGGAGCCGCCCAGCCCGCCCATCCCTCCGGGCGCCAGCGGGTAGTAGAAGAGGACGCCGATGCACATCTCGTTGTTCGTATCCTCGCCGAACGTGACGGTGCCGTCGGTCGAGTTGTCGTAGGTGCACTTCACGGTGACCTGGTCCCCGGCCTTCGCGCTCCCCGTGACGGGGTAGACGCCCTGGCTGCCGAAGTCCCACGCGCGGTTGACGAGGGTGTTGGGCTTTGTGCTGCCCTGCGGCGTGAGGGACACGTCGATGTTCGTTCCCAGCTGGTGCATGTGCGGGAAGGTGGCGAAGACGTTCGGCATGTCGAACGGCGCCTTGCAGCCGCCCGTCACGTCGAAGCCCGACTGGTGGGGCGGGATGTTGATGTCGAGCGTCCCCGCGATGAGCAGGCCCACCTGCGTCAGGTTGGGCTCGTCCGACCCGATGAGGTTGAGGATGCCCGTCGGCTCCTCGGGAGCCCCCGTCGCGTTGAGCAGGTGAAGCTGGAGGACGACCTGGGTCCCGGCGGCCAGCGTCATCGCCGTGCCCTTGGGGAAGGTGAGCCCGGCCGTGCCGACGCCGCCGCCGGCCACGAGGCCCCACGTGGCGTCCATGACCTTGCAGTCGTACCCGTTCGGGTTGGCGGGGAGCGCGCCGCTCTTGGTGAAGACGGCGTAGTGGTGCACGCCGTGCGCGGACACCTGCGGCACGGTGGCGATGACGTTCAGCGGAGTCGTGCTCGGCAGCACGAACGACCAGCAGAGGTACTGCTCCTCCCCCGGGGCCATCGTCACCGGCGTCGACTTGAGCTGGAAGCCCACGGGCGGCACGGCGAGCGGCGCCTCTCCCGGAGGAGCGGAGTCCGCGGTGTCGTTGGAAGCGCCGCTGCTGCCGCTCCCGCTGCACGCCATCCCGACGAGTGCGAGCGTCGCCGCCGCAAGGAGCTGCGCCGTCCGGATGCCAACCACCGCCATCGTTCCAGTCGTCGTCATGAGCTAGAACTCGCGCGAGGAAGGCCGCGGGTCAAGAGACGTTCGGGGGACCCGTTGGCGTACGGTTGCAAAATGCCAGTCGCCCCGGAAATCGTTGCCGGATCCTCGATCGGCCGGGCGTCGTTGGACCAGTCGTGAGGCACAATTGAGACGTCGGCGCTAGCCGGCGAACCCACGGAGAACCCGGCCCGTACCGTCCGCGAGGCGCTCTCCGATCGCGACGAGCTTCTCGTCCGGGTCCAGCCAGGCGCTCGCCGTGCCCGCCGACCACGGCACACTGTCGAGCTCCGTGGATCGCACGGGGCGTCCGAAGCGCGCGTCGCGAGCCCCGAGGGCGCTGAGGCGCGTCACCGGGAGCGCGCGGGAGGCTGCGTGATCGAGCACGAGGACGCGCGCCGCGAGCTCCTCGGGAGGCGTGTCGAGGAGGACGGCCTCCTCGATCGCGAAGCAGCCGGAGCGCGTTCGACGGAGGGCGGTCAGGTGCGCGACGGTCCCGAGGGCCGCGGCCAGGTCGCGGGCCAGCGAGCGCACGTAGTAACCCTTGCTCACGCGGAGGCCTACCGTCATCCAGGGCAGCGCGCGATCGACGCCCGCGGCGAGCAGCGTGAGCTCGAGGACGCTGACGGGTCGCGGCGCGAGCTCCGGCGCCTCGCCGCGACGCGCGAGGGCGTACGACCTCTCTCCGTCCTGCTTGATGGCCGAGTAGGCCGGCGGCGTCTGCAGCGTCCGCGCGAGCTCGCCCGCGAAGGCTCGCTCGAGCGCCGGGGGTAGGCTCCCGCCGTCGAGCGGAGCGGACAGCGCCGCCCGCAGCTCCTCGCTCACCGGGGCGCGCTCCGTCTCGGTACCCTCGGCGTCGAGCGTGTCCGTCGCGGCGCCGAGGGCGAGCGTCGCCTCGTACGTCTTGTCGGCGGCGGTCAGGTACGGCGCGAGCTTCGTGGCCTCCCCGATCGCGATGACGAGCACTCCCGTGGCCATCGGATCGAGGGTCCCTGCGTGGCCGATCTCGCGCGTGCCGAGGGCACGGCGGAGCCGCGCGACCACGTCGTGGCTCGTCGGCCCGCGCGGCTTGTCGATGACGAGCACGCCCCCGCGCTGCGGGACGCGGGCCACTGCCTTCGATGGTTTCACGGCTGTCCGGAGCTTCCTTGCGCCCGGTCAGCCGAACCACACCGAGCGGCGGTCGCCCACCGCGCGGTCGAGCATGCCCTGGATCGTCGTGCGCACGCGCTCGGCGAGGCGCCCGACGAGGATCTCGTCGTCCGCGGACTCGGGCCCGTATTCGCTGAAGCTGATGGGATCGCCGAAGACGATCTTCCACTTGGTGGGCGCGGGTACGAGCCCGAGCGGACCGAGCAACGGAAACGTCGGC
>Ga0302279_10002120_pt1 | contig 26916 bp, 26 predicted proteins | sample III_Bog_N3_3_FD_194541 | JGI IMG/M metagenome (GOLD analysis project Ga0302279, IMG submission 194541) | Peat permafrost microbial communities from Stordalen Mire near Abisko, Sweden - III_Bog_N3_3 | ecosystem: Environmental > Terrestrial > Soil > Wetlands > Peat | place: Sweden: Abisko... | reverse complement strand
CGGAGGCCGAGATCGCTGCGGCCCGCGGTCTGATGCGCGAGCTCGGGCTCAGCGATGCCGATGTGCGGATCGCCATCGCCTGTTTCCAGCGCGGCAAGGCACGCGGCTTCGACGTCGAGCGGGCCACCGCCAGGCTCAGCGCAGCCTGCGGCGCGCAGCATGACCTGATCGATGCCTTCATCGAATTCCAGCTGCGCGTCGCACTGGCCGGCAACGGCCTCTCGCCGCCGGCGCGGCGGATCCTGACGCGGGTCGCCGACCAGCTCGGCGTGTCGGGACTCGAGTTCGCGCGCCTCGAGGCCTCGCTGCGCGCGCGCGGTGCTGCGGCGAGTGCGGATCCGCTCGTCCGCAGTTACCAGGAACTGGAAGTCGAGCCGGCTGCGAGCGATACGGACGTCACCATGGCCTACCGGCGGCAGATGAGCCGCCACCATCCGGACAAGCTCGTGGCCAATGGCCTGCCGGAATCGATGGCGCAGGTGGCGAAGGAGAAGACCCAGCGGATCCAGGAGGCCTACGAGGCGATCCGCGCGGCGCGCGGCATGCGCTGAAGCAGGAGGCGGTGCTAAACTCGAAACCCTATGAAAGCAATCATTGCACCTTCGATTCTCTCGGCGGACTTTGCGCGTCTCGGCGACGAAGTCAATGCCGTGCTCGCGGCCGGCGCGGACTGGGTCCATTTCGACGTCATGGACAATCACTACGTGCCGAACCTGACCATCGGCCCGCTGGTCTGCGAGGCCCTGCGCAAGCACGGCATCAAGGCGCCGATCGACGTGCACCTGATGGTCTCGCCGGTCGACCGACTGGTCGGCGACTTCGCCAAGGCGGGGGCGACCTTCATCAGCTTCCATCCGGAAGCGACCGAACACGTGGATCGCACGATCCAGCTGATACGCGACAGCGGCTGCCGACCCGGCCTGGTGTTCAATCCGGCGACGCCGCTGAACTGGCTGGACTATGTGCTCGACAAGCTGGACCTGGTGCTGATCATGTCGGTCAATCCGGGCTTCGGCGGCCAGAAGTTCATCCCGGCTGCGCTCGAGAAGCTGCACCAGGTGCGCCAGCGGATCAAGGCCAGCGGCCGGGACATTCACCTGGAAATCGACGGTGGCGTGAAGATCGACAACGCGGCGGCGATAGCGCGCGCCGGTGCGGATGCGTTCGTTGCCGGCTCTGCGATCTTCGGCAGCCCGGATTATGCCGCGACGATCAGCGCGATACGGACGGAGATCGCGGCAGGCGCGGGCAGCTGATCAAGCCGCCGGGCGAAGACTATTCGTCGTCGTCGTCCTCGTCATCATCCTCGACGCGTGACTGGCGTGCCTTGGCGGCTACCGCTGCACCCACCGGGGTCTTGACCGGCACCACCAGCGGGCGCGTCTTGATCTTGGGCCGAGCATTGAACACGACGATCGTCTTGCCGGTGGCCCGCAGCAGGCCCTGGTCCTCGAGGACCTTCAGTACCCGACCGGCCATCTCGCGCGAACAGCCGACCAGCCGCGACAGTTCCTGACGACTGACCTTGATCTGCATGCCCTCCGGATGGGTCATCGCATCCGGCTCGCCGCACAGGTCCATGATCGCGTGCGCGACGCGTCCCGTGACATCGACGAAGGCCAGATCGCCGAGCTTCTTGTTGGTGCGATCGAGACGGGTCGCGAGCTGGGTCGCGAGCTCAAAGATCAGCCCCGGACTCTCGGCAGCGATCTGCCGGAAGCGCGGATAGGTCATTTCGGCGAGCTCGGCCTGTTGCCGGGTGCGGACCCAGGCGCTGCGCGTCGGCTGTTCGTAGAAGAGCCCCATCTCGCCGAAGAACTGGCCCTTGTTGAGGTAGGCCAGCACCATCTCGTTGCCGTCCTCGTCCTCGATCATCACCTCGACCGAGCCGCTGATGATGTAGTAGAGGATGTCGGGCAGGTCCCCGGCATGGATGATCACGGTCTTCGAAGGAACGGTCCGGATGCGGCAATAGCTGAGGAATCGATTGATTGCCGGGATATCGCTCAGGGGCTTTGCGCCGTCTTCCATGTCCATCCCTCTTTATGTCGTATGGCGTCGGCATGACGCTTATGTCAGATCGCAGTTTTATTACATAAGTCCCGGAATCGCAAGCATCATTTAGCTTCTAGATCCAATAGGTACTGCGCGTCATCAGGCGCGAGGTGAGGCGCATTGCCGCCCTGATGGGCAGCGGCAGGGACATGCCCCCCAGCGCCTCGGCCCTGGCCCCATGGCGGATCTCGTCGGTTTTCATCTGCTCGAGGATGGCACGGCTGGCGGTATCGGACTCAGGCAGGCGCTGCAGATGGCTCTGCAGGTGCGATTCGACCTGTTTTTCGGTCTCGGTGATGAACCCCAGACTGACCCGGTCGCCAATCGCGCCGGCCAGCGCGCCGATCGCCCAGGAGCCGGCGTACCAGAGCGGGTTGAGCACGCTGGTGCGGCCGCCGAGCTCGGATATCCGCTGTTCGCACCAGGCCAGATGATCGGTTTCCTCGCTGGCCGCCTGGCGCATCTCAGCGGCGACCGCCTCATTCCGGGCGGTCAGCGCCTGGCCCTGGTAAAGGGCCTGGGCAGCCACTTCGCCGGCGTGGTTGATCCGCATCAGCCGCGAGGCGAGCTGCCTGTCCGCAGCCGTCAGTGTCGGGGCTGTCCCGGCCGCTGCCGGGGGCGCTTCCGGGATGGCGCGCGAAGCGTGCGCAGGCGCGGCCAAAACCTTGATTGCCTTATCTATTTCTCCAAACAGGCGGTCGGAAATGCTGAACTCGCGTTGTCCCATGAGGCTTATTATATAGGGCCGGCCGGCGCAATCCACCGCAATGGGAACTGAAGCCCAACAAGGGCTGGTCAGGGCGGTAAAGCTTCTGTACACTTCGGCGCCTTTCTCCAAAGACCCTAGCAGCAGAGATCCTCGCAATGTCTACCGTATTCTCCAAACCCGAAGCTCAGCGCGGCGACTGGTATGTCGTCGATGCCGCGGGCAAGACCCTGGGGCGCCTCGCGTCGCAGATCGCGCACCGCCTCAAGGGCAAGCACAAGCCGACCTATTCACCGCATCAGGATCTGGGCGACCATATCGTGGTCATCAATGCGGGTACGGTGCGCGTCACCGGCGCGAAGCTGACCGACAAGTTCTATCACCAGCACACCGGCTATGTGGGGAACCTGAAGAGCATCGTGCTCGGCAAGCTGCTGAAGGAGCACCCCGAGCGCGCGATCGAGTTCGCCGTCAAGGGTATGCTGCCGAAGGGCCCGCTGGGCCGTCGCATGTACCGCAAGCTGCATGTGTTCGGCGGCGCCGAACATCCCCATCAGGCACAACAGCCCAAAGCGCTGGAAATCTAAGAGTTCGCAGGTAAGCTAAACACCATGGCAAATACAGTCGCCAACGATTCCTTCTACGGCACCGGTCGTCGCAAGACCTCCAGCGCCCGCGTCTATCTGACCTCCGGCACCGGCAAGGTGTCGATCAACGGCCGCACGCTCGACGAGTTCTTCGGTCGCGAGACCGGGCGCATGATCGTGCGCCAGCCGTTCGAGGCCGTGCAGCTCGACGGCAAGTTCGACGTCGATGCGCATGTCGAGGGCGGCGGGATCACCGGCCAGGCCGGCGCGATCCGCCACGGCATCACGCGTGCGCTGATGGCGTACGATGAGACGCTGCGCCCCGCGCTGCGCAAGGCCGGGTTCGTCACGCGCGATGCGCGCGAGGTCGAGCGCAAGAAGGTCGGTCGCCGCAAGGCTCGCCGCGGAACGCAGTTCTCGAAGCGTTGACGCGCAGCGGGAACCGTCCGGTACACGGTTTCTTGGGGGATCGTCTAGTGGTAGGACAACGGTCTCTGACACCGTTTACCTAGGTTCGAATCCTAGTCCCCCAGCCAAACTCAAGGCCCACTTCGGTGGGCCTTCCCTTTTGGGGTCCCCTGACATCGTCCGCCTGTTGTCTGGATCCGACAGCTGTTGCCGGGCTGGATCGGTACACTAGAATATTGTCAAACCGGCCCGCTTCAGGGCCGTCGTTCCAAAGGAAATCATCTTGCACTCCGTGACAAAGTCTCCGCTCGCCGCCCCTGTCCCCCTGCTTGCCTCGCTGCTCGTCGCAGGCCTTGCCGGCGCCATGCCGGTGCGTGCCGCCGCACCCGGTTCCGCCGCCGACAGCGTCGACAGCGGCGATGCGGGCCTGCAGGAGATCGTCGTCCATGCACGCCGCCGGGAGGAGAGCGAAACCCGGGTGCCGCTCGCGGTCAGCGTCATCAGCGGCGCGGACCTCGCCGACCAGTCGGCCGTCACGATTGAGGACGGCCTGCGCGAGATTCCGAACACACTGGCGTTCAGGTCGGCCCGCTCGGCGTCCGCGCTCGAGGTGACGATGCGCGGCCAGACCGCGATCCCGTCCGCGATCGTCTATGACCCCGCGGTCGGCCTGTACATGGACGGTGTCTATGTCGCGGGCGGCCAGGGCGCGCTGGGCAGCCTGCTGGATATCGACTCTGTCGAGGTCGTGCGCGGCGCGCAGGGCACGCTGTTCGGTCGCAACAACACCGGTGGCTCGATCTCGCTGTATTCGCACAAGCCGGAACTCGGCGAGTACTCCGTCGAGGCGTCCCTGTCGGGCGGCAATGAGCGGCTGTTCTACGGCCGCACGATCCTGAACCTGCCGCTCAGCGACACGTTCGCGGTGCGCTTCGCCTACCAGAACAACCAGCACGACGGCTGGGGCAGCGACATCGCGACCGGCCAGAGGAACTTCATGAACGAGCACCGCAACGAGCTGCGCTTCGGTACGCTGTGGAAGCCCGCGGAGGGCACCAGCGTTTATTTCACGTTCGAGCGTTTCAGCGCGAATGAGACCGGTGCGCTGCTGCATCCGCTGCCCGGCACGCTGGCGTCGATCCTGCCGCCGAGCACCATCCCCGGCGATTTCTACCAGACGGATTCCGGCTCGCTGGATCACTATGACGTCGCCACCACCGATGCGTATCACCTGACCGCCGAACAGCAGTTCAGCGAGCAGCTCGCGGCGAAACTGATCCTGGGCTACCGCAGCCTCAGCGCGACCAACAACTACGACACCGACGCCGAGGCGGTCTCGCTCGCCGATGTGACCCTCGAAAACCAGTCGCTGCAGAGGAGCGCGGAGCTGCAGCTCTCCGGCGTCACGCCTGATCGCGCGCTCGACTGGGTCGGCGGCCTGTACTGGTTCCACGATGCCGGCGGCGTGCCGTCGTTACTGGCCCCGCAGCCCGCGATTGCCGCGCTGAATCCGCAGGATATCTTCGCGAACGTTGCGAGCGTCGAGACCAATACGGCGAGGAACTCCTCCCTGGCGGCGTTCGCGCATGGTGAGTATCACCTGCCGCAGGACTGGAGCCTTGCACTCGGCCTGCGGCGCACCGAGGACAAGCGCAGCATCACCGACAACGCGTACGAGGACCTGTCGGCCTTTGGCCTGGGCGCCGATGTCTGCACGATCAACGCAGCGCCGGGCGATCAGGCGCCGATCGGCTTCCCGCCGGGTGGTCCCTGCCCGGCGATCGCCAAGGAGGTCGAGTACCAGTACTGGTCCTGGGAGGCGAGCCTCAATCATCGTTTCGGTGACGCGGTCGATGCGTACCTGCGCGCGGGCCGCGCGCAGCGTTCGGGTGGCTGGAACCTGCCGGTCAGTACCGCCGCCGACGCACCGTTCCGTCCGGAAACGCTGACGGACGTCGAACTCGGCGTGAAGCTCGAGCTGCCGGGGCACGTCGGCCGGATCAATGCCGACGTGTTCACCGGTCACTACAACGAGATGCAGCGCCTGCTGGCGCAGTTCGTCGGCGATACGCCGGTCACGGATGTCATCAATGCCGGCCGGGCGCGCGTCAGCGGGTTCGAATTCGACGGCGAGATCCACCTGGCCGCGCCCTGGACGGTCCAGGCCACCTTCGGCTACACGGACGCGAAATACCTGCAGTTCACTGCGGCCGGTCCCGGCGGTACTACGGCCGATCTGTCGGCAAACCAGTTCTACATGACGCCGAAGGTCACCGCGAGCCTCGCCAGCAGCTACGACATTGCGCTGCCGGACGGACACCTGCGCCTGCGCGGAGATTACTCCTGGCGCGACGGGGTGCAGTTCAACGTCATCAACGATGCGAACAACCAGGGATCCCTCGGCCTGCTCGGCGCCCGCGCCGCGTACACCTCCGGGGATGATCACTGGGAGGTCGCGCTGTTCGGCACTAACCTGCTCGACAAACAGTACGCCTACATCGGCGGCACGATCCTCGGGCCGATCCCGCCGGGAACGCCGGGAGTCAGTACGAACAATTATGGTGTGGGCGCGATCGCCAGCTGGCAGGCCGCCGCCGACCGCCGGCTGTATGGCATCGAGCTGACTTATCGGTTCACGGCGGCGCGCCGCTAGGGCGGGCGGGCGATGGAGAATGCGCCAGTGCGGGCGCAGTGGCGGGCGCAGTACCTGATGTCCGCCCTGCTCGGGCCGGCGCTCGCGGCGGCTGATGTGCCCGGCGGCAATCCGGACGTTGACCCTGCCGCAGCCACCGCTGCTGCCGCCGCCGCCGCCGCCGCTGCCGCTACCGAAACCGGCACCGCCGCGGCGGATGCCGGCAGCGACGCCGTCGCGCCGGCGCGGCCGTTCGTGCTCGTGCCCCTGATCGACGTCGATCCGAACAGCGGCGCGAGCTTCGGGGTCATCCCCACCTGGCTGCACACCGATGGCGACCAGCAGATCCGGCAGATCGTCGCTCCCGACGTCAATCACAGCCCGAATTTCGGCTTCGGGGGCCATGCGCGGATGCTTTCCTATCCGTCCGAGGACACGCAGTGGTCGATTGTCGCCGGGGGTCAGCAGCGCGTCGAGCGGCTGTTCGACTACGAGGTCCAGACCGGCCGCCTGCGCAACACCCTGTGGGCATTCGATGCCAGCGTCAGCTACGACCGTGAGGGTACCCCGCGCTTCTTCGGCATCGGCAACCGCACGCCGGAAAACCACGAGACCAACTACACGGCGCAGCAGCGGCTGCTGCGCGCGAGCCTGCGGCTGAATCTGGATCACGAGCTGCAGCTGGCCTACACGATCCGCGTGCGTGGCTTCGACGTGCTGCCCGGCGCGCTCGACGGTGTCGACTCGATCGAGACCCGGTTTCCGCACGTGACCGGACTCGGGAACATCAACGAGATCCTGCATCGCGTGCAGTTGAGCTACGACACGCGCGACGACTCGACTGTGCCGCGCCGCGGGGCGGCCTGGACGGCCTACGGCGGGTTCGCCTCGGCGGAAGGAGTCCTCGGTTCTGCGCTCTACCGTGAGATCGGCCTTGACTGGCGCGAGCTGTGGTCACCGGGTGCGCGCGATACGATCGCCGCGCACGTCGCCACGCGCTACCTCGCGGGTGATGCGAACGTGCCGTTCTGGGCCCTGTCGGCACTCGGCGGCGACCAGAGCGAACCGGGTGACTCGATGCCGCTGCGCGGCTTCGGCACCGGCCGCTACTATGACCGGGATGCCTTCGTCACCAACCTCGAATACCGGCGCAAGGTCCTGGCGCTCGACATCCTCGCGACCCATATCGACGTCGAGCTGACCCCCTTCGTCGATGTCGGCGACGCCTTTGCCGGCTCGCGAACCTCACCGGTGCGTGACCTGCACCATGTCGTGGGCCTGGGGTTCCGCGGCATCGCGCGGCCGTTCATCGTCGGCTACGTCGACTTCGGCTACGGCAGCCAGGGTGTCGCAGCCTTCACCGGGATCAACTACCCGTTCTGAATGCGCTGCACCCCTGAGTCGGTCGCGACCAGCAGTTCATCGGCGCCCCGATGGGCGAACAGGCCCACCGTGACGACGCCGGCAATCTGGTTGACGGTGGTCTCGAAGGCCTTCGGGTCGGTGATCGACAGGTGATGGACGTCGAGGATCATGTTGCCGTTGTCGGTCACCACGCCTTCCCGATAGACGGGCTGCCCGCCCAGCCTGACCAGTTCGCGCGCGACGTAGGAGCGACCCATCGGGATGACCTCGACGGGGAGGGGGAAGGCGCCCAGGACATCGACGAGCTTGGAGTCGTCGACGATGCAGACGAAGCGCTTCGAGGCGGCCGCGACGATCTTCTCCCGGGTCAGCGCAGCGCCACCGCCCTTGATCAGCGCCAGCTCCCGGGTCGCCTCGTCGGCGCCGTCGATGTACAGGTCCAGGGGGCCGACGGAGTTCAGCTCGAACTCCTCGATGCGTGCTTCCTGCAGCAGTGCGGAGGTTGCGCGGGAACTGGAGACAGCGCCGCCGAGCTGTATTTTACGGTCTTTCAGCGCTGCCACGAACGCGTTGACCGTGGAGCCGGTGCCAATACCTAAAATCATGCCGGGGACTACGAACCCGAGTGCCGCTTCGGCGACGGTGCGTTTCTTTTCCTGTGGAGTCATCGATTCTCTACCCCCAGAAACAACTGTGCCCGCTTTCGCGGGCACAGTTGGTAACTTTACAAAGGCCTACTTCTTCTTCGCGGCCTTCTTCTTCGCTACCTTCTTCTTCGCTGCTTTCTTTTTCGCTGCCATGTTAGAAACTCCGTTGTCGGGTTAGTCCGGGGATCGAGTATATACACGATTAATCAAATTACAAGCAATACGTCGCCCCACTGATGTCCCGATGTGCTAGACGGACTGTGAACTCATTCAAGGTTCACGATGAACTTCCACTCCCCGGCACCGACCGGCGTGACCGAGAGACGATTGCCACGGCGCAGTATCAGGAGCCCGGAGAGCGCGCCCGATGCGTGCCCGCGAAGTTCCTCGAGTGTGATGACACGCTTGAATTTACGGACGAGCTGCACGTCAACGGCGTACCACTGCGGATCCGCGGGCGTGCCCTTGCCGTTCTTCGCCGGCGGATCGTAGTGCGGATGCCGCGGATCGAAAGCCGTCGGATCCGGGTAGCCTTCCCTGACGATGCGCACTATCCCGGCAATGCCGACCGGTGCGCCGTTGGAATGATAAAAAAAAGCTTCGTCCCCCTTCTTCATCTCGTCGCGCAGCATGTTGCGCGCCTGGAAGTTGCGTACCCCATCCCACAGCGTCGTCTTCTTCGGCGCCTTCGCGAGGGTGTCTATGCTGAAGGTCTCGGGTTCGGACTTGATGAGCCAGTAATTCATGATGGATCGTTCCTGAAGTGGTGCAGCCCGGTTTCGGTGGCGAGTTCATCCAGCTTCAGGTCCCAGGGCTGCGCATGCACCGACTCGGCGCGCTGGCAGTCGAACGCCAGGCCGACCAGCCTGGGACCACGCCAGGCAGTGCGCTGGCGGCGGAAGGCGAATGCCGTGTCGTAATAGCCGCCGCCCATACCGAGACGCCGACCGTCGCGGTCGACGCCCACCAGCGGCACGACGATCAGATCGAACCAGCGCGGGCAGAGCGCTTTGGCCGTGCGCTGCGGTATGAGGATGCCGTAGGTCCCGCGGCGGGTACGGTCACTCAGCGGACAGAAACGCAGGCGCCGCTGGCGCTTGCCGACGACGACCGGGGTATAGAGACGAACCCCGCGGCGCCGGGCGGCGGCGATCAGCGCTGCGGTATCGGTTTCGCGGTCGAACGACAGGGTGAGGGCCACGCGGCTGCCATGGCGGAAGCGGCTGAGGCGGGTGATGAACTTCGTTGCGCGCAGGGAACGTTCGGCATGTTCGGCCGCGGACAGTTCCTTTCGCAGCCGGCGCATCTCCCGGCGAACCAGGGCCTTAGTGTGCATGGGGATTGGCGCTACCCGCATGTGCCGTTTTGGACCGTTGCTCCCGACCTGAGCAACAGGTGGGGCTAACTGCGGCACTTAAGGCTTTCCGTTCAGGACGGACTTGCACAATGCTGCCAGCAAGCAAAGGCCCCTGGGGTTTACAAATTAGGGTCGAGAGGTTACCCGATCCGCATCGAACACCGCAGGCAGCGCCAAATTTAACCAACTTGGGACAGCCGCCTCACAGTTCCAGCTGCTGTCCCTTCTCCAAGGCCGACTCTACGCGCTCGCGCAGGATACGCAAGCGCGACCCGACCTCGGATTCGAGATTTCCGTCACGACTGCGCAGACGGATCAGTTCGTTCGCCATGTTCAGGGCCGCGATGACTGCGATGCGATCCAGGCCGACCACCTTGCCGCCATCGCGGATCTCGCGCATGCGGGCGTTGAGCAGCTCGGCCGAGTCCAGCAGGTCGGCACGCTCCTCGATCGCGCAGGCGATCTGATATTCCTTTTCGAGGATCCGGATACTGACGCGGGCGGGATTTTCGCTCATGCCTGCTCCATCGATTTCAGGCGGCCGATCATGGCCTCCACCCGGGCGCGCACCTGTTCGTTTTTCTGCAACAGGCTGGCGCGCTCCGCCGTCAGCGCTTCCTGGCGCTGGCGCAGCGCGCGGTTCTCTTCCTTGATCTGGCTCACCGTGTTGATCAGGTCCTCGAGACGCTTTTCGAGGCGTTTCAGTTCCAGTTCGACGGCGGATTTGGGGGCTGATTCGGCCATAGACGGTCAATATAGAGCCAGATTCCGCGCAATGCAAAGTCCAGATAGCGCGCGTCCTGCGGTATGATTCCCGGGATCATGGTTCCGGGCATCCGATTCAAGGACTTCGAGGACGTGCTGGCCGCTGCGGGGAGCCTCGCCGACGCTGCCGAGGCACACGGTTCGCTGTGCGGCGCACTGTGTGCGATGGCGCCGTACCGGATGCAGGACTGGGTCAACGAGATCCTGCCCGACGGTACAGCCCTGCCGGATGAATCCGCCGCGGTCATCGAACGGGTGTTCATGGCGACATCGACGTCCTTCGGCGAACAGGGCATGGAATTCGAGCCGCTGTTGCCCGACGACGAGTCGCCGCTGAACGGGCGCGCCAATGCGCTGGCGCTGTGGTGTACCGGCTTCCTGTACGGGCTCGGTACCGGTTCGATCTCGGACCTCGATGCCCTGTCCGGGGATGTCGGCGAGATCGTCCGCGATTTCACCGAGATCTCGCGCGCGACCGGCGACGATGCCGACGCCGACGAATCCAATGAGCAGGCCTACGCCGAGCTCGTCGAGTTCATCCGCGTCGCCGCGCAGGTCGTGTTCGAGGAACTCCTGCCGCTGCGCAGCCAGGTTTTTCCCTCCGCCCAGCGACTGCATTGAGCGTCGCCTTGGATCGCAAGGAGTGCTCCCGTCGCCGCCGGCAGCTGATGCGCATGATCGGCAAGGACAGCATAGCGATCCTCCCGGCAGCACCGGTGCGGCGGCGCAACGGCGACATCGAGTTCGCCTATCGCCAGGACAGCCATTTCTATTACATAACCGGCTTCACCGAGCCCGACGCGGTCGCGGTACTCGTGCCCGGCCGGCCCCAGGGTGAGTACCTGCTGTTCGTCCGCGAACACGATGCGCTGCGTGAGTCCTGGGACGGCCCGCGCGTCGGTCCCGACGGTGTCGTCGATGGCTTCGACGCCGACGACGGCTTTCCCGTCGAGGACATCGACGAGATCCTGCCCGGCCTGATGGAAAACCGCCGCCGGATCTTCTACTCGATGGGCGCGCACGACGAGTTCGATCCGCGCGTGCTCGGCTGGGTCAATGAGCTGCGCGTCCACGCGGCACAAGGGTCCTCGGCGCCGCAGGAGTTCGTCGCGCTGTCGCACATCCTCGACGACCTGCGGCTCTACAAGAGCCGCAGCGAACAGGGGAGCCTGCGCCGCTCAGTGGGCGTTGCGGTCGGCGCGCACGCCCGCGCGATGCGCTTCGCCCGCCCTGGCCGCATGGAATACGAGGTCATGGCCGAGGTCGTGCACGAGTTCCGCTCGCACAACGCGGACCTCGCCTATTACCCGATCGTCGGCGGTGGGCCGAACGCCTGCATCATGCATTACCGCAACAACGACCAGCCGCTGAAGGAGGGCGACCTCCTGCTGCTCGATGCCGGCTGCGAACTCGATTACTACGCTTCGGACATCACGCGGACGTTCCCGGTCAGCGGCCGGTTCAGCCCGCCGCAGCGCGCGATCTACGAGGTCGTGCTCGAGGCGCAGGCGGCCGCGATCGACAAGGTGCGCGCCGGCAACCAGTGGAACGATCCGCACGAGGCCGCCGTTCGCGTCGTCACCGCGGGGCTGCTGAGGCTCGGCCTGCTCGACGGACCCTTGAGCCGGTTGATCCGCGAAGAGGCCTACCGGGAGTACTTCAACCACCGGACCGGTCACTGGCTCGGCCTCGACGTTCACGACGTCGGCGACTACAAGGTCGGCGGCGAATGGCGGGTGCTGGAGCCCGGCATGGCGCTGACCGTGGAGCCCGGCATCTATGTGCGTCCGTCGTCCCAGGCGCCGAAGGAATTCTGGCATATCGGGGTGCGCATCGAGGACGATGTGCTGGTCACCCGGGGCGCCGCAGAGGTGCTGAGTGCGGCGCTGCCACGCGATCCCGACGCGGTCGAGCGCCTGGTCCAGGCCGCATGAAGGATATCGCCATCGTCGGCGGCGGGATGGTCGGCGCGACGCTCGCACTCGCGCTCGCGCCGCTCGGCCGGCGCATCGCGCTGATCGAGGCGGTACCCCCCGATGCGGCGAACCAGCCGAGCTTCGACGAGCGCACGACGGCGCTGTCGAACGGCAGCCGGCGCGTGCTCGAGACCCTGGGGTTGTGGGACAGCGTGGCGCAGGCCGCCACGCCGATCGAGAAGATCCATGTCTCCGATCAGGGCCGCTTCGGATTCGCCCGGCTCGACGCCGCCGACCAGGACCTCGAGGCGATGGGCTATGTGCTGCCCAATCGCGCGCTCGGCGCCGCGCTGTGGCAGAGACTCCGTGACTGCCCGAATGTCGAGGCCTTCTGTCCGGCGCAGGTCGCCGCCGCCAGGCCCGGCGATGATGCGGTGGGCCTGGACCTCGTGCACGGCGACGGCACTACGACCACGCTCGATACCCGGCTCGTCGTGGCTGCCGACGGCATCCGCTCCGCCGTCCGTAGTGCGTTCGGCATCGATGCAGACAACCGTGACTATGGCCAGACCGCGGTGATCACGACGATCCTGCCGCAGCGCTTCCATGAGCATGTGGCGTATGAGCGCTTCACCGAGATGGGACCGCTCGCGTTGCTGCCGCTCAGTGATGGCCGCTGCACGCTGGTGCTGACGCTCGAGACCGCGCTTGCCACGGAGGCGCTGTCGTGGAGCGATGAGCGATTCCTCGCCGAGGTGCAGCGCCGCTTCGGCTTCCGGCTCGGCCGTTTCCTGCAGGTCGGACGCCGCGCGGCGTACCCGCTGTCGCTGACACGGGCGCTGCGCACCAGCGCGCCGCGCTGTGTGATCGTCGGCGCCGCGGCCCAGGGACTGCACCCGGTGGCGGGGATGGGCTTCAACCTCGGGCTGCGCGATGCCGCGAGCCTGGCCGAACTGCTGGCGGACCAGGCGGTCGCTGACGACAGCGGCGCCCCGCAGCTGCTCGCGGCCTACGATGAGTGGCGCGCGGCCGACCGGCGGGCGATCATCGGTTTCACGGACGGCCTGGTGCGGGTCTTCTCCAGCCCCTCCGGCGTGGTGCGTCGGCTGCGCAACCTCGCCCTGCTCGCCTTCGATGTGCTGCCGCCCGCCAAGTCCGCGCTGTCGGCATTGAGCACAGGCGCCTCCGGGCGCATCCCGAAACTCAGCAGGGGGGTCGCGCTGCGATGAGCCGCGATTTCGACATCGTCATCGCCGGCGCCGGCGTCATCGGCGCGGTTGCTGCGACGCTGCTCGTCACGACCCGGGTCGTCGCGGCGGGGCGCATCGCGATCGTCGATGCGAGGCTCCCGGCCGCGGCGCCTGCGGATGCTGACTGGGACCTGCGGGTGTTCGCACTCAGTCGCGCCTCGGAGCGCGTGCTGCGACTCTGCGGCATCTGGCAGGGACTGCCGCCGGCGCGTACGTCGGCCTACGAACGCATGTGCGTCTGGGACGCCACCGGGCAGCCCGACGGCACAGGATCGCTGCGCTTCGATGCCGCGGAGATCGGCGAGCCGAACCTCGGCTACATTGTCGAGGGGCGGGCGCTGCAGGCGGCAAGCCTCGCTGCTGCGCGGATGGCGGGTGTCGTCATACTCGACTCCGCGGTTGCAGCCCTCAGCCTGACGGAGGCGGCCGCCACCTTGAGGCTCGCGGATGGCCGCGAACTCGGGGCGCAGCTGGTCGTGGCTGCCGATGGCACGGACTCCACCCTGCGGCGGCTCGCCGGCATCGGCACGGCCGGCCATTCCTATCACCAGGATGCACTGGTTGCGCACGTGCGCTCCGAGCGGCCGCATGCGGGTACCGCATGGCAGCGGTTCCTGCCGACCGGACCGCTCGCCTTGCTGCCGCTGCCCGACGGTCGCTCCTCCCTGGTATGGAGCACCGCGACCGCCGACGCTGCGCGTCTCGGCGCACTCGACGCAGCGGCGTTCGCCGCGGCGCTGACGGAGGCGAGCGGTGGCGTCCTCGGGCGCTGCGAACTGACCACGGCGCTCGGCCGCTATCCGCTGCGCCTGCAGTACGCCACCCAGTACGTGCGGCCGCGCCTGGCCCTGCTTGGCGATGCGGCGCACGTGATCCATCCGCTCGCCGGCCAGGGACTGAACCTCGGCCTGCTGGACGTGGCGACACTCGCCGAGGTGCTGGCCGCGGCAGACGATGCGCGCTCGCTCGGTGATCTGCGGCTGTTGCGCCGCTACGAGCGCTGGCGCAGGAGCGAGAACCTGGCCTCGGCCACGGCAATGGATGCACTGGAGCGACTGTTCGCGAGCGACAGCGCACTGCTGCGCGGACTGCGCACCGCGGGACTGACTGCCGTCGGGCGTGCGGCGCCGCTGAAACGCGAGTTCGCGCGGCGCGCGCTGGGACTGGCCGGGGATGTGCCGCAGCTCCTCAGGGGAGCAGGTCGAGCTTCGCTGCGCAGATGAAATCGTTTTCCGACAGCCCGCCGATGGCATGCGTCGTGAATGTGATCCGGCAGTAGTTGTAGCCGAGCTCGACGTCCGGGTGATGATCCTCGGCGTTGGCGATGTGTGCCACCGCACCCATGAAGCTCATCGTGCGGTAGAAATCCTTGAACTTCCACGCACGGTTGAGGCTGCCATTATCCGGGGCGATGACCCAGGCGGGGTCGAGACCGGCGCGCAGCGCTGCCGCGGCTTCCCGGTCCAATGGCTTGATCCCGCCCTCACAGGGCACGCACTTGCGGTCGCGCAGCTCGCTCATGGATGTTTACTCGCGTAGGTGCGCTCGATGTAGCGCTCGACCAGTTCCTGGAATTCTTCGGCGATGTGCTCACCCTTCAGCGTCACGGTCTTCGCGCCATCCTCGTAGACCGGTGCGACCGGGTGCTCGCCGGTGCCCGGCAGGCTGATGCCGATGTTGGCATGCCGGCTCTCGCCGGGGCCATTGACGACGCAGCCCATCACGGCGACGGTCATTTCCTCGACGCCGTTGCGCGTTCTGCGCCATTCGGGCATCCGGTGGCGGATGTGTCCCTGGATCTTCTGCGCGAGCTGCTGGAAGTAGGTGCTGGTCGTGCGGCCGCAACCGGGGCAGGCGATCACCATCGGCGTGAACGAGCGCAGGCCCATGGTCTGCAGGATTTCCTGCGCGACGATGACCTCCTGGCTGCGGTCGCCGTTGGGTTCCGGGGTCAGCGAGACGCGGATCGTGTCGCCGATGCCTCCCTGCAGCAGGACGCCGATGCCGGCGGTCGACGCGACGATGCCCTTGCTGCCCATGCCGGCTTCGGTCAGCCCCAGGTGCAGTGCGTAAGAGCAGCGCGCCGCGAGGTTCCGGTATACCGCGATCAGGTCCTGGACGCCGGAGACCTTGGCGCTGATGACGATCTGGTTGGCGCGCATCCCGAGTTCCTCGGCGCGACGTGCGCTCTCCAGCGCGGAGACGACGATCGCCTCGCGCATCACGTCGATCGCGGGCAGCGGCGTCGCCTGGCGCGAGTTCTCGTCCATCAGCCGCGTCAGCAGGTCCTGGTCGAGGCTGCCCCAGTTCACGCCGATGCGCACCGGCTTGTCGTGGCGGCAGGCGACCTCGATCATCTCGGCGAACTGCGGGTCGCGCTTCGAGCCGCGGCCGACGTTGCCCGGATTGATGCGCAGCTTGGAGAGCGCCGCGGCGCATTCGGGATGGGCCTTCAGCAGCCGGTGGCCGTTGAAATGGAAATCGCCGACCAGCGGCACCTGCAGGCCCTTCGCCTCGAGACGCTCGCGGATCACCGGGATCGCGGCCGCCGCCTCGTCGGTATTGACGGTCAGCCGTACGAGTTCGGAACCGGCGCGCGCCAGCGAGGCGACCTGTGCGACCGAGGCATCGATGTCGGCCGTGTCGGTGTTGGTCATCGACTGCACGACGATCGGCGCCGTGCCGCCCACCGTCACGCCGCCGACCTGGACCGGAATGGAGATTCTGCGCTTGATCATCCGCTCAGTTTATACAAGAGCGAGCTTGGGCGTCGACGCCAAAACACGGGATAATGACCGTCATGACGACCCGCCTGGTGTATTCGACCGGAATCGGCAGCCTGTGCCCGAACTGCCGCCGGGCCGTGCGCGAGTGCGTGTGCCCGAAGGGTACGCCGGGCGCTGCGGGCCCGGTGAAGATCCGCGTCGGTCGCGAGACGGCGGGCAGGGCCGGCAAGGGTGTCACGACGGTCACCGGCCTGCCCATGACGGCCGCCGATATCGAGGCGCTCGCGACGCGGCTGAAGAAGCGCTGCGGCAGCGGCGGTACGGTCCGCGACGGTGTCATCGAGATCCAGGGCGATCATCGCGACACGATCGTCGCCGAACTCGTCAGGGCCGGCTGGCCGGCGAAGAAATCCGGCGGCTGAAAGTTCGCCACAGCGCGGCCGCCGAGCGCCCGCGGCGACCGCCCGCGCCGCGCGCCCAAATAACTAGTGTGCTTTCGCGGCGATCCACTGCTCGACATTGCGCTGCAACATCCAGAGCGGCACAGGGCCTGTCGACAGCACCTGGTCGTGGAACTCGCGGATGTCGAAGCGCTCGCCGAGCTTCTCCTGTGCCAGGGCCCGCAGTTCCAGGATCTTGCGCTGGCCGAGCTTGTAGGCGAGTGCCTGGCCGCCGCGGCTGATGTAGCGGTCGATCTCGTTCTCTATGTCCAGCTGCGCCTTGGGCGCATTGGCGGCGAAATAATCGATCGCCTGCTGGCGGCTCCAGCCCATCGCGTGGATGCCGGTGTCGACGACGAGGCGCACCGCGCGCCACATGTCGTAGGTCAGCTGGCCGTAGTGGCTGTAGGGATCCTTGTACAGTCCGAGGTCGTAGCCGAGGCTCTCCGAGTACAGCCCCCAGCCCTCGACGTATGCCGTGAAATCCGCCACCCGGCGCAGCATCGGCAGATCCGCGCCATTCTCGTACTGGAGCGCGATCTGCAGGTGATGGCCCGGCACCGACTCATGCGCGGTCAGCGTTTCCATCTCCCATTTCGGCCGCGAGTCGGGCCGATACAGGTTCACGTAGAAATACCCGGCGCGCGAGCCGTCCGGCGCTCCCTGCTGGTAGTAGGCGGTGGGTGTGCTCGGCGCGCTGGTCGCCGGGATCGGACGCACGCCGTAGGGGATGCGCGGCAGCCTGCCGAACAACCTGACCAGGTTCGGTTCGATGCCCTTCGCGATCACCATGTAGCCGTGCAGCAGGTCCTCCGGGTCCGTGTAGAAGAACCGCGGGTCGGTGCGCAGGAAGTGGCTGAACTCCTGGAAGCTGCCCCTGAAGCCGACCTCCGCCATGACCTTGTCCATCTCGCCACGGATGCGCGCGACCTCAGCGAGTCCCAGCTGATGGATCGCAGCAGGCGTGAGATCCGTGGTCGTGAAATACGCGACACGGTTGGCGTAATACGCAGCGCCGTCCGGCGTCGCGCTGAGTCCGGGCTCCTTGCGGCATGCCGGCGCGTAGCGGCTGGTGAAGAATTTCTGCAGGCGCCCCATCGCAGGCAGTACCTGGTTCGCGATCGCCTCGCTCGCGGACGCCGCGAGGCGTCGGCGGTCGGCATCGCCGATCGCCGCCGGGAACGCGGCGAAGGGCTTGTAGAACGGGCTGTCGGCCGGTGTAGCGACGAGCTGCGCCGCGATCTGCGGCGCGATACGCACGGTGACCGCGCAGGCCTCCGTACGCCCTTCACGCAGCCCCTCGGCGAGCAGCGCGATCACCTGGTCGGTGTAGGTGCCGAAGCCACGCAGCCGCGCGATCCAGTTCTCGTAGTCGCGGACCGTCGCGAACGGCGCCACCTCGGCCTGCTCGCTCTGGGTCTGCGGGTTCGGCGTGCCGTTCAGCGCTCCCTGGTGGTCGATCGCGTACAGCCAGGGCCTGAACCGCTGGACCGCAACGCTGTTCTCGAACTGCAGCCGGATGATGTCGTAGTTCATGCGGTCGGCTGCGGACAGGTCGCCGACATCGATGGCCTTGAGTTCGGCGAGCGCCGCACGATCTTCCGCGGCCTCGCGATCGATGGCGGCGAGCGACAGGTCCGGCCAGCGGTCGTTGTAGCGCGGATCCCCGATCGACGTGGCACCGAGCGGGTCTTCGCGCAGCTGGCGTTCCCACTGGTCCTGATAAATCCGGTTCAGCCGGGCGGCGGTCGCAGCGCCGTCGGCGTGTGCGGAGGCTGCGGCGACCAGCGCCGTGAGGACGAGCGCGAAGGGGGCGGCAGCGGCCGCGCATGAGCGTGAGGTTTTCATGGGCGCATTCTAACGCCGCTGACCCGCGGTGCTGAAGGGGATCGTGTATCATGCGGAATTGCTGCTCGACTGAGGGTGCAATGGGCCAGCAGACGCCTCTTCATGACACGCATGTCCGCCAGGGCGCCAGGCTCGTCGACTTCGGCGGCTGGGATATGCCGCTGCATTACGGCTCGCAGCTCGAGGAACACCACGCCGTGCGGCGCGCCGCCGGCATGTTCGACGTGTCGCATATGTGCATCGTCGACCTGTGCGGCCTCGGCGCAGGTCCCTTCCTGCGGCGGCTCCTCGCCAATGATGTCGGCAAGCTGCGCACCCCCGGCAAGGGACTGTATTCCTGCATGCTGCGCGAGGATGGCGGCGTCCTCGACGACCTGATCGTGTATCGCATGGACGACACCTTCTTCCGTGTGATCGTCAATGCCGGCACGCGCGCGAAGGATCTCGCCTGGATCCGCGCGCACGCCGGGGATCTCGCTGTCGACGTCGTCGAACGCGTCGACCTCGCGATGATCGCGGTACAGGGGCCGGAGGCACGTGCGCGCGTCGCCGCGCTGTTCCCGCCGGAGGCGGCCGCGCGGCTGCTCGATCTTGCGCCGTTTGTCGCGTGCCAGCTGGGTCGCGTCGACTGCGCGTCGACGGCGCTGGCCGAATGTTTCGTTGCCCGCACCGGGTACACGGGCGAGGACGGATTCGAGATCGCGCTGCCCGCGGCGTCGGCGGCCGCCGTCTGGGAAGCGCTGCACAGCCAGGACATCCGGCCGGCCGGGCTCGGTGCCCGCGATACGCTGCGCCTCGAGGCAGGATTCAGTCTGTACGGCAACGACCTCGACGAGGCGCACGACCCGCTTGCCTCGGGACTCGCGTGGACGGTCGCGCTGAACCCGCCGGAGCGGGGATTCATCGGGCGTGCGGCGCTGGAGGCGCGGCTGCCGCAGGTGCGCGAGGAGATCACGGGCCTGCTGTTGCTGGATCGCGGCGTGCTGCGCGGCCACCAGCGCGTCCTGACCGATCGCGGCGAGGGACTCGTCACGAGCGGCAGTTTCGCGCCGACGCTCGGCCGCTCGATTGCGCTCGCCCGCGTGCCGCGCGGCGTTGAGGGCCGCGTCGCGGTCGAGGTGCGCGGCGCGCAGCTTGCGGCACGCATCGTCCGGCCGCCGTTCGTACATCACGGCAGCGTGCTTATTCCAGCGGAGATACTTGGAGAACAACCATGAGCGACATACCCGCCGACCTGCGCTATACGACCAGCCATGAGTGGCTGCGGCTGCTGCCGGACGGCCAGGTGGAGATCGGCATTACCCAGCATGCCCAGGAAGCGCTCGGCGACCTGGTGTTCATCGACGTTCCCGCCGCCGGGCGCAGCGTCCGTGCGGGCGAGGCCTGCGCCGTCGTCGAATCGGTGAAGGCGGCTTCCGACATCTACAGTCCGGTCGACGGCACCGTCGTCGAGGGCAACCCGGCCGTCGCCGCGTCGCCGGAACTCGTCAATACGGACCCTTACGGTGCCGGCTGGCTGATGCGCATCCGGCCGCAGGCTCCCGCCGCCTCGCTGCTGGATGCCGACGGGTACGCCAGGCTGCTGGCGGACGCAGGCTGAGGGGAACCGAAGGCAATGCCCTACATCCCGCATACGCCGGAGGATGTCGCCGAGATGCTGCAGGTCATCGGCGCAGATTCCATCGAGCAGCTCTTCGACGAGATTCCGTCCGCGCTGCTGGCAGGTCCACTCACGGCAGTGCCGCCGGCGCTGTGTGAGATGGAGGTCGGCCGGCTGCTCACCGAACGTGCGCGCAGCGACGGCCGGGCGCTGAACTTCATCGGCGCCGGGGCCTATGAACACCACATCCCGGCGCCGGTATGGGCGATCGCGACCCGCGGCGAGTTCTATTCCGCCTATACGCCCTACCAGGCCGAGGCGAGCCAGGGAACGCTGCAGCTGATCTACGAATACCAGTCGATGATCAGCCAGCTCACCGGCATGGAGGTCGCCAACGCCTCGCTGTATGACGGCGCCTCTGCGCTCGCGGAGGCGAGCCTGATGGCCGTGCGGGCGAACCGTGGCTCGACGTCGCGGCGGATCCTCGTGCCGCGCAGCGTGAACCCGACTTACCTCGCCGTCGCGCAGGCGATCGCCGGCAACCAGGAACTGGTGTTCGAAAGCGTCGACTTCGACCATCGCAGCGGCAGGCTCGACGTCGCGGCGCTCGCGCCCTTCGCGGGACAGGACATCGCGGCGCTGGTCGTGCAGAGCCCGAACTTCTTCGGCGTGCTCGAGGAGGTCGATGCGCTGACCGACTGGGCCCACGCCAACAAGGCGCTGCTCATTGCGGTCGTCAATCCGCTGTCGCTCGCCGTCCTCAAGGCGCCGGGCGAGTGGGGGGATGCGGCGGGCGGCGTGCGCGGCGCCGACATCTGCTGCGGCGAAGGGCAGCCGCTTGGCGTGCCGCTCGCTTCGGGTGGTCCTTACTTCGGTTTCATGACGACGCGGATGCAATACGTGCGGCAGATGCCCGGCCGCGTCGTCGGGCGCACGCTAGACGCGGCTGGCCGGCCAGGCTTCACGCTGACCCTGCAGGCCCGCGAACAGCACATCCGGCGCGGTAAGGCGACGTCGAACATCTGCACGAACCAGGGACTCACGGTCACCGCGGCGACGATCTACATGTCGCTGCTGGGGGCGACCGGGCTCGAGCGGGTCGCTGCGGCGTGCATGCAGCGCACGCGGGAACTGGTCGCGGCGCTGACCGCGATACCGGGCGTCTCGCTGGCCTTCGGGGGCCCGCGCTTTCATGAGGTGCTGCTGCGGCTCGACCGGCCTGCAGGGCCCGTGCTGGCCGCACTCGCCGCACAGGGCATCCTCGGCGGCATCGACGTCTCCTCGCGCTACCCGGAACTGCAGAACGCGCTGCTGACCTGCGCGACCGAGACGCGGACGGACGCGGACATCGCCAGCTATGCGCAGGCGCTGGCAGCGATCCTCGCCGTGGACCTGCAGGGGGCGGCATGAACACGGGCCTGCACGAGCCGGTGATCTTCGAACTCAGCCGGCCTGGCCGTACCGCGCCGACCCAGTTCCCGCCGTCGTCGGACCGCGATGAGCTTGCCGCCGGCATTCCGGCGCACCTGCGCAGGCAGGCGCCGCCGCGGCTGCCGGCAGTCTCCGAACTGCAGGCCGTACGGCATTTCACGCGGCTGTCGCAGCTGAACTTCTCGATCGATACGCATTTCTATCCGCTCGGCTCCTGCACGATGAAATACAACCCGAAGGCCTGCAACACGCTGGCGATGCTGCCCGAATTCCTCGCGCGCCATCCGCTCGCGCCGGCCGCGAACTCGCAGGGGTTCCTCGCCTGCATGTACGAACTGCAGGAGATGCTGCAGGGGATAACCGGCATGCAGGGCGTGAGCCTGACGCCGATGGCCGGCGCGCAGGGCGAGTTCGCCGGCGTGGCGATGATCCGCGCCTATCACCGCGCGCGCGGCGATTTCGGCCGTAACGAGATCATCGTGCCGGAGGCGGCCCATGGCACCAATCCCGCGACCGCGGCGATGTGCGGCTGCGTGGTCCGGGAGATTCCCTGCGATGCGAACGGCGACGTCGACCTCGAGGCGCTGCACGCCGCGGTGGGGCCGCAGACCGCGGGCATCATGCTCACCAATCCGTCGACCCTCGGCGTGTTCGAGCGCCGCATCGTCGAGGTCGAGAGGCTGGTGCACGCCGCCGGCGGGTTGCTCTACTACGACGGCGCCAACCTGAACGCGATCCTCGGCAAGGTGCGTCCCGGCGACATGGGCTTTGACGTCATCCACATGAACCTGCACAAGACCTTCTCCACGCCCCACGGCGGCGGGGGTCCTGGCTCGGGTGCGGTCGGCGTCGGTGCGCGGCTGCTGCCCTTCCTGCCGATCCCGATCGTCGGGCGGGACGCGGGGGGCTACCGCTGGCTCGAGGAGGCGGACCGGCCGCAGTCGATCGGGCGGCTTTCCGGGTTCATGGGCAACGCGGGGGTCAACCTGCGGGCCTACATCTACATGCGGCTGCTCGGGGCGGAGGGCATGGTGCGGGTCGCCGACTATGCGGCACTGAATGCGAATTACCTGCTGCACCGTCTCAGGGCCGCAGGCTTCGATGCCGCCTACCCGCAGCGCCGCGCGAGCCACGAATTCATCATCACGCTTAAACGCCAGCATCGCGACCACCACGTCAGCGCGATGGACGTCGCGAAGCGGCTGCTGGATTATGGGATGCACGCGCCGACGACCTATTTTCCGCTGCTGGTCCCCGAGTGCCTGCTGATCGAACCGACCGAGACCGAGTCGAAGGAGGAACTGGACCGGTTCTGCGACGCGTTGTGTGACATTCTGCGCGAAATCACCGAAACTCCGCAGACAGTGACCTCCGCTCCGCATACTATGCCGGTCCGGCGCCTCGATGACGTGCGCGCCGCGAAGCAGCTTGACCTGGTCTGGAAGCCGGACGCATAGAATCCATGGGCGCATGAACGATCGAGGCAAGCCGACGGGCATCATCCGGATCCTGCGTGCCTTCGGTTATTCGCGTCAGGGATTGGCGCTCGTATGGCGTGAGGAAGCTGCCTTCCGCCAGGAGAGCGCGCTGGCGGTCGTTGCGATTCCGCTCGGCATCGTGCTCGGGCGCAGCGGCGTCGAGCGGGCGCTGCTGGTCGCGCCCATGCTGCTGATCCTGGTTGTGGAACTGCTCAACAGCGCCGTCGAGGCCGTCGTCGATCGTGCAGGCACGGAGCGCCACCCGCTCGCCGGCATGGCCAAGGACATGGGCTCGGCGGCAGTGCTGCTCAGCTTCGTTTTGCTGGCGGTCGTGTGGTTCCTCGTGCTCATCGATCACCTGCGATGATCCGCCGCCTGCACCGCTTCGCGCCGCTGCTGCTGCTGGTCGCGCTGCCCGTCGCCGACCTCGCCGCCGCGCCACAGCCTGCCGTCGCTCCTGCGGCGACCTGGGCGCAGACGCTCGAGCGCATTGCGAGCGGCGTCGTCTCGATCCAGATCGACTCGACGCGCGCCTTCGACACCGAGTGGAACTCGACCGGCCAGGCAACCGGCTTCGTCATCGATGCCGAGCGCGGGCTGATCCTGACCAACCGGCACGTCGTCACACCGGGACCGGTGACCGCACAGGCGATCTTCCAGAACCGCGAGGAAGTCGAACTCAAGCCGGTGTACCGCGACCCGGTGCATGACTTCGGCATCTACCACTATGACCCCGCCAGGCTGCGCTTCATCCACCCTGCGACGCTGCCGCTGTACCCGGCCGGGGCCGTCGTCGGGCGCGAGATCCGCGTCGTCGGCAACGATGCCGGCGAACAGCTGTCGATCCTCGCCGGTACGCTGGCGCGCCTCGACCGGCAGGCGCCGGCCTACGGCTACGGCAAGTACAACGATTTCAATACCTTCTATTTCCAGGCCGCGTCGGGTACCTCCGGCGGCTCCTCCGGCTCGCCGGTGATCGACATCGAAGGCAGGGTCGTGGCGCTGAACGCCGGCGGTGCATCCGGCGCCGCGACCAGCTTCTACCTGCCGCTGAACGCGGCGCTGCGCGCGCTGCGCTATATCGAGGCTGGTAAGCCGGTGCCGCGCGGCACGCTCGAGACGACTTTCCGCTATACCCCCTACGACGAGCTGCGCCGGCTCGGGCTCGATGCGCTGACCGAGGAAAAGATGCGCCGCGGCTTCCCCGCGCTGACCGGCATGCTCGTCGTCGCCGACGTGCAGCCGGGCTGCGAGGCCGACGGCAAGCTCGTGCCCGGCGACATCCTGGTCTCGATCGACGGCCGGCCGGTGCCGGAGTTCTTCGCGCTGGAAGCGGTGCTCGACGACCATGTCGGGCGCCCCGTGGAGCTGGTGATCCGCCGCGGTGCCGAGACGATCCACCATACGCTGACGACCGTGGACCTCGAATCGATCACGGCGAACGAGTACGTCGAGTTCGGCGAGGCGGTCGTGCATACGCTGTCCTACCAGCAGGCGCGCCACTACGACCTCCCGATCCGCGGGATCTACGTCGCGAACCCCGGCTACGTGTTCGGCAGCGCCGGTATCCCCCGGGGCGCGCTGATCAGTTCATTCAACGGCCATCGCGTGGACCGGCTCGCCGACTTCGAGGCCGCGCTCGCCGGACTCGCCGACGGCGATCGCGCGGCGGTGCGCTACGTCACGCTGGAAGATCCGCGCGCCGCGCAGCTGAAGGTCGTGCGCATGGACCGGCGCTGGTTCCCGGCGCGCCATTGCCGTCGCGACGACGCGCTCGGCATCTGGCCCTGCGAGGGCCTCGCGGCAGGCCCTGCCGCCACCCCTCAGCCGAGCGCGAGCACGCGCTTTGCGCACAGCGGCGATCCGCGTATCGATCGCCTCAGCCCCTCGCTGGTGACCGTCAGCTTCGACATGCCGTATGCGGTTTCCGGCGTCAATGAGAAGAACTACACCGGGACCGGGCTGATCGTCGACACGCAGCGCGGCCTCATCGTCGTCGATCGCAACACGGTACCGCTCGCGATGGGCGACGTGCGCATCACCTTCGGCGGTTCCGTCGAGGTGCCCGGCAAGGTGGAATACATCCATCCGCTGCACAACCTCGCCGTGGTGTCCTACGATCCGCAGGTCATCGGCGACACGCCGGTGCGCGCCGCGACGCTGCGGTCGCGCGACCTGCATGCCGGCGACGCTGTCTGGGTTGTCGGCATGCACAGCGATGCGCGCGTCATGTCGCAGAAGACCGAGGTGTCGGGCCTCGACGTGCTGTCCTTCCCGCTGTCGCGCACGCTGCGCTTCCGCGACAGCAACCTCGAGGCCATCAACCTGGTCAATCCTCCCGCCGACTTCGACGGCGTGCTGGCGGACGAAAAGGGCGACGTGCTGGCGCTGTGGTCGAGCTTCGCCTTCGAGTCGCAGCGCGAACTCGAACAGGCCAACCACGGCATCCCCGCCGAACTCGTGGCCGAGATGGTCGATGCCGTCACCGCGAATCGGCCGCTGCATTCCATCGAGGCGGATTTCAGCGTGGTCTCGCTCGCCGGCGCCCGCAAGCTCGGCCTGCCGGATGCATGGGTGCGGCGCTTCGAGGAGCATGACCCGCAGCACCGCCAGGTGCTGTCGATCGACCGGCTCGTCGCCGGCTCGCCGGCAGCTTTGCTGCTCGAGCCCGGCGACCTGTTGCTGGCCGTCGACGGCAAGGTCGTCGACCGCTTCCGCGAGGTCGAGCGCGCCGTGCAGCGCGACAGCGTGGCGGTGACGGTCTGGCGCGAAGGCGCGGAGAAGACGCTGCAGCTCGCCACCGTGGCGTTGAGCGGTCGCGACGTCGACCGCATCGTGTTGTGGGCGGGGGCTACGCTGCAGGCGCCGCACCGGGCGATGGCGCTGCAGCGCGGGATCGACCCCCAGGGCGTGTTCGTCTCCTTCTTCAGCTATGGTTCGCCGGCGACGCACTACGGACTGTACGCCGGCCGGCGCATCACCGAAGTCGATGGCGAGCCGGTCGCGGACCTGGATGCCTTCGTCGCGGCGGTACGCGGCAGGCCGAACCATGCCTCGGTGCGCCTCAAGACCGTCAGCTGGAACGGTCAGGTCGAGGTCATCACGCTGAAGCTCGATACCCACTACTGGCCCGCATACGAGCTCGACCGGCAGGCCGACGGCAGCTGGCGCCGTGTTGCGCTCGATCCTTCCTGAGCCGCCGGTGGTGACGGCGGACCAGATCGACGCGGCGGTCGCCGCCCTGCGCGGCGGCGAGGCCGTTGCATTCCCGACCGAGACCGTCTACGGACTGGGAGCCGATGCTGCGAATCCGGCTGCGGTCGCGCGTGTGTTCCGGCTCAAGGGCCGGCCGCAGGACCATCCCCTGATCGTGCATATCGGCGAACTCGCGCAGCTGCGGGACTGGGCGGCGCAGGTACCGCCGGTCGCGATGCAGCTTGCGGCGCGCTTCTGGCCCGGGCCGCTGACGCTGATCCTGCCGAAGGCAGCGCGGGTCAACACCGTGGTCACCGGTGGCCAGGACAGCATCGGCATCCGCATCCCGGCGCACCCGATCGCGCAGCGGCTGCTGGCCGCGTTCGGGGGCGGCATCGCCGCCCCGTCGGCCAACCGCTATGGGCGACTCAGCGCGACGCGCGCGGCGCACGTGCGCGAGGAATTCGGCGATGCAGTACCGGTCGTGCTCGATGGCGGGGAGGCGACGAT
>Ga0302279_10002119_pt1 | contig 26920 bp, 24 predicted proteins | sample III_Bog_N3_3_FD_194541 | JGI IMG/M metagenome (GOLD analysis project Ga0302279, IMG submission 194541) | Peat permafrost microbial communities from Stordalen Mire near Abisko, Sweden - III_Bog_N3_3 | ecosystem: Environmental > Terrestrial > Soil > Wetlands > Peat | place: Sweden: Abisko... | reverse complement strand
CCCGGGCCCGGTCGCCCAGACCTTCTTCATGGACGACGAGATCGCCGAGAGCTACCTGCTCGACTCCGTCCTGACGCTGGTCGACGCCAAGCACGCCAACGAGCAGCTCGACACCCGCCAGGAGGCGCGCCTGCAGATCGGCTTTGCCGACCAGATCTTCATCAGCAAGACCGACCTGGTGGACGAGGCGTCCGTCGCCGCGCTGCAGCACCGCATCCGCCACATGAACCCGCGCGCGCAGCAGCAGAAGGTGCACTTCGGCGAGGTGCCGCTGTCCAAGGTGTTCGACCTGAAGGGCTTCAACCTGAACACCACGCTGGAGATCGACCCCGATTTCCTGACGGTACAGGGCCACGATCACCATGGCCATGACCATGACCACGGGCACGAGGGCCACGACCACGGCCCGGGCGAGGCCTGCGACCATCCGCACCACCACGCGCACGACGACGACGTGAAGTCGTTCGCGTTCAAGTCCGACCGGGCGTTCAACCCGACCAAGCTGGAAGACTTCCTGGGCGCGATCGTGCAGGTCTACGGACCGAAGATGCTGCGCTACAAGGGCGTGCTGTTCATGAAGGGCAGCGACAAGAAGGTGATCTTCCAGGGCGTGCACCAGATGATGGGCAGCGACCTGGGCCCGAAATGGGCGCCGGGCGAGAAAAAGACCAGCAAGATGGTGTTCATCGGCATCGACCTGCCCAAGGAAATCCTGCTCCAGGGCCTGGAAGGCTGCCTCGTTTAGGCATCTTTCTTGCCATTGCCGCGCCATTCGGGCGAAATCGTTTCCTGGATCGCGGCACATCATGGCTACAATCGGCCCGCCTTTTTGCAAGGTCAGCCCCGCGTCAGATCAACTGTTCACTGTTGCTCGCTGCGGGTATAACAGCCTTCCGAGCGACTTTTCGCGAGGAGACCGACCGTGACCAAGACCCCGGCCAAGCCGCTGGCCACCAGCACCGCCACGGCATCCGGCGCAGCCGCCGCTGCCCCGAAGGCGCGCGCCAAGCCCGCCACCAAGGTTTCCTCCCCCGCGGACGGCGACGCCGTCGCGGGCACCCCTCTCAAGAAGCCTTCAGCAAAGGCCGATACAGAACCGATGAACGCCGCAAAAACCTCCGCCACCGATACGAAGCTGGCCTCCGCCTGGAAGACCAAGGCTGGCAAGGACCTGACCGAACCCGAGCTGATGGCGATGCCCGAGAGCGAGTACATGGGGGAAAAGCAGCTCGAATTCTTCCGCGCCAAGCTCCAGGCCCTCAAGGACGACCTGCTGTCGAACGCCGGCGAGACCACCGAACACTTGCGCGAGGACACCTCCATCGTCCCTGATCCGGCCGACCGCGCCACCATCGAGGAAGAACACGCCCTCGAACTGCGCACGCGCGACCGCGAGCGCAAGCTGCTCAAGAAGATTTCGCAGTCGATCGGCCGCATCGATGCCGGCGACTACGGCTACTGCGACGAGACCGGCGAGCCGATCGGCCTGGGCCGCCTGCTCGCGCGCCCCACCGCCACGCTGTCGCTCGAGGCGCAGCAGCGCCGCGAGTTGAAGCAGAAGATGTTCGGGGACTGAGTCTCCTTGGCCCGAGCGCTCTTTCCCCTCCCGGCATGATGCAGCCCCCCGATGTCAGATAAGGACGAAGGCGGAGGCCTGTTTCGCCGCATGGCGCGCAAGGTGGCGGCGCCAGCGAGGGAACTCGTCGGCATGACGCCGCGCGACACCGACGAGATCAAGGCCACGGAATTCGACAAGGCCGAGATGAAGGCCATGATCGAGCGCAAGCGCCGCAACGACTACGTGCGCAAGCGCGAGCTCGATACGCTGCGCCGCATCCGTCGCGAAGGGTTGTCGGGCGACCAGGCCGCGGCGCTGACGATGCAGTCGTCGCGCATGGACGAGACCACCGAGGCGCGTTCCACGCAGTCGTCGGTGCAGAGCGTGGGCATCAAGGCCAAGATCGATGCGATCGAGCGCCAGATGGTCGGCGCCACCTCGCAGGTGTCGGCCGGCAGCGCCGCCGCCAAGCCCGCGCGCACGGCGCCGGCGCTGCCGCCGGGCCCGCCGCCGCCGATCCTCACGAGCACAATCTTCGACAACGAGGAAAACGCGCCGACGCTGCCGGTGCCGCTCTCGACCCACGGCGACGAGCACGAAACCGTGGCGCGCCTGGACGATGGCCCGCTGCGCTTTGACGCGCCCACCTTGCCCGTGCCGGAAGAAAGCGGCCCGGACACCGCGCCCGCGTCGCTGACGTTCGCCAACACGATGGCGTACGACGCCGTCCCGACCGCAACACGGCGTCCGGCGCCGCCGCCCGACTACGCGCCGCTCGAGTTCTCGCACACGCCGATCGCCGCGCCCGCGCCCATCTCGGTGCGCATGCCGCTGACGCCGGCACCGCACGGCGGCTCCAACCCGTACGCCGCAGGCGCACCGGCGCCGCGTTCCGCGCCCAACGCGCAGAGCACCGTGGACCTGGGCGGCGGCGAGCGCGTCGAGGTCAGCGAGGTCGTGCACGACGAAGCGCTGGACGAAGCCGTGATCGCGTTCGCCGGCGGCGACTTCGCCGGCTGCGAGAAAGCCCTGCAGGCGCTGACCGGCCCACGCGGCGAGCGCCGCGACCACGAAGAGACCTGGCTGGTGCTGTTCGACCTCTATCGCGCCATCGGTCAGCAGTCCAAGTTCGAGACCGTGACGATGGAGTACGTCGAGCGCTTCCATCGCTCCGCGCCACAGTGGTTCTCGCTGCCCAAGCAGCTTGCCGAGGCAACGAAGAAGCCCGAGGCCGGCAAGGCCATGACCGGCGGCATCGGATGGGTCTGCCCGGCCAACCTGGACGGCGAAGCCGTGTCGCGCCTGGACGCGCTGTCCATGCAGCTGCCTTCGCCGTGGGTGATGGACTGGACGGCGCTCGCCTCGGTCGACGTCGAGGGCGCCAGCCGGCTGCTCAAGCTGTTTGCCGGCTGGGCCGGCCAGCCGCTGTCCATGAACTGGATCGCCGGCGACAGGCTGTTCTCGGTGCTGCACGAGATCGCCCCCACCGGCGTGCGCGATGCCGATCCGGTCTACTGGATGCTGCGCCTGGAGGCCCTGCGCCTGGCCCACCGTCCCGACCAGTTCGACGAGGTGGCGATCGACTACTGCGTCACCTTCGAAGTGTCCCCGCCAAGCTGGGAGAACGCGCGCTGCAAGGCGCAGCTGATGGGCGGCACGCCACAGAGCACGCAGACGCTGTCGCTGTCCGTGGTCGGCGAGGCCACGACCAGCTTCATGGACACGTCCATGCTCAACGAAGACGAGCCTTCGGCGGCGCCGGCGCAGGTGCAGATCACGTCGGTGGAACTGGCCGGCCAGCTGTCTGGCGACCTCGCGGAGCTGCTGGGCCGTCTTGCTGCGCAAGTCGGCGATTCGCGAGTGATCCGGATCTCGTGCGCGCTGCTGATGCGGGTCGACTTCGTGGCCGCGGGGGATCTGCTCAACTGGGTGGCGCAACGCCACGCCGAGGGACGTGAAATCGTTTTCCACGAGACTCATCGCCTGGTCGCGCTGATGTTCGGCGCCATGGGCATCAACGAGACGGCCAGGGTGCAATTGCGACACATCTGAGACTCGGTCTGCACTCACTTCGCCGCAAGGCGGCATGAAAGGCGCTCTAACGCAAGTTGAGCGCCTTTTTCATTGCTTCGCGCGGAAACCCTGTTGGCCAGAAGTTCCCTGAAATGAAGTAAATCCGCCTTTACCACAGATTCACCTATTCGTGTTGCTCCTGACCGACTTTTTCAGCTTCACGGGAAAACCCGAACGTAGAGTCGATTCGTCGCTCTTCGGAGTATTTCTTGAATAAGGATCTGATCGTGAAAAAGACTTTGATCGCCGGCGCCGTCGCCGTGGTTTCGCTGGCCAGCGGCTCGGCCTTCGCGCAAAGCTACGTGGGTGTCGACCTCGGTGAGAGCCATGCCAGCCGCGGTTGCGCCGCGGCCGAAGCCACCGGCGGCATCACCAGTTGCGACAAGAACGACTTCGCCTGGAAGCTCACCGGCGGCTACCAGTTGCCCGGCACCCCGTTCGCCGGCGAACTGACGTACTTCGATCTGGGCAAGTTCAAGGGATCGGGCACCAGCACCACCGCCGACACCAAGGATTCGTACTGGGGCCTGGGTGGCGCCTACCGTCCGGACTTCGGCGGCGGCTGGGGCGGCGTCGCCCGCCTGGGCGCGGCCTACGGCACCAGCAAGGTGGACTACAGCCTGGCCAGCATCGCGGGCGATCATTCCAAGACCGGCTGGCACCCGTACTACGGGCTGGGCGTGAACTATGCGATCGCCAAGAACGTCAAGATCGAGGCCGACTGGGACAACACCCGCATCACGTCGCAGGTGCCCAGCTTCAGCTCGACGACGAACGTCGTCAACAGCTACACGATTGGCGCGTCGCTCGGCTTCTGACCTCGACCCTGCGGCGCACGACCGGCCGCAGGTGCTCAGGGCGCGTTCGGGCCCAATCGCGCCGCCTCGATGCCGACGAGGCCTTCGAACAGCAGGCTGTCGACGATCTCGAACTCGAGGTCCAGCGCCGGCGCCAGCTTGACCGCGGCGCCGCCCGCGATCAGCACCGCCGGGGCCGCGGCGGTGCGAGCCGCAAGCCGCTTGTGCTGGCGCTCGACGGCACCAGCGATGGCGAACACGCCGCCCGACATCAGCGCATCGCTGGTGTTGGTCGGGAAGTCCGTCGTCTCGCCGGTGGGCACCTTCAGGCCAGCCGTGCCCATCTCGAGCGCGCGCAGCATCAGCCCGAAGCCGGGCAGGATCAGCCCGCCCAGGAAATGCCCGGCGGCGTCGAGCGCATCGACGGTGACGGCCGTGCCTACCATCACCACCAGCACCGGCCGCGGCGGACGCCCCGTGGCCGCCGCCTCGGCCATCACGCGCGCGCGCGCGCCCACGAGCGCGACCCAGCGGTCGGCGCCCAGGCGTGACGGGTGGTCGTAGCCGTTGACGACGCCGGCCTCGGCAGCGCGGGACACCACCCAGCGCGGCAGCACGTCCCACAAGTCCATCTGCTCCTCGACGCGGCGGCGCACCGCCTCGCCGGCCACCACGCAGCCCAGCATGTGATCGGGCGGCGGCAGCGCCGCCCAGTCGGTCTCGGCGAGTTCGTCGATGGTCTCCAGGAACACGGCGCCGTGGCGCATCGGCGCCTGGCCCGGGACGGCCTGCGCGAACAGGGCCCATTTCAGGCGCGTGTTGCCGATGTCGATGGCGAGGAAGCTCACAGTGCGCGAGCGTATCAGTCCGACCGCGGGCAACGACCCGGTTGCGGGGAGTGGAAACCCAAAGGTGTGTCGGGAAGATCACACTCGGCGGCTGGACGATAGCCCGGCGCCTGCCAAATTGACGTTTACGTAAACGTCAATCGGCGGGATACTCCAGTGCGTGCCGTCAATCCCGTCTGACGCCTTCCTGCCATGACCGACCTCTCCGCAGACTTCAAGGCGCTTGCCGCCTACCGGCCCACCCACAAGGTGCGCTTGGTCACCGCCGCGAGCCTGTTCGACGGCCACGACGCCGCCATCAACATCATGCGGCGCATCCTGCAGGGCATGGGCGCCGAGGTGGTGCACCTGGGGCACAACCGGTCGGTGGACGAGGTCGTCACGGCCGCGCTGCAGGAAGACGCGCAGGGCATCGCCGTCAGCAGCTACCAGGGCGGGCACAACGAGTACTTCGGCTACATGGTCGACCTGCTGCGCGCACGCGGCGGCGAGCACATCCAGGTATTCGGCGGCGGCGGCGGCGTGATCGTGCCGGCCGAGATCCGCGCGCTGGCCGACAAGGGCGTGCGCATCTTCAGCCCCGAGGATGGCCAGCGCATGGGCCTGCAGGGGATGATCGGCGAGATGGTGAGGCAGTGCGACAAGGACCTGTCGTCGTTCGCGCCGGCAGACCTGTCGGAAGTCCGCGGCCACACGGAGCTGGCATGGCGCAAGCTGGCGCAACTGATCACCGCGCTGGAAAACCATGGGCTGCCGCCAGGGCGTGTCGCCCAGGTGCACGCGGCGGCCAAGGACGCGCGGACGCCCGTCATCGGCATCACGGGCACCGGCGGCGCCGGCAAGTCGTCGCTGACGGACGAGCTGATCCGCCGCCTCCGGCTCGACCAGCGGGACCGGCTGCACATCGCGGTGATCTCGATCGACCCGTCGCGCCGCAAGAGCGGAGGCGCGCTGCTGGGCGATCGCATCCGCATGAACGCCATCAACCCGTGGGCTGGCTCGGACGCACGCGTGTACATGCGCTCGCTCGCGACGCGCGACGCGGGCAGCGAGGTCAGCCAGGCGCTGCCCGACGTGCTCGCCGCCACCCGGCTGGCCGGCTTCGACCTGATCATCGTCGAGACCTCGGGCATCGGCCAGGGCGACGCGGCCATCGTGCCGCTGGTGGACGTGCCGATGTACGTGATGACGCCAGAGTTCGGCGCCGCCAGCCAGCTCGAGAAGATCGACATGCTGGACTTCGCTGAGTTCGTCGCCATCAACAAGTTCGACCGCAAGGGCGCAGCCGACGCGCTGCGCGACGTGGCCAAGCAGGTGCAGCGCAACCGCGAGGCGTTCGGCGTGATGCCCGACGCCATGCCCGTCTTCGGCACCATGGCCAGCCGCTTCAACGACGACGGCGTCACCGCGCTGTTCCAGGCAATGAAGCCGCGGCTGGCGGAACTCGGGCTGCCGCTCGATGAAGGCACGCTGCCCGTGGTCGCCACCCGGTTCAGCACGCACCAGGTGCCCATCGTGCCGGCCGCACGCACGCGCTACCTCGCCGAGATCGCCGACACCGTGCGCGGCTACAAGGCGCAGGCCCGCGCGCAGGCCACGCTCGCCCGCGAAGCGCAGCAGCTGCGCGCCACCGCCCGCATGCTCAAGCAGGCCAACGCCGACAAGGTCAACGCGCACGCCGCGGTCACCGACCTGGCCGAACAGCGCGAGGCGCGCCTGAACCCCGATGCGAGGAAGCTGCTCGCGATGTGGCCGGACATGCAAGCGGCTTACGCGGGCGACGAGTACGTCGTCAGGATCCGCGACAAGGAGATCCGCACCAAGCTCGTCCACACGACGCTGTCGGGCACGCGGATCCGCAAGGTGGCACTGCCGCAGTTCGAGGACCACGGCGAGATCCTGAAGTGGCTGATGCTGGACAACGTGCCCGGCAGCTATCCGTACACCGCAGGGGTATTCGCGTTCAAGCGCGAGGGCGAGGATCCGACGCGCATGTTCGCCGGCGAAGGCGACGCGTTCCGCACCAACCGGCGCTTCAGGCTGGTCTCCGAAGGCATGCCGGCCAAGCGGCTGTCGACCGCCTTCGACTCGGTCACGCTGTACGGCGCCGACCCGGCGCCGCGGCCCGACATCTACGGCAAGGTCGGCAACTCCGGCGTGTCGATCGCGACGCTCGAGGACATGAAGGTGCTGTACTCGGGCTTCGACCTGTGCAGCCCGACGACCTCGGTGTCGATGACCATCAACGGGCCGGCGCCGACGATCCTGGCAATGTTCATGAACACGGCCATCGACCAGAACCTGGACAAGTTCAAGGCCGACAACGGCCGCGAACCGGCCGCCGACGAAGCCGCCAAGATCAAGGACTGGGTGCTCGCCAACGTGCGCGGCACGGTGCAGGCCGACATCCTCAAGGAAGACCAGGGCCAGAACACCTGCATCTTCTCGACCGAGTTCTCGCTGAAGGTCATGGGCGACGTCGCCGAGTACTTCGTGCATCACGACGTGCGCAACTTCTACTCGGTGTCGATCAGCGGATACCACATCGCCGAGGCCGGCGCGAACCCGATCTCGCAGCTGGCGTTCACGCTGTCCAACGGCTTCACCTTCGTCGAGGCGTATCTGGCGCGCGGCATGCACGTCGACGACTTCGCGCCCAACCTGTCGTTCTTCTTTTCCAACGGCATGGATCCGGAGTACACGGTGCTGGGCCGCGTGGCGCGCCGCATCTGGGCCGTGGCGATGCGCGACAAGTACGGCGCCAACGAGCGCTCGCAGAAACTCAAGTACCACGTGCAGACCTCGGGCCGCAGCCTGCATGCGCAGGAGATCCAGTTCAACGACATCCGCACCACGCTGCAGGCGCTGATCGCGATCTACGACAACTGCAACTCGCTGCACACCAACGCATTCGACGAGGCCATCACCACGCCGACCGAGGACAGCGTGCGCCGCGCGATGGCGATCCAGCTGATCATCAACCGCGAGTGGGGGCTCGCGAAGAACGAGAACCCGAACCAGGGCGCGTTCGTCATCGAGGAACTCACCGAGCTGGTGGAAGAGATGGTGCTGTCGGAGTTCGAGAAGCTTGCCGAGCGCGGCGGCGTTCTGGGCGCGATGGAGACCGGCTACCAGCGCGGCAAGATCCAGGAAGAGTCGATGCACTACGAGATGCTCAAGCACACGGGCGAGTACCCGATCGTGGGCGTCAACACCTTCCGCAACCCGCACGAGGCGCCGCTGGAACACATCGAGCTCGCACGCTCCACCGACGATGAAAAGCAGAGCCAGCTGTCGCGCCTGGCCGACTTCCACGCGGCGCACGCGGCCGAGGCGCCTGCGATGCTCGCCAGGCTTCAGGCCGCGGTCATCGCCAACACCAACGTGTTCGAGGTATTGATGGAGGCGGTGCGCGTTTGCTCGCTGGGACAGATCACGAACGCGCTGTTCGAAGTGGGCGGCCAGTACCGCCGCAGCATGTGAGGCGCCGTCAGGCGGGTTCGCAGCGGATCTGGCAACGCACCGAGTTGGCGAGAAAGCATTCCTCGTGCGCCTCGTGGTGCAACGCGGCCAGCGCCGCGGCGTCGGGCACGCGCTCGCCCGCGAAGCGCGTGCGCGGGCGCAGCGTGACCAAGTCGACGACCAGCTTGCCGGCCGCGTTGCGGCCCATGCGGCCTTCCGCCGCGTCCTCATAGCTTTCCACGCGAAACCCGGCGCGCGCCGCGATGTCGAGGAACCACAGCATGTGGCAGCTGGAAAGCGCGGCGACGAAGGCCTCCTCGGGATCGACCGCGCGCGGATCGGACATCGGCACCGGCACCACGTGCGGTGACGACGAGCCCGGCACCACGGCGCCGCCGTCGAAGGTCCAGCTGTGCGCGCGGCTGTAGCGCTTGCCGAGGAAGTCGGCATCGCCAAGGCTCCAGCGGATCAGCGCGGTGTGCACCTGTGCCATCGACAGTCCTTCAGCGCGCAGCCAGCGCAAGCTTGGCGCCGAGCGCGACGAACACCGCGCCCATCGTCCGGTTCAACCAGCGGCCGACGGCCGCGCCGACCCGCAGCCGGCGGCTCGCGAACGCCGTGAACAAGGCCAGCGAGTGGCACCACAGCATGCCGTTGACGTCGAAGATCACGCCCAGCACGATGAACGCGAGTGGCTTGGACGATGCGTCCGGCGCGATGAACTGCGGCACGAAGGCGAGAAAGAACAACGCGACCTTCGGGTTCAGGACGTTGGTGAGAAAGCCTTGCCGGAAGGTGTCGCGATAGGGGATCGCGCGCGGCAGCGTCTCGGCGGTGGCTGCCTGGCCACCATCGCCGGCGCGCTGGCGCAGCATGCCGATGCCGATCCACGCCAGATAGATCGCGCCGACGATCTTGACCGCCGTGAAGGCCGTGGCCGAGGTCGCCAGCAACGCCGACAGCCCCAGCGCCGCCGCCAGCACATGCACCAAGGTTCCGACGCCGATGCCCCAGCAAGCCACGACACCGGCACGCCAGCCCTGCGTCGCGCTGCGCGCCATGATGAACAGCGAATCGGGCCCCGGCGCGATGTTGAGCATCAAGCCCGAAGCGACGAAAAGCCACAGGTGCTGGATTCCGGCCATACGGCCCTCCGTGTCGAAACAGGCGACATCATCGCGCCGTCATCGGGCGCAGTAAACCTCGAGCATCGGATTCTTCGGCGACGGCTAACATCGGGCGATGGACAAGCTCCGCGCCACCAAGACCCGTGCGCAGATCGCGACCGGTGCCCGCGACCCGCGGGTGGACGGCTACATCGCCAACGCCGCGCCCTTCGCGCGCGGTCCGATGGAACACGTGCGCGAGGCGATGCACGCCGCGCTGCCGGACGTCACCGAGGCCATCAAGTGGAGCCACCCGTTCTACCTGCTGGACGGCAAGCCGTTCGCCAGCATGGCCGCGTTCAAGGCGCACTGCAGCCTCGGCTTCTGGAAGGGCGGCCGGCCGGTGGCGGAGGAAGCGGCGGGCACGCGAGGCAAGGCGATGGGCCAGTTCGGGCGCATCGAATCGCTGGCCGACCTGCCGACGGCCGCTGCGCTGCGCAAGCTGATCGTGGCGGCGCGCGCGGCCTGGGAGGCCGGGCAACAGGAGAAGGCGAGCGCGCCGGCAGCACCGAAAGCCCGGCGCGAAGCGCCGGCCGTGCCGGACGATCTGGCCGCCGCGCTGCGCGCACGCGCCAGCGCCCGCGAGCGCTTCGACGCGTTCACGCCCAGCCAGCAGCGCGAGTATGTGGAATGGATCGTCCAAGCCAAGCGCACGGCGACGCGCGAGGCGCGCATCGCGCAGTCCGTCGAATGGATCGCCGAAGGCAAGACGCGGAACTGGAAGTACCAGGACTGCTGAGAATATTTTCGGCCCGATGCATCCAGGCGCCAGGTCGCGCGCATCCAAGCAAGACAGGACAACCCGCCGCTCGCGGCCTTCAATCGGACGAATCCCATGGAAGTCTGGAGCCAACTGTTCACGCCCGAAGTGCTGACACCCGTGTGCGCGATCCTGATGCCGCTGGGCATCGTCGCGCTCGCGCTCAACTTCGCCTGGAAGTTCCAGGAGCGCAAGCACCGCACCATCGTCGACCTGCTCGAGAAGGGCCTGCCGGTGCCGCGCGAATTGCTGAACCCGCCGCGCCGCGAAGGCTCGGCGCTGATGCGCGCGCTCACGCTGGTGGGCGTGGGCATCGGCACCAGCGCCTTCCTCGGCGCCATGTTCGGCCTCGAGCATGGGCTCTGGGCTTCCGGGCTGATCCCGCTGGCGATCGGCGTCGCGCAGCTGATCGCGCTGAAGCTCGAGCCGCAGGTGCGCGAGACGGCCGAACCCTCGAGCATCGACCTGTCATGACGCATTGACGTGGCACGCGGGCCCATGCTGGTCGACCCGACGGAACGCGTGGAGGCGGAACTTGCCGGCTGGCTCGCACGCGCGCGCCACGGCGACCGCCACGCGTTCGCGCGCCTCGTGCGTGCACACCAGTCGCGCGTACGGCTGCAGTTGCGCCGCCTGACCCGCGGAGATGCGGCGCTCGCCGACGACCTGGCGCAGGAAACCTTCGTGCAGGCGTGGCTGCACCTGGCCGACTTCCGCGGCGACGCGCGCCTGGCCACCTGGCTGCACCGCATCGCGTTGACGCGCTTCCTGCAGCATGTGCGACGGCCGCAGTTGCCCACCGAATGGCGCGACGAAAGTCCTGACGATGCCCGCCACGACCCGCGCGAAGTCGAAGGATTGGGCCGCGATGTCGAACGCGCGCTGGAATCGCTCAGCGAGATCCAGCGCCTGGCCGTCGTGCATTGCTTCCATCTCGACTTGACCCACGCCGAGGCCGCGCAGGTGCTGGGCTTGCCGCTGGGCACGCTGAAGTCGCACCTCGATCGGGCCAGAGCACGGCTGCGCGCACTGCTGGCCGCGTGGAATCCGGAGTCCGCCTCATGAATGCATCCGAAACTGCCGACGACGCGCTGGACGCCTTGCTGCGCGCCAGCACGCCTGGAAGGCTGGGCGAGGACGGTTTCGTTGCCCGCACGATGGCTGCCGTCGATGTGGCTGCGCGCGGCAGGCCGGCGCCGGGCCGCGCCGCCGCCATCGCGATGGCGCGCGCGCTCGCCGCCGAGAACCGTCGACATGCGGCACAGACCCGGCTGTGGCGCTGGGCGATCGCGGGCGTGGTCGCGGGCTTCGGGCTGCTGGCCATCGCGATGCTGCTGGCGCCTGGCGGCGCGACGATCGCCCCGCCGTCGCCGACGGACTGGCTCGCGCTGTCCGTGCTCGCGACCATCGGGACGGTCTGGGTTTCGTGGCGCGAGCTGCGCGGCTGATGCTTCCTAGCGACTCGCGGCAGCCACCGGGCTGGCAGTCGCGACGGGCGCCGCATCGCGGATGAACGCGGCGGTGTCGTCCAGCACGGGCGCGAACGCGGTCAACGGCCACGACAGCGAGCCGATCAGCAAGGCGTGGTTCACGTGCTCGTAGGTCCTGAAGGTGACCGCCGTGCCGCGCGCCTTCATGCGGTCGGCCAGCGCAATGCTGTTCTGCTCCGGATGGACCAGCTTGTCGTGCAGCGCCGCGCCGATGAAGGCGGGCAGCGGGTGCGCGAGGTCGTCGACGTGGTTGATCGGCTGCGTGTCGGGCGAGGTGGCCGGCCAGTCGAACACGAGCTTGACGTCCGGATCGCCGATGGGCAGGAAGTTGTACGGGCCGGCCAGGCCCACCCAGCCGGCCAGTTCGTTCGGCGAGTGGCCGGCGGCGCGCAGCCAGCGCGGGTCGAGCGCCAGCATCGCCACGTTGTAGGCGCCGGCGCTGTGGCCGTACAGGAACACGCGGCGCGGGTCGGCGCCGAGCTCGCGCGCGTGCTCCAGGCCGTAGCCCACGGCTTGCGCGCAGTCCTTGAGGAAGTCGGGGTAGCGCACCTCGGGATACAGCCGGTAGTCGACGACCATCACCGTGAAGCCCTGCGCCGCCAGCGCCGCGCCGGCGAAGCGGTAGTCGCGCCGGCTGCCCGAGTTCCACGAGCCGCCGTAGAAGAAGATCACCAGCGGCGAGCCGGCCTTTCTGTCGGCCTGGGCGAGCGCGTTGCCCGGCACGTAGACATCGAAGCGCTGGCGTGGCAACGGGCCATAGGCGACATCGGAAGCGCTCTGGTGGCCGCGCAGCGTGGCCACCGCGTTGAGCAGACCGGCGCCGGCGCCGGCGAGTGCCGGGCCCACGCAGGCCAGCAATGCAGCGCCCGCGGCCCAGCGCAATGGGCGGCGCGACCGGGCAGGATCGGCTGAAACGGGACGAAAGGGCTCGGTCGTCGACGGCGTGCTGCGGCTCATGAGAGAAGGTACGCAGCGCGCCACAGGATGGATGCATGCGCACGCCGCCAGCCCCGCCATGGCACGCGGCGGGCCCGCGTGCTGTCGCAGGCCCTACTTGGCCGGCGGTGTCTCGATCGGCTTGACGTCGCCGCAGTCGCCGGAGACGAACTTGCCGGCGATGTCGGTCTGGATGTGCATGGTCTTGTTCTGCGTCACCGTGTCCGCGGCGCTGCTCATGGCGAAGGCCGAATCGCCCATCAGCGTGAGCGTGCCCTGGCCGCTGACGTCGCGTTGGCTGGACGTGCAGGTGAAGTCGAACTTGATCACGTTGCCCGAGCGGTTGACGTGCGTGCGCTGGCAGCGGCCGCTGTTGTCGGGCGTGAAATCGCGCTCGACCTGTTCCTTGGTCATGCAGACCCGCACCGAACTCGGCGCGCCGCCCATGCCCATGCCGTGGCCGGCCATCATCTTCTCGATCATGGCGCGCTGGTCGGGCGGCATGCTGGCGAGCTTTTCCTTCATCTGCGCCATCGCCGCGTTGGCCTGCGCGTCGTCGGTCTTGATCGAGACCTGTTCCTCCCACAAGCCGGGCCTGAGATGGGACTGCGCCAGCGCGGCGGTGCAGACCAATGCGGTGGCAGCGGCCAGGACGAAGCAAGGACGGATGTTCATGGGGCGATTCCTCCAGAAGACGCGAGACGGGTGGCGCGGATTCTGCGCCCGGCCACCGGGTGCGAAAACCCCTCGAAACGGGGAAGGCTCAATCGGCGCGCCTCGCGCCGACCGCCTTGGTCCCGGGAACGAGGCTGCGCTGCGCGCTCGCCTGCACGCCCGGATTGCTCATCTGCTCGTTGATCCAGCGCTGCAGGTCGTTCCACATCGCCGCCAGTTCGCGCGGCGGCACGGCGCGCGCGTTCTTCAACTCCAGCGTCATCACGGGCACGTTCTTGACCAGGCCGCCGTAGTTGCCCAGCGAGCCGGGGTAGACGCCCACCGGGTCGAGCTGCAGGCTGCCGAGCCGGCGCGGCGCCGGCGGCGGGCCGTCGAAATCGAGCAGGCCATAGGGCGCATGCACGGAGACGATCAGGTCGGGATGGAACTGGTCGATCTGTTCGAGCAGCCAGCGCGACTCGGGCTCCGACAGCGCCCGCGGGCCGGGGAAGCGGCGCGGGTCCTTCTTCGTGTGCTGGATCCAGTACGGCTGCGCGTCGCGCGCCCAGTCGGCCGTGGGGAAGTTGCGGTTGAGGTCGACGCCGTGGGCGTTGACGCGCGTGGCCGGCGCATGCAGCAGGCCGTCCGGGTTGAGCAGCGGCACGAAGCGCCAGGCGACGTCGGCGATCGTCGGCTTGGCCGTCTTCGATGGATGCGGCATCGCCGACGCCTGCACGCCGCGCGAGCGCGCAATCCAGTCGAACGCCAGCGAGACCGAGGCCAGCTCGTCGCCGTGGATGCCGCCCAGCAGCAGCACCTTGAACTTGGGCGTGCCCGCGACGGGCAGGACGTCGTTCGTCCACAGCGGCACGCCGTGCACCGAGCGGCCGCTGCCGGCCACCAGGCCCGAGCTGCGGCAGCCGTCGGCATCCATGCCCGGCACGGCCGGCGCGAGACGGGCGCACCATTGGCCGAGATTGGTGGTCGTCGACGACGCCGAGGCGGCTGCGGATGTCGACGCCGCGGCCTGCGGCCTGGCGGCCACGACCGGCTTGCGGTGCACGTTGGCGAGCGCAGGCACGAAGGCCAGCGCGAGCGCGAACGCGCTGCCGGCCAGGCGGGCGAAAGAAGCGGTCCTCCCGGGGTCGGGCCGGCCGCGGAATGCATTGATCACGTTGTCCTTCATCTTTTCGACCCGCCAGTGTAGGCAGCGTGGGAGTACGTCACGCCACGGCGGCCCCGCGACGCGCCGTCGTCACGCGTTTCATCCACAATGAAGCCATGATCGAACCGCCGCTCGTCCCCCGTGAATCCTTCGACGATCCCGATGCCGCGGTCGACCGCGTCCGCCTGATCTACCAGGCGGGAATCGACCACCTGCGCAAGAACCTGCACGATTTCGTGGCCGGCCGCGCCCCCGCGGCGCACGTGCGCGCGTGCTACCCGAGCGTGCGCGTGCACATCGACACGGTGGCGCGCGCCGATTCGGTGTCGAGCTACGGCTTCGTCGCCGGACCCGGGACGTTCGAGACGACGCTGACGCGGCCCGAGCTGTTCGCCGAATACTACCGCGAGCAGTTCCGGCTGCTGCGCCAGCACCACGGCGTGAAGATCGAGGTCGGCGCCAGCCGCGAGCCGATGCCGCTGCACTTCAGTTTCGCCGAGCACGACCACGTCGAAGGCACGCTCAGCGCCGAGCAGCGCATGCAGCTGCGCGACCTGTTCGACCTGCCCAACCTGGCCGTGATGGACGACGGCATCGCCAACGGCACCCACGAGCCCGGCCCGGCCGACCCGCTGCCGCTGGCGCTGTTCACCGCCCCGCGCGTCGACTACTCGCTGCACCGCCTGCGCCACTACACCGGCACCGCGCCCGACCATTTCCAGAACTTCGTCCTGTTCACGAACTACCAGTTCTACATCGACGAATTCATCGCGCTGGGCCATCGCGAGATGGCGCGCGCCGATTCGCAGTACGACGCGTTCGTCGAGCCTGGCAATGTGGTGACGATGCGCGCCGGCCTCGCGCCGCCGGCGGGCCCGGCCGGCAGCGCGCCGCCGCGGCTGCCGCAGATGCCCGCGTACCACCTGCGCCGCGCCGACCACAGCGGCATCACGATGGTCAACATCGGCGTGGGCCCGTCCAACGCGAAGAACATCAGCGACCACATCGCCGTGCTGCGGCCGCACGCGTGGATCATGCTGGGCCATTGCGCCGGCCTGCGCACCACGCAGCAGCTGGGCGACTACGTGCTCGCCCACGGCTACGTGCGCGAGGACCACGTGCTCGACGAGGAACTGCCGTTGTGGGTGCCGATCCCGCCGCTGGCCGAAGTGCAGGTCGCGCTCGAACAGGCCGTGGCCGACATCACGCAGCTGGCCGGCTTCGACCTGAAGCGCGTGATGCGCACCGGCACCGTGGCGTCGACCGACAACCGCAACTGGGAACTGCTGCCGCATCCGGGCCCGGAGCGCCGCTTCAGCCAGAGCCGCGCGATCGCGCTCGACATGGAGTCGGCCACCATCGCGGCCAACGGCTTTCGCTTCCGCGTGCCGTACGGCACCTTGCTGTGCGTGTCCGACAAGCCGCTACACGGCGAGATCAAGCTGCCGGGCATGGCCAACCACTTCTATCGCGAACGAGTGGAGCAGCATCTGCGCATCGGGATCCGCGCGCTGGAGTTGCTGCGTGGTGCGGGCGTGGACAAGCTGCATAGCCGCAAGCTGCGCGGGTTCGCCGAGGTGGCGTTCCAATAACGCAAGGCCACGTTCCACGCGAAGCGGCGCGATCCACCATCCCGTGTCATCCTGCGCGCAGGATGACAGGGACGCGGTTGCGGCTTGCAGGCTTGCGGTTGGCAGCCGAGTGCGGCGGCGCAGCTTGCGCCCGCGCCACGTCAGGCGTAGTCTCGAAACCCCTGCCATCCGGCCCGTGACGCGGTTCGGGTCGCCGCGCTGCCGCCTGGCGTCCCGGCCCGTGGAGACACGCGCCATGACGACCTTCGAATCCAACGACATTGCGGCGATCCGCAACGTGGCACTGGTGGGCGCCTCGGCCACCGGCAAGACCACCCTCACCGAGGCCTTGCTGCTGCGCGCCGGCGCCATCAAGACGGCCGGCAGCGTCGAACGCGGCTCGACCGTCAGCGACCACGACCCGCTCGAGAAGCGCGTCGCGCATTCGCTCAACACCGCCGTCGTCAACTGCGTGCACGACGGCATCCGGATCCAGCTGCTCGACACGCCCGGAGCGCCCGAGTTCGTCGGGCAGTCGCTTCCCGCGCTCGAAGCCGTCGAGACCGCCGCCATCGTCATCAGCGCCACCGTCGGGGTCGACTCGACCGCGCAGCGCATGATGGCCCACGCGGCCGAGCGCAAGCTAGACCGCATGATCATCGTCAACCGCATCGACGTGCCCGGCGCCGACTGCACCGCCGTGCTGGCGCAGATCCGCGAGGTGTTCGGCCGCGAATGCCTGCCGCTGAACCTGCCCGCCGGGCGTGGCGCGCGCGTCGTCGACTGCTTCTTCAACCACGACGGCGAGACCGATTTCTCGTCGCCGGCGGCGGCGCACGAGGCGCTGGTCGAGCAGGTCGTCGAGGTCGACGCCGAGTTCGTCGACCGCTACCTCAACCAGGGCGACATCGAGGCCACCGAGCTGCACGCGCCGCTCGAGCAGGCGCTGCGCGAGGGCCACCTGATCCCGGTGTGCTTCGTCTCGGCGCGCACCGGTGCGGGCGTGTCCGAATTGCTCGACGTCATCACGCGGCTGCTGCCTGATCCGACCGAGGGCAACCCGCCCGACTTCCTCGACGGCGAGGGCGCCGGCGCGAAGCTCGTGCACGCGACGCCCGATGCGGGCAAGCACGTGCTGGCCCACGTGTTCAAGGTCACCGTCGATCCGTACGTCGGCAAGATGGGCGTGCTGCGCGTGCACCAGGGCACGATCACGCGCGACAGCCAGCTGTTCGTCGGCGATGCCCGCAAGAGCTTCAAGGTCGGCCACCTGTTTCGCCTGCAGGGCGGCGAGCACGTGGAGATCTCGCGCGCGCTGCCGGGCGACATCTGCGCCATCGCGAAAGTGGATGCGCTGCACTTCGACGCGGTGCTGCACGACGCCGCCGAGGACAGCCACATGCACCTGAAGCCGCTCACGTTCCCGGTGCCGGCGCACGGCATCGCGATCGAGCCCAAGCGGCATGGCGACGAGCAGCGACTGTGGGACCTGGTCCAGCGTTCGGTGGACGAGGACCCGTGCCTGCGCATCGACCAGGTGGCCGCCACGCACGAGACCGTCGTCAACGGCCTGGGCGAACTGCACCTGCGCATGCTGCTGGAGCGGCTGCGCGACGTGCACAAGTTCGAGGTGCAGACGCGGCCGCCGCGCACGGCCTACCGCGAGACCATCACTGGCAAGGCCGAGGGCCATCATCGCCACAAGAAGCAGACCGGCGGCGCCGGCCAGTTCGGCGAAGTGTTCCTGCGCGTGGAACCGCTGCCGCGCGGTGCGGGCATCGAGTTCGTCGACATCGTCAAGGGCGGCGCGATCCCCGGCCAGTTCATGCAGGCGGTGGAAAAGGGCGCGCGCGAAGCGCTGGCCGCGGGCGTGATCGCCGGCTATGCGGTGCAGGACGTCCGCGTCATCGTGCACGACGGCAAGAGCCACAGCGTCGACAGCAAGGACATCGCGTTTTCCACCGCCGCGCGCAAGGCCACCTGGGTGGCGATCATGGAGGCGCGGCCGATCGTGCTGGAGCCCATCGTCGATGTCGAGATTGTCGCGCCGGCCAGCGCGATGGGCGACATCACCGGCGACCTCGCGTCACGCCGCGGCCAGGTGAGCGGCACCGCGGCGCAACTGGGCGGCACGATGATCGTGCGCGGCCAGGCGCCGGCCGCCGAACTGATCGCCTACGCGACTCGCCTGAACGCGATGACGAGCGGCGAGGGCCACTACACCGTGGCGTTCTCGCACTACGAGCCGGCGCCGATGAGCGTGCAGAACGCGCTGCGCAGGGAGCACAAGCCGGTGGACGTCGACTGAATCCGGGGCTGCCCAAGAAAATGGGCGCGCAGCCAACGGATGCGCGCCCTCGCCCGTGCAGCGACGATCAGAAGTTCAGCTTGCCGATCTTGTCCAGGGCCGCGGCGATGTTGGCGCGAGCGGCGGCTTCGTTGGCCAGGCGCAGGCGCTCCGCGCCGACGAAGGCATCGCCCATCGTGGCAGTGCCTTCGGACTTGATGGACTCCTGCATCACCACGGTGCCGTCGGCCTTCTTCAGCGACCAGGCGGCCTCCATCTTCACGGTGAAATCCATGCCGAAGGACGGCCAGGTTGGAGCGAACGAAGATAGACGCGCGCGAGCGCGAACGTCACCGGGGAATGGCGAGCGGAAAGCGCCGCGCGGAACACGCGGGCGCAGTGCCCGATGGATCAATGCTTGGCGGCCGCGATGTTGCCCGCGACCTCGTCGGCCATCTCGGCCGGCGACTTGCGCGTGAGCGACGTGTGCAGCGAATGGCCGGTGGCCATCGGGAAGTCGTTGACCGGGCTGCGCACGGTCACCGTGAGCTCGATCATGTACATCGTCATGTCCCACATCCATTTGTCGACGTAGGTGACGACGGCGTCGGCCGGATAGGGCGGCGTTTTTTCCGGGCCCGTGGTGACGACGAAGCCGCGCTTCTCAAAGGCCGTCTTCAGATCCTTGTCGACGTCGTGCTTGTCCGTCTCGGCATGCACGACGTAAAGGGTCTTGACCTTGGTCAGGTCGGTATCGGCCATCAGGCTGGCATCGGCACGGTTGACGGCGCAGCCGGTCATGGCCGACAGGCTCGCGGCCATGCACGACGCCGCGATGAATCGCTTGAGCATGAGATTCCTCCCGTGAATCTTGTAGTGGTTCCAACGTGCGATCCAGCGCGCGTTGTCCGTCGCGCACCTCTGCTCCTCGGTGCGTCGGCGCGACTCTGGCATCGGACACGGGAGTGATTGATCCGCGTCGACCCTAGGCTGCGTCGCGCGGCCGAGCGTCACTCGTCGTCGTCGCCGCCGCTTTCCTCGTCGTCATCGTCGTCCCCAGGCCTGGCCCAGTGCGACAGCGTCTTTTCCAGCGGCGCGGCGGATTTCACGAAGGCGTCGGCCGACACCGGCTTGACCACGCGCAGGCCCGGCAGCGAGATCGTGCCCAGGTAGAGGTCACCGACCAGCGGCTGCTGCTGCACCGAGCGGTCGATCAACAACAGGCCGCTGCCCACTGCGACGGCACCGCCGATGGCGATCGCGAGCGCGCGCCGGCGCGACGGCAGCAGCAGGGCCAGGTGGCGCCACAGCATCGTCACGATCGCTCCGACGAAGACGAGGCGGCCGAGCTTCTCGATGGCCGGCAGCGACAGCGCGAACGCGAGCTGGCCCGCGACGGCCTGCGTCAGCACCGCGACCAGCAGCCACGTCAGCGCCACGCGCAGGTGGGCCCAGAACGCGAAGCGGCGCTGGAAGATCATCGAGCCGATCGCCCACAGCACGCACCACGTGATCAGGGCCGCCGGCGCCGACAGGTAGTTCCACACGAGCGTGGAGCCCTGCACGCCGGGCACGGTCGACAGCCACAGGTCGAACCCCTTCCACACGGCGGCCACGGCGATCAGCACGAAAAGCGTCGTCGCGTGCCGGCGCTGCAGCAAGTGCAGGTCGACCAGGCGCTGCTCGGGCGCCAGCACTTCGCTGGCCAGGCGCACACGCAGCGTCGTCGCACCCAGCGTCATCAATCCCGACGCGGGCAGGGGCGGCGACGATCCGGGTGCGATCGTCGCCCGGCCCAGGCGCACGCCGTTGATCGTCGCCGCGGGAACGATGCGCACGCCGTCCGCATGCCATTCCAGCGTCGCATGGTGGGCGGCCACGTGCGGGTCGTCGATCACCACGTCGGAATCGATCGCGCGGCCGATGCGCACCGGCCACTGCGAGACGCGCAGGATCTGGCGCGGCTGGCCTTCCCGGTCGAGCGTCTCGATCAGGGCGAGCGTTTCCATGCGAATCCTTGCAGGTAGTGGCTGGCCAGCAGCATGGCGTTCGCGAAGCTGACGCCGCGCGCATCGAAGCGCCCCTGCACGCCCTCGGTCTTCGCATCGACCGATTGCGACAACACCGCCACGTCGTACAGGCCCGGCAGGTGGCGGTAGGCGCGCAGGCACATCACCGTGCGCATGGGCAGGCCGGCGTTCTCGACGAAGTCTTCCTCGCACTTGGGCGCCGTCAGGTCGTGCGTGCGCCGGCCCATGCCTTCGTTGCGGAAGCTCTGGCCGGCTTCCTGTGCGAAGCGCAGCGCGCCCAGCTTGCTGCCGTCGTAGACCTCGTGGCGCACCGCCAGGTCGCCGGTGCGCAGCGATTCGTTGATGAAGATCGCCGTGTCCATCTGGCAATCGGAACGCTCGAAGAGCAGCCCCTTGGAATCCGACGAATTGGACGACCCCCAGCAGCGCATGAAGTCTTCCTGCGGCACCGGCACGCTGTAGTGCGCGTGCTTGGTCTCGCGCCAGGGCAGCGCGATGAAGCGGGTGGTCAATTGCTGCTGGTGCACGAGCAGTTGGCGCGCCATCTCGGCTTCCACGTTTCCGGTGATCGGCCTCGCCTGAGCGCCGCGCGCGATCAGCGCCTGCGCGAATTCGGCCGGCACCAGAAAGCTGATCTGCTGGCCGTCGCGGCGCGTGGCCACGTTGACGCCCACGATATGGCCCTTGTCGTCCAGCACCGGGCCGCCGCTCATGCCGGGATTGAGCGCGCCGGAGAACAGGATCTGCGGCAGGAAGCTGCGTTCGACCATGCCGTTGTAGGTGCCCTCGACGACGACGAAGCCGACGTCCAGTGGATTGCCAAGCGAGAAGATGCGCTCGCCCTGCGCCAGCGTGGTCGATGCGGGACGGAACTCGAACAGGCCGCGCTTGGCGATGTCGGCCGGCGGCTTGGCCATGCGCACCAGCGCGAGGTCGTGCACGACGTCGAACGCGATCAGCTGCAGCGCGCCGCTGACGCCATCGACGGTCTGGAAGTTGAGCCGATAGCGCTGCGGCTCGAGCGCCACCTGGCTGACGACGTGGTAGTTGGTCAGGATCAGGCCGTCGGCACCGACCAGCGAGCCCGAGCCGACGCTGGCCTGGCTGTCCTGGTCGCGCAGCAGCGTGCGCACTTGCAGCAGCCGCGGGCGGCCGATGTCGTAGATGCGGCGCGCGGAAGCCGACAGGTTGTCGTGATCCTCACTGTCGCTGTCGGCCTCGGCGGCGGATGCGGCGGCCGACTGCTTGGCCAGCGGCGACGGCGGCGCGGCAGGCAGTTGCGCGCTCTGCTGCTTGGCCTGGGCGCACGGGCCCAGCGCCACCGCGAGCAGCAGGGCGAGAAGGCGCGCGACACGGTTCGAGGGCAGGCTGATCGGGAGCATCGGACCATCCTACCCGAGCCCTCGCGGGTCTTGCGGGGCGGCATGGTCGAGCATCATCTTGTGCACGTGGCAAGGCGTCCGTGGACACGACCCTCTATCATTGCACCCCATGCACGCCCCCCGAGACGTGGCCTCTATCCGCCTGGACAACGCGCTCGCGCTGTTCGACGAATTCGTCCGCAGCACCATCAAGCACCCCGACGCCGCGACGCTGCGGGGCCTGGAACGCCGTTTTGCCGAACGACTGCAGATCCAGCCGAGCTACTGGAGCCAGATCAAGAGCCGCTCGCGCCTGATCGGCGAGCGCCTGGCGCGCCAGTTCGAGCAGTGTTGCCAGAAGCCTGTCGGCTGGATGGACGCCGAGCATGGCGCCGGCGGCGAGGCTTCGGCCGCTGCCGCGCCCGCGCCACCGTCCGAAGACCCGCTGCCGCGGGACGACGACGAGCGCTTCATCACCGGCCTCGTCCTGACCTACTACCGGCGCCACCCGCAACGTGCGCGCACGCGGCTGCTGGACCTGCTGGGCGAGGTGTTGATGCCAGAGGCGCACGCACCCGCGGCAGTGGCACCGGTGCCGCCGCCGCGCAAGCTGGCCCCGGGCGTCACGGCCAGGCCGCCGGCGCCACCTGCACCGCCAGAGGATCCGATGTCGCTGTGGCATTCGGCGCAGGCGGGCATCGCGCCGCTGAAGAAGAAGCGCTGACGCGAGCCTGCCGTTCATCCGGTGTCGGTTTTCGCTGATCTCGAAACTGAGGTGCCCTGCGAATCTAGGCCTTGGCGCGCAGTGCCTCACAGCACCTTGAACTGGCTTCTCGCCGAACATGGAAATCGGCCGACTTCGTTTCACTGAACATGGAACTTCGCGGAGTGGGCCGGCCCGCGAATCAACAAGCGAAAGAAGCCGCCCAGCTGAGCCGGGTTCTGGCTTCCTGCGTGATCCCGGACCTCGTTCTTCTGCCGAGGCAGTATCGCGCGGGCCGGTTCGCCGCCGCTGGCCAGCGCTCGCGCGAGGCTCGCCGCGCGCCTGTCAGGTCGGCATGGTGCCCTCGATGACCGCTTGGCAGTCGCAGGAAACGCCGTGCTAGGCAGGTGGCCTTCGATTCGGGTGCTGGCGAGCGCCTGCTCGTGCAGCCAACCGGCGTTCGGCCCTTTTCATCTTCGTCATGATGTTCCGCTCCGGCGGAAATGCCGAGCACGCAACGGGTGACATTGGGGCCGATCTTTGCGACGGCCTTGTCGAGATCCACCTGCCGGCGACCTGCGATGAACACGCATGCGCCCTATTCGGCGAACCTCTTGGCGGTCGCGAGGCCGAGGCCCTGCCGCTGTTGCCCCCGCCGACAACGGCGATCTTGCCCTTCAGGAGAGGCATTCGTTGCCCCCTTGGCTATTGGCATCGACGGCCGTCGGATTCTGGCCTCGTCGCAATTCCTTCTTCAACCCTCGCACGTCCCGTTCCAAGCGTTCGATGCGACAGAGCGTAGGTCGAATCCGGTGGACGCCATTGCTTGCACGAACGCCCGATGGCGGCGAAGTCGTCCTTGCTCTTGGGCCGCATGGTTCGCAGTGTGTGTCATCAGAGGCCTTTCAAAAGCGGTGGCTCGGTTGGTCCAACGCCACCGACGTGTCGAATCAGAGCTGTGACCAGCCGCCATCGACCGGGAGTTCGGCGCCGGTCGTAAAGGTCGCGTCGAAGGCGAGGAAGAGGACGGCCTTGGCGATCTCCTCCGGCATCCCGAAGCGCTTCATGGGGACCATGCCGCTCGCGTGTCCCTTCACCTGGGCGGCCGCGGCCTTGTCAGGGAATGCCTTTTCGAGGATGCCCGTGTCGATGGGGCCGGGCGTCACTGCATTCACGCGAATCTCGAGAGCAAGCAGTTCGACGGCGAGCGTCCGAGCGAAGGATCGCAGTGCGGCCTTTGCGGCGCCGTACGTGACTTGCCCAGGCATTCCCTTGACGTTGGCGATGGAAGTCGTGAGGACGACAGATCCTCCCCGGTTGATCAGCGGCGCGAACTTCTGCACCGCGAAGAACGGCCCCTTGGCGTTCAGGTTGAACATCTCGTCGTAGATCGCCTCGGTCACGTTTGCCAGAGGCATCGGGATGCTGAACCCGGCGTTGACGAACAGCAGGTCGACGGTCTCGAACTCCGCCTTCACCTGCGCCGCGAGCGCATCGATGTCCTTCAACGACCGTGCATCGCTCGAAACGACCAGGGCGTCGGCCCCGAGCTCTCGACGCGCCGATTCCAGGCCAGCCTGCGAGCGTCCCGTCACCAGAACACGCGCACCCTCATCAAGGAGCATCTTCGCCGTCACGAGCCCCATGCCACTGGTGCCCCCGATGATCACTGCGCGCTTCGATTCGTACCTTTTCATCCGGCTTCTCCGTGCGACCGTCGGATCGCATTGCTGTTTATGAACTGATTGGTGCGATAATTGGCGACATCGCGGTGGTCAAGCTAATTTTGAACCTTATGTTTCAAAATCATTGCCACGTGCGAGCGGTCCTGCCGGTCGGCAACCGCCCGCTCACGCCGGCGACAGCAATCAGCGGCGGAGACGCGTGCCCTCAGGTGTCGCTCTCAAGCGGCAGTGGAAGGAAATCCAGGACTGAGACCTTGGCGACAGCGTCCCATGCGGCTTCCTGACTGGCGCGATCAAGAAGGTGTGGCTGGCGCTGCGCCTCGATTGGGCCGGTGAACTTTCCTTTGGCCGAGGCGAAAAATTGCCCGGAGAGGTCAGTCCTGAACTGCGCCACCTGGAGGTACCTTCGCGCCGCGGTCTCCGGCGTCTGGTTCATGCCGGGAATGTGGCTCACGATCGGGATCATCAGATACTTCACCAAAAGGCCAGCATTGCGCCCCACTTCAGTGGCTGTTGCAGCGCCAGGCGAGACAGCGAAAACGGCCATGCCAGACGGTAGCCGTCGCGCGAGAGCGGCGACCCACCAAGCCACAATGAGCTTTGCGTCGGCATACGCATTGTTGGCGTTGTACTTCACGTGCGGACCGCCGCGCAGCAGGGCTTCCGCAGCGGCGGTTCGATCACCCTTGAAATACTTGGCCGCGAAGGCAGGCAGGTTGGTGTACTTGAAGAGAGGCACGCCGCCTCGAGCCGGTTCGGCTCCAGCGATGACGATCCGCGCGTCGGGGCTCAGCAGCTTGGACTCGAGCAACCCGTCAGTCAGTTGATGGTGGCCGATGAGCGGGGCCTGGGAGGCCTCGATGCCCGACGGAGTGATCACGCGTTTCTTGCCTGGAACCATCCCCGCATTGAGCAGCAGCAGATCAATCGGTTGAGTGCGCTTGCTGAGCTCCGAGAGCGCCTTCCAGACACTGGACGGATTGTCCAGATCCAACTCGAGCGGCGTGAAGATCTGCGATTTCGTCCCAGCCGCGAGCAGTTCGGCCGCTTCGCGGGCCCGAGACAGGCTGCGCCCGGTGACGATGATCTCGCGGCAACCCTCCGCGGCGAGCAAGCGGGCTGCCGCATGACCGACGCCGGAGGTAGCGCCGGTGATCAGAGCGATCGAATTTTTCATGGACGGTTTCGTGGTGAGGGAGGTCGCACCAAGCTGCACCGAGGAATCAGGTGGAGCTTGCCACTTTAGAACTGTTTGGTAATAATATCGGCGTGCATCCAGGCCCGTCAAGGAATTTCGAACCACATGTTTCAAAACGCTGTTAAGCCCCGTGGCCGTCCGCGCAGCTTTGACGAGAGGGAAGCCCTCGAGAAGGCGATCCAGGTCTTCTGGTCGAAGAGCTACGACGGCGTGACCATCGACGACCTCGTCGTCGGGATGGGCGTCGGACGGCCGAGCCTGTATGCCGTCTTCGGGGACAAGCGGACGATCTTCGTGCGCGCGCTCAAGGCATATGCAGAGGCCAAAGGCGCCCGCGCCGCCAAGGCGCTCTTCGCGCCGCCGACACTTCGCGAAGCACTGGTAAGCTTCCTCAGGCACGCCGTCGAATCGGCGACCGAGAAGGGCTCGGCACAAGGCTGTTTGATGGTGTGCATCGCGCCCCTCGTGGACGATGCTGAGGTCAGGCAGTTCCTGAAGGATGCCGTCGCGACCGGCGCGGCGCTCGTGGAACGTCGTTTCCGCGACGGGATCACCGCGGGAGAAATCCCGCCTGGCTTCCCCGTGGCTGCGCGCGCCATCCAGGTGGGCGACCTAGCGCGCGGGTTGACCATGCGTGCGCAAATGGGTACGCCTCGCGCGACGCTGCTCAGTGATGCCCAGGAAGCTGCAGACTTGGTACTCCTTCCGCCGCGTAGAGGCACAGGAACTGAGCGCTGATGCCGGCGCTTATCCCAGTGGTAGCCTCGGCGTCTTGCTCGCGATCGCGAGCTGGGCACATGCTTTCGAGGGCGCCCTTCCGTTTTGCGATGAGCACCCGACCTTTCGTGCTGAGAGCCCGGTGACCGCAGCCTGCGCTGCTTTGCGGAAGTTGCCGCGACTTCGATGATCAGCGGGGAACGACCCGGAGCCGCCCGTTCAGGCCACGCGGCGAGCGTCGCCACAGCTGCCCATCGCCGAGGTTCGCCCTCGTGCACAGCCGGCCTTCATGCATGCATCGCGAACAGTCCTGCGGCGTAGAGCAGAGCAGCCATCGTGAGTCCGACCTGCGGCGCGAGAAACCAGTGCCGGAACGCGAGAAGAACCCAACCTAGAACCGCCGCAACACCCACGACTTGGAGAACCCTGTCTTGGGCAAGCCATGTGACATGCGCCAGT
>Ga0302279_10002118_pt1 | contig 26922 bp, 21 predicted proteins | sample III_Bog_N3_3_FD_194541 | JGI IMG/M metagenome (GOLD analysis project Ga0302279, IMG submission 194541) | Peat permafrost microbial communities from Stordalen Mire near Abisko, Sweden - III_Bog_N3_3 | ecosystem: Environmental > Terrestrial > Soil > Wetlands > Peat | place: Sweden: Abisko... | reverse complement strand
CTTGGAAAAGCTTGGAGAAAAAAAGGGTTGGATTTGGCGAAACTCGGCAAAAAGCTTGGAAAAGCTTGGGGCGACAAAGCCCTTGCAAAACGCGACGCGGAACGCGACCCCCTTACGCCTCGCGGCGCTCGATGACCCGCAATTGCGTCTCCTGGCGTTCGCGCTGGGCGTTGTATTTGCGCGGGCTGGTGAAACCCATCGACCGCTTCGTGCTCTCCAGCACCACGGGACGGCCGAAGAAATAGCCCTGGGCGACGCGGATCTTGGTGTGCTCGCGGATGTAGTCGATCTCGGCCTGGGTCTCGATCCCCTCGACCATCACTTCCATGCCGAGCGCGGCCCCGATCGACTCGGTCGCGCGCAAAAGGGTTTGGTTGCGCGGTTTCTTGTCGATGTCGGTGATCAGCGAGCGGTCGACCTTCAATTCGTCGGCGGTGATGTCGGCGAGCATGGCGAGCGAGGAAAAGCCCGAGCCGAAATCGTCGATGGAAATTTTTGCGCCGATCTCGCGCAGCATCGGCAGGATGCGGGTCTGGAACTGGGTGGCCGGCAGGAAGGCTTCCTCGGTCAGTTCGAGCATGAAGCGATGCGCATGTCCCGAAGCCTGGAGCTGCTCGGCGAAGCGGCGCATGAAGCGCGCGTCGCCGGCCTGACGGGCGGCGATGTTGAAGCCGACATGCAGCCCCGGTTTGAAATATTCGGCGATTTCGTCGAACGATTCCAGCACCGACTCGAAAACCAGCTGGGTGATGTCGTTCATCAGGCCGACGCGATGGGCCACGTCGAGAAAATCGCCCGGCGAGTTCCAGCGGCCGTCCTCGTCACGCCAGCGCATCAGCACTTCGAGGCTGTCGACGACGCCGGCGCGGAAATCGAACTTCGGCTGAAACGCGCAACCGATGCGCCGATCGCGGATCGCGGCGCGAAGGTTCGACTCCAGCTTGCCGCGGCGCAATTGCGCCTGCTCCATTTCCGGTTCGTAGGAGCGCACCCGCGCGCCGACCTCGCGCTTGGCTTCGGCGAGCGCCGCGCGCGCCTTGCGCCACAGGCCGTCAGAGGCGGCGTCGTCGTTCGGCCACAGGCTCAAACCTGCCTTGGCCGAGGCGAAAATCTCCACGCCGTCGACGAGATAGGGATCGGCCAGCCGCGCCACGAGCGCGCCGACGCGGTCGCGATAGACCTCGACTTCCGGCGGACCGGAAAGGATGAGACAGAATTCGTCGCCGCCGCAGCGGCCCAGCCATTCGTCGTTACCGAGCGCATAGCCGATGCGCTCGGCGATGCGCTGCAACAGCACGTCGCCGGCGGCGTCTCCGTGCACGGCGTTGATCTGCGAGAATTTCTCGACCTCGACGATCGCCAGCGCGAAAGCGGGCGCGCCGGCGCTCGTCAGGTCGACGACCGCCTGATCGCAGAGGTCGCGATTGGGCAATTGGGTCAGCGGATCGAAATAGGCGCGCTGATAGAGTTCGTCCTGGAGTCGCCTCTGGGCTTCGACGTCGATGGCCGCGCTGACCCGCAGAACGTCGCCGTCGTATAGGAAGCGGCTTCGCTCCAGCCAGAAAGCGTGGCCGTCGAGCGAGCGCTCTTCCCGATCCGGCGCGTCGACGGCATCCTGCCCGAACAATACGCGCGCCCGAGGGCTGGCGTAGACAATCTCCCCCTGGCCGTCGCGAATGGCGATCGCCAGGCCGGAAGCTTCGAGCGCGGCGGAAACGAGTCGCGCGTCAAGGGTCTCGGACGCGGGCGCCGCCTCCAGGACGACGGGAAGTGCTTCGTTCACGTCCTCAGTCCGCCGCCCACGCCCCGTTTCAGGATCTGCGAACGCAATTGCTCGAGCCGGTTCGCGGCCCCGCCGGGCTCTCGCGGACGCTGCGGAGCTTCGTATTCGGGCTCGGGCGGGCGGGCGACGACCACGGCGGCAGGGGCGGGCGCCGCCGGAATCGGCGGCGGCGGAGCGACGACTTCGTCGGCGGCCCTGCTGGCGTTGCCGCCGGTGGCGTTGCGCCAACGATCGACGACGAGTCTGACGAAGGCGCGCTCGCGGCCGTCGATCTGATCGAACTCCGAACGCTCGAAGGTCTCGCTGCGCGGCACCTTTTCCAGCGGCAGCGCGCGAAAGCTCACGCGCGCCGGTAGCGGGAAAGCCTCGCCGACGGCGACGACCTCGCGGGTGCCGAGCGACGGCACGAAGGCCAGCAGGTTCGCCATCGAATCGGTGACCGCCGAGCGCAGGATCGCCTGATCGCGTTCGTTGGCGAGGCGCATGGCGAACAAGGTATTGCACTGCGAGATGATCGTCGGATCGAGTTCGGCGGGACGCTGGGTGACGAGGCCGAGATAGACCCCGTATTTGCGGCCTTCCTTGGCGATTTTCATCAGCGCCCGGCGCGTCGGCGCGAAGCCGACGGAGCGGTCGGCCGGCGCGAAGCGGTGGGCTTCCTCGCAGACGAACAGCAGCGGAATCGCGCCGTCGCTCCACAGGCCGAAGTCGAACGCCAGCCGGGCGACGACGCAGACCACCGCGTCGACGACTTCTATCGGCAGGCCGGCGACCTGCATGACCGTCATCTGTTGCCCGTTTGGCTCGAGACGGAACAGGTTCGTCACGATGTCGCTCATCGTGTCGCCGCCGACATTGGCGTTTTCGAACATGAACGCGTAACGGCCGTCGCCGCGCAAAGTCTCGATGCGTTGCAGAAGGCGATGGTAATGCATGCGCGTGGCGCGGTTCTCGAGGCGGCCCATGCGCTCGTCGATCAGACCGACGAGATCCTGCATCACGTAGGGCACCGGCGTGTCGACGGTGTAACCCGTCCGCTTCGGGTCGACTTTGCGCAACGAGGAGCGATCCTGGGCCAGGCGATGCATCAGGTACATGCCCTTGGCGGTCGGGATATGCTCGGCGAGAATGTCGATTTCGTCTTCGACCGCCGGCTTGCCGCCGAACAGCACATCGACGAGTTCCTCGAAATTGAACAGCCAGAACGGCAGTTTCAGGTTCGAGGCGTTGACGACGGCGGCGCGGGGGCCGAAGCAGCGGGCGTATTCGTTATGGACGTCGAGCAGGAATATGCGCAGGCTGGGGCGGGCGTCGAGAATCTCATTGAGGAGGATCGCGACGCCGCTCGACTTGCCGACGCCGGTGGAGCCGAGCACAGCGAAATGCCGCGTGATCAGACCTTCGAGCAGCGCGCGTGCGGGAATGTCCTGGTCTTGATGAAGCGAACCAATGGTGATGCCGCCCTTGGTCGCGTCCGAATAGGTGACGCGCAGTTCGTCGCGGCCGATGACGTCGACGGCGTCGCCGATCGCGGGATAATTGGAGACGCCGCGCGAGAAACGGGCGCCTCCCACGTCGTCAGGAATGATTTCGCCCATCAGATCGAGTTTGGCGACCGCGCCAAAACCTTCGAAGGCGTGATCGCTGGTGACTTCGGTGATGATGCCCACCAGCCGGCGCGGCCCCGCATGAACGCCGACGAACGAGCCGACCGTGGCGCGCGCGTCCTCCGCCATGGCGACCTTGGGCAGCCCAACGTTGGCTTCCGAGCCGCGAACGCTCAAAATGACGCCGATGGCGACCGAGTCGCGGCTGACGTGCTTCAATTGGTTCAACATGGGCGAGGTCACGCGAAACGTTTCCTTCTAAAATCTGATCGCGCCCCCCCGGGCCGCGCGCGACGCGAGGGACGTTGTCACGAGCGATTTTGTGCTCAAATCCTTTTCGCTCTGTTAAACGGGGCGCTGCGTTTGCGCTCCGGGAAGCTGAACGGGGCATAATTCGTATACGCGAAGAAAAGCGTCGCCGAACTCGGAGCGTATTTTTGCAAATGGACCCAATAGAGCCCCTCGCGGCGTTGCCAGTGTTTTTCAAGCTTCAATACCGGAGCGTATTTCTCGCTGGAAACGGCGGTGGAACGGTGTGGAAAGCGGAGTTGCTCGCGGCCGCGGGTGCGCATGTCCGGCTGTTTTCGACTTCGCCGCGGCCGGAGTTGCTGGCCGCAATTGCCCGGTTCCCTTCCATCAGTCTGGAAGCGCGCCCCTGGCGCCCCCAGGACCTCGAAGGCGCGGCGTTGGCGATTCTCGACGCCGGCGACGAGGCCGAGGCGAGGGCGTTCGCCGCCGCGGGGCGGGCAGCAGGGATTCCGGTCAACGTCGTCGATCGCCCCGAATTCTGCGATTTCGCCTTCGGCGCGATCGTCAATCGTTCGCCGCTGATCCTGGCGATCTCCACCGGAGGCGCCGCGCCGGTGTTCGGCCAGGCCTTGCGCACCCGACTGGAGACCTTTTTACCACGCGCCCTGAAATCCTGGGCGGGCGCGGCGCAGGAGTGGCGACAAAAGCTCGCCCCCTTGGGGCTCGATTTCCGCCAGCGGAGAAATTTTTGGGAGCGCTTCGCCGAACTCGCCGTGAGCGCCGGCGAGCGGGCGCCGACGGACCAGGATTTCGACGCTCTGGCGAAGCATCAGGCGCTGGACGTCGCGCCGTCGCGGGGGCGCGTCACGCTGGTCGGCGCCGGACCGGGAGATCCCGACCTCATCACCCTCAAGGCGGTCAAGGCGTTGCAGAGCGCCGACGTCATTCTCCACGACGCCCGGATCTCGCCGGCCGTGCTGGAACTGGCGCGGCGCGAGGCCCGGCGCATCGACGTCGGCAAGCGCGCTGGCGCGGCCTCGCCGCGGCAGAGCGAAATCACCGCCGAGATGATCGCGCTCGCGCTGCAGGGCAAAAGGGTGGTGCGCCTGAAGGGCGGCGACCCCGGCGTGTTCGGACGCGCCAACGAGGAGATTTTTGCCGCGCGCGCCGCGGGCGTCGATCTCGAGATCGTGCCCGGCGTGACGACGGCGCTCGCCGCCGCCGCCGAACTCGGCCTGTCGCTCACCGATCGCGACCTCGCGCCGCGCCTGCAGTTCGTCAGCGTCAACGATCGCGACGGCGAGTTTCCCGACGCCCTTTCCTGGGCCGCCCTGGCGGACCCGGCGGCCACCACCGCCATTTACATGGGGGCGCGAAAACTCCGGGCGTTCGTCGAACGTCTCGTCGCCGAGGGGTTTGATCCGCAAACGCCGGCGGTCTACATGGAAAACGTCGGCCGCGCCGACGCGCGCCGCATCGCCGCGCCGCTCGCCGGGATCGCCGATGCGGCGCCGGTCAGCGCGGGCGGCGGCCCGGCGCTCATCCTCTATGGCCGCGCGCTGGCCGCCGCGGAGACCCAGGCATGAAGCTGTTCGTGTTTGGCCTCGGCTACAGCGCGCTGCATTTCGTTCGCGAAAACCCGCGTTTCACCACCAGCGGCACGGTGCGCTCGCCCGCCGCCGCCGCGGCCCTGCGCGGCGAAGGGATCGAGGCCTTCGCCTTCGACGGCGCGCGCAGCGACGCCGGCATCGCCGAGGCGCTGGGGCAGGCCGACCTGCTACTCATCTCGGCGCCGCCGTCGGCGGCGGGCGATCCAGTACTCAATGAATATGAAGCCGAGATTCTCGCCTCGCCACGTCTGAAACGCGTGCTCTATCTCTCCACCGTCGGTGTCTATGGCGGCGCGGATGGCGACTGGGTCGACGAACAGGCGCCAGTGCGAGCCGCGAGCCCGCGCGGAAAATGGCGGATCGACGCCGAGGCGCGTTGGCTGGCGCTCGGGGAGGCACGGAAAACGCCGGTGGACGTGTTGCGGCTCGCAGGCATTTACGGACCCGGACGCAGCGCGCTCGACAAATTGCGCGAAGGGACGGCGCGGCGCATCGTCAAGGCCGGCCAGGTGTTCAACCGCATCCACGTCGCCGACATCGCCGGCGTGCTCGGCCGCCTCATCGACGCCGAAGGTCCCGGCGGCGTCTGGAACGTCGCCGACCGTGAGCCGGCGCCGCCGCAGGACGTCATCGCCTTCGCCGCCGAAATCCTCGGCGTCCCGCCGCCGCCCGAAGAACCCTACGAGACCACCGAAATGTCCCCGATGGCGCGCAGTTTTTACGCCGATAACCGCCGCGTCTCGACGCAGAAACTGGCGAGGGAACTGGGCTACGTCTGGATTTATCCGACCTATCGCGAGGCGCTGCGGGCGATGGCGGCGGAGCGTTAGCTCACCACTTCTCGCCGAAAGGTCTCGCCTCCACGGCGAACGACCAGGCGGACCGGGGTTGGCGCGACAGCCAGAACGCGCTTTCCGCCACATCCGCCGGCTGGATGAAAAAGTCGTCGGGCTTGTCGGGCATCCGGGCGCGGGTGCGGGGAAGGTCGACCACGCCGTCCAAGACGATCAGCGCGACGTGAATCCCCGCCGGCCAAAGGGACTTGGCCATCGACTCGGCGAGGACGCGCTGCGCCGCCTTGGCAGGCGCGAAGGCGGCGGTCATCGGCATGCCGCGCAGCGAAGCCGTGGCGCCGATGAACAGGATGGCGCCGGCGCCGGCGCGCTTCATGCCGGGAATCACCTCCTGGCAAGCCAGCAGCGCGCCCAGCGCATTGACGCGCCAGGCGGCCTCGAACGCCTCGGGCGTGATGTCTTCCACCGATCCCCACGTGCCGCCGCCGGCATTGAAGACGAGAACATCGACGTCGCCGAGTTCCGTTCGGATCGCGGCGAAAGTCGTCTTGACGGAAGCGGCGTCGGCTACGTCGCAGGCATAGGCGCGGCTTGCGTCGAGTTCCCCCGCCAGCGCGGCGCTCAGTTCGACGCTACGGGCCAGCAAGGCGACGGAATATCCTTCCGCGGCGAAGCGGCGCGCCAGCGCGGCGCCGTTTCCAGGGCCGACGCCGACGACGGCGCAGACGGGTTTTTTCATCGGTGGGCTCCTTCGGGACACGCAATTGAAACGCGAAGCTTATCGGTTCCGTGACGGGAGCGCTAATCCAGCCAATCCAGGCTCCGCGTCACCGCCTTGTTCCACCGCGCGTACAGCCGCTCCCTTTCGGCGGCGGCGAGGCTCGGCGTCCAGCGCCGGCCCTCCTGCCAGTTGTCGCGGATGTCTTGCGTCGAGCGCCAGTAGCCGACGGCGAGGCCGGCGGCGTAAGCCGCGCCGAGCGAGGTCGTCTCGATCACCTTCGGCCGGACCACCGGCGCGTCGAGGATATCGGCCTGGAACTGCATCAGCAGTTCGTTCGTCGTCATGCCGCCATCGACCTTCAGTTCGGCGATCGGAATGCCGGAATCGCGGCTCATCGCGTCGATGATTTCGCGGGCCTGAAAGGCGGTGGCTTCCAGCGCGGCCCGCGCGATGTGGCGTTTGTCGGCGAAGCGGGTGAGGCCGAGGATCGCCCCCCGCGCGCGCTCTTGCCAATGCGGCGCGTAAAGGCCGGAAAACGCCGGGACGAAATACACGTCGCCATTGTCTTCCGCCTGGGCGGCGAGCGTTTCGACCTCGGCGGCCGAACCGATCAGGCCCAGGTTGTCGCGCAGCCATTGCACCAGTGCGCCGGCGATCGCCACCGACCCCTCGAGCGCATAGACGGCGGGGCCATCGCCGAGCTTGAAACCGAGCGTGGTCAACAGGCCCGAACGCGAAGGGGAGGGGGTCTCGCCGGTGTTCATCAACAGGAAGCAGCCGGTCCCATAGGTGTTCTTGGCTTCTCCCGGACGCAGGCAGGCCTGGCCGAGCAAAGCCGCGTGCTGGTCGCCGAGCACGCCCGCGATGGCAACGCCTTCGAGCAGGCCTTCGACCTCGGCATAGACTTCGCTCGAGGAGCGGATTTCGGGCAGCAGGCTGCGCGGGATTTGCAACAGCGACAGAACCTCGTCGTCCCAGTCGAGCGTCGCGAGATTCATCAGTTGGGTGCGCGACGCATTGGTGACGTCGGTCAGATGCCGCCCACCGGTGAAATTCCAGATCAGCCAGCAATCGACGGTGCCGAAGGCAAGGTCGCCCGCCTCGGCCGCCGCCCGCGCGCCCTCGACGTTGTCGAGGAGCCAGCGCAACTTGAGGCCGGAGAAATAGGTCGCCAGCGGCAGCCCGGTTTTTTCGCGTAAAGCCTCTTTGCCGATGGCTTGCGAGAATTCGGCGACCAGGGCGTCGGTGCGCGTATCCATCCAGACGACCGCGTTGTGCAGTGGCTCGCCGTTCGAGCGGCGCCAGAGCAGCGTCGTCTCGCGCTGATTGGTGATGCCGATCGCGGCGAGGTTTTTCCGCGTGAGCCCGGCCCCCGCAAGCGCGTCGCGGATCACGCCCTCGGTCGCCGTCCAGATTTCGCGCGGATCGTGCTCGACCCAGCCGGGACGTGGACAAATCTGCCGGTGCTCGCGTTGCGCTTGCGCGATCACGTCGCCGCGACGGTCGAACACCAGGAAGCGCGTGCTCGTCGTGCCCTGATCGATCGCGCCGACATATTTTTCCATAGGCCGCTCCTCCCCTTGGATTTGGCCAACGATACAACAGAACGGAAGCGGCGGCGACCTTCCTCAAGGGAAGTCCGGTAAGTCGAAGCTCTCCGGACGGCTCCCATCGCCCCCACGACGAGATCGAGCAGCAAAGGCAGCGTCAGCCCGTAGAAATAAGTCGCCAGCGGCAACCACGTCTTGTCGCGAAGGAGATTCTGGCCGTCGTCACGGGAAATCTCGGCGACCGGAACGTCGATGCGCGCGTCCATCCAGACGATGGCGTTGTGCAACGGCTCCAGACGAGCGGCGTCTCGCGCTGGTTCGTCAAGCCAATCGCGGCGAGGTTTTCTCGCGTCAGCCCGGCGCCGGCGAGGGCGTCGAGGAACACCGCCTGCGTCGCCGCCTAGATCTGATTGTGCTCGACCCAACCAGGGTGAGGAAAAATCTGCCCGTGCTCGCGCAGCGCCTGCGCGATCATTTCGCCAAGACGGTCGAACACCAGAAACCGCGTGCTGGCTGTCCCCTGATCGACCGCGCCGACACAGGTTTCCCTAGGCGTACCCATCCGCAGTCTTTCGCCAATTCTTTCGACGAAATACGACCCGCCGCGAGACAATCGGGTAGCATTTCTAATTTTCCAAATGATATTCCGCTTTTCCGAAAGCCAAAATCTCGCTTGAGCAGGTACAGCAATTGTCGTCTATCATAATCTTGCTGCCCTCCTCAATTGCAGAACTAATAGTCTCGTAATATAACGAGACTTGCAGTTTCGAAATGAAAAAGCGACAAAAAGTTATGTCCGAGCCCCCCTCGCGCCCCGCCGGGCGCCCGCGCAGCGACGCCAGCCGCGCCGCGCTCCTCGACGCCGCCTATTGGCATACGATCGATCGCGGCTATGCGGCGACCTCGGCCGAGACGATCGCCAGGGCCGCGGGGGCGGGAAAACAGACGCTCTATCGCTGGTGGCCGAGCAAAGGCGCGCTGGTGCTGGAGGCGATGCAGACCAAGATGCGCGAGCGTATCGACCGTCCCCGCGAAACGGCGATGCGCTCGGGCGACCTGGAGAAATTCCTGATCGCCGATCTCGCGCAATTGCGGGGCTTCGCCGACGCGCTCGGCGGACTGATCGCCGAGGGGCGGAGCGACGAAAAGCTGATGCGCCTCGTTCGCGACCAATGGCTCGCGCAGCGCGCCGCCGATCTCTACGCCGTGCTTTCGGCGGGCGGCGCGGAGCTTCGTCGCCGCGACGTCCTCGTCGAGGCGATAGAAAGCGTGATTCTGGCGCGCGTCGTGTTCGGCAAGCCGTTGGATGAAGAGCTGGCGCGAACTTTGAGCCACCTTCTGGTTAGATGATGCGATTTAGGGCCTTGCTTGCACAAAAGCGGGGCGCCATACTCTTCGGTAATGAAGGCTCCCTTCAAAAAAGGGGGATTATCGGGAGGAGGCATAGCATGTCGAGAGCATGGAAAAAGGCGCTTGCTTTGGCGGGGGCGGCGAGTTTCGCCGCGTTGAGCGTTGGCGCCAGCGCGCAGGAGGTCAAGAACGGGTCGATGGCGGCCGGCGGGGCGATGGCGACGCCGACGACGGTTTCCCAGGACACCCTCGACAAGGCCGCCGGCGATAGCGCCAACTTCTTGCAAACCAACGGTAATTATGGCCAGACGCGCTTCCACCCGGCCAACCAGATCACTGCCGCGAATGTGAAGGGCCTGCATGTCGCCTGGATCTTCCAGACTGACATTCTCGACACGCTGGAAACCTCGCCGATCGTCGTCGATGGGGTCATGTACGTCACGACCGCCTTCGACCACGTCTACGCGCTCGACGCCAAGACCGGCGCCCAGATCTGGGAATACCAGCACAAGCTGGGTCCGATCACCACATATTGCTGCGGCCCCAACAACCGCGGCGTCGCCGTTTATGGCGACAAGGTCTATGTGGCAACCCTCGATGCGAAGCTCGTCGCGCTCGACAACAAGACCGGCGCGGTGAAATGGTCGTCCGACGTCGGCGATCCCGAGAAGGGCTATTCGGAGACGATGGCGCCGACAGCGGTCAAAGGCATGATTATCCTCGGCACCAACGGCGGCGAATACGGCATTCGCGGCTTCGTGAAGGCTTTCGACGCCGAGACTGGCAAGGAAAAATGGTCCTTCGACACGATCCCGGAGAATTCCCAGGGCGTGTGGGCGACCAAGGACGCGACAGGCCGCGACATGCATCGCGACATCGATGCCGAAAAAGCGGCCTACGCCAAGAACGGCGACCCCTTCAAGACGCTCGGCGGCGGCGTCTGGCAGAACCCGTCGGTCGATCTCGCCACCAACCGCATCTATTTCGTCGTTGGCAATCCCTCGCCCGACCTAGACGGCTCCATTCGGCCCGGCGACAACCTGTACACCGACTCGCTGGTTTCGCTAGACCTCGACACCGGCAAATACGTCTGCCATTTCCAGTACATCGCCCACGATCTCTGGGATCTCGACGCCGTTTCGCCCACGGTGCTCACCAAGGTCGCGGGCAAGGACGGCAAGCCGATCGACGGCGTGCTCCATGCCGGCAAGACCGGACACATCTATGTCCACGACGCCAAGGATTGCAGCCTGATCCGCTTCTCAGAGGCGATGATCCCGCAGGAGAACATGTGGGTGCTGCCAACCAAAGACGGCTCGCGGATGCTGCCGGGCGCCAACGGCGGCAACGAATGGTCGCCGATCGCGACCAATCCCTCGCTCGGACTGGCCTATTCGCTGAACCTGCATCAGCCGATGAATTATTTCGTCGATTCCACGCCTTACCCCGATGGCAAGCTGTGGCTCGGCGGCGCGTTCAAGGTGATCCCGTCAGAGGCGCAATGGGGCAAACTGGTCGCGGTCGACTACAACACCGGCAAGGTGAAGTGGAGCGTCAAGACCGAGCAGCCGATGATCGGCGGCGCGCTGGCGACGGCGGGCGGCCTCGTGTTCGCCGGCGAAGCCAATGGCGCCTTTAACGCCTATGACGCCACGAGCGGCGCAACGCTTTGGAGCTTCTCGGCGGGCGCCGGCGTCAATGCGCCGCCCTCGACCTATCAGGTTGGCGGCAAGCAGTTCGTCGTCGTCGGGGCGGGCGGCAACGCGCAGATCGACTCCAAGCGCGGCAACTCGATCATCGCCTTCACGCTGAACTGAACCCGGCGCAAAGACCATTCGACATCAGGGGTCGGCTCCGGCCGGCCCCTTTATTTCCGGCCGGCCATTCTGGCGGGCGAAGCGAACAGAGAAACGAAGCATGAAGTTCGAGGCTTTCGGCGCCGCTTTACTTGGGGCGCTCGCCGCCGGGGGCCTGGCGTCCGCTTTCGCCGACACGATCGAGGAGAAAGCGGCCGTCTGCATGGCCTGCCATGGCGAGCAAGGCGTGCCCGTCGACACCAAAATTCCCGTCCTGTTTGGTCAGAACGAAGGCTACATCTACCTCGAGCTCAAGGACATGAAGAAAGGCGCGCGCGCCAACGAGGTGATGACGCCGATCGTCCAGGACATGTCGCGCGAGGACATGCTGGCCTACGCCGCCTATTTCTCGGCAAAACCCTGGACCAACCTGCTACAGACCCGCGCCACCGCCGCCGACAGCCGGAAGTTCGACGCCATCAACGCCTCCGCCGGTTGCACCGGCTGCCATCAGGGCAGCTATCTCGGCGCCGGGACGCAGCCGCACCTGGCCGGACAGAGCTATGACTATCTGGTCAAAACGATGCGGGACTTCCGCAGCGGGGCGCGGGCCAACAATGCCTGGATGAAGGACCTGTTGAACACCTATAACGACGACGATATCCAGCTCATGGCCCGCGTGCTGGCCGGGAAATGAGCGCGACGCCGATGAAGATCTGCCTGGCCGCCATGGCCATCATCGCCGCGCTCGGGCCGGTGGCCGCCGAGGACGCGCCGGGCGACGCCAGCGGACACGCCTGCGTCGAGTTTCGCTCCGACGTCGCCAGGGCGCTCGTGGCGAAGCCCGACCCGATTCACGTCAACAATCTCCTGTTCGACGCCGCCCGGAAAGGCTGCGCGAGCTTGTTGCCCGCGCTGAAGGACGCCGGCGCCTCGCCCTTGGCGCGCGACCGACTGGGCGACGTCGCCCTGGCGCACGCCGCGCGGATGGGGCGGGTCGGCATGGTCGCCGCGTTGCTCGCCGCCGACGCGGCGACGCGGGAAACGGAACTCAACCGCCCCGACGTCGTCGGCTCGACCCCTTTGCTCATCGCCGCGCTCGCCGACCGCGGCGCCACGGCCAAACAGCTGATCGAGGCAGGCGCAGACGTCAATGTCGCCAACCGGCAAGGCGAAACGGCGCTGAGCGCGGCGGCCTACAACGCCGATTTCGAACTGGTCACCGAGCTGCTCGCCCACGGCGCCAAACCGGCGACGATCGACCGCGCCGGCAAAAGCCCGATCCTCTATGCCGCCGCGCGCGGCCAGGACGGAATCGTCGCCGCGCTGCTCGACGCCGGCATCGACGCCAACGCGCGCTACGGGGCGGAGCTGACCGCGCTGATGTGGGCGGCGGGCCATGCCGACAACGCGCCCGCCGGCGGCGCGCTGCGCACGGTGCAGCTCCTGCTCGCGCGCGGCGCCAAGCTGGATTTCGTCGACGATCGCGGTCGCGGGGCGCTGATGATCGCCGCGCAACTCGGGCACACCGAATTGGTCGATGCGCTGCTGACCGCCGGCGCCGACAAGACGCTGAAGGACAAGACCGGCAAAACCGCGCTAGACTTGGCGGGGAACGCGGAAATCCAGGCGCTGCTGACGGCGCGGTGAAACTTGGGGGAGGGCGCGGCATGGCGACGGCATGGACCTACAAGAGCGCGGCGGACCTCGCGGCGGCGCTTGAGCACGGCGAAGTCTCGGCGAAGGCGCTGGCCGCGGACGCCATCCAGCGCATCGAGGCTTGCGACGGCCCGATCAACGCGATGTGCGTCAAGACCTATGACGCCGCGCTCGCGGCGGCGGAGGCCGCCGATGCGCGGCTCGCCAAAGGCGAGCGTGGCCCGCTCCTCGGCGTGCCGATGACCGTAAAGGAATCGTTCAATCTGGCGGGGACGCCGACGACTTGGGGGATCCCCGAGGCGCGCGACTTCCGGCCGGCCGAAGACGCCTTGGTGGTGCAACGGGTGAAGGCGGCCGGCGCGGTGATCCTGGGCAAGACCAACGTGCCGCTCGCGCTCGGCGACTGGCAGAGCTACAACGAGATCTACGGCACGACAAACAACCCCTGGGATCTCGCTCGCACGCCCGGCGGTTCCTCCGGGGGGTCTTCAGCGGCGCTGGCGGCGGGTTTCGGGCCGCTGTCGCTGGGCTCCGACATCGGCGGCTCGCTGCGCGTGCCGGCCCATTTCTGCGGAATATTCGCCCACAAGCCGACCCACAATCTCGTGCCGCCACGCGGTGGAAATCCGCCCTTCACGTCGCCGCTTCCCGGCTCGAGCGATCTCGCCGTCGTCGGCCCGATGGCGCGGACGGCCGCCGATCTTGCCGCGCTGTTCGAGGTGATTGCCGGGCCGGACGAACTCGACGACGGCGTCGGATACCGGCTTGCGCTTCCCGCTCCCCGGACGACGAAGCTGAGCGATGCCCGCATTCTGGTTCTCGACACGCATCCCTCGGGCAGAACCGACGCGTCCGTTGCGTCGGCGCTGGGAGCGCTATCCGAAGGCCTCGCCAAGGCGCGGGCCAAAATTTCCCGCTCGAGCCCTTTACTGCCTGACCTCGACGTCGCCGCCCATCTCTACATGCGGCTGTTGCTGGCGACGCTGATGGCCCGCGCGCCCGCAGCGTCCCAGGCCGAGGCGCGCAAGGCGACCGCCGAGCTCGACTCCGCCGATACCAGCTTCGCGGCAGACCGATTGCGCGGCGCGACCAGCAGTTATAGCGATTGGTTCGGCGACAACGTCGGTCGCCTGCGGTTGCGGGCGCAGTGGCGCGCGTTTTTCCGTGATTTCGACGCTCTGATCTGCCCGATCTCGCCGACCGCGGCCTTCCCTCACGACCGCGAACCGGATCAGGAAGCGCGAAAGCTCGTCGTCAACGGCGAGCCGCAGCCCTATCTCGACATGCTGTTCTGGCCCGGAATCGCGACCCTGCCCGGCCTGCCGGCGACCGCCGCGCCCATCGGACGCACGCCTGAGGGCCTGCCGATCGGGGCGCAGATCGTCGGCCCCTGGCTCGAGGACCGCACCACCCTGGCGCTCGCCGGCCTGATCGAGCGCGAATTCGGCGGCTTCGTCCCGCCGCCCGGGTTGAGCTGAGCGGCGGTCAGAACTCGCTCCAGTCCGCCGCCGCCGCCGCCGCTGCCGCGCCTCCGGCCACCCGGCGGGCCGGGGCAGGGGCGGGGCGAGCGGAAACCGGCGCGCGTCTCGCTGGGGCGGACGCGGTCTTGGCCGAGGGCGCCGGGCGCAATTTTACCGGAGCGGACACGGAGATCATCGCTTTCTCGCCCAGGCGGAATTCTCCGACCAGTTCGGAAAGCTTGACCATCTCGCGCCCGAGCGCCGTTGTCGCGGCGGTCGTCTGTTCCGCCATGGCGGCGTTCTGCTGGGTCATCTGGTCGAGCTGATTGATCGCGGTGGTGACCTGGCTCAGCGCGCTGGCCTGCTCCAGCGTGCTCGCCGCGATCTGCGCGATGAGCGTGTCGATTTCCTGCACGCCGCCGACGATTTCCGTCAGCATCGAACCGGAATCCGCGACCAGTTTTACGCCCGCATGCACTTCCGTGTTGGAAGTATTGATCAGGCTCTTGATGTCCTTGGCCGCCTCCGCGGAGCGCTGCGCCAGCGCGCGAACCTCCGAGGCCACGACGGCGAAGCCTCGGCCCGCCTCGCCAGCGCGCGCCGCCTCGACGCCGGCGTTGAGCGCCAACAGGTTGGTTTGAAATGCAATTTCGTCGACCACGCTGATGATGCGGCCGATCTCGCCGGAGGATTTCTCGATGCGGCTCATCGCCGCGACAGCCTTGCCGACGACGTCCCCGCTCCGCTTCGACTTTTCCTTGACCTCGGAGACGATGTCGCGAGCGTGCTTGGCGCCCTCCGCCGCGGTGTTGACCGTCGCGGTGACCTCGTTCAGCGCCGCGGCAGTTTCCTCGATACTTGCGGCCTGCTGTTCGGTGCGCTGCGAGAGGTCGTCGGTGGCGCTCGCAATCTCCTCGCTGCCCGAGCGGATTGCCGAAGCGCCCTGCGTCACCTGGCCCATCGCTTCGCGCAATCGCGCGATCGCCGCATTGAAGTCGGCGCTGAGTTTTGCAAAACCCGCCGGCAATTCGTCGTTGATTTCGCAGTCCAGATCTTTTGCCGCGAGCTTCTCCAGCGCGGCGGCGGTGACCTGTAAGGCGGCCGCCGTCGAGGCGTCGGTGGCGCTTCGGGCGGCCTCCGCTTTCCGCCGCTCTTCGTCGAGCGCGTCCAGATAGACCGTAATGGCGATGTCGATATCGAGGAGCACGGCTTTGGACAACGCCCCGAGCGCAGCGCCGAACGCTTCGGCCCGCGCGCCTTTCGAACGCCCGAACACGCCCTTGGGCCAATTCGCCTTTACCAGCTCCTTGATCAGATGTTCGAATACTATGGCGTAGCCGCCGATATGCCAACGCGGCTCCAGGCCAATCTTGGCGTGGCGGCTGCCGACGCGTCGGACATTTTCCATATACGCTTCGTCGAAGCGGCCGTCGGCGATTCCGTCCCAGTGCGACACCTGGGCGGTTTTTGCGCGGCCGATGTGCGCTTCGTCACTGAAGAAGTGTCGCACCTCCGGCGTCGCCCGCAGGCGCTCGTAGAACTTGTCGAGCGCTTTGGGCAGTTCCCGTTCCACCGAGACCTTCAGGCCGCGAATGCGCTGACGCGCGTCCGCGTCGAGTTGCATGAACTCCAACCGACCGCGTAGCGCCTCTTGCGAAGTCGAATCCGATTTGGCAGACGGGTTCGCCATGGGTTCCTAACCGAGTTCTCCCGGCAAATTCGATCGCGCTGCAGGGCCTGAAAGGCGAAGCGCTCGGCGCCGAGGCGCACATATGCGACTTAAGGTCGCATATGTGCCGTACACAGCCCAGGATTGTACCGCATTGGTTGTTTTTCCGTTAATGGCTCGCCAAATCAAGGGGTGGCAAAAGACCGAAAGCGTCTCGCTTTCCTTCCTTTAACCGACCTTGCCTCAGCTCAAAGCAGCGAGGCGAGCCGCCTGACGCCTTCGCGGATCGCCTCCGGGCTCGGCAGCGAATAGGACAGGCGGATCGTATTGGCGCCGCCGCCATCGGGGTGGAACGCGCCGCCCGGGACGAAGGCGACGTTGACCTCCTCGACGGACCGCGCCAGCAAAGCGGCGCCATCGACGCCCTCCGGCAACGTGACCCAGACGAACAGACCGCCCTCCGGCCGCGTCCAGCTCACCCCCGCGGGCATATGCGCCGCCAGCGCCGCGAGCAGGGCGTCGCGCTTGAGACGGTAATGTTCGCGCGCCCGCTCGATCAGATCTCCGTGCAGCCGGCTCGCTATCCGCTGCATGACGATCTGGTTGATGATGGAGACGTTGAGTTCGCTCGCCTGGGTGATCAGCACCAGTTTGGCGATCATCGCCTTGGAGGCGCAGACCCAGCCGACCCGCAGCCCCGGCGCGACGGTCTTGGAGAATGTGCCGAGATAGACGACGCGGGAAGCTTCGAGCGAGCCGGTCGCGGCGACGTCCAGCGCCTGCAGCGAGGGCAGCGGCTCGCCGGAAAACCGCAAGGCGCGATAGGCCGCGTCCTCGACAACCGAGGCCTCCAGTTCGCGGGCGAGGTCCAGCAGATTTTGCCGTGCCTCGAGCGACAGCGTCTCGCCGGTCGGATTGGCGAAATCGGGGACGAAATAGGCGAATTTCACCCGGCCGCCGGCGGCGGCGGCCGATTGACGCAGCGCCTCGGGCGTCCGGTTACCGTCGGCGGGGCGGATCGATTCATAGCGCGGTTCGTAGGCCGAAAACGCCTGCAGGGCGCCGAGATAGGTCGGCGCCAGCGTAAGCACGGTGTCGCGGGGATTGATCAGCAACTTGCCGAGGAAGTCGAGCCCCTGCTGCGATCCCGCTGTTATCATGATGTTATCTGGATCGGCGGGAACCCCTTGCTCCGCCATGTGCGCGCCGATCCAGGCGCGTAGCGGCAGATAGCCTTCGCTGACCGAATATTGCAGCGCCGCCGCGGCCGCGGCCGGGTTGGCGAGCGCTTCGCGATAGGCCTCCGCGGCAGCCTCGGCCGGAAACAGTTTCGGATCGGGAATGCCGCCGGCGAAGGAAATCACGCCCGGCCGCTCCAGCAATTTCAGCAACTCGCGGATCTCAGAGGCTTTCATCCGATCCATGCGGCGCGCGAACGCGGGCTCGAAGGCGGGGGCGGCGGTCATGGCGTTTTCTCCTTGCCGTTTATAAGACAGCGTTACTGACCTAATTGCAAGCGCCTTGCTCATATCCTTGCGGCGAGGCGCTGCGCGAGCCGCGTCACGGTCGCCCAATTGCGCATCGTCGAGACGATTCCCAGCTCGGCGTCGAGCCAGGAATTGCTGAGTTTCGTCCGCGCGACTCCGTTGGGCAAATGCAGGTAGATCGCCGTGGCGGTCGCGGTGAACGCGTCGGGCGGCGAGCGATCGGCTCGCAACCGCGCGAGGCGGGCGGCGGGAACGGGCGCGGAGAGCAAGGCGACGTGCAACTCTCCGGCCGCGACGCCGCCCGCGAGGAACGGATTGGCGGCAAGCATTTCGCCCCAGCTGCGCGCGTCGCGCAAAACGATCGGGGCTTTGAAGCCGCAGGCGCCGACGATCGCCGCGCCGACCGTCTCGGCGATCCCGCCCGCGTCCGCCTCATTCGCCTCGAATATGACATTGCCGCTCTGGATCAACGTTTCTACGCGCACGGCGCCGGCTGTCTCGAACATCCGGGCAAGCTCGGCCATCGGCAGCCGGTTCCTGCCGCCGACGTTGACGCCGCGCAGCACGGCGACATGGGGGCTCACTCGGCGGCGCGCTCCCGCGCCTTAGCCTCGTTCCACAGCGCATCCATCTCTTCGAGCGTCGCGCCCTCAGGCTTGCGCCCGTCGGCGCCGAGCCGCGCCTCGATATGGGCGAACCGCCGCTCGAACTTGGCATTGGCGCCACGCATCGCCGCTTCCGGGTCGACGTCGAGATGGCGCGCCAGATTGGCGAGCGCGAACAGCAGGTCGCCGACTTCCTCGCCCGCCGCCTTCGCGTCGCGCGCCTCGATCTCGGCCTCGACCTCGGCGATCTCCTCGCGCAGCTTGGCGATCACCGCGCGCGGATCGTTCCAGTCGAAGCCGACCTTGCTCGCCTTTTCCTGAAGTTTCACCGCCCGGGTGAGGGCAGGCAGGTTGACAGGGACGCCGGCCAGGGCGCCGCCCTGGGGCTCGGGCGTTCGCGCCGCCTTCTCTTCCGCCTTGATCCGGCTCCAGAGCCGCTTCACCTCGACGGGGCTGAGATCGCGTGCGTCGGAAAACACATGGGGATGGCGGCGGATCATTTTCGCCGTGATCGCCTCGACGACCGCGCCGAAATCGAACCGGCGCTCTTCCTCCGCCAGCCGGGCGTGAAAAACCACTTGCAGCAGCAAATCGCCGAGTTCGTCGCGCAGATCGGCGAAATCGCCGCGCGTGATCGCGTCGGCGACCTCATAGGCCTCCTCGATCGTATAGGGGGCAATGGTCGCGTAGGTCTGTTCGAGGTCCCAGGGACAGCCAGATTCAGGCGTACGCAAGGCGGCCATGATGGCAATCAAGTCCGCGACATCGCGCGAAGGCGTGAAGGGTTCGCTCATCGAATGTCCGCCCGGGTCCAGAAACGGCAATGGCCGGGACGAACCCGGCCACGCGCGATTGCCTCTCTAGGGCCTCAGACCGAAATTGAGATCGCTTCGCGACCCTTCGGGGTGTCGACAACTCGCATGTTCACGACCTGACCTTCGGCAAGGTGAGGAACGCCGGCCGCGTTGAGCACGGAGATGTGGACGAATACGTCCTTGCCACCGTCGTCGCTCGCCACGAAGCCAAAGCCCTTGGCGTCGTCAAACCATTTTACACGACCCGCCACCTGAACCGCCGTCGACGGATCGGGAGCGGCGCGACGCGGAGGGCGCGGGCTGTCGCCACGGTCGCCCCGTTCGCCGCCTGCGGCGCCGCCGAACGAGCGCGCCGGACGCTCGACGACGCCCGCCGTATCGACTTCGACGACGCGGGTCACCTGAGCGCCCTTGGCGCCGGCGCCGACCATCACGCGCAACTTGGCGCCCGCCGGAACCGACTCGTGGCCGGAAGCGTGCAGCGCATTGGCGTGCAGGAAAGCATCACCCTGGCCCCCGGCCAGTTCGACGAACCCGTAGCCCTTGTCGGCCTTGAACCATTTGACGACAGCGTCCACTGTCGGGCCCGAGGCCGCCGCAGGCGCAAAACTCGGTGCGCCGCCTGCCGCCGGCGGACCGCCAAATCCGTGGTCGGGACCACCGCCAAACCCACGCGAGGTGCGGGGTTTCGTGTCGTAGGGCATCGGCCCGTCGTCGTCGAACCCGCGCTTGCGAGGCCTGAATTCTTTACCCTTGCTCATGTGACCTAAATTCTCCGACCAATGATCCGGCGCCACCCTTCAAGCGTTCTGGCGCCCGCCGCCTCGCCGTTCCACGGCGAAACCTCAAGTTCCCTGCGATTTCTCGCAGGGATGATACGAAAGATGCGAGGGATTCTCGCCTGCCCCAGAGCTTACCAAAAGTAAGGACCCTCATGGAGCGCGGCGACGGGGGCGCAAAAAAACAGGGCCGGTAGAGCCGTTTCGACCCAGCGAACCGCCGAGGAAGTTTTCTGAAAATTTGCCCGCATAGTCCAAATCCGCCTGGCCAGCGCACCGCTTGTCTGGTCCAGACTTACAGACACTATCTCATTTTTTCGAGTTTAGCTAGATCGATTTGGGCTGCTTTTTTCATCATTTCGCCATTCTTCGCGTAGAATCAGCGGTCGCAAGGCGACAGAATCACCGTTTGACCGGCGACCCCGCCGGTCGTCGCATAGTCGATCGCATTGAAAGTCGGCTTCTTGCCCTTCGCCGCGGCCAACACCGGCGGCGCCGGATCGCGCGAATCGGCAAATTGCTGAGCGCCTTCGCCAATGACGATGCACAGCAGGGTGAGTCCCGCCGCCCACGCGGCGGCGAAGCCCACGGTCTTTTTGGGCGACAGCATCTGGTCGTCCTCGTACATTTGGCCCTCGCAATGCGGATTTCCGCGCGAGAAAAACACGCGGTACGACGATGAGCTTACCTGTGGTAAGGTAAACGGAGCCTTACCCGTCCGCTCAAATGTCGACGAGTTCGCCCGCGCGCGGCGCCCGTTCCTGGATGAAGGCGAAGCGCCCCTCGGGCTTGGAGCCCATCAGGCGCTCGACCGTATCGCGCGTCAGCGCGATTTCCGCATCGACGATCGCCACCCGCAAAAGGGTGCGGCGGGCCGGGTCCATGGTCGTGTCGCGAAGATCGCGCATCGGCATCTCACCCAGGCCTTTGAAGCGGCTGACCTCGATCTGGCCGCGGCCGGAAAACCCCGATTTCATCAACGCCTCCTTGTCCGCGTCGTCGCGGGCGTAGAGCGACTTCGCGCCCTGGGTCAGCCGGTAGAGCGGGGGGACGGCGATGTAGAGGTGGCCTTCGTCGATCAGCTTCGGCGTCTGCCGATAAAAGAAGGTGATCAGCAGCGAAGCGATATGCGCGCCGTCGACGTCGGCGTCGGTCATGATGATGATCTTGTCGTAGCGCAGATCCTCGGACTTGTATTGCGCACCCGCGCTGACGCCGAGCGCCTGGATCAGGTCCGAAAGTTGCTGGTTCCCCGCCAGCTTGTCGCGCGTCGCCGAGGCGACGTTGAGGATTTTTCCCCTGAGCGGCAGAATCGCCTGCGACGCGCGGTCGCGCGCCTGCTTGGCCGAGCCACCGGCGGAATCGCCCTCGACGATAAACAATTCAGAGCCTTGCGCCGAAGTATTCGAGCAATCCGCGAGTTTTCCGGGCAACCGCAGCTTGCGCACCGCGGTCTTGCGCTGCACGTCCTTCTCGGCTTTGCGACGCAGCCGCTCCTCGGCGCGTTCAACAGCGAAATCAATCAGTTTCGTCGCCTGGCTCGGGGAGTCCGCGAGCCAGTGGTCGAAGGCGTCGCGCACGACGTTCTCGACGATCCGAGCGGCTTCGACGGTTTGCAGCCGGCCCTTGTTCTGGCCCTGGAATTCCGGCTCGCGAATGAACACCGAGACCAGCGCCGCGCAGCCGGTCATGACATCGTCGTTGGTCAGGATCGCGACGCGTTTGGCTTGCCCGATGCGCTCAGCATGGTCCTTCAGTGCCCGGGTGAGGGCGATGCGCAGGCCGGCCTCATGTGTTCCGCCGTCGGGGGTCGGAATGGTGTTGCAATAGGAATGGATGAACCCGTCTTCGTGGGCGAGCCAGGTGACCGCCCATTCGACCGAGCCGTGCTTGCCCGGCTTTTCCACCTTGCCGAAGAACGGCTGCTCGACGACGGTCGTCTGATCCTCGACGTCGGCGCTGAGATAATCCTTCAGCCCGCCGGGGAAATGGAACACCGCTTCGGCGGGAATCTTGCCGTCGGCCGGGAGCAGGGCGGTCACGCAACGCCAGCGGATTTCGACGCCGCCGAACAGATAGGCTTTCGCGCGCGACATCTTGAACAGCCGAACGGGGTCGAACTTGCAGCCCTCGCCGAAAATCTGCGGATCCGGCTTGAAGCGCACCTTGGTGCCGCGCTTGTTGGGCATCTTGCCCAGGGTTTCGAGCCTGGAAACCGGAATCCCCCGCTCGAAACTCTGCCGGTAATGGGTCTGCGCGCGCCAAACGTCGACGTCGGTGCGCATCGACAGCGCATTGACGACGGAAACGCCGACGCCATGCAGGCCGCCCGAGGTTTCATAGGCGCCGCTGTCGAATTTGCCGCCGGAATGCAGCACGGTCATGATGATTTCGAGCGCTGATTTCTTGGGGAATTTCGGATGCGGATCGACCGGCATACCGCGGCCGTTGTCCGAGACGCTCAGGAAACCATCTTCGGCCAACGCGACTTCGATGTAGGTCGCATGTCCCGCGACCGCCTCGTCCATTGAATTGTCCAGCACTTCGGCGAACAAATGGTGCATCGCGTGCGCATCGGTGCCGCCGATATACATGCCGGGGCGACGGCGCACGGGCTCGAGCCCCTCGAGCACTTCGATCGAGGAGGCATTATAGTCGCTCTCTCCCGGCGTACCGACCCGCGGCGGCGGCTTGCCTTTGGCGAGCGGGACAATTTTACGCGGCTGCGGGGCGCCGCCGAACAGATCGTCAGTCATTTCCTCTTTCGGTGATTCGCGGATGGGAGATCCTAGCACAGGCGAAATGAGAACATAAGAGGAACATTTGCCAAGCAGGCGGGAGCGCTTCCAGGTGGCAATAATAGGCCCTATGATTTCGGAAAGCTTAAGGGAGGAAGGCTCATGCCTGCGCCATCTCAGTCTCAATCGATCGCCAGCGTCCTCCAGAAGCGGGCGCGCTTCGCCGAACTTCACCAAAACCCCGGCTGTTTTGTCATCCCCAATCCCTGGGACCTCGGCTCAACCGTCTATCTGACCTCGCTGGGCTTCAAGGCGCTGGCGACGACCAGCGCCGGCATGGCCTTCGCGGCCGGCCGCCCCGATAACGGCGTGACGCGCGCCTATGCTCTGAAACATATCGCGGAACTCGTCGCCGCTTCGCCGCTGCCGTTCAACGCCGATTTCGAGGCGGGCTTCGCCTCGACGCGGGACGAGGTCTTCGAGAGCGCGCGGCTTTGCATCGGAACCGGCGTCGCCGGTTTCTCGATCGAGGATTATACCGGCGATCCCAAAGCCCCGTTCTACGGCTTTTCCGAGTCGATCGAGCGGATCCGGGCGGCCCGGCAAGCCATCGACGCCAGCGGCGAGAAGGTTCTCTTGACGGCGCGCAGCGAGACGATCTGGGCGGGTCGTCCCGACGGACTGAAAGAGGCGTTGCGCCGGCTGACCGCCTTCGCCGAAGCCGGCGCCGACGTGCTGTTCGCCCCCGGCCTCAAGCGCCCTCAGGAGGTCGCGGAGGTCGTCCACGCCGCGGGTGGCTTGCCTGTCAACGTCGTGGTCGGCGCGCCCGGATTCACCTTGCGCCAACTCGAGGACCTCGGCGTCCGCCGCGTCAGTACGGGGGCCGGTCTCGCCCGCGCCGCCTGGGGCGGTTTTATGCGCGCAGCAAGGCTGATTGCGGAGGAGGGGCGTTTCGACGGCTTTGCCGGCGCGGCCCCGTCGGCGGAACTCAACGCCCTGTTCGCCGCGCGCACGGACTGATGCATCTCACGCTCTCAGCGCTTCGCTGTCCGCGAGGTCGCGCTTTCGCTGCGTGACCCGGCGTTGATAACTCCCCTGATTCTTCGCGCAAATCAGGCTGTGCGGCGAGCCTTTGCGCAAGGTTTCGGTGTCCACGTCGGCCTTGGCCGAGCGAATTTCGTGCTCGACATGAGTTCGAATGTCCTGCGCCGCTCGCAAAACCCAGCGGTCGAGCCCGGGATCGGCGAGAAATTTCGACAGTTCGGCGCAATGCGCGCATTTGCAGTTGATCTCGCTCGGCCGGCGCCAGTCCATGGGCGCCTCCAGCGGTTCGTCGATGCGCCTTTGCAGATGCGCGAGGCCCGCGGCTTGCAGCGCCTCGAAGGCGGGACCGGTTTTGTGTCCGGCTTCGACGAGGCGCTTCAGGGCGGGAACCACAATTTCGTCGAGCCCATAGGCCTTGGGCCACACGAGCATGTGGCGGGCGGATTGGTTCGCGATCGTCGCGTCGACGCGATCCGCGGCTTTCACCAGATTGACGACGTTGTCGATCGTCAAATGCACGTCGCGCGGCCGTCCCCATCGGTCCCTCGGCGCACTCGCGGGATTTCCCGGCAAATGATCGACCAGACGGCGCAAGGCGCCGGTGAGCAGGTCGGGCCGCCCGGCGAAGCCGCCTTCGAGGGCGGCAGCCAACAAGGCCGCCGCGGCGCCGGGCGTTTCGACGGCGACCGCGTCGACGATCCTTTCGAGCCAGTTGACCGCGTCATCCGACGCGAACAGCTCTAGCGCTTCGAGCACCGCGGCGCTGTCTTCTTCGGCGTGACCCCCCGCGACGATCAATTTGCCGAGCGCGCCCTCGACCAGCGAGGTTTCGCCCAGTTTGGCGAGCAGGCCCAGCATCCGCCCGAGTTGCCTCGGCCCAGGGGGCTCGCCCGGACGACGATGCCGGTTCGCTCGCCAGGTCGTCAACATATGTTCAGCCAGCACCGCCGCGTCGGCGTTTGCGCGCCTTTCGATCAACTCCGCCAGATAGGGCAGGGTCGCCTGAAGCCCGGCCTGGTTTAAGACGGCGAGAATCCGCGCGCGCGGCCAGAGCACCAGCGCGGCACGCGCGTAAGTGCGCTCGAACGAGGCGCCCTCGTTGCCGGTCGCCTCGTGAAAATGCTGTTTCTCCGGCTTCATTTCTTTCAGGGCGTCCGGCGGCGAGATTTCCGCATCCAGGAACGGCAATTCGCCCAAGCTCGCGGCTGAGCCGTCGGGCCGGCGCCAGTCCGCAAGCGTTCTGGTGTATTCGGTGACTTCGATGACTTCGAAATCTTCGTCCTCGTCCTCCTCGTCGCGATCGTACCGCCGGCGCCGGTAGTCATATCCGCCGTTGGACTCCGCCGAGCCTGCCTCCCAGATCTTCAGCAAGGCGAGATGCAAGTCGCAGTCGGCGATCGGCGCCGCCTCGGCGACCAACCGCGCAACCGTGGCGTCGACGCCTTTCAACGTGTCGAACGCCAGTTCGGCCGGCGTGTAGGCGTGCTCGAGGAGGTAGACGAGCTTTTCGCCCAAGCCGTCGGCCTTGTCTTCCTCATCGTCTACGTCGGCGACATCATCTTCAAGGCTCGAGGCGATGGGCCGATCCTGGGCCTCAACGGCCCACGCTTTGAGCAGCGCCGCCGCGCGCTTCGTCTCTGCTTCATAGCCGGGCGGCTTCAGCGCCCCGCCTTTGCCTTGGCGCAGCAGATTGAACACCAACGTCGCCCGGCAGCCCGCCGTCACCGGCGCGACCTCGTGCACGCAGTCGGCGTAGAACGCGGCAAAGGCGAATTCGGACGGTTCCTGCGTGCGCAGATCGAGCCGCGCCTCGCGATCTCCGTGCCGCACGATCAGTTCGCCGCCTTCCGAAAGCGACGGCAGCGCGATCACCAGCGTCGCGAACATGCCGGGCGCCTTCTCGGTGTCGCGATGGCTGAGAAAGAAACTCCGCTCGTCGTAGATCAGCAGCTTGTAGAGTTCGGCCGCCACCGTACCCTCGACGCCGAGGCCTTCGGCGGCCCTCGTCACAATGTCGGCGAGCATCGCCGGTCCGTGCTTGCCGCCGAGCTTCACTTGGGCGCTGTCGATCTGCCAGCTGCGCCGAACCGCTTCGTCGTAGATCGTCTCCTCGCCGCGCCCATAGGGCGCGCGCGTCGCCGCCTCGATCAATTGTCGCGCCTGGGCGGGGAGCAAGGGAAGCGCGATCGGGCCGACGCCTTCGACTTCGATGATCGGCGGCAAGAACTCGCCGCGACCGGAAACGAAGAAGTCGCCGGGCCGGTTCACTTTGGCGAGCAGGGCGGCGAGTTCGGCGGCATAGTTGGTCACGGCAACCTCTCCTCTCGTTTTTCCCTCACGCCACCAGCTTTGCCACCCAGGCCGCCACCGCGTCGCCGCTGCCGATGTCCGGCTGCACGAGTCCATCGATCATGAAGGTCGGCGAGACATGGATGCCGTTCTGGCGGGCGTATTTGCAGTGCCACTTGATCTCGCGGTCGAGATCGGCAATCGCGAAGGCCGCCGCCAGTTTCAGCCCGGAATAGGCTTCCAGGCGGGCGATGATCTGGTTCGGCGTCGCGTCCATGTTCGGGCCGCCGGCATGGCGGGTGAACTCGAATTCCTCGCGATGCGCCGCCACCGCCTCCAGCGCCGCCTTGGCCGAAGCCTTGCCGCCGGGCAGGGTGGAAGCGGCGATAACCGCGCGCGTGACGACGCCGGAATAGAGGTGCCAGGGCTGCGATTGCAGCCGGATCTGGATGGTGATGCGATCCTCGCCCGCAGTCGCCAGCGTCTCGTCGATTTTGGCCAGCGCGCGGCAGGAGAACGGGCACGTGGGCTCGAGGAACATCTCGAACAGCCGCGGGCCGTGGCCCCAGGTCAGAGGATCGGCGCGCCAGGTCGTCTCAGTCATTTCATGCGTCTCCCTATGGAATTCCGCCTGCCGCCCTCCCGGGGCGAAGTCGGCGTAAACGTCAGATCCAGCGCCGGACCCGCGCCTTGTAGGCGACATAAGGGGCGCCGAACCGCGCTTCCAGCACACGCTCCTCGGGGACGATCTGATAGCGGTTCATGTAGGTTATGAAGAACAGCGGCCCGAGAAAGCCGAGCGGCACGTCGAGCAGCACGGCCCAGGCGAACAGCAGGCTGGCAAGCGCCAGATAGATCGGATTGCGGCTGTGGGAATAGACGCCTGACGTCACGACCTTCGTCGTCTGGTCGAGATG
>Ga0302279_10002117_pt1 | contig 26925 bp, 27 predicted proteins | sample III_Bog_N3_3_FD_194541 | JGI IMG/M metagenome (GOLD analysis project Ga0302279, IMG submission 194541) | Peat permafrost microbial communities from Stordalen Mire near Abisko, Sweden - III_Bog_N3_3 | ecosystem: Environmental > Terrestrial > Soil > Wetlands > Peat | place: Sweden: Abisko... | reverse complement strand
AAAATGAGAGAACGGGCTTTACAGGCTGCGGAAAAACTCCGATGAGACGTAGGTGTGCGAAGGGGCACGAGTTTACTCGTGCCATAAGTTGTTTAAAATGAGAGAACGGGCTTTAGCCCGCGCTCCCCCCCTCGAATTTAACCCGAAAAGCAGGCCTTTTTCCGGAGCCTGTTTAGCACCACGCCCCCGGTCTGGCCGGGAATCACGTCTTCGTCATCACTCCAATAGAAAAGGCCCGGCGTCAGCCGGGCCTTTTCATTCCACATCTGAAACTTAAAGTTTCTCGTAGAAGTCGCACGCAGAGCACGAGATATACACTCCGCCAGGAATGCCGCGCTCGCGGTCTTTCACGCGCTTGACGATGCGCGTCGGCTTGCTGCACTTGGGACAGTCGGTCGACTTCGTCGTGTCCATTACCTTCTTGCGGTCACCAGTTTTTGCGATCTTTGCCATTGCTTGGGTGGTTCTCCTTCTGGGGTTGTCTCTGCACACACGCGCAAAATGCACGCGGCTTCAACGGCGCGGCCATGAGCTCAATCTCTTTTCGCAAACCGCCCGGAATTCAGGGCCTGGGATTCGTCTGGAGGGAGCCGGACTCGCTCCGTTCAGTTTACATCAAGCCTGCATGCGCTGGTTTCAGTGGGTCGCCGAAGGCAGCATCAGTTGCGGCTTGGGCGGTGCTGGAGCCGTTTGCGAACCATCCGCGGGCGCTGGCTGCGCGTTGGCCGGCGTCGTTGTCGCCGGAGCAGGCTGGCCATTTGGTTGCGCCGGCTGCGTCCCATTGGGCTGGCTTGTACTTGGCTGCGAAGTAGTGCTCGGCTGCGGAGCGGTCTGCCCGTCCGTCTTCGGTTTAGGAAACTGCACCGGCCTCATCACCTGCGTCTTCTCGTCGTCGGTGGGCAGTTTCTCACCTGGATTGCGCAGACTCGGCGGTGCGGTAGGCGCCTGCTTGTCCGGGTCGCGCTGCACGTCTCCCGCTACCACGGTGCGCGTGGTTGACAAGCCGGCATCAAGCGGCTTGCCGTCCGTACGCATCAGCCCTTCCACCTCGTCCTTGGTAAAGATCACCGGCTTCTCGCCCACCTTCGCCACTTCCACGCGAATCACCCGATTGCCGTTGATGCGCACAAACTCCACTGGGCTGGGCGCCTTGCCGTAGATCCATTCCTCAAACGGCATCTGCCCTTCCATCTCCCGCGATTTGCCGTCCGGCGCCCCCTTGGCAAACAGCACCATATCGGTGCTCATACCCACGAGCACATGGTGATCCAGAATCGCATCCTTGAGCTTGGTGGGAAGCGTATCGGTGTAGGCCTGGATGGGCGTCTTCACATCGAAGGAAATCATCGGCGACAACAGCGCCTTCACCTCGGCCCCGGTCAGTTCGGGAACGTGGTTCTCAAACGAAAGCGTCAGGCGCGCCCCAATGGGTTCATGGTCGTCGCCTCCCTGCACCACCGGGCCGCCCATATCCGGCCCGCCTGCGCCCACCTGGATATGCCGCAGGAAGCGATGCTTTGCGTCCGGCCCTCCGTTCAGGTCGAAGACGATCCGGGAATGCTCGATCTTGATGTCGGTCAGCACCACCCGGTCGCCAGGCTTGGCCGACATGCCCTGGCTGGTGACCATGTTCAGATACGGCTCCCCGGCCGGCTCCAGCTTGCCGTTCGCCTGCAGCGTCAGCCCTTTGTGGCCGCGCGGAAACGGCCGCATGGCAAACCCCTGCTCCGACTGCAGCAGCCGGATCAGTTCCAGTCGGGTCTTGGGGTCGAGTGCGGACTTGGTGAGCGCGACGTGTGTCGGCGTGATCTGCTGGTAGCGTCGGTCAACCGTTCCCTGCGGACCCGTGGCTCCGTTCGTAACGGCCCCGGTGTGCGTGTCGATCGTGATCTGAGCTGCGGCTGGCATGGCGCCAAGCACCGCCGCAACGGCGCACAAAATGGCAGCAACCAGCAAAGGTCTTTTCAGGGGAACGCTTTGGGGCACTTCGGGGATTCGCCTCTGCTGCCGGACTACCAATGAACCGTTCATGGGGACCTCCCATGGCTGCTTCCAGAATTAAGCAAAAGATAGTCCCGTTTGTTCGGAAAAAGCAAATCCCTGCATGCAGGCAAAGCCCCAAACGGGCCGAATCGGGTCGACGCCCGCTACTGGGAATCGCTGGGAGGAATTGCCGGCGGCTTCTCCCGCGGCACAATCGGCGGAGGCGCCGCAACCGGAAGAATCTGCACCAGCGTCGGAGCAGCCGGTTCCGCTGGCCCCATGGCTGCCTCATGCTGACGCCGCGCCGCTGCGTCCAGGTCCACCGGAATCCCAGCGGAAATCAGGACCGGCGCGTTGTGCTTGTACTCCAGGTCCCGGGTTGCGCGATAGAGAAACGGAAACGTTGCCACCAGGACAAGGAAGGTAATCCAGGTGCCGTCCACGCCGTATCCGCCGCCCGTAAGCCAGAACGGTCCCATCGGGTCGCCCTGCACCACCGGCGAGTGGCTGCTGACCCCGTTCACTGCGAGCCCGAACAACAGCGCGCGGATCGCCTTCCAGCCGAAGTTGATGCCCCAGCTCACCCAAAGTGCCCGCGTGCGCAGGTAGGCCGTCGAAAGCAGCAGGCTCAGAACCAGGGAGACTGCAAAGCTGGCGTGGCTTGCACCCAAAGAGTGCGCCTGCACCATGGCGTAAAACAGCGCAAACCCCACCGCTGCGCCCACCGGTCCCAGGGCATGGATGAAGCGTTGGAATCCGTAGCCGCGAAAGGCCACTTCTTCAGCCAGTGCAGCCAGCGCAAAGAACGCCGCATCCGCCAGCAGCCAGCCGAAGGCCGAGCCATGTAGATTAAGCACGATGGCGATCCCGCCCACCAGCAGCATAGGCAGCACACAGACAATCGCAATCGACCAGCCGATGGCCAGGCCAATGCCTGCCTCGCCGGTCCAGCCCGAGCGAAGCGGCAATCCCTGCGCGGCTACCGGGTCGGTCTGCCGGTCGACCCAGAATCCCATGCCCGCAAATCCGGCAATCAGAAGGAAAGCGAGAAGAGCCTGTTCAATCAGCGGAGCCCATTGCTGGCTCGCCAACCCCTGTGCACCATGCCGCGCCAGCGAACGCACCAGAAAGTAGTAGAGAACCGCCGCAACAAACTGAATGTAGGCGCGAAAGCGTCCTGCGCGCGTCCCGGCTGTACTCATGCGCACGCCCCCGCACGCAAGCCCGAAGGCGTGCGTGAGCTCATCGTACCGAATCGTCTCTCCAGCCGATGCGACCCCACGTTAGCCTTCCGTGTAGAACTGGGCCATGTTACGGAATTTCTTCTGGCGGATTGCCACCAACTCATCCACCGGCAACGCTTTCAATTCGCCCAGGTGCCTCTTGAGCGCTGTGCCCAGCAGTCCGGCTCCTACCTCGTGGTCGAGGTGCGCGCCACCCGGCGGCTCTGAAATGATCTCGTCCACGCAGCCCAGCGCAGCTATCTCCGGCGCCGAAATGCGCATGGCTTCGGCGGCCAGCTTCTTGTTCGCCGCGTCGCGCCACATGATCGATCCGCAGGTCTCCGGTGAAGCCACAAAGTACACCGCATTCTCTAGAATCAGCACCCGGTCGGCCACAGCCAGCGCCAGCGCGCCCCCCGAACCACCCTCGCCGCTGATAATCGAAATCGTTGGCACCCGCAGCCGCGACATCTCCAGGATGTTTCGCGCAATCGCTTCGGCCTGGCCGCGCTCTTCAGCTCCCAGACCAGGGAAAGCGCCCACCAGGTCGATAAAGCTGATCACCGGCCGGGCGAACTTTTCAGCGATTTTCATGCAGCGTAAGGCCTTGCGATAGCCTTCCGGGTGAGGCATGCCGAAGTTGCGCCGCACCTTCTCTTTGGTCGTACCGCCCTTGCGATTGCCGATGACCAGCACTTCGTCGTCGCCCAGCCGCGCCATGCCGCACGCCACGGCCTCGTCGTCGCCATAAGCGCGATCCCCGTGAATCTCGCTGAAATCTGTAAAGATCCGCTCGATAAATTCCATGGGATATGGCCGCTGGGGATGGCGCGCCCGCTCAATTCTCGTCCAGGCCGGCGATGCCGCCGGTTGCTGATTCCCTGATTCCTGTTCGCTCATCGATTCCTGATTACCAACGCCTGATACCGCTTAGGCCAGCGTCGACCTCCGGCCCATCTGTGATTCTACGGGTACCGGCCCCTTGGGACAAATGCGGATCGATTCAAACCAGTGCAATCGCGTTTCGGGAGATGCGATGTGCGCCAGTCTCCACAAAATGCGGAAAAACTCGCTCCACCATCAATTCTCTGAAGCTTTGTATCAGGGTATGACTTCAGTCATACCGAAGAAGCCCATAAAATGACTCGGGCTTTAGCCCCTGCGGGATGTTCTTTATTCGCCAGAAAAAGGACAATCGGTCCTGATAACCCCTCCAGAGCGACAATTCCAGCGATAAAGAATGCGACTATGGCCCCAATTCGGGGCAGTTTTCCGATGGCTTGCATTGTTGAAAAATTATATGCTTCGGACTCCAAACAACATCAAATCCGACTCAGAGATCTCCGCTGCGGAATCCTCACCGTACACTGTGAAAGCACACTTACGCTGACTCCATGACCGCCGCCCTCGAATTCCGGAATCTCTCCTTCGCCACGCAGCAAGGGCGGCTTCTTCTCAGCGAAATCTCGCTCCAGGTCGAAGCCGGAACCACGACCGTCCTCCTCGGGCGCAGCGGCTCGGGCAAAACCACCCTCCTGCGCACCGTCAACCGCATGGTCCAGCCCACCAGCGGTGAAGTGCTGGTCAACGGAAAGGACGTTCGCGCCGCCAACCTAATCAAGCTACGCCGCGGCATGGGCTACGTCATCCAGGAAACCGGCCTCTTTCCCCACTTCACTGTCGAGCGCAATGTCGGCTTGGTCCTCGAAGCCGAGGGGTGCCCGCGCGCCGACCGCGTCCTCCGCGGCCACGAGATGCTGAAAACCGTTGGCCTCGACCCGGCAGTTTATGCCAAGCGCTTCCCCCACCAACTCTCCGGCGGTCAACGACAGCGCGTCGGTCTGGCGCGTGCGCTGGCCGCCGAGCCCGGCATCCTGCTGATGGACGAGCCCTTCGGCGCGCTCGATCCCCTCACCCGCGCCGAAATGCAGGACATGCTCCGCGATCTTCTCGCCCGTCTCAAAAAAACAGTCCTGCTGGTCACGCACGATCTGGACGAGGCCCTCTATCTCGCCCAGCGCATCGTGCTGCTTGACGAAGGCAAGCTGATCGCAAACCTCACCCCGGCCGAGTTCCTGGCCTCCAACGAACCGCAAATAGTCGCCTACATCCGCGCCTTCCATCGCGGCGAACGCAGCGCCTCCTCTGACCATCCAGAAACGGGGGCCACACAATGACCGGCTTTCTCCATCAATACGGCGGCGAGATCGGAACGCTGACCCTCGAACACCTCTGGCTCACCGGAGCGGCCATGCTCTTCGCCGCGGCCATCGCCATCCCTGCGGGAATCTGGCTCACCCGCGCCTCGCGATGGGCAAAGCCCGTGCTCGCCGTCGCCAACATTCTGCAGACCATACCGTCCCTCGCCATGTTCGGCTTTCTCTTGCCGCTCCCCTGGCTGGGAGACCGCGCCGCCCGCATCGCCATCGTCGCCCTCACCGCCTATGCGCTGCTGCCCATCCTGCGCAACACCTACGCCGGAATCCGCGGCATTGACCCCGCAGTCACTGAAGTGGCGCGCGCCCTCGGCCTGACCGACTGGCAGTTGCTCGTCAAAGTCGAACTGCCTCTCTCGGCGCCTTTCATTCTTGCCGGCCTCAGAACAGCTACCGTCACCTGCGTCGGCATCGCCACCATCGCCGCGGCCGTAGGCGCAGGCGGCCTTGGCGAACTCATCTTCCGCGGCGTAGCGTCGGTCGACAACCGCCTGATCCTCGCCGGCGCAATTCCCGCAGCGTTGCTTGCCCTCGCCGCCGACGCCGCCCTCGGCCTGATCGAGAAATCCTTCCGAGCATCCGCCCATCTGGACCACGCCCCATGAGAGAATGCCAACCCGCAAGAGATGAAACTGTGCCCCATTCATCGAGCGCCTTTTGCTCGATGGGTGGGAGTCGACAGACGCCAACCGCCGCAAACGTCTCTTCTTTTTTCTTTCTGGCAACGCTAGCGGTCAGCCTCCTCCTCGCCGCGTGCTCGCCCCCCCGCCCCGACCACCCCGTCATCGGCGCCAAGAACTTTACCGAGCAGGTAGTCCTCGGCGAACTCCTCGCCCAGGAGATCGAAGCCAAGTCCAATCTCAAGGTCGAACGTCGCTTCTATCTAGCCGGAAGCTACATCTGCCATCAGGCCCTCGTTTCCGGCCGCATCGACGCCTACGTCGAATACACCGGCACCGCCCTGACAGCAATCCTCAAACAGCCCGTCAACCGTGACCCGCAATCCGCTCTCGACACCGTCCGGCGCCTCTACTCCTCGCGCTACAACATCACCGTCGCCCAGCCGCTGGGTTTTGAAAACACCTTCGCCATGGTCATTCGTGGCGATGACGCCCGCCGCCTGCACCTCGCCACACTCACCCAGGCCGCGCAATACACGCCCGATTGGCGTCTCGGCGTGGGCTACGAGTTTGAGCAGCGCCCCGACGGCTTGCCCGGTCTCACCGCAGCCTACGGCCTCAAGTTCGCCGCACCCCCGCGCACCATGGACCTCGGCTTGCTCTACCGTGCTCTCAACGCCCATCAGGTGGACATGATCGCCGCCAACTCCACCGACGGACCCATTCAGGCCTTCGGGCTTACGGCGCTTGAAGACGACAAGCACTATTTCCCGCCCTACCAGGCCGTCCCGCTGGTGCGCGACGAAGCCCTCCAGCGCTGGCCGCAAATCAGGACCGCCCTCGATGCCCTCGCCGGAAAAATCACCGCCGACGACATGCGCGCGATGAACGAGGCGATCGACGGCCAGCACCGCGACCCCGCCGAGGTGGTCCGCGATTTCCGCGCGCGAAAAGGCCTCTGAGCGGATGGCGCTGCTAATGCGGCGAAGCCGTGCGGGCCCTTCGCTCATCTTCCGAAAATATCTAAAAATACATACCGAAGTCTTGCCGATTAATTCCCTCGGAAGGCGCATCATGATGCATGAGTGAAGAAAGGCTTGAAGGATAAGGCCCGTGCGAATCTCCCACCAGCACCACCGCACCGCAGGTGCTTGATTCCAAGTACTTTAACTTTAACCCGTCTGGAATCAAGAGGATCGGACGGATGCCCTCCCGTATCCCAATGAAAGCAAAGGACTTGCTCAAAAAGTATAGGGGGAGTGGGGGGACCCACCGGTGGTACAGACCGGGCACATCCCGGACACGGCACATTTCAATGCGAGCCTCACGCGAGCGGCTGCTCCATGCAATGGCGAGCGGCTGCTCCATGCAATGGCGCGAGCGTCCACAGCGGTATCGGGAATTCGGAGTTCAGTGCGAATTAATCGGTTTTGTCGTCAGCCCCATCCACGGGCGGCGTCTCCGGCTCTGTCAGAGTTGGTTCAGGGACAATCGGCTCGGATTCAACTTCCAAAGCGATCGGTTCTTCCACGGATTCAACCCGAACTACTTCCGGCTCTGGCTCTGTTTCCACGGCTTCAACCGCCTCAGCCTCAACCTCCGGCTCCTCGACAGCACCCGGCGCAGGCCCAAGCAATGCATCAATGCGATACCCTGCAGCCTCCGCGGAGGCAAGCGCCTCTTCAACGGTCCTGCCCATAACTTCAATCGCCGCGCGGTCGGGCACAGGTTCGTTCGCAAGCCGCAGCAGCGACGGCATCAGCAGCCACCACAACAGTTCCTCATATGACTCGCGCACCAGGTACGAATGGCCGGCCGCCTCATGCACACCCGTCAGCCAGCGCACATCGGGATCGAGCCACAACGCGGCCGACAACGCAACCCGCTCGACTGGGAATGAGGATGGGGATGAAGGCGCCGGTGAAGCCGTCGATTCAGTTTCACTCGCAACCGTCTCCGCCTCAACCTCACCAGCCCTTGTTTCTTTGAGACCTTCCCTCTCCCCACCCGAAACGGGCTTCTCATCCTCGCCAACGCCGGCGCCGCTGAGTAAAACCACCTTGATCCGCGCGGCAACCCGCCAGCCCTCTTCGCCTTCAAATCCAAGCGCCGTGAAGGCCTGCGCGAACGGCTCACGCAGGCGCAGACGATCGAACATATCCAACGCCACGCTCTCAGGATTTTCCGCGTCGATCGACTCGGCCAGCAGTTCCAGCGCGCACCACGCCAGCACCGGCCCCCACATCGCCGTCGCAGTGAACTGCGGGCTCGGACTGGGCAGCACTCGCCGTGCGGCCACCGTCCATGGTGTTGGAAAAAGCGCCTCGACCACTGGAATCCGCATGGCCCCGCGAAGCCGCTCGCGGAAAGCCGGTCCCAGCAATGCCGGACTCGTCGGAGTGACGCCAACAGCGCCGTCCTTCACCGCTCCCGCACGCGAGAGGTACGCTTTCTGCGCCTCGCGCAAGAATGTCTCGCAGCGCCGCCAGGCCAATTCAAAAAACTCGCGGCGTTCAAGCTCAATCTTCTTGTCTTTGGCCACCGGCCCGCCGGCAACAGCGCGCGGATGTTCTGCCAGGTCCGCGAACAAACGCACAACAGCGGAATCAAGCTGCAGGCGCAGCGCTTCATGCACCGGACGCAGCTCCAGGTTCACCAGCGCGTCTTCAAGGTTCGCAACGCCGCGCCCATTCAGTTGCGCGCAGAGCTTGTCCCACGGCTGCTCCGCCGTCGCGCGCAGTTCGCGCCAATCCAGAAACACATGGCACTGGTACGCATGCAAATCGAGCGTGAATCCGCGTTCATCGAGTTCATCGGCACGGCGCAGGTATTCAAGCCCCGTCAGCGAATCGCGGAAGCTGAGAAGCGCCGACTTGTCCCCGCTCAGCCCGAGCCCTTCCCGCAACCTCTGCTGGCGAAGTTGTCCAGCGCCCTTGTCTGCATAGGCCGCAGAGAAATCAATCGTCCCATGGGTCGCGCCATAGCGGTTGTTGAAGACCACCAGTGCGCGCTCACCGCCGTTGCGATTGGTGTAGGCGAAGATATTCTCGTCCACCGAACCGTTCGCCTGAAAAAAGTCGTACAGCAGAAAATTACTGCTCTCCGCAAAAAGCCACCGACGCTTGAGCAGCGGAGCAATCTCGCGCTCGTGCCGCTCCACAAGCCAATGATCTGGCCTCTCGTCGTAGCGCGGCCGGTAGTACTCCATGCCGTACTTCTCAGTGAATCCCTCAATCTGCCCGTGGCCAAACATCGGCAACCCCGGCAGCGTCGCCATCAGCGCTGCCACGCCAAAGCATTTATCGCCCTTGCCGAATTGATCGATCGCCGTTCTCTCATCGGGATTGCTCATGAAGTTCACGTAGCGCTTCATGATGTCCGGATCGAACTCCAGCGTGTTCTTGATCACTGACCTGTACTTCGCATTGTCCTCATCGCGCAGCATCACCATGAACGCCGAGTTGTACACGCGATGCATGCCCAGCGTGCGGACGAAGTATCCCTCCATCAGCCAGAACGCCTCCGCCAGCAGCAGCGTCCCCGGAACCTCTGCGGCGACGCGATCCACCACCTCGCGCCAGAATTCATGCGGCATGTGCCGGTCAAACTCCGCCTGGCTCATTCCATATTCGGCACGCGAAGGAATGGCCCCGCTCGCGCCCGGCCCTGGAAACCACAGCCGGTGAAAGTGCCGCTTGGCCAGCGTCATCGCCGCATCGAATCGAATCACCGGAAACAGCCGCGCCACGTGCAGAATGGTCTGAATCACCTGCTCGCGCACTGCCGGATTCAGGTAGTCGAGCTGCGCCGTGTCGTTCCAGGGAAAGCTGGTGCCGTCGTTGCCGTGGTAGACGTATCGTGTCTCGCCGCTGGAGCGATCGACGCGCCGAAACACCACCGCCGCGTCCGACTGCTCAAAGTAGTGGTCCTCGATCTTGATCTCCACGCGCCCATCGTGCGATAGATCCGGACCATTGAACGTGTACGCGGGATACGGCGAGTCCTGCCGCGAGATAAACCACTCCGGATGCTCAATCACCCAGGGCGAATCGATGCCCATGTGGTTTGGAACCATGTCGCTGGCCAGACGCACGCCCTGCCGGTAGCAGCGATCGCGCAGGTTGATGTACGCCGCCTCGCCGCCCAGGTCCTCGGCGATGGAGTAATCGAAGAGCGAATAGGCCGAAGCCACAGCGTCCGAGTTGCCGCACAGCTGCTTGATTGTCTTTGACGCGCGGCTGCGCTCCCACACGCCGATCAGCCACAATGAATTCAGTCCGCGATCGGCCAGCGTCGCCAGCTCTTCATCGGGAATCTCGTCCAGCCGCGCGATTCTACGCCCGTATTGCTTGCTCAACTGCGCCAGCCACACATACGTGCTCTTGGCAATCAACACCGTGTTCGGCATCCATGCCGTATCGGGTGAAAACTTTTCGTACTCATGCGCCGGATCGTTAATCTCGAACACCGGCACTTCGGCGTGGCTCACAACCGAGGGCCACTGCTGCTGCCCACTCTCTCGCCGTCGCTGGGCCGCCGCCTCAGCTGCCGCGCGCGCCTGCACCGCGGGCGGGTTAAACTGCATCCAGATGGCCAGCTCTTCTTCATGCAGAATCTCGCCGGCAATCTCCAGCAACCGCTCCACGCTCTCACCCAGCAGCGGCTTCCATAGCCGCCGAATCAGCGCAAGCTGGTCGCTCAGCGACGCGGGGGAACCCACCGCCGGCGCCCTCAGCAGGTCCAGCAGGTTAACCGCCGTCGCGCCTTCAATGGGAATCAACGGCCGCGTGGCGAAGTAGTCGGGCAACTGCTGGGTCACCTGGCGGTAAACAGTCTTCTCCGCCAGGGTCTTGTCTTCAAACAACTCATCAAACGGCTGGAAGGCCTCGTTGCGATTCGCCGTCCAAAGCAGCAGAAGCTCTTCAAGTGCTGCCGCGCGATGCGGCGTGCCATCGGTGGTTCCCGCCAGCCATTGCTTCGGCGTTTCCAGGCCGCGAATGACGGAAGTCCCGGGAAACTGCTCCACGAATGTCAGCAGCATGGAGTCGAGCGCGTCCGCGCCCACCTGCGCTGAGAACCAGTCCAGCGCCGAAGTCATCACCTCGGGGTCGAACTCCTCGCGATACCGCGCCATCAGCACGTGGCTGGCCTCGTCGATAAGGCCCATCGCGTACAGCGCGCCGGCGTGAACCGCCTGCTCGGGATGCTTCTCGACGTCGCGCACCAGGTTCATGCGGTACGCAAACTCGCGGGCTCCAGCCATGTTGCCAAAGACGACGTTTCCTGTATAGGAAAAGAGCGACTCCGTGAACTGGTACCGCTCCCGCGCATCCCGCGCAATGTGAAATTCCATCATAAGAAAACGCGCTCCCCACCTCGTTCAGCCGCTCATCAAGCCAAAACCAACTTCAACGCCAAATCGCCTGAAACCTGGCGCCAACCCCTGGTTCCAGCCGGGCATCCGGTTCGTCTCATCTCAACCGCGCAAGGGCGATCAAAAGGTAAAGTATCACCTGCGAGGGCAAAGCCGCTGGAAGAGTGATTCTATCCCGCCGGGTGCGCCGCTGGCTGTGTGCTCAATTCTCCGCTGCACTCCGCCTTCAGTTCCCGCGCAATCTGCCCCGCCACCGGAATCGACAACAACTGCAGCAGCGCAATCACCGGCAGCGCATACTTCAGCGCCGTAACCGCCGACCCCCAGTGCACAATCGCCAGGAAGAGAATGCAGCCCAGGCAACGGCCGGTAAACAGCCCGAACTCGTGGTTGAACAGATACCCGTACTGGTTGCGTCTTTCCAGGCGCGACAGCAGGTCCACCACCTGCCACTCGATCGGATTGTAGGCAAGATCGAGCATCGGCTTCGCCAGCAGAAAACACGCCATGAAGATCAGCACGCCCGCCGCGCTAAACAGCACCCCATTCACCGCCGCGCCCAGGAAGAACAGCAGAAGCGCCACCAGAAAAACCTGATTCCGATGCTGTGGCGAGGTCATCCGCCCAACTGTATACAGCACGCAGGCCGAAAGCACTCCGCCCACGGCCTGGGTCTCCCCCAGCGTTCCCTCCTGGCCCACCAGCAGCATAATCAGCATCGCCGGCGCCGTCACAATGTAACCCTGCGGCAGTCCCTTCAGGAAGGCCAGTTGCAGCATCTTCCGCCACAGCGGATGGAACGGAAAGAACAAGAAGCCGGTGTGCTTGGGACTGTTAAAGCTGCCCCGCTCCAGAATCCCCGCGGCCAAAGCAGTCAGCGTAAAAGCGATCGCGCCCACAATCTCATAAGCCCGGTTCGGAACTCCGCCCAGCCAGCCATAAAGCGTCGTCCCACTGATAAACCACCCAATCAGCGCCGGAACCCCCACCCCGCTCAGCGTCAACGCGAACAGCTCGACGCCGTAGTAGTAGTTCCGATTGCCGTCGTTGGTAGCCGTTAGCGCCAGAAAGCCGCGGTTCGCCCAGAACAGGCCTGTACTCAGCCCCATCGCAACTCCGGAAACCACAATCCCGCATGGCGTGAGCACTCCAAGCTGCATAAGAAACAAGATCGACGCGCCTGACAGGATCATCCCCGCGGCGTAAAGATGCTTGGCCTGCACTCGGCCCATCAAGATCCCGTTCAGATAGAACGCGACAGGGGTCGCGGCGTAGAGAGCCAGCACGTAGCTCACCACCCTGTCCACAGCGTGAGAGTTCCGCATCACGTACGCGGCCGCAAAGATCTCGATCACTGGCAGCACCAGGGCATAGATCATGTTCGATACCATCAGCACCCGCATGGAGCGCGGACAGCCCAGGAAGACCTCGAGTTCCCTGCGCAGCCGATTCATGCACTCGCTCCCCGTATCCAGTCTGGGTCGCCAAAGTTATACGCAGGTTTTTGTGCAGAATTGAACATCGTCAGCCTTTTGCGGTGTTAGAGGATTGATCCTTCGCTCCACCCCTCGGGGCCGGACAAACCGGCCGCGAAGGTTCGCGGGCTGCCTTGAGGAAAGCGCCCGCTACCGATGAAACAACGGACACCCAAAGCCTGAACCGGCAGCGGAATTGTCAGTGTAGCGCAGTTCCGCTCCACGATCCGCGCGCAGGAGCTCAAACCATGCGCGCAAATCGAGGGGCGGTCCGCTGATTCAAGCTGTCGCACCAGTTCGCAAAGGCGCAGGTAAATGCCTTCAACATCTTCAACATTCTCCAATTGCAGCCAATCACCAAAGGCAATGCCAATGCCGGCGCCAACATCCAAAGCGCAACCTTTGGATAGGCGCGGGGCGCCGACGCTGGACGCGTGATCGAATTCCTGGCTCGAATCCAGTTCTAGAGCCTGCTCACAGTCGCAGTATGGACAGGCCATGGGCCGTACAATGGCCCAATGCTCTGAGTGGCGACACTCCTCCACTCAGAGCATTTTCCTTTGGGGCGTCCGCCAACCATCCCTGCGGCGCGAACCGCTTCTGCCCAACTGCAGGGGGCCGCCATTGCCACCGCACACCTTCGCCGGTAAACTGGTAAAGGCGCGAGCACATTCGCTCCAGCCATAGGATTTCCTCGCATAAGAGCTTCTGCCACGCAGCCTTTGCCTGGAACATCCAATGAGTAGTCAACAACGCGGAGAGGTGGCAGAGCCCGGTTGAATGCACCTGACTCGAAATCAGACATAGTCGCAAGGCTATCGGGAGTTCGAATCTCCCCCTCTCCGCCAATTAAAACCAATGAAATCAACACAATAAAGACATGAGAATGGCAAGAATACTGTCTGGAGCGGCCCCCTCGATCTGTGGAAAAGTGGCACTTTGAGGCACCATATCGCACTGAATACCAAACAAAAGTGACACCAAAAGTGACCTCCGCCACCCCTCTCCGTATTACCGCCCGGTTGAAGCGCGTATTCTGTTGAATATGGCCTTCACCCTGAAGCAACTCATCAACTCGGTTCAGGTTCTTCCGGTCACTGAATGTTGGGAGTTCAGGGGCACACGAGACTCCTACGGATACGGCCGGATGTACTCCGGCGACAAGGAATTGAAGGCCCACCGAGTTTTCTATGAGGCCTGTGAAGGGCCAGTCCCGGCGGGCATGTATCTGCAGCACCGCCTTCCGGCTGGTCAGTGTATTGGACAAGCCTGCTGCAATCCTGACCATCTGCTGGTCACCAACTCGCCCAAGGCTGCCCCGCCCGTCCAGGTCAAGGCTGCCCCGCCAGTGCCGCCAGTGCAGTTCAAGACGTGCCCAAACGGCCACCCCATGACCCCAGAGAACACCGTGACAGAACAGCGCAATGGCCACCCCAAGGCCCGGTGCCGAACTTGCCGGCAGGAATCCTGGCGAAAGAACGCAGCCCAAAGGTCGGCAAAGGGGCTCCACTCCTGATGCAGAATGGTCTACTGACCCGCATAGAAGCGGCTCAAGTTCCAGATTGCAGCATCCGAAAACAACCCAATTCCTGGATACCGCGACGATTTCGGGGACCAATCCGACTACTGTTCCCCGAAAGCACGCTGGCTGAGCGCATTGGCACTGTTATCGTCAATTTGGAATCATCTGGTCGAGTATCTTCTGTTACCAAGAGAAGATAATTGCATGAGGGGAGAGAGTTGAAGACGGCACGCCGACAGTGTATCTTTTGCCTAAATCAAGCGAACACCAAGGAGCACGTATGGCCGAAATGGGTACTGGCAGTCGTCGATCAAGACCGCCCTCTTCGTTTTGAACTAGGCAGCGATCCCGAGTTCCTATTTTCCGGCGAGTTCAAGATTGGGTGCGTCTGCGGCGATTGCAATAACGGATGGATGAGCAGGTTGGAAGATGAAGTGAAACCGTGTTTGGAGCCGATGTTGCATGGTTCAATCACACCGCTCACCCGGTCGGTTCAAGAAAAACTCAGCCTCTGGGCGGTCAAGATAGCGATGGTGATGGGCGCTCCTCTGATCGAAGCTGCGTCTTCCGTGGAAAGCGCGCCGCCCGTGCTACGGTTCGTGCTTCTGGAGTTGGGAATCATCTTTGCGCTTTCCGTGGTTGCTTTTGCAGTGGCAGACGACCTTAGCCGAGCTGCACTATCGGTGTGGATTCCGCTTATGGCTGCTATATGCGCGCTGCCCTTCCTGCTTTACTACGCCGACAGGACACGTAAGATTTTCAAACATCTCGCTATCATAGATGAAGCGGTTAGACAGGCGGGGAAGCGTCTTCTGAGGCAAGGCATCGTTTTCGCTCTGTTGTTCATGATTACCGCCTCGATTGTTGGATATGCAGTTGGAAACAGCGGCCGCGAAACGCAACAACTGATAACCGACGTTAATCTACAAGTGTCCCTCGCAAATCGCATTGGCGATCAGCGCAAATCCGCAGTGAAAATTGTCCCCGCGCAGATCGCTATGTACGACAAGCTGGAAACTGACGTACGGGCATACGCATCCGTCTGCAAAAAACTACAAGGCGACTGGACCGTATACGACGGTAAGTATCCCGCTTCGCATAAAACCACGGAGACCAGTTTGCACGATGTGGAGATAGAGGTTAAACGCGCCGATCTATTGCTTAAACAGATTCAGGTTGCGCGACAACTGCGCTCGATAAATGATGCAGACCAGCAGTGGGCCGGCTGGCAGAACGATATGCAGCCCTTGCTGGACGAGGAGAATGCGCTCGATTAAGCGGCTGCCGATGGTGAGAGCGGATAGAACTCTTCGACCGCTACATCCCAGTCGCAGGTGCGGAAGACGTGCTTTACCCGTTTGGACCGGTAGAAGTAGAGCGACCAGACAGCAGGACCTATCGCATTCCAAACATCGAAAAATAAGTTATCCGGGAACTTTTGGGCGTCGATAATCATTGCGAGCAGGCAAGCTACGAGTTGGAAAGCCAACACCCAGCGCATCAATTTCAACAACTCCCATGACCGTACGGAGAGAAACATTGTGCTGACCACCACCTGGGTTGCAAACAGCAGCAGGGTGGGCAGTGTGGACCAGAGAAAGAAGTGGTACAGACCGGCGTTGTCAAAACTTTCTGGGACGTAACTCTGGAAGGCGACCGCGAAAAAAAGCAGTGTAACCAGGATGCCCCCGTAAAGTTGCCAGTAATAGAACAGGAGCCATCCACCAATCTGAGAGCGTCTCTGCTTGTAGCAGACGATCCAGGCGATGATGCCGCCGCCAGGTAGTCCGGGCGCGTAGGTGCTGTTGCTGGAACTGGAGGCGAGTAGTAGGGCAAGCATCGTACAGGGTGGCAGCATATGTTGTACCTCATGAAAGCATCGGATAGTCCTGGGTGGCAGAATTCGTTCTATTCTGCATCACGGAACACGCGCACTTACTTCAGTGATTTCGTAGTTCCATTGGAACTGTCCCCTTACGCGAGTACCTGAGTCGAAAAATACAGAATCGTTAATATCGCGAACTTGCCCCGGAGGAAGGAACGGTCCAATACGCGTGTTCTCTTCACCAACCACATCACAGTGAGACTGGGCGTTGCAGTCCAAGACGCGAATCCTTGCTTTGATGTCATAAACCGCATATGGAGAATTGTTCTTCACTCGTCCTATTAGCTTGTAGGAGCTACCGTATGTCTCGGGGCCAAGAGTCATGTCCATGAACGCAAGCTGATCCACACGAACAAGCTCTTTCGAGACTTCGGTGTCGTGCTTATCTTTTGCAAAGTAGACCAGGACAATCAGCACCAGAGCACAGACAACGATCAGGATGGCTTTTCGGAATACCGGAAATTTGAAGAACGCTATTGCGGCGATAACAACGAGAGCTGTCCAGAGCATCGACCTACCTCCGCAGTACAGTCCGTGATGTGGTCGGGCTGTATGAGTTGTGGCCAGTCCCGACATTGCTGTCACTTGGAGCAATCTGGGGTCTGAGGTACAGAGGGACGGAAAACCGGGTTAAGGAAGCGGCTAATTTTACCTTTTCGATGCTTTGGGCAAAAATAGCCTACTTGGAGGCTTTTCTCTGTGCGGCCCAACGCCGCTTGGCGGCCTCGGCGATCCGGGCGCGGCCTTCCGGCGACAGGTTCCGTTTCTTCTTTGTTTTCGCGGCTTTCGTTACGGCTGTCGGCAAAGCGTTTTCGGCCTTGCGAGGCCGGCCGGCTTTCCGGGGAGCGGCGCTCCCTGTTGAGTCAGCCTCCAACAGTTGGCGAGCTTCTTTCAGAGCCGCAATTTCTGCGTCGAGTAGTGCAAGAACGTCTTTGATTGCCATAGCCCGTATTATAGCCAGCCCGCATTGGACAAGAAAAGCTGCCTGCGCCGCATCCTGCTGCGTTATGCCACCCGCTACGCCCCCGGCACCCCACCCGCGTAACCGCATGGCCTACGTTGCCGTTTCGCGCGGCGCATACGACGCGCAAATCTTCACCAACGACCGCGAGAAGCTGGGAGCGGCGCTGGGGCATGATGTATCGCACAGCAGCGCCCACGCGCCGGAGATGAAGCCAGAACAGAAGCAGGAGCAGGCAATCACGCCGCAGCTAGAGATCGCGCCACAGCAGGAGCAAGGAGAAGATATTGGTTTGGGCCTCTAGTCAAAAAGCTGGAGCTTGGAGCCCCGGCCTAACGTACGATTTTTCCTGTTTCGTGAACTGACCCCATCACATGACCGGGGCCGGTGATACCCCGCTTTAGTCCCCTGGCTTAGGAGCGATGGGTTTTACTAAACCACAGACTCCGGTTTTAGTTCCATTCGGCCAAGTCCCGCATTCGATGGCAGTGGATACTTTAGCCCCGACATGCTCCTTCACTAATACAACAATCTTGGCTTGGTCACTGTACTTGAAACCTTCTTTGCCAAATTGCCTTGGAGTGCCATCATCGTTGTTTACCAAACCATATCCCGGCGGCGTCGTAATTATTTTGCCATCAGGGAAAACGTAATCCCTTGATGGGCCAGGCCACGACTGCACACCATAATACACGTCTTCAGCTTTTGGAGGGTTTGGAGCCGATGCGTCAGGATGTTGAGTATCCATTTTAGTAATCTCATAATTCCAACGCAGTCCACCTTTAGGATGAATCGGGAAGTAGAAGTTCGCAAATCCTATAGACTGTCCCGGTCTTGCGCCTGGAAAATCGTCCTCTTCTTCCTCTCCTATCTTTTTGCAACTAGGTGGGGGAGCAGGGTCATACATCCCAGTTTGACGCAATGGATTACCCTGATTGTCCCACTCAATTACTTTGCCGGGAGCGCCCATATCTTGGCAGTCGAAGATGTGAATCTTCATTCTTATGAAAGAAACTGTCATGCTCGAGTTGTTCTGTATATGTCCAGAGAAGTTGTACGCTGAGCTATACCTCTCGTTTGAATTCCCGCTGACCGTCGTATCCGAAAGACTTCCATCTATGATCTTGACCTGCGATATTTGCGCGTTCGTTGCCGAATGGTCGTTCTGGCCTCGAAAATGAGTGTCCCGATTCATGTTCGCTATCTTCCCAACGAACAGAACAAGCACAATGGTGCCAATTGTGACCCAAAGCTGTTGCCTTGCTCGCCCGAGGCCCACGGCTGTCATCAATTGGCTTATTCTGCGTTGATACAGGCACGCAATTCCAAACAATAGTACTGCGGCTAAAACAAACACGAATACTTCTGCCCCAATTGAATCTGAGACCCAAAACCCAACAACTGCACAAGATGCAAAAACCCCGCCGATCAAAGCGAAGACGAGCCGCTCGCCCGCACTCATTGTGAGGGCGGGCGAATGATTGGCGGAATGCGGAGCCGGAGCCGAAGAAGGCTGCGAGGCCGAAGAAGTTTGGCTTTGCTGCCGAGATGGCCCGGAACTCTGTCCGGGTTGGCTGTAGGTTCCTGAATTGGAGCGCGCACTTGGCGCGGGAGCCGATTGCCGGTGTGCCGGGTTCGAGTTCGATGGCTGTGAACCTGATGCTTGACTATTCGCCCCGCTAGAACCTCGGTACGAAGCGAGTTGGGAATCGTACAGGTGCCTCTTTTCGCGATTAGAGAGAACGGTATAGGCCTCGTTGACCTCTTTGGCTTTTTCTTCGGCCTGGCGCTGCCAGTAGGCCGGGGCGTTCGCGAGGCGATCAGGATGAACCTCACTGATCAAACGACGGTGGGCGGTTTTAATCTCCGCCGCCGATGCGGTTTCCGGGATTTCGAGGAGTGAATAGTACGTCTCGTCCGCCATGTTTCGACCTAAAAGCCCAAAATTTGGTATAGCAAAGCACCTAGTTTGCGCTGACTGCAACTCTTTGTGAGTGGTATTCCAATTCTACGTGACAGCGTTGAAAGCAAAGCAGAATGCCCACGAATCGCCGAATCGAGAACCCGCCGTAGTTCATCGGTCGGCTCCTAACAAAAGCCGCGTTGCCTGTCCAATCGAGGTCCGGATATTATCGGCCACCACGTGCAAAGCAAGTTCCTTGCGCGTAGCCAATTGATCGAGAAACGCCTTATCGGCGTCATCTGTTCCAATGCAGAGAATTTCGATACCCCTCTGCTTCAACACCGCCGCAGATCGGAGAGCATCTTCGCAGGAGTTCGGTTGACCATCGGTGACGACCACGACGGCAGCAAGCTCCTTGAATTTGCCAGCGAGATCGAGACCGCTGGCCAAATTAGTACTGCCACCTACAATTCCGACTTGCACCGCTGCGATCCTTTTTTCGAAGATAGCACTTTGCACCGTGGGGTCGCACACCATCGCGGCTCTATCAGCGAATACAGCAAGCCCCGTCGCATATCCGCGCTGTGTCGCTGATCTGGAAAAGTCGATAGCACCGTTCTTTGCTTGAAACAGCTTATTTCCCGTCATGCTGCCCGATGTGTCAATGAGAAGTAGAACGTCCTTAATGAGGGGTCTCTCGGGGACTTGATTTTCAACGGCACCCTTGAGACATAGACGCCCCTCATCGTTCAATCGGAGCAATGCCATCACAAGCCTCCTCTGCGTAAAGACAATTCAATTGATGCTGGATTTCCATTTCAACCGGCATTTCAAGTGTCCCTGAATGCGCATCCTCACACCCGGCGCGCCTACCTTTCCGGGTAACGCCCTAATCGAGCAACGCCCTTTGCAGAGCCTCGACTTGCTCGTCGGTATCAGTCATCGGAACCATGCGAGCGTAATCCAAGTGGCGATTTATCCCAGGATCAGCTTTCGATAGTCCAAATTCGTCAATGACCGTTGTTAGCAGGATGACATAGCATCTAGCAGCAAGCTCGAATGAAAGAGCCTGCAATATAGGATACGTCTCTGCTTTTAGGTCGAACCCCGTAAGCCCAGCCGCATGGGTATACCAGCTTAGTTGGGCATACTTCACATCGTAGATTTCATCGAACGGAGTTTTCAGCAGAATTGCCCGAGAGCGCAAGTCTAAACCCGACCAGTGGCCCACCTTTTTAGCGCCAGGCCAGAGGATATTTTGCTCGGCCTCAATTCGTGCAGCATTGTTTTTAATGAAGTCGGCGTGAACGGTGGAAGGGAAAATCGGGTCTGGATGAGCGATCTTGAAATCAACTATCCGCCTTGCGGCCTTCAACTTTTCAACTTCAGAAAAAGCAGCAATTTTTTTCACGGCGTCTTGGATCACGTCGATGAGCTTTACATCGACTGCAAGCTCGAACAGGCTCCGCGCGAGCATAATGCTTGCCTGAAAGTCCTTCACATATTTGAGAGACAACAGGCTTTCGACGTTGGCCTTGGCGCGATAGTAGATTCCAGTGAAACAATGATCCCGGTCGTCTTTTGCCACCAATCCGCCGACCACTCCCCGGACCTCTTTTTGATCGAATAGATTGATGCTCTTGACAACGGTGAAGAAGCGCTCCGGGGCCTCCAATACATCCTCCCCTGGTCCTGTCGCCACAGGAAGAGCCAACTTGCGAAATACCCGCATCGCATCGTGAGAGGTAAAATTGCCTCGCAGCAATCCCGTAGATTCCGCCAGGGCTTGCTTGACGGGATACCTCTTGCCGTTGACCAGCACGGAAACCTCGCGGATATTCTCCGGCGCAACTGTTTGAAGTTTCTGCTCGACGTCGCTCTTGCTCAGGAAGATTTCAACGCCACCAACGGTAAATTTAGGCTTGTCCAACATAATAAACCACTTACCATCCAACACTACCACCACCTACTATTATTTGCAAATTGTCGTACAAATCTAAACCAACGCTTAGATAATGTACGGACGCAGAGGTCTAATAGATCATGGAATCAATAAAATACGCGCCCGTCACAGCCCAAGATTGTCGTTGAAGGCGACGTCAATCTCCTGCTCGGAGCCGAGGTAGCGTTCTGTCGCTTGGATACTCTGTCCCGCCAGAATGAACCCGGAAAGTCTCCGCGATCAGCGGATGCGCCTAGCGTCAATATAGTTCCATCATGGAATGATATTGACATTGCGAAAATCTGGATGCATACTCTGTTCATGCCACGTACTCGCATGGACGAGCTGTATGCACTTGCCGAAGAGCATGATGGCCTGCTCGCGTCCAAAGACGCGCGTGCCCAGGGGATTCAAGATTCTGTACTGGTGCGGCTCGCACAGCGTGGCCGGTTGGAGCGCATGAGCAGAGGGGTCTATCGGATCGCGCACTTTCCGGCAGACCGGCTTGCCCAATACCGCGAAGCTGTCCTGTGGGCACAGGCAAGTCAAGGACCGGAGCGCGTCGCCCTGTCTCATGAAACGGCGCTGCTGCTCTACGGCATCTCGGACGTAAACCCAGCGCGTATTCACCTCACTGTTCCGATGTCGGCACGGCTGCGGAGGGCGCACCCGGAATGGATCGTGATTCATCGCGCCGACCTAACGCCGCAGGAGATCAGCCAGCATGAGGGAATGCCGGTCACTTCGGTCGAGCGCTCGGTCGTGGATGTTCTCTCGACAACGCATAGAGCAGACATTGCCCAGAAGGCCATCGCCGATGCTCTTCGAGAAGGACTGCTCAACACGGCTCAGGCAAGCGGCCTTCGGAAGCGCGTCAGCCGCTCGACGCATGGTCTCTCACTTGTAAAAAACGGAAGCAGGGTTAAGTCGAATGACTCCTCAGCCAGTTGAACGTCTGGAGAAGACATTGGCGCGAGTCGCCAAAGAGCAGGGATTAGCGCAGGAGCGTCTTCGCCGGTGGGTTTCCTTTCTGGCGCTATGCGGAGTACTGGAGCGGGCCGTGAGTGAAGGCGTCCTGGACAACTACTACCTGAAGGGTGGCGCTGCGATGGAACTGCGCTTTGCCGAGGGCGCTCGCGCGACGAAGGACATCGACATCGGTGTCTCAGGCGAACGCGCAGCGCGGCTGGCACTCTTTCAAAATGCGCTCGCGCTTGGTTTCGATGACTTCACCTTTCGGCTGAAAGGCAAGCCCTTGAACATGGAGAAAGTTGATGCGGTTCGACTGGAACTCGCCATCCAGTATCGAACCCGCGCTTGGCAAACGATTGATGTAGATTTAGGGGCAGCAGGAGCGGGTGTCGTGGACCTCGTGGAGCCAACGATTCGGGGACTCTCCGCAATGGGTTTGAGGACACCGTCCCCGGTTCGTTGCCTGAATCTGAGTGAACAGATTGCCCAGAAGTTGCACGCGTGCACCGGGCCATTCTCACAAGGGCGCGCCCGCGATGTGCTGGACATTTTGCTGATTGACCTGTTGGGCAAGCTGGACGTGCTGGCTGTACGCGCGGCAGCAGAACAGGTGTTTACGCAACGGGCTACCCACGACTTCCCACCGCCCATTCTAATCCCGGTAGAGTGGCAGCCCGAGCTTGAAGTCTTGGCGAAAGAGCTTGGCTATCCGACAACTTCTGCGGTAGAAATTGAAGCCAGATTCCGTACATTTGTAGACGCGGTGGCGAGAGCCGGATGAATCGCTTGGCTCTATTTTGAAAGCAGTCGGAGAATCACAAACGAATTGAGGTAGGCCATGGCCACCAAGAAAACCAAGCTGCCGATGGGGATCTTCGAGAAGGTTTCTGGAAGCGGGATTTACTGGATTCGTTTTACCTCAGAGGGAAAGATACTCCGGGAGAAGGTCGGCAGTTTGGCCGCAGCCAAAAACCGCCTGGGAGTTCGTCACGGCCAGGCAAAAGCGGGCACACTTCCAAATTCATCAGAGCCGCGGCCACAAAAGGTCACCTTCGCCGAGCTTGTCGATGATGCCAACAAGCACCTCAAGTCGGAACGCACTGCGGCCCACGCATACGACACTGGTCTGAAATTCAACCGTATGCTGCCAACATTCGGCAAGCGCGAAGCCGAGTCAATTACCCGGCAAGAAGTTCTGGACTGGCTCGATGAGCAGGCCGAGGAGCATGAGTGGTCCGACACAACCCGCAACAGGTATGTCGCCGCGTTCTCACTGATCTATTCCGTGGCCAGTCCGGACGGGACCAAGAAGCTGACGATCAAGCCTTGGGGCAGGATCACCCGTCGCCAGGAAGACAACTCCAGGGTGCGCTTCTTGTCGCAAGAGGAGGAAGCCGCAATCTCAAAGCAGCTTCGTGAACGGTATCCGGATTACCTGAACGTCTTCATTCTCGCCCTCCATACCGGAGCCCGCACATCGGAAGTTCTTCGGGGCGAGGTTGGGGATTACAACTCGCAGACCGGCATGATCAAAATCCACCAGACCAAGGATTCACGCAAGCCCAAGGTCAGGTTTGTACCGATGACGCCGATGGCCGTTGCCGCCTACAACGCTCTGGCGGCAGGCAAGGAGAATGCCGCCCCCCTTTGCACCAACCGCAATGGTCAGCCGCTCTACGAAATGAGGTACTGGTTTCTCCGTGCGCTCGAAGCATCTGGCGTGAAGGACTTCACCTTTCACGACGTTCGGCACACGGCAGCAAGTCGGTGGGTAATGTCTGGCGTTCCGCTGGCCGCAGTCGCCAAATACCTCGGCCATTCTGGGGCGGCGATGGTGATGCGCTATGCCCATCTACAGCCGGAAGTCAACGCCAAGGCCATCAACGCAGCTATGAGTTTTTACCCCCAAGCCGCGATCCAAACTGACACCAAAACAAATAGTGACACCAAAAGTGACACCAACGGAAGTCGTGCTCTCAAAACACGCATGAACATTGACGATTTGTAAATACTAGAACAGACTCGAAATCAGACATAGTCGCAAGGCTATCGGGGGTTCGAATCCCTCCCTCTCCGCCATAAGATCAGTAGAATCAACAGCAGGGGCCTATCATGGGCCCCTGGTCTTTTTGGTGTGAAGCTCGCTTTTTGTGGAAAATATGCACGCAGGGGCACAGAAAGGCACCGAAGTACAAATCCAACTGACCAGGAAAGTGACACCGAAAAGGCCAAATCGGTTAAAGCCGGTTAGGAGAGTACACTGTTGGGCATGGGATTCTCAGTGAAGCAACTGCTGAGGCTGGTTCACGTTCTTCTGGCCACCGATTGCTGGGAGTTCACGGTACCAAATGACGCTTACGGATACGCGGGTTCACCAGGAGCCTGTAATTTCAAAGATGAGTTTGCCGTTGGGGGCTTCAATCGTTAGCCAGTTTCCTTTGCGGGTTGCCCAATACTCGCCTAAGTTGTGAGTGGTACATGTAAATTGGTTTCCAAGCCGAGAGCATTCGGTAGCATCCGGACTCATCTTCTCTGGAGCTTGCGGCTTGATAAGTGCACAACGCTTGTCTCCGCACATGAGGCTGGCATGATCTCCGTTAGGCAAGATCACCTTGGCAAAGACATTTCCGAAAATCCGGTCGCTTGTCGTGGTAGTCATAGAGCTAGTCTCAACCACCTGCACCTGAAATTTCTCAGCAGCGTAGGCTGCCGCGTTGGCCACAACCAGTGCAAATAGTAGCGCAGTTAGCGTACGCATTTTCCCCTCCATCGACATCTTAGCCTGTCTCACTTCAAACGCTTAACGAGGATCGTTTCGTCTTCATCTTCAACTTTCATGCGGCAGCCACTTTGCGTCGAGTAGATTGTCACGTCGGGTGAGTACGAATAGGAGTACATATAGTCGTATTCGGTCTGTTGCCAGATCTGCCCATTATTGAGCTTGAAGATCGTCTCACCGTCCCAGCCGTTGAATTCTCCGCTAATCGCCGACTCAATCGCGGGAGTGCACCGCCCGCTGCTCGTATCCGACTTTGGGGCTGGGGTTGAGTGCTCCCTGGTGGCTACGACTTGGATCACATGCGCGGTGTATCTGTTCAGCCAAGTGTCTAAGGCGTTTCTCTGTGCTGGCGATAGCGAGGCTACCCCGGATTCGGTCAACTCGCTTTTTGTCATTACCTCTTCCATAGAGAAGATATGACGCTGCTGGGCCGTAATAATTACTCCTCCGGAAACAGCCGCAACCACAATAAGAAGCCCGATGATCGAATTGCGGCTTCTCAAGAAAAAGGGGCGCATTCCAGTACCTCCACTTCGTTGTCTGATGGTCGCCGAGCCCATTTGCCGTGTCAGTGATGCTGTCCACGGTTGGGACTTAACCGTACCGGTAAACTCGGTCAGAGACGATTTCCTGAAGTGTAATGTACACCCCAAGATTACCCGAGCCGACTACATGCGTACGAACAACAGGATCGCGCCGCAACAGGAGACGAGAACATAATCGACCTCTGCGGATTTCAGCGCGAAAGGTTCCGTCATGCCATGCCGGAAGTGCTTATTGGCGAGATCATTGAGCTTCTGCAAACTTGCTTGCGTCTCAGAGGATAAAGACTGCGCCTTTCGGATCTCTGCGAGCACATTGCCGAACGTCGCCGTGGGCATTTGATGGACTTCCTTGGCGGTCGCTTCGACGGCATCGAAGATGTTCTTACACGAATCCTTCCCACGTTGTGGCCGGTCATTGTAGGCAGCCATGCCAAGCTGAAAAGAGGCCAAAGCAGCTGAAAATCGGGGCTGGCCTAGTTCTCGGAACGCCGCTTTCACCTGGGTGCTAATCGCCGTGGGCAGGACACGGCGAAGATGATCGGCGTCATCTAGCTCCCAGGCAATTCTGTAGGTGGCGAGCAGCTGATTGACGAGCTGGCGATACTCGGCTTGGAAAATCTGCGGAATTTCCGCAGCAACGCGAATAATGACGTCATAAAACCGCTGCCAGTCGGCCCCGCCCACGTCGCGACCGATGGCATGGCGAAAGCCCGAAGAAGGTCTTCCCGTTGGCTGAATCCCGAGGCTCTGACTGATGGTGTTGTAGAGTTTCCTTTCGTCGTCCTCGCTGAAACCGCGCGGTTGGCGCTCAAGAACCAAATAAGCGGCGTCCACCCACTCCTGGCGTAGGCAGGCTGGGGCATCATTATCGACATCACGTGTCGCAGTTGTATCCTCAAACTGCGAGGAAAACGAACGAATCGCCATGACATATGATAACGCCCTTGCCCGGGTGCCCCATGTCTCGATTCTGAGACCTGGGAGAGCATAGACATCGACGAGATTACCCCCTACTTATCGGGTGGTCCTTTACTCGTGTTCAAGCACTTTTAGCCAAGGAACGCATCACAAACTCGGGGTCGGCGGCAATGACGATAAGAAGCGCGCGCGCAGCGGCTTCCGGCTGGCGCCGCCCAGACTCCCAATGACGAACTGCATCCACCGACAAACCAAAACGATCTGCGAAGCGCCCTTGGCTCAGGCGCAGGCGCTTACGGAGACCTCGCACGTCCACGGTCTCCGGCAGAGTGACCTTGTAGCCCTTGCGCTCGCCTTCCATGTAGGCGCGGGCTTCAGCCGTTCCTTGTGCCATCTCTTCAAACAATTTGCTCATCGCTTCCCCCTGTAATCGGCAAAGAAACTCTTCGGCGGGTGGGCCCGGTCTCGGTGACTTTTTCTAGCCCCGATGAGGGTGCCACCTGTACCTTTGAACTCACCTACTTTGTGTGTTAAGCAGTAGGGACTCGGCTACCGGTCAGGAGCGCCAAGGTGCCCCTGCGTCATGCGAGCGCCTGGACCGGACCTG
>Ga0302279_10002115_pt1 | contig 26932 bp, 29 predicted proteins | sample III_Bog_N3_3_FD_194541 | JGI IMG/M metagenome (GOLD analysis project Ga0302279, IMG submission 194541) | Peat permafrost microbial communities from Stordalen Mire near Abisko, Sweden - III_Bog_N3_3 | ecosystem: Environmental > Terrestrial > Soil > Wetlands > Peat | place: Sweden: Abisko... | reverse complement strand
TCAATGGCAAGGTGTTCACCGGCTTCCAGTCGCTGGACGACCTGGACAAGGCTATCGCCGACGCACAGGCCGGGGCGAAATGATCGCACCGCCGCAAACCCGGCGCTGGCTCGGCGGCGCGATCGGAGGGGCCCTGGCCCTGGCGGCCGCGCCGGCCTGGGCCAAGCGGATCGTGCTCGAGCCTGACGACATGGCCATGGGCAACCCGCGGGCGCGGGTGACGGTGGTCGAGTACGCCTCCGCCGGCTGTCCGCACTGCGCCGAGTGGAGCAACACCGTGTTCCCGGCCTTCAAGGCGAAATTCGTCGACACCGGCAAGGTGCGCTTCGTGGTGCGCGAATGCATCACCGGTGATCCCGACCTGGCCGCCGCCGGGTTCATGATCGCCCGCTGCGCCGGACCTTCGAAGTACTTCGAGGTGCTGGAGAACGTGTTCAAGCACCAGGACGAGATCCGTCAGCCGGGCGACGCCGGCGCGGCCCTGCTGCACGACATCGGCATATCGGCGGGCCTCTCCGACGCGGCCTTCCAGGCCTGCCTGAACGACAAGGCCGGCTTCGCGGCGGTGCAGGCCCGCTCGCAACGCCACTTCGACAAGGACAAGGTGGATTCCACCCCGACCTTCCTGGTCAACGGCAAGCGCATCGAGGGCGTCGCCAGCCTGGACGCGTTGACCGCCGCCATCGCCGTCGTGCGCCGGGGCGCCTAGAGAGGCCCCCGGTGCATTTCCAGAAGCTGCGCCTTTCGGGCTTCAAGTCCTTCGTCGACGCCACCGACTTCCGGATCGAACCGGGGCTGACCGGCGTCGTCGGGCCGAACGGCTGCGGCAAGTCGAACCTGCTGGAAGCGCTGCGCTGGGTGATGGGGGCCAATTCGGCCAAGGCCATGCGCGGCGAGGGCATGGACGACGTGATCTTCGCCGGCTCCGGCGGACGGCCCGGCCGCAACCACGCCGAAGTCACCCTGACCATCGACAATGCCGCCGGCGACGCGCCGGCCGAGTTCAACAAGCACCCGGTGCTGGAGGTGGCCCGCCGGATCGACCGCGGCGCCGGGTCGACCTATCGGGTCAACGGCCGCGAAGTGCGCGCCCGGGACGTGCAACTGCTGTTCGCCGACGCCTCCACCGGGGCCAATTCGCCGGCCCTGGTGCGCCAGGGACAGATCTCCGAGCTGATCTCGGCCAAGCCGCAGAACCGCCGGCGCATCCTCGAAGAGGCGGCCGGCGTTTCCGGCCTGCACACCCGCCGGCATGAGGCGGAACTGCGGGTGCGCGGCGCCGAGGCCAATCTGCAGCGGCTGGACGATCTGTCCCGGGAGCTGGAGCAGACCCTGGCGCGGCTGCGCCGGGAGGCGCGGGCCGCGGTGCGCTACAAGCAGCTGTCGGCGGAGATCCGCGGTCTGCAGGGCGCGGCGCTCTACGCTCGCTGGCTGGAGGCGCGCGAGGCGCTGTCGCGGATCGAGGCCGAGGCGCTGACCGCCGGCGGCGCCGCCGAGAACGCCACCCGCGCCGCGTCCCAGGCCAGCGTCGTCGCCCTGGCCGCCGAGTCCGCCATCCGTCCCCTGCGCGACGACGAGACCGCCGCCGCCGCGGTGCTGCACCGGCTGGCGATCGAGAAGGACCGCCTCGACCGGGAGCTGGAGGGCGCCTCGGCCGAGGTCGCCCGGCTGGAGGCCGAGATCGTCCGCCTGGACGCCGACGCCGGCCGCGAGGGCCAGATCACCCTCGACGCCGGCCGGGCGCTGGCCCGGCTGGGGGCCGAGATCGCCGAGGTGGAGACCGAGATCGCCTCCGCCCCGGAACGACTGCCGGAGCTCAGCGCCCGCGCCGAGGCCGCCGAGGCGGCCCGCCGGCAGGCTGACGCCGAGCTGGAACGGCTGGCCTCGGAGGCCGCCGCCGAGGAAGCCCGCCGCCGGGGCGCGGAAGCGCGGGTGGAAGAGGCGCGGGTGAGACTGTCGCGCACCCTGCGGGCGCTGGATCTGGCCAAGTCCGACCGGGCGGCGCTGGGTCCCGCCGAGGATCCCCGCCGGCGCGCCGCCGAAACCGCCCTGGCCGAGGCCGAGGCGCGGCTGACCCTGGCCCGGGAAACACTGGAGGCGGCCGAGACCGAACGCGCCGCCGCCGGCGAGGCCGAGGCCCTCGCCCGCACCGAGGCTCGGGCCGCCGAGGACCAGCTGGCTGTGCTGAAGGCCGAAGCCAAGGGCCTGGCCGAGCTGGTCGCCCGCGCCGACCCGGCCGGCTTTTCCCCGGCGCTGGATCAGGTGACCCCGGAGCCCGGCCTGGAAGCCGCCCTGGCCGCGGCGCTGGGCGAAGACCTCGACGCCGCCCTCGACGCCAAGGCGCCCGCCTATTGGGCCGGCGCCGACGCTTCGCCGCCGACCTGGCCCGCGGGCGCGACGCCGCTGGCGGGGCGGGTGGACGCGCCGGCGGCGTTGGCGGCGCGTCTGGCCTTCATTGCTCTGGTCGACGCCGCCGATGGCGCCCGGCTGAGCCGCCAGCTGCCGCCTGGCGCGCGGCTGGTCTCGCGCGAAGGCGACCTCTGGCGCTGGGACGGCTTCGTCGCCCGCGCCGAGGCCCCCCGGCCGGCGCAGGTGCGCATGGAACAGCGCGCCCGGCTGACGGCGGCCCAGGGCCGCATCGCAGAGCTCTCCCCGGCCGCCGCCACCGCAGTGCAGGCGGCCCAGACCGCCGCCGCAAGGGTCAAGGCCGCCGATGAGGCCGTGCGCCAGGCGAGGCCCGGTCCCCGAGACGCCGAGGGCGCGGTGGCGCGGGCGCGGCAGGGGCTGGAAACCCTCGACCGCGAAGGCGCCCGCCGCGACGCCCGCGCCCAGTCGCTGGACGAGACCATCGGCCGCTTCGACGCCGAGCGAGCCGAACTCGCCGACCAGTTCGCCGAAGCGGAAACGGCATTGGCCGGTCTCGCCCTCGACGCCGACTCCGCCGTTGCGCTGGCCGCCGCCCGCGCGACCGCCGATGAGGCCCGGGCCGAAGAGTCCGCCGCCCGGGCGTCGGTGGACATCGAGCGGCGCGAGCGCGAGGGTCGCACCCGGCGCCTGGAGGCCTTGGCCGCCGACCGCACCGACTGGACCGCCCGCGCCGAGGCGGCGACGCGGCGGCAGGATCAGCTGGCCCGCGACCGGAACAAGGCGATGGAGGCCCTGTTCGCCGCCCGTGAGGCGCCGCAGCGGGTCGAGGCGAGGCGACTGAAGCTGCTGGACGAACTGGGCGTCGCCGAGACCCGGCGTGCGGCCACCAGCGACGCCTTGGAGATGGCCGAGGCCGCCCGGGGTGACGCGGACCGGGCCCTGCGCGCCGCCGAGGCCGCCGCCGCCGAGGCCCGGGAGCGCCGCGCCACCCTGACCGCCCGCCTCGACGCCGCCCGCGACCGCTTCGCCGAGACCGCCGCGGCGATCCGCGAGCAGGCCAAGCTGGAGCCCGACGCTCTCGGCCGCAAGCTTGAGGAAGAGAACATCGCCCTGCCCGCCGCGGCCGGAAACACCGAGGCGCGCCTCGCCGCCCTGGAACGGGAGCGCGAACTGATCGGTCCGGTCAATCTGCGCGCCGAGGACGAAGCCGCCGAGCTGGCCGAGCGGGTGCAGACTCTACGCGCCGAGCGGGCCGACCTCAGCGGCGCCCTCGGCAAACTGCGCCAGGGCATCGCCGAGCTGAACGCCGAGGGCCGCGAGCGGCTGCTGGCCGCCTTCACGGTGATCCACGAGCACTTCCGCACCCTGTTCACCACCCTGTTCGAGGGCGGCCAGGCGGAGCTGCGGCTGGTGGAGTCGGAGGACCCGCTGGAGGCGGGGCTGGAGATCTTCGCCTGCCCGCCCGGCAAGCGGCTGACGGTGATGAGCCTGCTCTCCGGCGGCGAGCAGGCGCTGACCGCGGCGGCGCTGATCTTCGCGGTGTTCCTGGCCAATCCCGCCCCGATCTGCGTGCTCGACGAGGTCGACGCCCCCCTGGACGACGCCAATGTCGAGCGGTTCTGCAATCTGCTGGACGAGATGCGCCGCCGGGCGCCGACCCGGTTCATCGCTATCACCCACAATCCCCTGACCATGAGCCGGATGGACCGCCTGTTCGGGGTGACCATGCACGAGCGCGGCGTCTCGCAGCTGGTCAGCGTCGACCTGCGGCAGGCCGAGGCGCTGGCGGCGCAGTAGCCATGGTCGAGATCCGCGAGCTGGTGGAAGCCGACCTGCCCCTGCTCGCCGCCACCAAGGGCGGCCCTGCGTGGCACGGCGCCTGGGACCAGTGGCGCACCACCTATCTGGTCGAACACCTGAACGGTTCGCGCCTCTGCCTGGTGGCGATGGAGGACGGCAAGGCCGTGGGCTACGGCTCGCTGATCTGGCGGCCGCACTACCCGCCCTTCGCCGAAGCCGGCGTGCCGGAGATCAGCGATATGGTGGTGGCCGAGGACTGCCGCGGGCTGGGCATTGGCTCCCGGCTGCTCGCGGCGTTCGAGGCGCGCGCGAAGGCCGCCGGGCGGACGACGATCGGCATCGGCTTCGCGCTCTACGCCGACTACGGCCGGGCGCAGCGGCTGTATGTACGGCGGGGCTATGTGCCTGACGGCCGAGGCGTCGCCTACGCCGGCGAACTCGGCGTGCCCGGGCATACCTATCGGCTGGACGACGACCTGGTGCTGTTTCTGACCAAGCCGCTGGCATGACCGCGGCCATCGATCCTTACCTGCGGCTCTGGGATCTGGAATTCGTCTCGCGTCCCGGTCCGCCAGGCGGGCGCGAGCCCTATCCCGGGACCGGCGAGGTGGCCTTCGTGCGACGGGGCGAGAGCGAGGTGGTGCTGAAGCTGCTGCCGGCCGGGAGCGACGAGGCGCGCTCCGGCGAAGTGCTGGCGCACTGGGATGGCCACGGTGCGGTGCGCCTGCTGGAGCGGGCCAAGGGCGCCATCCTGATCGAGCGGGCCCAGCCCGGCGACGACCTGAGCGACATCGTCCGGGCCGGACGCGATGACGAGGCGACGCTGATCCTCTGCGAGGTGATGGAGAAGCTGAACCGTCCGGCGCCGGTCGGCGGCGGCTTTCGCACGATCCGGGACTGGGGCCGGGGGTTCGGCCGCAATCGCGCCGCGGCGATCCGGGCCGGAATCGACGCCGGGCTGATCGACCGGGCCGAGGCGCTGTTCTTCCGGCTCTGCGACACGCAAGCGCCGCCGGTTCTGCTGCACGGCGACCTGCAGCACTACAACGTGGTGCGCGACGGCGGGCGGGGATGGCTGGCGATCGACCCCAAGGGGATCACGGGCGAGCCGGCCTATGAGGCGGGCGCTCTGCTGCGCAATCCCAACGCCGACCTGGCCCTCTGCGCCGACGCGGCGGTGATCCGCCGCCGGACCGGGCTGATCGCCCAACGGCTGGGCTACGACCAGCAGCGCCTGCTCGGCTGGTGTTTCGCTCAATGGGTGCTGGCGGTGATGTGGGCGATCGAGAGCGGGCTGAGCTTCGCGCCGACGTGGCTGGTCGGCCCCGACGCGGCGGCGGCGGCGCTGGCCGCCTGACCCCGCCGTCCAGAGGCTTGATGGATTGTTAACCGGCCGTTTGTCGATCGCGGTTCTAATCGCGTCATGATCATGCTGGTGCTCATGGCCGTGGTGGGCGCCGTCCTCGGCGCGATCATCCGGCCCAGGCTCATCGCTATCCCGCTGGCCATCGCCGTCGCCGAGGGCTGCCGCGGGCTGATCGATCTGGCCGCGCCCCAGGCGATCGACAACATGGCCGCGCCGTTCTGGGCCAAGGCCGCCCTCGCCGTCGCCGTCAATCCGATGAGCGGCTATTTGCCGCTGCTGGGGGTTTCGGCGGGCGCCGCCCTGCTGACCGCCATCCTCACCCTGACCATCGACCGCGCCCCGCCGAAACAGACCACTTTGCAGGAGGCGACCGCCGTGCAGCGCCGGGTGCGCAAGGGCAAATACGTGCGCGCGTCGAACATGATCGAGGACCGTCCGGCCCAGGCCAAGGCCGAGGAGCGCCAGAAGGCCCTGCTGGGTCTTTAGAAAAAATGGACAATCCGTAAGGTTTCTAGCCCTTGCGCTGGCTAGGTTATCATTGCTATCTAAGCAGTGTTAGGTTCTGTGGTCGCGGCGGAGTGGGGATACTCCGGCGGTATCTCCGGCGCTGAGCCCGACGCCAAATCGCAGTCGATCCAAACTGCTCACCGTTCATCCAAGCAGGAGGGCTCCTTGATGAAGCTCGCTATCGCCGCGGCATGCCTTGTCGCTTCCATCTCCCTGGCCAGCCACGTTTTCGCTGAAGGCCGGGCCACCGCCGTGCTCGAAAAGCCGCTGACCAGCAAGACCGAGGTCGTCGCCGCCCACTCCGTGTGGGAATGCGATCAGGGAACCTGCGTCGCCAGCGAAACCCCGGACGTGCCGCTCGGCGCCGGGGAATGCCGTGAACTGGCCCGCCACGTCGGCGCCATCTCCGACTTCCGCGACGAAGGCCACACGCTGCAACCGGTCGAACTGCAACGCTGCGACGCCGGTTTCGCCACCCCCGGCACGGTGACCACCGCTCAGCGCTGATCGCCGACCTTTAATCTGTCGCCTCGACTAGGGCGGCCCTTCTCCCGAGGGGCCGCCCGCTTTGTGTCTGGAGCTCGATGGGTTCAAGTCGAACCACCTGAGCCCCCTGAATCGTGCTCCAAATCGCTAAGTCTAGAGCGCGTTCGAACCGCGGACGCGATTCCACCTCCGCTGAACGCGCTCTGGGGCGCGCCGATACCGCCCCGCTTCGGTTGCGGGGGTGAGGATCGCATGCTATCAGGCCCCCGGCTTCGGGCGAGGGGGTCGCAGGCGGCTCCCGAGACCACGTGCTTTTTCAAGCGCATTCAAGCCCTTAGGCCGGTTTTGGGCAGGTGTCCAAACCCGGCGCTTATAAGCACCGGGCGGACCTTAAGTGGCGGACGATTCCAAGGCGACGGATGTGGGCGCGCGATACGCGCAAGCCCTGTTCGAACTGGCCAAAGACCAAGGCGAACTGGCGACCGTAGGGTCGGACCTGAAAAGCCTGAAAACCATGTGCGCCGGCAGCGCTGACCTGCGTGCGCTGGTGTTCTCGCCGGCGTTCAGCGCCGAGACCAAGGGCAAGGGTCTGGCCGCGGTGGCCGAGGCGGCCAAGCTGTCGACGACCACCCAGAAATTCCTCGGCCTGCTGGCGGCGAATCGTCGCGCCTCGGCCCTGCTGGCGGTGATCACCGACTTCGAGCGGTTGGCCGCCGAGGATCGCGGCGCGGTCTCCGCCGAGGTGACCACCGCCCTGCCGCTGACCGAAGCCCAGACCCGGTCCCTGGCCGCCGCCTTGCGGTTGGCCCTGGGCAAGGACCCCGAAATCGAGACCCGCGTCGATCCCGCCATCCTCGGCGGGCTGAAGGTGCGCGTGGGCTCGCGCCTTTACGACGCCTCGCTGAAATCGAGGCTCAATTCCCTGAAGTTCGCCCTGAAGAGAGCGTAAGAACCACCCATGGACATCCGCGCCGCCGAAATCTCGGCCATTCTCAAGAACCAGATCGCCAATTTCGGCGAAGAAGCCGACGTCGCCGACGTGGGCCAGGTGCTGTCCGTCGGCGACGGCATCGCCCGCGTGTTCGGCCTGGACAATGTCCAGTCGGGCGAAATGGTGGAGTTCCCCTCCGCCGGGGTGAAGGGCATGGCCCTGAACCTGGAACGCGACAACGTCGGGATCGTGATCTTCGGCGACGACCGGGCCATCTCCGAGGGCGACGAAGTCCGCCGCCTGAACGAAATCGTCGACGTGCCAGTGGGCAAGGGCCTGCTGGGCCGGGTGGTCAACCCTCTGGGCGAGCCGATCGACGGCAAGGGCCCGCTGACCAACGTCGCCGAGCGCCGCCGGGTGGACGTGAAGGCGCCGGGCATCATCCCGCGCAAGTCGGTGAACGAGCCGATGTACACCGGCCTCAAGTGCATCGATTCGCTCACCGCCATCGGCCGCGGCCAACGCGAACTGATCATCGGCGACCGCCAGACCGGCAAGACCGCCATCGCCATCGACACAATCCTCAATCAGAAGCAGGTCAACGCGTCCGGCGACGAGGGGACCAAACTCTACTGCATCTATGTGGCCATCGGGCAGAAGCGCTCGACCGTGGCCCAGATCGTCAAGACCCTCGAGGACCGGGGCGCGCTGGACTACACCATCGTCGTCGCCGCGACCGCCTCCGAGCCGGCCCCGCTGCAGTTCCTTTCGGCGTTCTCGGGCTGCGCCATGGGCGAGTGGTTCCGCGACAACGGCATGCACGCCCTGATCATCTATGACGACCTTTCCAAGCAGGCCGTCGCCTATCGCCAGATGAGCCTGCTGCTGCGCCGCCCGCCGGGCCGGGAAGCCTATCCGGGGGACGTCTTCTACCTGCACTCGCGCCTGCTCGAACGCGCCGCCAAGCTGAACGAGAACTTCGGCTCCGGCTCCCTCACCGCCCTGCCGATCATCGAGACCCAGGCCAACGACATCTCGGCCTATATCCCGACCAATGTGATCTCGATCACTGACGGTCAGGTGTTCCTGGAAACCGACCTGTTCTTCCAGGGCATCCGCCCCGCCATGAGCATCGGCACCTCGGTCAGCCGGGTGGGCGGCAACGCCCAGATCAAGGCGATGAAACAGGCTTCCGGCCCGCTGAAAAGCGAGTTGGCCCAGTATCGGGAAATGGCCGCCTTCGCCAAGTTCGGCTCCGACCTCGACGCGGCGACGCAGAGGCAGCTGGCCCGGGGCGCTCGCCTCACCGAACTCTTGAAGCAGCCGCAATATTCGCCGCAGCAGGTCGAGGAGCAGGTCTGCGTGCTCTACGCCGGCACCCGCGGCTACCTCGACCCGATCGCGCTGGGCGACGTCGGCCGCTTCGAGGCCGAGCTGCTCGCTCGTCTGCGCGGACAGAACGCCGACCTGCTGGACGCCATCCGCACCCAGAAGACCCTGAATGACGAGCTGGAGGGCAGGCTGAAGGCGGTGCTCGACGCCTTCGCCGCCACCTTCGCCTAAGGGACTTTGACGGTATGGCCAGCGTCAAGGACATGCGGACCCGGATCCGAAGCGTGCAAGCCACGCAGAAGATCACCAAGGCTCTGCAGATGGTCGCCGCCGCGAAACTGCGCCGTACGCAGGACGCGGCGCAAAGCGCGCGCCCCTACGCGACGCGCATGGCCGCGGTGATCGCCAATCTGGCCGCCTCGGTCAGCGGGCCGGGCGCGCCGAAACTGCTGGTCGGCACCGGCAGCGACCAACGCGAGCTGGTGGTGGTGGCCACCGCCGACCGTGGTCTCGCGGGTGGTTTCAATTCCTCCATTGTCCGCGCCGCGCGGGAACACATCGCCAGGTCGATCGAGCAGGGTCGCCAGGTGACGGTGCTGACCATCGGCCGCAAGGCCCGGGCGCAGCTGCAGCGGCTTTATGGCGATCGCTACGTCGGCTCGCTCGAGGTCGGACCCAAGCCGACACTCGACCGGGCGCAGGAAGCCGCGGACATCGTGCTGCAGCGGTTCGCGGACGGCGAGTACGACATCGCCAACCTGTTCTACAGCCGCTTCCGCTCGGTGGTCAGCCAGACGCCGACCCGCCAGCAGCTGATCCCCGCCATGGTCGCTGACGGCGCCCCGACCATCGATCTGAAAGGCGCGGCCTACGAGTACGAGCCGGACGAGGAGACCATCCTCGCCACCCTGCTGCCGCGCAACATCACCGTGCAGATCTTCTCCGCCATGCTGGAGAACGACGCCGGCTTCTACGCCGCCCAGATGGCGGCGATGGACAACGCCACCCGCAACGCCGGCGACATGATCGCCGGCCTCACCCTGATCATGAACCGCACCCGCCAGGCGCAGATCACCAAGGAGCTGATCGAGATCATCTCCGGCGCCGAAGCACTCTAAGAAGAAAGTCCGAGACTCCTATGGCCGCCACTCCCGCCAAGAAGCCCGCCGCCCGCAAGGCGCCCGTCGCGCCCGCCGTCAGCGCCATCGCCTCCAAGGGCCGTATCGTTCAGGTCATCGGCGCGGTCATCGACGTCGAGTTCGATGGCCACCTGCCGGCGATCTTGAACGCCCTGGAAACCACCAATACCGACCAGCGCACCGGCGAGCCCTTCCGGCTGGTGTTGGAAGTCGCCCAGCACCTCGGCGAGAACACCGTGCGCACTATTGCCATGGACACCGCCGAGGGCCTGAGCCGCGGTCAGGAAGTGATCGACACCGGCGCGCCGATCACCGTGCCGGTGGGTCCGGCGACGCTCGGCCGGATCATGAACGTCATCGGCGAGCCGGTGGACGAAGCGGGCCCGATCGTTTCCAACTTCCATTCCAGCATCCACCGTGACGCGCCCGCCTTCGCCGACCAGACGACGTCGACCGAAATCCTGGTGACCGGCCTGAAGGTGATCGACCTGCTGTGCCCCTACACCAAGGGCGGCAAGATCGGCCTGATCGGCGGCGCCGGCGTGGGCAAGACCGTGACCATGCAGGAGCTGATCAACAACGTCGCCCTGAACTACGGCGGCTATTCGGTGCTCGCGGGCGTCGGAGAGCGCAGCCGCGAAGGCAACGACATGTACTACGAGATGATCGACTCCAAGGTGAACGTCGATCCGCGCGAGAACAACGGCTCCACCGAGGGGTCCCGCTGCGCCCTGGTCTACGGCCAGATGAACGAGCCCCCCGGCGCCCGCGCCCGGGTCGCCCTGACGGGCCTCGCCCAGGCCGAATATTTCCGCGACCAGGAAGGCAAGGACTGCCTGCTGTTCGTCGACAACATCTTCCGCTTCACCCAGGCCGGTTCGGAAATCTCGGCCCTGCTCGGCCGGATCCCGTCGGCGGTCGGCTATCAGCCGACCCTGGCCACCGAGATGGGCAATCTGCAGGAGCGGATCACCTCCACCAACAAGGGCTCGATCACCTCGGTGCAGGCGATCTTCGTGCCCGCCGACGACTTGACCGACCCGGCGCCGGCCACGGCCTATTCGCACCTGGACGCGACCACCATCCTGTCGCGGGACGTGTTCGCCAAGGCGATCTTCCCCGCCATCGACCCGCTGGATTCCACCTCGCGCATTCTCGACCCGCTGGTGGTCGGCGAAGAGCACTATCAGGTGGCCCGCCGCACCCAGGAAATCCTGCAGCAGTACAAGGCGCTGAAGGACATCATCGCCATCCTGGGCATGGATGAGCTGTCGGAAGACGACAAGATCACCGTGGCCCGCGCCCGCAAGATCGAGAAGTTCCTCTCCCAGCCGATGCACGTGGCCGAGCAGTTCACCAACCTGCCCGGTATCTTCGTCTCCCTGGAAGACACGATCCGTTCGTTCAAGGCCGTGTGCGACGGCGACTACGACCACCTGCCCGAGCAGGCCTTCTACAACGTCGGCACCATCGACGACGCCGTGGCCAAGGCCGAGAAGATGGCGGCGGAGGCTTAAGGCTTGGCCAAACTCAACTTTTCCCTTGTCTCGCCGCAGCGCGAACTGTTCTCCGGCGAGGTCGATCAGGTCGATGCGTCCGGCACGGAGGGCGATTTCGGCGTGCTGGCCGGGCATGCGCCGTTCATGACCACCCTGAAGGAGGGACGGGTGAAGGTGTACAACGACGGCGACACCCTGACCTTCGACGTGCGCGGCGGATTCGCCGATGTGACGCCCGATGGGCTGACGATTCTGGCCGAGTACGCCGCCGAGGCGATTTAGACGCTTGGCCCGCGCGCCCAAGCCTCGCTAGATAGCCGCACCAGGGACTAACGGAACTTCGGGAAACATCCATGCGCCTCGCGCTTGTCAGCCTGATCGCTCTGACCGTGGCCGCCGGCTCAGCCGTCGCCCAGCCGGCCACCCCGCCGCCCGCGACCGCGCCGGCCGCTCCAGCGACCCCCGCGGCTACGGCGTCAGCCGCCCCCGACGCCGCCGCTCCCGCCGCGCCGGCCACCCCGGCCCCGGCCGAGCCCACGTCCCTGCCGCCGCTGCCCGACACCCCGCCAACTCCGGCGATGCCGGCCACGCCGCCGCCGCCGCCCACCGATCCCACCGCCATCGCGGTGCTCAGCGCCCTCACCAACGTCTGCATCCCGGCGGCCAACGGCGGCAACCTCGCCCAGTTGGCCAAGACCAACGGCTTTCGCAAGACCAGCGACACCTGGACCATCCGCCAGAACGCCTACACCCTGGTGATTGAAAGCCAGGGCACCAACCCCAACCAGTGCCACATGGACGTCACCCACCCGGTCGATCAGGACGCCCCGGGCCGCGAGATCGTCGTCGCCCTGCACAATTGGGCTGAGCTGACCAACGGCTGGTCGCTCTATCGCAACGACAAGAGCGTTCAGTCAGGCTTCGAATACACCACCCGCTCCTGGCAGAAGGACGCCGACGGCAAGTCCGAGGCGTTGGCCTTCACTACCCAGCGCCATCCGGACGGCACGCCGATGCAGCGCTCCAGCGACTCCTCGCAGCTGATCTACAGCCAGACCAAGGACCCGAGCTAGGCTAGCCGCCTCGGCTCAGGCGGCGCTGCGGGCGGGGGTTTCGCCCAGCCACGCCAGGCAAAGGTCGGCGGCTTCGCGCCAGCCGGGCTCCGCCGGCAGCCAGTGGCTCATCCCCGGCAGCACTTCCAGGCGTCCGCCGACCCGGCGGGTGGTTTCGCGCACCGTCGCCGGCGGATGGATCACGTCGCGCTCGCCGGCCATGGCCAGGATCGGGGCGTCGATGCGGCCCGGATGCACCATGGTGGTCATGAACGGGTCCAGCCACCAGTTCAGCGTCTCGAACAGCGCCCGCCCGCTCTCGGGCTTCATCCGGCGGAAGACGGCGTGGCGCTCGGCGCTCTCCAGGCGGTCGACGCCGTACCGGCTGAAGGTGGAATAGTCCGGATCGATCGCCTGCGCCCAATAGGGCCCCAGCGCATAGAGGCCGATCGCCGAGACCGCCTCCTCCATGGTCGAGCCGCTGACGCCCCAGGGCGGCGACGGGGCCAGCAGCACCACCCCGGCGGTGCGCACCTTCGACGCCGCAAGCAAGGCGACGAGGCCGCCCATGGAATGGCCGATCAGCACCGGCGGGCTTTCCAACTCGGCGGCGAGAGCGGCGATGGCGGCGGCGTAGTCGCTCATCGACAGGCCGACGGCGGCGCTGGACCGGTCGCTCGGCGCATGTCCGGGCAGATCCGGGGTCAGCACCGGGTGGCCGCCCGCCCGGAACGGCTCGGCGAAGGCGTCGAACACCCAGCCGCCGCAGAAGGCGCCGTGGATCATCACCAGGGGTGCAGGGCGCATGCGTTCTCCCAGACGGCGGACGGGACTCGCGGCCGGAGCCCGGGCGCGAAAGGTCGAAGAGCGACAGTGCCGGTCATTGTGCGGCGCCGCAAGATGTCAGACGTGCGCGGCGCGAACCTGGTCGATCAGCGGGCCAAACGCCTGGACCACCTGCAGATAGACGTCCCGCTTGAACGGGATGACATGCTGGACGGCTTCCTCGATTTCGGCCCACCGCCAGGCGTCGAACTCCGCCTCGCCGTGCCGGTCGAGATCGATCTCGCTGTCCTTGCCGTCGAAACGGAAGGCGAACCACACCTGCTTTTGCCCGCGCCAGCCCTTGCCGATCTTCGAGCCCTGGTGTTCGGGAGGAAATTCGTAGCCCATCCAGTCGCGGGTGCGGGCCAGCAGGCGGATCGAGCGGGCGCCGGTCTCCTCGCGCAGCTCGCGGACGGCCGCGTCCAGGTCGCCTTCGCCGGCGTCGATGCCGCCCTGGGGAAATTGCCAGTTGTCCGGCGGCGGGCTCTTGGCGCGGCGGCCCAGCCACACCTTGCCGGCGCGGTTGATCAGCACGATCCCGACATTGGGGCGCAGCTGCGAGAGGTCCATCGGCTTCATCTGGGCCTTGCGGGGGCCGGACGCCAGATGCCCCATCGCCGCGCCCTAGCGTTTGGCCGTCAGCGCCGACGCCGGCACCAATTGATAGCCGCGGCCCTGCAGTCCGCCCGCCCATCGGGCAGCCTCCTGCAGCGTCACAGGATAGGCGAAGCCGGCGCCGAGCGCCTTTCCCGAGCGCGACGCCTGGGTTTCAAGGGCGGTCAGCTGGGCGTCGATGGCGGCGCCGTCGAGTTGGTCGTCGACGATCCGGTCGGCCGAGGCCCGCGGCAGCCCGCCGCCGATCTGGGCGGCCGTGCCGTCGTCGATGAAGGCCAGGCCCCGGGCGCGTAGGTCAGACGCCAGGATCGCCACCGCCGAGGGCGACTGGACGAACTTGGAGCCGAGGTAGTTGGTGACGCCGAAATAGCCCGTGGCCCGCGACAGCAGCCATTCCAGCCGCCGGGTGGTCTCGGCGGGCTGGCCATCGGCCATCAGCGTGTAGGGGCCGGGGTCGTTCTGCGGATATTCCTTCGGCTCCATCGGCGCTTCCAGCAGCACCTCGTGGCCGGCGGCGCGGGCGGCGTCGATCCAGCCCTGCAGCCCGTCGGCGTAGGGCACGAAGGACAGGGTCACCTCGGGCGGCAGGCCTTCGATGGCCTCGTGGGTGGCTTTGGCGTTGAGGCCGAGGCCGCCGATGATCAGCGCCACCTTCGGTTTGCCGTCGGCGAGGGCCGCGCGGGCGTAGGCCTGGGCGGGCGTGCGGCCGTCGGGGCCGATCACCGGCAGCATGCCGGCGGCCCCTTGCGCGAACAGGCCGGCGATGGGCGCGGGAATCAGTGGCGAGCCGGTGGCCGCCGCCTGCGCGCCGTCGACCTTGGTGTCGCCGGAAATGGTGATGATCGCCTGGCCGCCCGGCGCGCCGGCGTCGGCCGAATCGGTGGCGACCGAGGAAAGCTCGACAGTGGCCGAATCGAACGGCGCGTCGCCAGGGGTCTCGGTGGGCAGGGCCTGCAGCCAGCCGGGCGGGGCGCTGGTCTCGGCGATCTTGGCCAGCGACAGCCGCACCACCGGGGTCCCGGCCCGGGGATCGCCCGTGAGCGAGACCAGGGCGGCGGCGCAGACGATGAAGAAGGCCGCTGCGGTGCCCGCGCCGACATAGGGATTGCCGAACGGACCCAGGGCCGAGCGTCGGCCGGCGTCGGCGGGCGACGGCGTTGGCGCGGGGCGCGGTTTGGCGAAGGTGGTGCGGGCGGTTTGCAAAGCAGCGTCAGACTGGCTTCGTTTGGTTAACGAAGCCACAAAACCGCCCAACCAAAACGTCGCGCCGGCGCGCGCGACGTTTGGCTGACTCTTGAGGTGTTTACGGCTTGCCTGGGGTCGCCGGTTCGTCGGCCTTCGGCGGCGGCAGCTTGATCGCCGCCTGGGCCAGGGTGGCCGTCGGCTTCGGCAGCTTCGGGGTCGCCTCGACCGAGCCGTACTTCAGCACGTCGAGGGCCCGGGTCAGCTGGAAGTCGCCTTTCTTCTCGTCGAAGTTGGCGGGCGGCGCCTCGGCGGGTTCGTGCGCGCCGCGGCGGGTCTTGCCATCGTCGGTGTCGAGAGCGTTGCGGAAGCTCGCTTCGGTGAACTGGAACGCCTGGTCGGCGATCTGCTGGGCTTCCTCGCGGGTCTGGGCGACCTCGAGGTCCGGCTCGATGCCGGTCTTCTGGATCGAGCGGCCGGAGGGGGTGTAGTAGCGCGCCGTGGTCAGCTTGACCGCGCCGTCCAGGCCGCCGCGCAGCGGGATCACCGTCTGCACCGAGCCCTTGCCGAAGCTGGTGACGCCGATGATCTGCGCCCGGTGGCGGTCCTGCAGGGCGCCGGCGACGATCTCGGAGGCCGAGGCGGTGCCGGAGTTGATCAGCAGCACCAGCGGCGCGCCGTTCAGCACATCGTGGCCCTTGGAATTGTAGATCTCCACGTCGTGCGGATCGCGGCCGCGCTGGGAGACCACCTGGCCGCCGTCGAGGAACAGGCCGGCGACGCCGACCGCCTGGTCGAGCAGGCCGCCCGGATTGTTGCGCAGGTCGAGGATCAGGCCCTTGAACTTGGGGTTCTTGGCCTTCAGGTCAGTGATCGCCGCCAGGGTCTCGTCGGTGGCCTTCTCGTTGAAGCCGGACAGCCGCACGTACCCGTAGTCGCCCTCCATGTGATAGGCGACCGACTTCGGCTGGATGATCTCGCGGATCAGCTTGACGTCGAAGGGATCGGTCTTCTCGCGGCCGATGGTCAGGGTGACCGCCTCGCCAGGCTTGCCGCGCATCTCCTTGACCGCGTCGGAGACGCTCATACCGAGAATGTTCTGGCCGTCGACGGCCATGATGAAGTCGCCGGGCTTGATGCCGGCGCGGGCGGCGGGGGTGCCGTCGATCGGCGAGATCACCTTCACCGCCCCGTCCTCGCTGGTGATCTCCAGGCCCAGGCCGCCGTATTCGCCGCGGGTCTGGTCCTCCAGGTCGTTGAAGGCTTCCGGATTGAGGTAATCGGAGTGCGGGTCGAGGGAATTGACCATGCCCTCCAGCGCCGCCTCGATCAGCTTCTTGTCGTCGACCTTGGAGACATATTGCCGATCGACGGTGTCCAGCACGTCGCCGAACAGCTCGAGCATATGGTAGGTCTCGGCCTTCGGCTCGGTGGTCGCGCGGGCGGTCTGGCCGACATAGGCCATGGTCCCGGCGCCGAGGACGAAGGCGGAAGCGGCGATCAGCAGGTACTTGCGCATGGGGCTTAGTCAGCTCCTTCGCGACGCAGCCTTAAGCCGCCCGCGTTAAAAAACGCCCCCCGATCGGCGTTCAACAGTCGCGTCGGGTCGATCGGCCCGGCGGGCATGCGTACCTCGAAATACAGTTCCGGCGGCGCGTGTCCATCCGTGGGCATGGTTCCGACCGGGAAAGCGACCGCGACCGATTGTCCTTCCGTCACCGTCACCTTGCCCAATCCGGACAATACCATGTGGCATCCGCCGCCCGCACGCAAGATAACCACCTCGCCCCAGCCGTTCAACGGACCGGCATAGGCGACCACGGCGGCCGTCGGGCTCTCAACCGGCGCGCCGGCGGCCGTGCGCCAGGCGAGGCCGTCGGCCTTGAGGCCGCTGGCCAGTCGACCGCCGAAGCGCACCGCCACTGGACCGGACGTCGGCGGGGCCAGCGAGGTCGGCGCGGGCTGGCTGTCCTCGGCGATGGCCGCGCCCCGGGGAGCGAACAGGTCGGCGTCGCCGGTCACCGCGTCCAGCCTGCCCTGGCGGTCGGCCAGCTCGCTCTCGGCCGAGAACAGATCGCCGCTGGCCTCCGCCGCCTGACGCCGCAGCTTGGCCAGCGCCACCGCCTGGGCGTCCAGGGCGTGGGCGCGCGCCTCCAGTTGCTGGGTGATCGACCGGCTGAGAATCATCGCCCGGACCGCGTCCTTGGCGTCGTGCGGGCTGACCAGCAGCGGCGGCGGCGGATCGCGGCTGAACAGCTCCAGCGCGCCCAACAGCCGGGCCAGGGCGTTGCGATTGGCCCCGATCTGCCCCGCCAAGGCGTCTTCCTGCACGTTCAGCGCCTCCAGCGCATGGCGCCGCTCGTCCAAACTCTGGGCCTGGACCGGCAAGGCGGCGCCAGAAACGACGGAGGACGCGAGGGCGAAGGCGAGCAGGGCTCGGCGCATGCGGCTGGTTAGCCCCGCCCGCCGCCGCGCTCAATCGCGATGATAGGGGCCGCCGGCCAGGATGGTGACCGCGCGATAGACCTGCTCGGCCAGCATCGCCCGCACCAGGGCGTGCGGCCAGGTCTGCGGCCCGAACGCCAGCCGCTCGCGGGCGGCGTCCTTGACCCTCGGGTCCAGCCCGTCGGCGCCGCCGATGGCGAAGGCGATCTCGCGCACGCCTTCGTCGCGCAGGGCGCCCAGACGGGCGGCGAAGTCCCGCGAGGCCATGGCCTTGCCGCGTTCATCGCAGGCGATCAGGGTCGCGTTTCCCACTCGGCCGAGGATAGCCTCGGCCTCGCCGGCCATGCCGCCCTTGCGGCCCTCGACTTCGACGATTTCCACCGGCCCCAGGCCGAGCGCCCGGCCGGACGCGCTTGCCCGCTCGGCATAGTCCCGGGCCAGCGCCGCCTCGGGCGCGCGGCCGAGCTTGCCGACGCAGATCAGCGCGATTCGCATTGGCTAGATCCTCCCCCTTCTGGGGGAGGATTTGTGGGCCGGCCTCAGTTGAAGGCGGCCTGGCGCGGGGGTTCCACCGACCAGATCTTCTCGATGTTGTAGAAGCTGCGCACCTCGGGGCGGAACAGGTGGACGATCACGTCGCCGGCGTCGATCAGCACCCAGTCACAGTGCGGCAGGCCCTCGACCCGGGCGCGGCCGCAGCCGGCTTCCTTCAGCGCGCGCAGCAGATGGTCGGCCATGGCGCCGACATGACGGTGCGAGCGTCCGGAGGCGACGATCATGCCGTCGGCGACCGAACTCTTGTCCTTCAGGTCAATGAAAACAACGTCCTGGGCCTTGTCGTCGTCCAGGCGGGTCAGAATCAAACGCTCCAGCGGCCGGGGGCCCTGGTCGTCCTCGGAGGTGTCGGCAACGACGGCCTCCTGCGCGCTCGGCGCGGCTTCACGGTTCAGCGGGATGCTCCCTCATGGGCTATCGTAGCGTAACAGCCTACCACATCTGGCCCTTACGGTCAGTGCCTATTCTAGAGGTGGCCCTGACCACTCGCGATCTTGCGCCGTAGCGCTGTCGAAGATGTGAAGTTGAGCGGGCCGTTCAGATAGACCCAAGCCGGGGGGTCGCGGTACGGCAGGGTGCGCGCGGCGGAGGACGGAATCCGCGCGGGGGCGAACCGCCGGGCGGCCGGCGAAAAGCGGCTCTTGGTGGTGATCCAGGGCCTGGCCACCACCGCCACCGGCACCTCGCGCATGATCTGGGTCCAGCCGCGCCAGCGATGGAAGCTGGCCAGGCTGTCGGCGCCCATGATCCAGACGAACCGCACGCCGGGAAAGCGCGCCTTCAGCACCCTCAGCGTATCGATGGTGTAGAACGAGCCGATCCGCACCTCGGCGTCGGAAACGATCATCGACGGCCCGTCGGCGTAGCGCAGGGCGCCCCACATCCGCCGGGTGTGGGCGGCGGTCTCGTGGCTGGGCTTCAGCGGGTTCTGCGGCGAGACCAGCCAGATCACCCGGTCGAGGCCCACCCGCTTCAGCGCCGTCTCGGCGACGTGGGCGTGGCCCTCGTGGGCGGGATTGAACGAGCCGCCGAACAGCCCGACCTTCATGCCGGGCTTCAGGTCGAAGCCCAGCCGAAGGACCTTCGGCCGTCCCGCGCCGGGAACGCGCCTAGCCGGGCCGGCGAACCACATCCTCGCCCTCCCTTATGCTCAGGCTGAGCCTTACTAGTGGGGTTTCGCCGCCCTGAACACCCGCCAGCTAGCGTTCGGTCAGCCCCTCGAGCCGCACCGCATCCAGTTCCGCGGCGGTCATCACCCCGGCGCGGCGCAGGGCCAGGAACTCTTGCGACAGCGAGCGGCCGAACATCAGCGGGTCGTCGGTGTTCACCGTCACCCGCACGCCGGCGTCGTAGAGCCGGCGGATCGGGTGGTCCTCCATCCGCGCCACCCGACCCAGTTTCAGGTTCGAGGTGGGACAGATGTTCAGGCGGATGCCCGCGTCCGCCAGCCGCCGCATGACCGGCGGCGAGTCGGCGGCGGCGATGCCGTGCTGCACCTCGTCCAGTTCCAGCACCTCCACCGCGCGCCAGACATCGTCGGCGGTTCCCCACTCGCCGACGTGCGCCTTCAGTCGCATCCCCGCCGATTTGGCCCGCCGGTAGAGCGGCGCGAACACCTCGATCGGCTGGGCGAACTCGTCGCCGGAGAGATCCAGGGTCTGGAACAGCCCCAGCTCCAACATCGGCGCCATCCACGACTCCAGCGCCCGGAACGAGCAATGGCGCGAGAGGCCCATCTGCGGAATCCACTCGACCTGCGGCGCGCCGCGGGCGTGGGCGTCCGCCAGCATGGCCCACACCGCCGCGGCTGAACCGTCATGCAGGGTGACGCCCCAGACATCCTCGCCGACCTCCAGGCGCGTGACCCCATCGAGGCGAGCCTGCACGAAGGTCGCCTCGACGGCGAGGCCCCGGCCGGCCGGTCCGGCGAACATGTCGCCGGTGGCCGCGCTCACCCAGGCATGCATCTCATCCATCGAGCCGAGCACGCCCTCCAGCGGGGCGATGTCGCGTCCGGTGCGCTCCAGCAGGAATTGCCGATTGCCGCCCATGATGGCGTGCACGTGCAGCTCGGCCTTCGGGCAGGCGCGGACCGCCGCCAGGTCGTCCGCCTCCAGGGCGATCTGAAAGGCGGTGGTCATGGCCCCCTCGACGGCCGCTAGCGGATCAGCTCGAACTCGCCGGTGACGTCGACCCGCACGGTCAGGTCGCCGCTCTCCACCGGGGTCGACGGCGCCGCGCGCACCGCCAGCGCCCCCATCACCATCGGCCGGACGCTTTGCTGCGGCTCGCCCTCGGTGAGATTGATCAGCCGGCCGATCTTGTAGCCGCTGGCCTCGGCATAGAGCGCCGCCTTGTCGTCCAGCGCCTTCACCGCCGCCAGCCGCGCCGCGTTCTCGGCCGGAACGTGGGAGACCAGGCCGAACTGAATCGAGCCCACGTTGGTCGCCCCGACGCCGACCACCGCGTCCACCGTCCCGCCCAGCTTGGTCAGGTCGCGGACGGTCACGGTGACCTGGTTGGAGGCCTGGTAGCCGGTCAGCCGCGGCGGCTGGTTCTGGTCGTAGGCATACTGCGGCGAGACGCTGAGGCTGGCGGTCTGGATATCCCGGGCGGCGACGCCGGCGGCCTTCAGCGCGGCGATCACCCTGGTCATGTCGGCGGCGTTGTCGGCCAGCGCGGCGGCGGCGGTCGGCGCGGCCGTGGTGACGCCGAGGTCGATGGTGGCCATGTCCGGGCTCGCCTGGACCTCGCCGGTGGCGGCGATGTCGAGGGTGGTGGCCCCGAACCGACTGTCCGGCCCGGGCTGCGCGGACGCCGCCGTCGCGGCGAGGGTGAGCAGCGCCGCGAGGACGCCGGCGCGGATCGAACGGTGCATGGTCTCAACTCCTATCGAAGGCTGGCCCGCCAGCTACCACCCGCGACCCTGGTCGACGCAAGCTGAACGGCGCCTTTAAGCGCGTTCCCGCCCATGCTACCCCGCCCGCTCGCCTCTAGGGCCCGTAGCTCAATGGTTAGAGCCGGCCGCTCATAACGGTCTGGTTGCAGGTTCGAGTCCTGCCGGGCCTACCACTCCACTGTCGCCGCTTAGCCGGAAAAGGTCTCGGCCGAGACCGGCCCGAGCGATGGAAGGAAGCGACCGAAGTTCAGTTCGAGATCGCTGCGCGCTCCGTAGCCACCCATTTCGGCGAGCTTCGCCCGCCGCGTCATTGGCCCGGGCCAGGCCAGCGCCGCGAAGAACATCTGATTGCTGGACTCGACTTCAGCGCCGGTCGGCACGCCCACGCGATTGATTTGGGCTTTCACTGCGCCGAGGGCTTGTCGGTCGAACGTGGCCAGGCGCGCCGCAAGCTTGTCGACGAAGGCGTCGAGGTCGTCGTCGTCGAGCGCTCGGTTCACCCAGCCATAGCGCTCGGCAACATCCGCGTCGAAGTCGTCGCCACTCAGGACAATCTCCAACGCACGGGAGCGACCGACCAGTCGAGGCAGCCATTCCAGCGCCCCACCGCCGGGCGGCAGACCGACGCCGATCTCCGGATTACCGAAGACCGCCTTCTGACGACTCGCGAACCGCATGTCGCAGGCCAGGGCGAATTCGTTGCCCACACCCCGAGTGCGTCCGCGGATCTTGGCGATGCTGACGAATGGGCCGCCACTGAGGCGCAGCACGACATCGAGCCAAGGTGCGTAGCCGGTCGGGCCGGGTTGAGTGGGTGTCTCGGCGGCCTTCGCGGTGTCGAAGCGGGCGATGAAGAAGTCGGGGTCCGCGGCCTGGAAGACCACCACCCTGGCAGACAGGTCCGTCTCGAGGTCGGAGACGAGCGCCTGCAGTTCGATGATCGTCACCGGGTCGAGAAGGTTGATCGGAGGATTGTTGAAAGTGACGGTCTGGAGGCCGGGCGTCGAGCGGTCGATGGTGAACTGAGTGTAGGTCCTGAACATGGGAGTCTCACCTTGGTCATGAGCGGTCGAGGGGGGTTTGGAGAACGGCCTGCCCGCGCGACTGCGAGCAGGCCACTCCGGGTCAAGTCAAAGGCTCCGCAGGGAGCGGAAGCCCGCGCGAAGTTCCTCGGTGAGTAACTTCGGCTGTTCGAAGGCGGCGAAGTGCCCGCCGACAGGGAGGCGGTTGAAGTGGATCAGCTTGGGGAAGGCGCGCTCCGCCCAGCCGCGCGGAACCGGATAGAGTTCGTCCGGGAACACGCTGACGGCCACCGGGATGGTCACGCCCTTGGCGTTGAAGAACCCGACCTTGCCCCAGTTCTCCCAGTAGAGCCGGGCGCCCGACAGGGCCGTGTTGGTCAGCCAGGCGATAGTGATGTTGTCGAGCACGTCGTCGCGGGTGAGGCCGGCGGTTTCGCCGGCGAACACACGCGAGATCAGCTCGTAGCTGCGCGCGTCGTGGTCGAGGAAGTAGGCCGCCAGGCCGACCGGCGAGTCGGCGATGCCGTACAGCGTCTGCGGCCGCAGACCCATCTGGTAGCCGTAGGCGATGCCCTTCTGGTACTCGAGCTGCAGGGCGTCGAAGGCCGCGCGTTCTTCGGACGAGAGGCCCGACGGCGCCGGGGCCCCAGTGAACGCCGCGCCGTCGACGTCCGTGGGGAAGATGCCGGGCATGTTGGTGTGGATGCCGAGCAGTTCCGGCGGCGCCTGCAGGCCCATCTGTTCGGTGACAATCGCCCCCCAGTCGCCGCCCTGGGCCACGAATTGGCTGTAGCCCAGCCGCTTCATCAGCGTCGTCCAGGCCCGGGCGACGCGGGGCGCGTCCCAGCCGGTGGTGGCGGGCTTACCGGAGAAGCCGTAGCCGGGCATCGACGGGATCACCACGTCGAACGCATCGGCCGCGGTCCCGCCGTGGGCGGTGGGGTTGGTTAGCGGGTCGATGATCTTCAACTGCTCGACGATCGAGCCGGGCCAGCCGTGGGTGACGATCAGCGGCAGCGCGTTCTCGTGCTTCGAACGGACATGGATGAAGTGAATGTCCAGCCCATCGATCTCGGTGATGAACTGCGGCAATGCGTTCAGCTTCGCCTCGATTCTGCGCCAGTCGTAGTCGCTGGCCCAGTAGCTGGCGAGGGCTTGAGTCGTCGCGAGCTGCACGCCTTGGGAGGCGTCTGCGACCGTTTCCCGCTCCGGCCACCTCGTCGCCTGGATGCGGCGGCGCAGGTCGGCGAGTTCGGAGTCCGGAACGTTCACTTGAAACGGCCGGATGGTTGCCGTGGAGGATGCCCGCTGCACGCCGGCGACCGTTGAAGATTGCGAAGTCATGATAGTTCTCCTGTTTGCGCCTCAGCGCTCGTCAGTAAGAAGTCGACTGACGGCAGGAGTTTGGGCGAAATATTGATCTGGAATAGTCTACTTAGGTGTCCGGTATACGCCGGTATAATCGCGACGGCTCATCGGTATAGATGGGTATACGGAAGTACCATAGGCACCGGGTTACCTACTGTGATCCAATACGTAAGAGCGCGTAGCGTGAGCCGACCGTCGGCCTGGGACACTAAAGGACCATGGACGAAACTGGTGCGCCCGCTGCATCGTGCCCGCCTGAAGTCGCCGCGAGAGACCCGGATGGAAGCCGAATCCAGCCAAGCTGACGATGCGCCAATGCGCGTGGGCGAAGCGGACCTGCGCCGCGCCTATGTGCATCTGACCGAGGCGCAGCGTCTGAGTCAGACAGGGAGCTTCACCTGGGACTTCGATAGGAACGAGCTCCTCTGGTCGGAGGAACTGTGCCGCATCTTCGAGTTCGATCCGGCGATCCCTGTCTCGGTGGACAAGGTGCGGCAGTTCGTTCACCCGCAGGACCTGTCCGTGTTCGAGGGCACGGTCGAAGGCGCCGCCGCCGGCGTGGACATCGACCTGTCGTACCGGATCGTGACGGCAAGCGGCGCGCTCAAGCATCTGCATGCCGTCGGACATCGCATCGAGCACGCCGCCGATCGGCCCGTGTTCATCGGCGCAGTGCAGGATGTGACCGATCGAAAAGTCGCCGAGGACGCCTTGAGCAAGGCGCGCGCCGAACTCGCCCACGTGGCTCGCGCGGCGGCGCTGAGCGCCCTGACGGCTTCGATCGCGCATGAAGTCAACCAGCCGCTGACGTCCCTGGTGACCAACGCCAGCACCTGCGTGCGCATGCTGGCCACGGAACCTCCGAACCTGTCGCTCGCGCGGACCACGGCCCAGCGGACCATTCGCGACGCCAACCGCGCATCCGAGGTGGTTCAGCGCCTTCGGGCCATGTTCACTCGCAAAGAGGCGGCCACGGAGATTGTCGATCTGAATGAAGCCGCGAGCGAGGTGCTGGCGCTCTCGGCCAGCGAGCTTCAACGCGCCGGGGTCGTCTCTCGGACGGGCTTCGCGGACGTGCCGGACGTTCGCGGCGACCGCGTCCAGCTTCAGCAGGTGATCCTCAACCTGGTTCTCAACGCGGCCGATGCGATGCGCGCGGTCGAAGGTCGCCCGCGAACCCTGTGGCTCGCAACTGACTGCGAGGCGCCAGGCCAGGTGAGGTTGTCTGTTCGCGACGCAGGAACCGGGATCGAACCGCAGGTCCTTGAACGGTTGTTCGACACCTTCTTCAGCACCAAGAGCGAGGGTATGGGCATCGGCCTGTCGATCAGCCGCTCGATCATCGAGGGTCACGGCGGACGCCTGTGGGCGATGCCGAACGATGACGGGCCGGGCGCGACCTTCTCGTTCCAGATCCCCAGCGATGGCGCGGCGTCTGCGGCGGCCGGCGCGGAAGGTGCTGAGCGATGAAAGGTAAGCTTGTAGCCATTGTCGACGACGACGAGTTCGTTCGCGAGGCCTTGCCGGACCTGCTGGGATCGTTTGGCCTGCAGGCCCAGTCATTCGCGTCGGCCAAGGCCTTCCTGGCCGCGGACAGCCTCGGCCAAGCCGGATGTCTGGTTCTCGACGTGGCCATGCCCGGCATGTCGGGCCCGGAACTTCAGCTGGAACTTAGCCGGCTTGGCTGCGACATTCCGATCGTCTTCATCACCGCCAATACCGACGAGGTCCTCCGCCCGACGGTGATGAAGCGTGGGGCCGTCGCGCTTCTGAGGAAGCCTTTTAGCGAAGAGGCCCTGCTTAAGGCGGTCAACGCCGCGCTTGAACTGGGCGAAGATTTGCCCTGCAATTGACCTCAACGCCGATTGCCACAACGCCCCAAAATGCCAGCCCCGCCAGAGCCCACGCCGACCGTCTTCATCGTCGATGACGACGCCTTCATTCGCGAGGCGCTGGAGACCCTGGTCGAGGCTGCCGGCTGGACGGCGCGCGCATTCGCGTCGGCGGATATGTTTCTGGCGTGTCAGCCCGCGAAGGGGCCCAGCTGCCTGGTGCTGGATGTCGAAATGCCGGGTCTGAGCGGCCTCGACCTTCAGGCGCGGATCGCCGACGATCGGGCCGACATGCCGATCATCTTCATCACCGGGCATGGCGACATCCCGATGTCGGTACGAGCGATAAAGGCCGGCGCGGCCGAGTTCCTGACCAAGCCGTTCGCCGAGCAAGTACTGCTGGAGGCGATTGGGTCCGCGCTGGACCGCAGCCGCGGCCTCGCCGGCGACCTGGCGGCCTTCCGGGAAATTCGCGACCGCTACGCCACGCTCAGCCCCCGGGAGCGCGAAGTCATGGGCCTCGTCGTCTCGGGGCTGATGAATAAGCAGGTGGGCGGCAAGCTCGGTATCACCGAGATCACAGTCAAAAAGCATCGTGGTCGCGTGATGGAAAAGATGCGCGCCCGCTCGTTGGCGGACCTCGTCAAGATCAGCGCCAGCCTGGCGACGTCAGGGTAATGACTTTCGGACCTGATCTTGGCGCGTTGCCGACCAGATGAGGGCGGCGGAGAGGTCGGCGCCATGAGCGAAATCGTCCGCAGCTATCCGACAGCCAAGTCCGACCGCTATGCCGAGGTCGCCGAGGAGATCGCCGCCGTGCTTGGCGGCGAGCCGAACCTCACCGCGCGCATGGCCACCGTCGCTTCGATGCTGGCGCACGCCTTCGATCACTATTTCTGGACCGGGTTCTATGTCGTCGACCCGGGCAAGCCCGATGAACTGGTGGTGGGGCCGTATCAGGGGACGCTGGGGTGCCTCAGGATCGCCTTCGGGCGCGGGGTCTGCGGGACCGCGGCGGCGGAGCGGCGGACGGTGATCGTGCCGGATGTGGAGGCGTTTCCGGGGCATATCGCCTGCGATTCCCGCTCGCGTAGCGAGATCGTGGTTCCGGTGGTGGATGCGGCGGGGGCGCTGATCGCGGTGTTCGACGTTGATTCCACCGAACTGGCGGCCTTCGACGCGGAGGACGCGGCCGGGATCGAGCGGATCATCGCCGAGACGTTCGGGCGCTAGACCCTCGCCAGCCGCGCCGCCCAGAAGCCGGCGCTGGCGCCGGCTGCGGTGACGAAGGTTCCCCAGGCGAGGTCGAGGAGGGTGATCTTGGTCGCCCACAGTTTCAGCGTCGCCTGATTGGTGAGGTCGTAAGTGGCGTAGGCGACGAAACCGAGGCCGGCGCCGAGGAGCAGCGCGGTCTGCCACCGGCCCGAACGCAGGGCTGGGGTCACGGCGAAGAGGACGACGCCGCCCAGATAGATCACATAGAACAGCAGCGCCGGAACGGGCCGCACGCTGTCGGCCAGCAAGGGTCCGAGGGTCGGGCGGTAGAGGCTGGCGTTGGTGGCGGTCAGCCAGATGGCGTCGAGACCCGCGAACACCACGGCCGTGCCGACGTAGGCGACCAGGGTGCGGATCACGCGCCCGCCGCCGGCTTCAGCCGATAGTGGCTGACGCCCCAGACCTCGCCGCCCTGGTCGCCGAACAGGCCGGCGG